>Ga0209093_1001005_pt1 | contig 15810 bp, 19 predicted proteins | sample SidtaG_4_FD_187450 | JGI IMG/M metagenome (GOLD analysis project Ga0209093, IMG submission 187450) | Marine algal microbial communities from Sidmouth, United Kingdom - Sidmouth_Male1 metaG (SPAdes) (version 2) | ecosystem: Host-associated > Algae > Red algae > Unclassified | place: Sidmouth... | reverse complement strand
CGAACGTCATCCCCGTCGCTGAGGATGTAGCAGGCGTCCCCGACAAACACCACGGCACCGCTGTTGCGGTCAACCGCCCTAACTGACAGCAGGTTGCTAGTCAGGTCGGGCACGAGCATGGCCTCTGCTAGGACCATGCGCGCCTTGGTGTTTCCCTTGCCAAAGTCCATAGAGACGTGGCCGTGCCCCTTGATTGGAACTTTGTCTCCATTGGCCAAGGTGACCTTGGCCCCGCTCCCCGCCGCCTGGACGGTGAAGCCCTGGTCCCCGGCGGCCATGTGGTTGGTCGCACCGGAGTCGAGCACCCAGGTCGACGACCCGCTTGTGCTCCCGTGAGTGTAAGAACCGCCAGGACACGTGGCGAATCAAACGTACTCGGGAGGGGCAACGGTTGACGGTGAAGGCCCCGCCTAAGACGATGGGGGCGACGACGGAGGGCACTAGGAATGTCGATGGGTGTGACGACGGTGGAGAAGGTCGGGAGGGGTCACAAGGGAAAAGGTTGTCTTTGGAACTGCGGCTGCCCCTCTCAATCCCCCCGAAGGAGCTCGGTTCCCTTGACTATATACTCTCCCTGGGGCACCTAAGGTGCCCCAGAACATGCATGCGCTCGTCTCCACACGGTGCGGCACCAGAAGGGCCAAAAACAAAGGGAGACGGGCGTGTGCCGCCAAAACGCGGCACGAAATGGCTCGGAAACGAAGGTAGACGGGCGTGTGACGCCAAAACGCGCCACCAAATGGCCCAGAAACGCAGGTAGAGAAACGTGGAAAAGCAGGCGGCTTTCGACACGAAAGCCGAGAACAGAGGGCACTTCCCATTGGATAGTGCGACGCTCGACAGCCCCAACAGCAGGGCATAACCGACCCAGCCCTGCTGGCCCCGGATCGTAGTAACAGATTTTCAGGGCGCTGACAATGATGTCGCGTCCCAATAGGCCTACACGACTGACACCAACTCCCATTGGTGCATTCGAGCTGACGCCGAATCATCCGGAGTCAGACGCCGCATCATGATGTGTCAGCGGGGCGCTGGATGGCCTCACGCAGGATCAGGTCGATCGGCGTGTCCGTAGCTTCCACTAAACATATGGAGGCCGTTGTAGCGGATGTTGGACGCATACAGCGAGTCACGAAGGAAGCGTGCCACGTGGAAAGTGATGTTTGAAATAGGCGAAATGTTGAAAGTAGAGTTCCACGTGGCTTGAAAGGCCAGAGGTCTTACAGTGAGCCTTGCTGGAGCCGGGTTGACCGGCCGAAGCAGTGTATGCCAGAGCCGCACCCGCCTGGGGCCCGCCTCCATGGCCACCGTCACGGCGGCCGCAACCGGGCATGTTCTTGCTCTTGGCCTCGTCAGCCTTCCGCTTGTAGCAGTCACGCTTCATGTGCCCCATTTTGTCGCAGTAGTAGCACACGACCGACGTTTTGTTAAACGGCTTCTTCGGCGCCGCCACCGTGAAGGCTTCCGACTTGACACCACCGGCTGGCTTCGATGAGCCCCCAGCAATGTCCCGCTGCTCGACTTGAAGCAGCTTAGCCGCCACATCCGGCATGACCAGCTCGACGTCCTTGTTCTCCGGGACCGTCCTGAGCATCCCGTACTCGGACGGGAGCCCCGATAAGACACGCAGCGCGAGCGTGTTGTCGTCCACCGGGTTCCCGAGCATGGCCAGCTCGTCCCGGATCATCTTGGTGCGTGACGCGAGCTTGATGATGTTCTCGTCGTCGCCCTTCTTCAAGCTGCTCAGCTCGTCCATGAGCCGAAGCAGCTGAGCATTGTCGCGCGCCTCAAACATGACCTTGAGTGCGTCCCACGCCTCCTTGGCCGTGTCGACTGACGTCACCGTGTTAAGATGCACGGGCTTTACCGACATCTGGATGGTCGCAAGAGCCGCTTCATTGATGGCGTCCCACTCTTCGACAACGGGGTCGGCCTTCTTGTCGTCCGACCCAGAAGCAGGACGGTCCGTCACGACCGCCTTCCGCAGCTTCTCCTTCTTGAGCTGCGCACGTTGGTACGCCGCTCACACTTTGTAGTCGTCGCCCAGCTGTGCGAACCGCGGGCCGCCAAAGCGGCCGTGGTCCGACATGTTGACGACCGTGGCACCGACTGGTACCACCCTGTCGACGCTAGCGGCAGTACCCGCCCAACCAACGCCGGAACGCACCGCAACCCGCGCAACGTCGTCCTCCTCGCGACCGTAGAAGAGAACGATGATGACCACCAGCGATAACTGGGCCCATAACCTGTTGAGCTCGAAAAACCAGCTACGCCACAAGACCGGTGTGACTGGTCCTGGGGAGTTCCTGAATCCAATTCAACACTCCCCCCAACTCCACAGCGACCAGGAACCACTCCTCGTTCGACTCAAACTTGCCAACATGCAATTTCCAACCCGGCCCCGAAACCCTGGGGCAAGCCGCGGGATTCGAACCTGCGACATCTGGGAAGCTAACCGCGCATGCTGGGCCCAAAACCTGTGAAGCGGGAGGTAAGTGGGTGGGTGCGTTGCTTTACTCGGGACCGGTCTGAGGCGTGAGGCCAGCAGCCTCTTACCCCCCTCGTGTGCCCCTCTCTCAACGTCCTGGAGGCACACCCCCGCCAACGCAGTGATAGGGCCCACAAATCGCGACGCCCCTCAGGGAGCCCACGAGAATCTCCCCGAGTTCAGCTCCAAAATGAGCTCCCCTCGATATACAAGTACAAGTAATTACATCACCCTCATACAGCAATGCATGACAACGGTACAGACAAACAATCCGATTACCTCGTAAGTACTCCTGAAATTATCCAAGCAGTCCGCGGTAACTCCGACTTACCAGTGCGGGCTTGGGGGGCTGCCTCAACAGGAGGTCCCGTATGGGTGCATGGCAGAACTCCCGTGGGTACACGCGTACGCCGCGGACGACCTCCACGCAGGGCGGCGGACCCCGTGGGCCATCTTCCGTACCGAGTGGGCCCTAGAGGCGGCCGTCGTCCTCCTCGAGACCCTCCGGAACCGTCGGGTCTTGTGGCGGTTCCCCCCGCGACTCCTCGATTGGATCCGCGCCTTGGGCCCGGCTAACATCTGCGTCGGTCCCGGGGGTCCTGACGCGGAGGCGACCGCCATCCTCGGGGCGTTGTTGGACCTCGCGGACCAACTTCCCGACACGGAGGCCTTCCGTCAGCGCCTCCGCGCTCGTAGCACCGACCGCCGGGACCTCGAGGGTTGGGTCTGGGCCTGCCTTGAGATGGAGAACAACGAGGCGTGTGCCAAGGTCGCCGAGGACCTTCGCCCCTTCGACTTGCCATACACCGCGGACATCTTCGCGGCCCGTAGTGATGGCGACGCCCGTGGGGGTTGGGCCGCCGCTGTCTCAACGGCGCGAAGCCCTCGCTACCTCGGGGGTGGGACCGAGCCGCCCACTTCTTCCGCGGTGACCGGCGCCGCGGGATCATCCCCGGCGGGTCCGTCGCCGTCTGCCCCGCCTGCCGCCCCCTCCGTGGGATACTCCTTAGGCAACCGCATTGTCTCGTTCGACCCCGTGGAGCACCGGGACATCCCCGACGCCGCCTTCGACCAGTTGGACCACGTCCCCTCGGATCGTGTGCCGCAGGGGTTGGCACGTGTCGTTGCCTGCGACCCCGGCGAGCTTCGCGGTTACACGACGGGGACCTTGATGGCCGGCTTGTGTCACACCTTCGTCTCCCTTGGGGACTCGATCGCGCAGTGGGCCCGTGACAACGCCGGGGTCCCGCCCCAGCAAGTGGAGGAGTTGCTCCATCCAGTGGGTCAGCGCAACGCCCGCTCGGTCCTTCTCCGCGAGACCAGTGTGGCCGCCGGTGGCGTGAGCCGCCGCCAGCAGCACCAGCGTGACCGCGACGTCTACCACGAGGAGCCGCCGGCGCAGCGCCCCCGAGGTCCGCCCGGCCACGAGGGCGGTGTACCTTTGTCGGGGCATCGGTGAACCAGGAGGATAGCCACGAAGGGAGGGCGGGGACCACCCCACGGGGTCTGTAGTTGTAGCCCATAGTGTAGGGGGTGAAATAGTGTCGACGGTGTCGTAAGGCACGTCAGCGACCAATAAACCCCGCGTCGGTCGTTTGCGTATCACCCACGGGAGAGCCCCCTGTCCCGCGGTTCAGATCCCCATCCCGCCTTGCGGCCCACAATCCGACCGGTTCATACTGGTCAGCCGTATCGTGCCGCCTCCCCCCGGGTGTGTCCATACGATCCGGTCGACTTGGCCCGGTCTTGAGCCACAGGGAGGACCACCGTCCCGTGGTACGGCAGTGATGGTCGCCACCGCGGCCACGTGCCCCCACCCGGACACGTGTCACGGCTAAAGGTCTGCCACGACCCCAAAACTTGGAAGCCACGTGTCCTCGCGCGGGAATCCCCTTAGGCGAGGAAGTCAACGACCGACCTTGTTTCTTCGACTAGTAGGCCCACACGCCGCATGTACTGGTAGACCTTGCGCAGATCGAACCGGCTGGCCAACTCGAGGGTGTCCTCCTCGGGGTGATAGCCACACCAGCGGGTCCACAAGCGTAGCGTGCCGTCGTTCGCAACCCCGTGCCCTACGAAGGCCTCCCAGACGATCTCCTTGCTCGTGTGCTGGTGCCCCTCGGGGAATACAACATTTTGGGGCACCCCGAGGCTTTGCAGGAGTGTCTGCGGGTCCCCTGGCGGTCCCGGCGCGGCCGAAACGTGGTCGCTGCTCACCGTCTCCGGGTAGCCGCCGATGTCCAGCTAGAACGTTCCCTCCCCGCTGGTCCACATCTTGTAGGGTCCGGCTGCGCCGGTCCCGAGCTTTTACTGGGTCCGCGCGTGACCATCGACGAACACCCAGTCCCCCGCTTGGACGTCTTTGTTAACCGGCCTCACGCGGGCGTCGTAGTTTCTTTTGTACCGCCGTTGTGCCAGCGTGAGGGACCGTCGTACTTTGTGGATGGGGTTTCGCAGCCTCGCCCGAATAACCTCGCGGATGGCTCGTGGGCTACCGTCCGTCTCCTCGGGCGTCGGGGAACGGACCATACGCTCCACAGAGAGGCTCCGTACCCGCTCGGGGGTATTGAACTGGAGGGGGGCCACCCCGGTGCTCTGCTGCGGCCGACTGTTGTAGGCCAGCGTCAGCATCGAAACGAGCTCGTCCCAATGGTTTTGGTGATCCTCGACGTACGTCCGCAGCTGCCCCACGATGGTTCGGTTATACCGTTCCACTTAGCCATTCTTCTGCGGATGATACGTCGTGGAGTACCGGTTGGAGATCCCGAGGAGTGAGCAAACCCCTTGGAAGAACGTAGACCGGAACTGGGGACCGTTGTCGGACAGCACCGTCGCTGGCGGTCCGTAGGCCGCCACCCAGTAGTCCAAAAAGGCTGCCGCGATGGTCTCCGCGTCGATCCGCTCGAGGGGGATGGCTCGCGTCATCTTGCAGAAGCGATCCACGATGACCAGGAGGTGTTCATTCCCCGCCGTGGTTCGGGGGAGGGGGCCGAGCAGCTCCATGCACAGATCCGTCAGCGGTTCCGTCGGGGGGAACGTCTTGAGGTAGTTTGTTTTGCGTCGCTTACCGACGCGGTTCCGCGCGCACTGCGTGCAGTTGGCCACGAAGGCGTAGACGTCCACCACCATAGATTCCCAATAAAACCACCGTCGCGTCGACGTGTACATCTTGTTTTCCCCCGGGTGCCCGGCTTGCGGAGGGTAGAGCTCCCGCATCATCACGCCGTAGCGCATTTGGGTCGGCACGTAGACTTGCGCGGCTCCATACAACGGCGCCGTGCGTACCAAGAGACCGTTTGGATCCTCGCAAAACCGAGACTTGTCGCTACTGTCCATGGCCGCTCGGACCTCCTTGCACCATCCGTCTTCCGCTTGGCCCTCGAGGAGCTCCACGAGCGTCAGGGGGGATAGAAGCCCTCCCTTAGTTTGCGGTGGTAACTGCCACGCGGCTGACGAGTTGGGTAGCGCCAAGCAAGGTACCGCGTCGGGTATGGCCCCGTCGTCGACCGCGGGTGTCGAAATGCGCGACATCGTGTCCGCCGCGTGGTGGGATGCACCCAGCCGCGTCTGCACTACGTATTCGAACTCCGCCAACCGCAGCCGCCACCGCGCTAGCCTTCCATGGGCCCCATCCATGTGTAGCATCCACTTGAGTGCCGCGTGGTACGTGCGTACCGTGAAACGCGTTCCCTCGATATAGGGACGGAGGACGAGGGAGGCCCACACCACCGCGAGGCACTCCCGCTCCGTCGTGCTGTAGTTCCGCTCGGCTGCGTTGAGGGAGCGACTCCAATAGCCCACGGGTCGCGTGGATTGGTCGGGTTGCTCTTGCAGCAGCACCGCCCCGACTTGCCCCGCGCTCGCATCGGTTTCCAACATGTAAGCCCCATGCCGCCGCGGTAGGGCGAGGATGGGTGCCTCCGTGAGTCTCTTCTTGAGCTCCTCGAATTCCCCCAACGCCTCGTCTGACAGCGTCCCCCATCGGTCGGGCCGCTTGGAACTTGTCATCGCTGCTAGCGGCCGTGCCACTTGGGCGTAGTCCTTGAAGAACCTCTGATAAACGTTGCACATCCCGAGGAAGCTGCGCAGGTCCTTCGTGCACCGCGGGGGAGACGCCTCCTTGAGCCCGCGGATGTTCTTATCCTGCACCTGCAGCTGCCCCCGGCCTACGATGTGGCCCAAAGACTCCACCTCCTCTTGGAAAAAAGGGCTTTTCTTAGCGTTGAGGGAGACGCCCGCGCCACGAAGTGTCGCGAATACCTCCCGGAGGTGCTCCACGTGCTCCCCCGCCGACTGCGAGATGAAGATGATGTCGTTGAGGTACACGAGGCAACTCTTCCACTTGAGCCCCCCGAGGATCATGTCGATGGCCCGTTGGAAGGTCGCTGGGGAGTTCGACAGACCAAAGGGGAGGCGGATGTAGCGATATGCCCCCTCGTGACAGACGAAGGCCGTCTTGTCGCGATCCTCGTCCGCCACGGGGATTTGCCAGTACCCCAAGTTGCAGTCGAGCGTGGAAAACACCTTGGCGTCCCCGAGGAAGTCGATACAGTCGTCCATGTGTGGCAACGGGTACACGTTCCGTACCGTCACCTCTTCGAGTTGTCGATATTCCACGCAAATCCGCATCGTCCCGTCGGGTTTTGGGACCAGGACCACGGGAAAGGCCCACTCTGCACTCGAGGGCTCGATAACCCCGAGGTCCCGTTGCCGTTTCACCTCCTTCGCAATGACCTCCCGCGACGCGTGGCTCGCCCGGTAAGGTTTGGCCCGCCGCGGCCGTGCCCCAGAGGTCACCTCGATTCGATGAGGGGTGACGTCGACCTTGCCGAGTTACCCCGTTCATAACGCCCTGTTCTCCTCGAGGAGGTCGTCTACGCTACCACGAAGAGCGTCGGGGACACCCTCCCAGTGGACCTCCGGCTTGGGGTACGTCTTATCCGGCGGGTGGGGTGGGGGTTGTCCTTCGTCGATCCCTTCCTCCGCTCGGCGGCTCGTCTCGGCCTCCTCGTCGGGCTTGCCAAGGGTGTCCATTCCGATCTTCAAGACTGCCCCCGGTTCCCCCTCATCTGCGACGACGTGAGGTGGTCCATTGTAGGCCGTCGCGGTCCCGACGACATACCCCTTAGTTAGGTGGACCGGCGCGTCCCCGATGTTCGTGAGATAGAGGGACCGCGGGGTGTCGGGAGAGAACTCCACGGTGGCGTTGTGCAGCAGCACATTCCGTCGGCTCATTTGGGCCGGGCGTTCCCGCACTAGGTGGACCCCCTTGACACTGCAGCGCACTTGAACCGCCTGGATGCCCCGCGGGCACACGGTTACCCCTTGTCGAATCCGGATGGCCCCGATGTGGGCCTTCGGCCTGTTCCCTCGTCGGGGGGGTGCGGGCCGCGTATTCCCCGTCCAACTGCGCACCGCCACCGTGGAGGTACCATCGTCCCACTTAATCGTCTGTGTCTTAGGGGAGATGGTGTCCACGTAGTTCCGCTGGAAGTCCCACCCGAGGATGAGCGGTACCGACAGCTCCTTAACCACGAGGAAGTCATACTCCATGGCGGTCCCCCCGACATAGATGGTCAGGGACACCTCCGCGTTCACCTTGAGCAGTTGCCCCGAGTCGTCGCTCACATGGGTCCGGGGGGGCGCCCGCGACGAGTACTCGGTCCAGCCCCCGGGCAACATATCCGCGCGGATAACACTGGGTCCTTCACCCGTATCGACCACCGCCCTCGTGCGGATGGGCGTCTGCCACGGTGCCAACTGGTACGACGCCCCGATCTCAGAATTCTCCTTACGCAACAGCAGCAGAGTCCCCTTGAACCGCGGGCGGTATCGCCCACGACGACAGGGACATCGGGCCGGGACGAACCATGTCTCGGTTACCCCCGGGGAGGCAAACGTGACGCGACGGGGGGCAGCCGGGGAGTTGGGTCGGACACGGGGGGTTGAGGGGGATGGCGAGGCCACCCCCCCTAGGCGTTTCCCGCCCCGCGGCGCCCCTTGGACGGAGTTGCCACGGGCGGGACGTCCCCCCCTTCCGTCTTCGTTGACTCCGAGCCGCCCAACAGGTCGTCTCACAGCACGGCCACGACGGCGGTGCGATCCGGGGCGGCGCCCGCCCCGCCGTTCCTCTGTCGGAGGAAGGTACTCCGCGCCGTTTTCACGATGTCCCGCTGTTTGTCCGTCAGAATCTTGCAATCAGGTACTCGGTGCCCGCGTGTCCAACACATGTAGCACAGCGGGGGACCCGTCGTGGCCTCCCGCCGAGGGTAAGGCGCTGCCCCGACCGTACGGAACCCCGGGGTACCCGACGGAAGTACCGCGACCATGTCGTGCGTATCAGTGTCGTCTTCCTCCCACGGGGAGTTGAGGTGGTCGACCGAGAGTCCTCGGGGCCCCGTCAACGTCTGCCCCTTCCGCGATGATCCCCCAGGGGACCCCCGGTTGGCGAGAGCCATGACGTCTTTGGCGGCCCGATATTTCCCGGCAACGTCAGTCGATAACTGCTGGTAGCTTCGTTGCGCCGTGTTGTACACGAATGCATCCGTCCGAAGGTACTCCGGTAGGCCTTGGATCAGCTGCTGTTTCATCGTCCCCTCGGAGTGGATGTTGCCGCAAAGCTCGGCGAGGCTCCGTAGGCGCGTCGCGAAGGCGTCCACCCCCTCGTTGTCTACCAGCGTCGCCCGGCTAAAATTGTCCTGCGCCAACCCCAAAGCGTGCGGCTCCGCGTAGGTCGACAACAGCCAATTGACCGCCGCGGGGAAAGAACCAAGGGCTCTCTGTCCTCCCCCGATGTCCGATCCCGGGAGGTTCCGAGTGAACCGCGCCTCGGCGTCGCCCGCGAGGAAGTTGGGAATTACGTATAGAACCATCCCCTCCGACACGTCATTGTCGTCGTAGGCCTTGACGAACTTTCGAAGCCACGAGAAGACCTTGAGGGGTTCCTTCCCGTTGAACATCGGGGTACCCCCGAAGGAGAACTTCATGTTCTTCGCCGTCCGTTCCATCTTGCGTGCTTGCGACGCCCCGTAGGTCGAGTGACGGTTGCGCAGGCGGTACGATCGGTAGTCGAGGACGCCCGCGAAGCGATCGTCCGGACATTCGAGGACCGCCAACTTTCCGGAACCCGCCTTGGTCCCCACGCGGTCTTCGTCGTCGTCAGTTGTCGTCGGTGACGGCGACGAAGATGTACACGACTATGACGGCGAGGGACTACGGTGACGCCGTGTCTTCCCTTTGCTGCGGCTCTTCCGCGTGTCCACGGGGGAATCCCTGCGTGGGGCATCTTGAGCGGAGCCTGCTGGGCTCGCCGCGTTGACAAGAGAAGCGTCGGCCAACAACGACTCGCGGAATGTCGGCAACGCCGTATCCAGATCTGCCATCGCGAGCGGCGTCGCCGGACCCTGACCTTGATTTGCCAATCCCGTCCGATCACCGTGACGTCGAGGAAGAAACGTATCGGCCCCCGGTGGGACCCTTCGTGCCTTGTCGTCCACGAGATCCGCCAATGGTGGAGGCGGAGTGAAGGGAATCCCTGATTCACCCGCGGATTCCCCGGGTGCGGCGCCCGCTGGGGTCACCGCGGATGTACCCGCCGGCATATCGCTAGCGGTCGCGTCCAACCTGGGGAGGTCGGGAGGCGACGCCATCGTAGTGGCCGTTCGGTAATAGACGACAGACCGACGCGGAGATCCACGTCGTCTTAACTCAACAAACCAACCAACGATCGTAGAACCGGCAACCCGATGCGGGCGTGGCAACGGCCGGAATCCCCTGCTGCTCCACCAGAAATTGTGGCGGTTCTCGGCACCACCACTTTGGTTCGTCGTCCAGCCGAAGTGACCTCTTGATCAGCTCTCTGCGTCGAAGGAATTGCCCCGGAAATCGACCCACAGCCCAGCCTTCCCCCAACGGGAGGAGAGGATCACGGCAAATCCCAGGGGGGAATCGTAGTCCAAAGCACAGTTGGCTTTATCAAACGGCGATGGGGACGGCCTCCCCACTGTCAATAAACCCCTCCCCAACCCGAGCGCCAGCGGCCAAAGTGGCCACCCCAAATGCGCCAAAGAGATAAATCCCTCCAAAGCGAAGAATTCAAACAAGTAGTTGGGGGGTTGGGAAAACCAGAAGGGAAAAACCCCGCCGCCGACCAGATCCGATCTCCCTGAGATTCGGACAGGTCATTCCCTTTCTGGCCCGGATCGGGATATTTTGGGGGTGCCCCCGGGGGTGTGCTGTCCACAGCTGAGGAGCCACGCCCCTTCCAGTCGCAGAACCCCCCGACCGCCACACGGGTAACCTCCTCCTCGCTTTTACCCTGGACAACCCACACTCCAAGCCCCGACGACCCTCGTCCCCCCAAGGACCACCCACGCGCGGGGAACCGGTCGGCCCAGAGATCGTGACGGACGGGAGCCGGGCACGCACGCCACTGCACGAGACCCGCGGGACACCGAAGGGTCGTGACGAGGCGCCGGTTGGGGAACCGCTTGGGCTGGCCCGGGACGGTGCACGCTGAGAAGGGAGCTATGTCGCACTACGCGGCCCGGTCCACGCCCCTTGGCTGGCCAGGAGGTCGATGGCGCGCCGGGCGACGCGGATGACGTGTCACGCCCCGGTTCGGACAGGTGGCGCTGTCGGTGCTGGTTGGGATCTTGATTGATTGTGGGTCGTTGGCATTTGCATGTCAATTGCTTGAATTATCTGCTTTACAGTAGGGGGGTCCACTAGTATGGATCCCCAGATCTCCCCATGGAGAGGCTACTGCGTGGCATTCGGGGCCATTTGGGCCCGCTTGCTCGGTTAGCTTAAGGGGACAGCGGGGCGCCCGTGGCCCGGCTTCCCCACAAAAAAAAATAACTGCGTTCTCACCTCCTTCCTCCCTCTTCGCGCCTTCGGGTGTTTTCCTAGGTGACTGTGGCGAGACTAGAGCACGGGTGTGCGGGTGGGTTTCCTCAGCTGGGCAGGTGTCCCTATCTGTTTATGTGGGCTGGGGTGACACGGCGTTTTATGCGACAGTGCAGACATCATGCCCTGATAGTAGTGGGTGGATCGTCCCGTAGGGGTTTCAGCAGCAGGTCTGCCTCCTCGTTGGTTGTCCTGCTCCAATTCAATGCGTTGATTGGCCTCAAGCCACTGTGTCATTCTGAAGTGCATATCCAGCGGCGTTGCTCGTCAAAGCTTTGCGCATGTGGACATCAGGCCCTCTTGCAGGTCAATGACGGGGTCTGGAGTAAGGCGTGGCATGAATCCTGATTCAATAAGTCACCGCGCTTTTCATAAGTGCCTGCATTTGCCGTTGGGCACGAGACTGCCCGAGTGGGCGACATCACGTCACCCTATCTTTGACTCTGCCGCCTGCGGGTGCGGGAGACGGCGGGGGGGGAGCCCCGCGCCGCAAGGGCGGACGCCGCCGCCCGGGTGGCGATGCAGGCGCGCGGCTGGCCTACACCGCCTCCCCCCCGCCGCCCAATGACGGGGTGGCGGTCGCGACGGCGGCCGCCGACGCGGGCGCCGCGTCGGAGGTTACCACCGAATCGGCGCCCCCCCCCCCGGGCCAAGCCGCCGCCGCCGCGGCCGCCGCCGTTGCCGCGGCAGTTGACCGGGGTTTCCCTCCGGCCACCCCCCTCGTCTACTGCCAAGCCGCCGACGGGAATCCCCGCTTTGCAAACCCCTCCACGCTCACGCTCCGGCGCACGCCCCCCGCCCTTCCCCCCGTCTTAATGGTGCCGCCGCACGCGCGCACCGCGGCGGCCGTGGCGACACACTCAACGAGACGGATCAATTGCCCCTCACTGATGAGTGACCGGGGCATGGGGTCGCACCCCTCTCACTGTGAGGCAGACCCCACAATTGTGGGGTCGCCTGTTGCAACCCCACGGTCCATTCAGCGTCGCCGGTTGCGACCTCACGCTCCATTCAGCGTCGCCCACGAAAGCGTAAAGTTTTCGGGGACGTCTGTAAGGCTGAAAGCCCTACCGGACACATTAACTGGGCGTGACATGGCCTCAGATGACAAAAGTCTACACAGACGATTGGAAAGATCCGACCTGTTCTTGTCCGGATCGCAGCCTTTTCTTCGCTCCCTCCCTGACCTCGAGATTGCTTGGATATTTGTCGGATTTCTGAGCACTTGGGGTCGACGTTGCTAAAGGTGCATCTCACGCAGCAAGAGGGATGGCGGCGACGCGACTTCAGGCTGGCACAAAGCCGCCAAGGGCGCACTGTATTCGCGAAAAAAGCGCATAGAAAGGAAACGTGACTCAAGAGCACCACTTGCTCGGTGTCGCTTGTCACTCGGCGGCCAGTCACGTGATCATGGACACACAACCGATGCGGTATGCTGTGCCCCCCCCGACAGCCCTCCCCAACACATCACACGCCCCTCCCCCCCCTCCCATCCGCCCAGGTGGCGCCCGCCACAGTGTTTTGACCTTTGCCGTGGCTTTCAGGGTTTCCCAGGGGCGGACCCTGGCCATGCGTGCCCGGTGTTCAGGTGGCATGCGCGTCGTCCCAGCAGCTGTACGTGGCGGACTCTGAAGGGCCCTGACGAGACGCGTCCCTCGCACGACAGCCCAGCAGCATCTGCTGTGAGCTCGTTCCACCGCGGTCCGTCGATGGAGCTCGAGTACGTTTTCGAATTTCGTTGAAGGTGCCGACAGTGTCTAAGGACAATATGTACTCAATTTCTCGGCAGCCCGAGCTTTGAAGTGCACCCTGGCTGCCCCGAATGGCCCGATCGGGCCACAGCATGGACCAGTCGGTGGGTCTCTAATGCAGCGCGCCCGGTGCGCCCGGCTACTCGCCGCCTGCAGCCGGCATCGCGGCAGCCGCGTGGCGGAAATCGCCCAAATCCGCATCCGCGCCCACCACCCCACCACAGCGTCCTCCGGCATCCGCATCTGCGGCCACCACCCCACCCCGGCGACCGCCCCCCTCCTGCCCATACACCACCCCGCCCTCCCTCGCATCCTGATCCCAGGCGGCGATGGACGTTGCCATGTCCGTCGCCGGGTGGGACGAGGAGGACTCGCTCAATGATGTCCTGAGGACTGCGACGGTTGTGGCGTCTCAGGTAGCGACGCTCCTCCTGTAGCGGAAGCGGCGCCGGGCTGCCCGCATGGTGGATCGGCCCAGGTACCGCGGCTCCGCTCCGCTCTGGACGCGCCGCCAATCGCCCCGGAGATTTCGCGTTGGGACTGCACTGTATCGTACGTGACTACTTCGGTGTCGACGGGCTGCCGCCCATCTACTCCACGGATCAGTTTGAGCGCCGCTCCCGCGTACCGCGAGCGGTCTTTCTGCGTATCTTCAATGCCCTGAAGGACCGCCCATTTTGGAAGCAGCGCATCAACGCGACGGGGCAGCTTCAAGCCCACCCGCTACGAAAGGTGGTCGGTGCCTTCCGTGTGCTCGCGTACGGGGAGTGCCCAGACCGTGGCGACGAGTACGTGCGGCTGTTGCGAACCAAAATCGGTAAGGCGACGAAGCTGCTCATTGAGTACGTCGTCGACGAGCTTAGGCCTGCCTACCTGCGCCCACCCAACCAAAATGAAGTTGAACAGATCCTTGCTCGCAACGTGCTGAGGGGCATGCCTGGGTGTCTGGGGTCCCTCGACTGCTCTCACTGGGAGTGGGCGGGGTGCCCCAAGGGCAGGGCGGGTACGTTCCAGGACGGGAACGGCAAGAGAGTGATCGTATTGGAGGCCATTTGTGAGAGGACCTGTGGATTTACCATGTTTTTTTCGGGGGCACCTCGGAGTCTGAATGGTTTTAACGTGCTTTACTAATCCTCTTTGTACATGGACGCCATGACTGGTAAATGGCCGCCCACCAACTTCCCTTTCACGGTCAACGGTAATACTCGCACACTGCTGTATTACTTGGTTGACGGGATTTATCCACGTTTGGTCTTCTTTGTCGCACCCTACCCCAGACCCTCGTCGCGGAAGCAACAGGTTTTTAACCGCTTGCAAGAGGCGTTGCGGAAGGACGTTGAGCGCCTATTCGCCGTGCTGACCCGCCGCTTCCACGTCTTCTTGCACCCTGCCCGCCACGCCAACGTACCTTCCCTGGTGCTCACTGTGCAGGCCGTCGTTGTATTACACAATATGGTAACGGAACTGCGGCGGGACGGGTACCGGTAGAGTACGCGAGGGGCGGAGGCCGCGGGGGAGGAGGGGGGAGAGGTGGGCGCGGCGGCCGGAGACGTCCATGCTGGGGGCTCCGCTGCCACCGCTGCCCCGGCTGCCGCCGCCACCGCCGCCGATGCGGGTAATGGCGCCGGCGGCGGAGTTGCGCAAGGAGACGCAAACGTGGATATGGGCGTTCATTCAGCTGCCGCCGGGGGAGCGCCTGGCGGCGGCGGCGGCGTCGATCATGGTGGAGGTGTTGGGGCGGCTAGGAGCGGAGGCGGCGACATGCTGGACGCCGTCCCAGGCGCGCCGGCACCCGCCGCGCATGCAGCGGAGGAAGAACCAGTGTCGGAGTTCATGCGAGTGCTGATGGCGACTAGGCGCGATAAGGATGCTTTCGAGCATGCGGCGCTGCGTGATGACCTATGTGAGCACGTTTTCAAGGAACGCAGTCGCCTGCTTTTGCCGTACTTGGGTTGACGCAATATGTTTGAGAGACAGCAAAGGTTTCTTTTTCCCGCCTGGCGGGGTCTTTTTTTCCTACACATGAATGCCAGAAACATGGCACAACCTCGAACAGTTGCTGTGCGACGCCCCCACTCCTACCACAAAATGCTCCAGATGGCCACCTCCGACGCGACGCCGTCACCAACGGCGGTGACGGCCGCCAGCAAAAGCGGACACGATTCCCCCGCCCCCCCCACCGACACCACCACCCAGAAACCGAGCTTACGGGAGCGATCAGCTGCTGCCAACATGAATGGCGGCGGCCGCCGCCGTTCTGAAAGGTGGCGGCCGCTGCCGGCATCAGTAGTGCGAATATCTTTGCTCCCTCCAAGCAGCGAAACCTAAAACTGACCCCCCTCCCCCCAACCGCGCGGGTGGCCCCCCTCCCCCCCCCCTCCACCCGCCTCCGCCGGCGCACGCTTTCCGACTTGTCGGCCTTGTGCTCCGGCGAACCTTTCAGCCGCCACCCCATTGCCGCCCACCTCGCAGGCCACCTCCGCACGCTCGGTGGCGTCGCGCCGCGGGGCGCGGCCACCGCGCCGGCCGCCGTCGCGCTGCTCGCGGCGCAGCTGCCGGATTCGGCGGCCGTGCGCGCCGCAAGGCTGCTCGCTGTCGACCACGGGGTGGTGGCGTCGGCGGTCGTGGCGCCGACGAGCCGCGGCGCTGTGGCACTCGGGACCA
>Ga0209093_1001003_pt1 | contig 15829 bp, 17 predicted proteins | sample SidtaG_4_FD_187450 | JGI IMG/M metagenome (GOLD analysis project Ga0209093, IMG submission 187450) | Marine algal microbial communities from Sidmouth, United Kingdom - Sidmouth_Male1 metaG (SPAdes) (version 2) | ecosystem: Host-associated > Algae > Red algae > Unclassified | place: Sidmouth... | reverse complement strand
CACATGCTGTAATGATGGGACCCGACATGCACTGCTGTCGATCCTCTTGGCCAATCAGAAACGTCCCTGCATCGCTGTTGCACTCCCGTTCTCTGCCGATGAGGACAAAATTGGGGGATCAGCAATACACCAGAAACCCAGTCGCGTGCCGACATGAAAAGGGCAACACATCAAAGCCGTGCATCACCGCGACCTTAGGCATGAACGTCAGTCACCACTGGCATGAGTGAGAGGCCGTCCGTATGTCCACATATTCGCCACTCAGAGCCTTCGGTGCTCGACACGAAAACCGCGCCTCGCCGCGCATGCAGAAGCGGGTCACTCGCAGACGCACCACGGGCGCAAGTACAGGCCCCAGCGGATGATGATGCCGGGTCCGCCCCAGGGACCCCAGTCGGCGCCTGGTCCTAACCCCCTCCCAAAATCGGGTAGCATGCACGACCTGAAAGCGTGGAAGTGTGCCACGGGGATACGGGCATCCATTCAGCGAACAAAAGAGTAGCGGTGGGGGCGTCGCGTGAAGGCGGGAGCGCGCTCAGGACGCCCCGTTGGGCGTTGGGTTTGTGGGGTGGTTTGCGGTGCGTGCGTGGCATTGCTTGGGTCAATAACGTACGATAAAGGAGGGTCCGTCCCAGGGTCCCGGATGGTCTCGCCGACGGATAGTGGTGGTCCCAAACACGGGGAGGGGGGGGATGTCTGCAACGACGAGACCGGCAAACGTGGATGGCATTCCGCATGTGGCGACGGAGGCTCGGCTGTGTGTCATGGAGGAGTGGAACATGTGCGCATGGCAGACAACAATTATAACCGGGATGGAAATCCCATTACCGAGTGGGGACACTCCGTCAGGTCGACTACCAAAAAACCAAAAAAACCGCTAAAAATAGCGGGGCTTCGAAGATTGAATCAGTCCGCGCACCAATGAGATTGTGTAGGATTAGCTCGGACGGATCTGTGCTAGTTAGTCCATACTAAACTCAGTGATCACAAAACAATGGTCAATCTGTCGATCCTGGAAAATCCTCCGTTCCACTGCCGCCTGTTGGTCGGGTGGACACGCAACCGGCCGAGATGATGACGAGGGTATGTGTTGGGTTAGGTACACGACTGACGGGGAGCCTCGCATCCCGTCATGTAGCCTCACTGGATACCGACTCATGTAGAGTCCCTGGCGGGACATTGACCAGGACGATGTACGTTTCCGATATGCATTGTGTCGTCTTTGGCTGTTCGGGAGGCGAGCCTGCCTGACGCCGCCGTGCAGGCTCTGCGGTGTTTGGGTCTTGCAGCGCCCCCCGTTGGACTGCTGTCGACCTCACTGATGCCCCACTACCAGAGAGTTGCTATTTTCCGTGCTGGTCCTGCACCTCTATCCCTGTCGCGCACACAGGCTACCCACCTCATCCTGCGCTCTCTTCTGATGTGTCATTGTTGCCACCCGTATCGCCCTCGCCCGTACTGCCACCACTGCCACCACTGCGACTTCTCTCACCACTACTGGGGCCACAGCCCCCGCCACCGACGCTTCTGACGCTACTGCCTCCCCCCCGGTGCGGACACTGCTACCAATACAGTTGTCGCCAGCGTCATCATTACCGACCATGACGACCGTCGTTGGCTCTGTGTATCGTACTAGCCGCACCGGTGTGGTTTCGTAACAAGTAAGTTGGGACGCAGTTGTCTGATGCGTGTAGACTCGCGTCTGACGACGTCGACAAGTGTGTCGTACCACAAGGACACCCCACAGGTGTTTTCTACCACAGTGACACCGCTGGCACATGTGGACAGTGAGAATACTGAAGACTTATTTAGTCGGACCAGATCTCGTTGACTGCCCGAGCATTGCACTGTCACCTCTCTTTCCTGCTGTGTCGTCCGCGCTCGCGACTCGATGTTGTGTACCTGATCGTGTGCAGGTCATGACGGGCGACGGTGATGACAGGCAAGCCAATGTACATTGGCTGTGCTGGCATTGCACCCGGAATTTCACCAACCAGAACAGTCGCACGCGCCGTATGACGATAAGGCACCCGAGGAATAACCGGCTCGTACTACCTCCGGGGTTTATTGAGTTGCACCTACGGTCCCGAGACGTCGGGCGGTCCCAGGCGGCAGCGGCAGCAGACTTTTACGTGCTACATCAGGCAGCTGGCGCTACCAGGAGCGTAACTCACGCCCGTGGTACCGCACGCGGCGACTTGGACGAGATGCCGAGCGCCGCCCCTCGGGTCCAGTTCGGTACCACTGGTTTCGGCGTCGTCACCGTGCCAGCGAACGCCTACGTACACGGGACGCTACCGGTTCACAGGATCCGATCCGTGTTCCAGACTTCCACGGCGGCGCGCATCAGAGCCTACTATGAGGCCATACCGGAGGCATCAAGGACGCGACGTCTTGTACCACCTTCTGTCGGGCGGCGACCGTCATCGTTTGACACGCCACTGTTGCGTGAAGCACTTAAGTTTGCACTGCGTGTCGGCGGCGTGGGACTGTCACAATCAGACCAACGGTGGTACTTGTCTCTCCTGCTCATGGTAGAGGAGAGCTGTTCCGCTGTCCGGCGCCGCGGCGCTTTGGAGCGCGAGCGTCGGGGCCAGACTGTGGATGACGACGGTGAGACTATGGCTCGTCAAGGAGTTCCCAGCGCCTAGGGGAGTATGTCCCCGGACGGGGAGAGAGAGGCGGAGGTCGGCGGCGAGATTGCACGGGCGTTTGGTTCCAAGGATGCGTTCGTGAGCGCTCTGCGGGGTGAGCAAAGACGCGTACTCTCCAAACTGAAATGGGACGTCACCCCACTGGAGGTGGAGGGCACCACCCACCTCTTCTACTCGAGGGATCTGCTGCAAGTCTGCCTGGATCTACTGCGGGACGCAACGCACCTGTAGTTATGGGGGGAGCGCCTTGGCTTCGGACACGACGGGACGCGTCTATGATCGGAGATGCTTGTCAGCGATCTCTTCCTGCCGGAGGAGGCGCACGTGCGCGGTCGGCACGGGGAACTTGCGTTCGTGGTGGGGGTACAACTCTTCGTCGACGAGGCCGTCGTTTCCTGGTCGGGAGCCCCCTATATGTTCCCCATCCGGGCACGCGTGGTGAACGTACGTAACCGGGAGGTGCAGTGAGTGACTGTCGGTCACGTGCCACACGTCGGAAAGTCTGTCGCCCATAAGGCGGCGGCTCGTCGTCGTGCGAGTGACGCTCGCAACGCCGTATTGCAGCGGTGTCTGGAAGTTCCTCTCCGCCGCTTTGTCGGCGCGAGCCAAACTTGCGTGACTGTTGACTTCCCCGGGAGCCAGACCTTGACGGCGTTTCGGCGGCTCGTCGGCCTCGTCGCCGACCAGCTCGGCGAGAGGTCTGTGGTTTGCCTTATGGGCAACTCAAGTGAGTTTTTCTGCTCTCATTGCGTCGTGCGACGCGACGTGGCGGGTGGACCGGCGGGTGTGAGTGCGCCGGCCCGGGACGTCACGGTTGTTCTGGACGCGCAGCTCGACGGAGCCATCACTCGCTACAGGGACCCGAGGCGATCGCTGCGCAACCCGCTCAGGACTGAGCACAGTGCTCTTGCTTTCGTACCTGCAGTTGGTGCCATTTGGGGCCTCACGACGGACAGCAGAAACGTGTATGCCATCATCTCCCTTGACCTCCTGCATGTATGGAAGCTCGGGGTCGTAAGGATGGTGACGCAGCGTTTTCCCTCCTTTCTTCGCGTTGTGTGTGACGGCCAAGACGCGCGCTTGGGCCCTGTTGGTGACACGCTCGAGGCGCTGAGCTTGCGAGCATGAGAGATGGGACACTTGAACCTCTTTGTCACCTTTCTTGTGTGTCACATGCTGTCCGCTGAAACAGTGCCCTTAATCGTTTGTACACTCTGCTGACGGCACTGCTCTTGTTTTACATAACCTCCCATTCCCGACTGAGTCCATCAGCAGATTCTTTGTCCCCCCTAAAGAAAAGCAGCTTCAGATGACAGGAAGACTATGGCGCCACGGTCTGTGCATCATGCCACAAATGATTGCCGGTGTAGGCGGGCCGTCCGAGATCCGACCGTTGAGGCACCTGGACGCCGCGACGAAGAGGGGGGCTACCATGCAGCCCCGCTCTTCTTTTGCGCACGAAGAGCTCGACGACGGGCATGGGCCTGATGGTGGTGGATTGGAAGCTGCCGACGAGGTGCTACTCGACCCTGTAGTTTCAGATGTTGAGTCCTCCCCCAAGTACAGGCGCTTGTTTGGAGACCATCCGCTTCACAGGGCCGTATTGGAGGTTTATTGTCGCATGGCGGCGCTCGGAGGGTGCCTCATGGGTGGTAATATGGCCGACACGGTGCGTATGTCTGATTTACAGATGCGGGCGCTCGCGGACGAGGCCAGGACATTCATTATCGACTACGTCGACCTTCTTTTCGGGCCAGCGCACACGACTAAGGCACACAGGATCTCCAACCACTTTCTGGCGGCACTTCTCGCCAACGGCAACTTATGGGAGGGCGACACCAGCGAGAACGAGGCTTTGCACGGCCCTTGCAGAAGAGTGTACGCCCGCACCAACAAGCGCGGACCCCCAATTGTCCTTCAAATGATGCGGGCGACCGAGACGCAAGCCGAGGTTCTACGGCAGCTGCGTGAGCAGGAGAACGAGAACGCTGGAGGAGACGACGGCATCTACGAAGTTCTGGAGGAGGTTGTGGACGACGGCTGCGCCGCCGCGGCGTCGGATGTGGTTCTCGCAAGATCCCACCTGGGGCGTCGGACGCGCGTGGCTGACGTGGAGCAGTCTCCCGGGTTGTCTCGCTTGGGAGCGTTGTTGGGAATGGGCCCACACTGCTCCCTGGTTTTGTCAACCTCATTCACGTTCAACTACACGTTTGAGTGGGGCGCCGCCTCGGTGGTGCAGACGGCATGTGCGTCCGACTCCTACATGGGGATATCCAGATACGATCATGTTTGGTACACCGACTCGAGCGGTCAAGCGTGTCTGGGCGGGCTGAGTCTTGTGATGCGTGTGCTCGGTGGTGTAGTGGGCGACTTTGTCGTTGTTTGGGGGATGGAGAAGGTACCCTCAATACCCCTATGCTCCCTGACGCGATGGGGCTGCAAGCGGGTGGCGTGGTGCTTTGAGAGTGCTGACGCGGAGTGGCCCATCCTTGTTCGCGTGCTACTGTCAAGTGTTCTGCGCGTAGAGCATGTCGTGCCGGACTTCCAGGACCTGGGAGACCGGCACGGCCTACGCGTCACACCCTCGACAATCCCGGACAATGATGACGAGCGACACGCGGCTCGTTTCTTCACGAACGCGTTCCACCCCTTTACCTTCCGTGCCCTTAACCCTAGCAGCTAGTGTGTGTGTCCCACTGGTGGGATGTGTAGCTGCGCGACGCCTACGATGAGAAGCGATTGCATTGGTGGCCGCTTGCTGGTGGCTCTGGCGGCTGTGTTGGTGGAGGTGGGTCGGTTGGAGCGCACCTACATTTGGGCTGGTAGCGGGGCGATAGGGCTGCCTATGAGACTCGGGGTGGAGGTTGGCACCCTTGGTCCGTTGCGTCGCTCGCGGCTGGGGTTGGTGGCGGGTGTTGGTGGTGGGGCTTGTGGTGGGTGTTGGCTGTGTAGCTGTTCGTGGGACTGCCGGTGGGGGTTGGTGGCGGGTGTTGGTGGTGGGGCTTGTTGTGGGTGTTGGCTGTGTAGCTTTTCGTGGGACTGCCGGTGGGGGTTGGGGCGGGTTTGGTGGTGGGACTGTAGCTGGGGCTGCAGGTGGGGGTCGTGCAGGGTGAGGGTCGGGTATTTGAGCGCGGCAGCTGCCGTGTGAAGTCGTCTGCGAAACGAAGCCACTCGATGGTGTCACCGTCGAGAGGATGACGGCCTGTTTTTACTGCGTTTGACCGAGGACCCCGCAGACTCTTTTCGCGACGCGGGCCCCCACAGACTCTGTTCGTGACGCGGGCCGCTACGTCATAGTTGGCCTTTGTCCCTGGCTCCCGTCACTCTCAGTACAATTAGTAGGTTGATGGTGGGTGCTGTTCGCCTCTTCCAATTCGGGGCAATGCTCAGAGACAGTCGTGCGTTGTCGCAGGTGCAGTCCCGAGCAGTGGGCCCTCAGTCCCACTAGCTTCCGGATTATGGGTCACTAAAGGCAGCGCTGTTCCCTATTCTACGGCTAACCGGGCCAAACGAGCCGTTTCGGAAATCAGGTCCTGGCAACTGCACGGACCCCCCACGAGAGAGGTGAACAATCGCGCCGAACAAAATCGCCATCCGCTCGGGGTTTGTTTCCCGAACAGACGCCCAAACGGATCGGCGTTCTGTCGTCCGTTCCCGAACAGGTCATTTTGTTTGGCGTTCTGTTGGGCTGCATCCTTTGCCGACGATCCCCGCCGGCGCGCCGCAACCACCCGCTGCCGGGCGGTCGGCACTGGCTTCCACGCCTGGCCACCGCGACGGGCTGGAAGCGGTGCCGACGCTTGGGCCGCTCCGCCTGAATCGGCGGCGCTCCTGCCGCCGCGGCCGCACGTGCAACCGGGAACGCAACGGACCCGGGGCGATCCGATCCGCTGCGGGGGCGCGCCCCGCCCGGGCCCGCGCGCAGACGGTCCTGCCTCTCGATGGGGGGCGCCGACGCGGCGCGGGGCGGCCTCGCCGCCGCGGCGACGGGGGCGGGCGGCACGCCGCCGCCGCGCGCCGACGCGGGGGCAGAGCGGCCACCGGCCGCCCGCCCCGGGAAAAGAAAAACAAAAAAGGGGGGACACTCGGCGCTGGAGTCGGCACCGCCCCCCCGGTGCGACGCGCCCCCCACGTTCGCCGCGACGCAAAAAAACTGGGAGGTGGGGAGACCGGGCAGCGCGGTCGACCTCGCGGCGGCGCCCCCCCCCCCCCTCCTCCTGCAATAAAGAACGGCGTTCTTGTGTGTGTGTGGTGCTACGCGCCCCACGTGGACGAGGTGGGGGGGGCACAACGAGCCGTGCGCTGTCACCTTGACGGCGGGCCGCCGACGGGCACCCCCGTACAGTTCTGTAGGTCGGTGAGCCATGGCGGGGTCGGGCTCGCGGGGCGGCGGGGGGGGGGCCCGGAGATGGCGTGATCACCGCGGCGCGCCCCCCCACATGTGCTGCTATGCATTTTCCCCGTGACCCGCCGCCGCTCGTACGGGGCGAGGCGGCGCGACGCGGCGGCGTTTGCGGTGCCGCCCCGCGCCCCCACGTGCCGGCCGTCCGAGGGGAACCGCCACCACCCCCCCCGTCGGCGGCGGCGCCCGCCCGCCCGCCCGCCCGCCCGCCCGCCCGCCCGCTCGCCACCCGCGACGGTGGGGGTGCGTCGCGTGGCCGACGCCGCGGGGAGATGACCACCTCCCCCCCTGACGGCATAGGGGAGGCCCCGCCCGGCCGCGGCGGACGGCGTGTGCCCCCCCCGTGTCCGCTCGCGGCGCACGCGCGCGCGCTCGCGCGCTCGCGGCCGGCGGCAGGCCGCGCCGTCACAGTCCCGACAATGGTCGCCCGGCCGGCCGCGGCGGCACCCCCCGCAACGGGCGGCCGAGAGGTCGGCGGCGCGCCGCAACGGCCCCGTCGCGGGGGGGGGCCCGCGGCTACCTGCCGCCGCCCCGGTCGGGCGCGGCAACGACGCGCGCGACGCCGTCCGGCGGGCGCGTCGACGTGGCCGCGGTGGCGGGCGCGAGGGCAGGCACCGACAAGGAAGGAGCAGGTAGAGCGTCTTGTGAATGAAAGTCGCGGTCCGAGGCCGGTCGGCGCGTCTGCCCGCCCCGCCCGCACGGCGGCAGCGGGGTCTGCAACGCAGACCTCGTCGCGCGGTCAGCGGGCGCCAGCGCGCGCGGGCGCGCGCGGTCCGCGGGGGGATGGGCATGCCGCGCCCGCCGCGCGCGGCGCACACACGTGCAGCGAGCGGCCACCGGCGGTGCGGACCGGAACCCGTCCGCGTCGGCAGCGACGCCAGCGGCCGAGGCGCCGTGGCGACGGGGAGCCGACCTCGTCTGGGAGATGGGCGCGCGCGCCAACCCAGCGACCGACGCGGTGGACGCCAGCCCGGCGTGCGTCCATGCCCCCGACCGGGGGTGGGGGGAGGAGGGGAGGCCGCCTCAGACGGACAAAAACGCGGCACGGCCACCCCCCCCGTCATCGACGCGAGAAAGGGGCCATTGGCATCCGCCGCCGCCGACGGGGGTGCCCCCACGGCGCGCGCGCCCGCCGGCCACGCAGGGCGAACCGCGCGCACGGGGCATGCCAACCGGCGGCCGCCGGCGCGCGCGAGCGATCGGCAATCGCACGGCGTCGGCCCACCAGACGCGCGCGGCCGCCCGCACGCGCGCCCGCCGCCGCCCCGAGCGGCGGCGCCGCCGCGTCGGGCGCAGGCGCCCGCCGCTGGCCGGGCGGCGGGGGGGCGGGCGGCGCGCCGCGCGGCGCGGCGGACGGCGGGTTGGGGGCGGCGCGACGCGCGGCGCGGCGGGCCGCGGGCTGGGCGCGCCGTCCCGCGAGGCGCGGCGGGCGGCGCGTTGGGGGGGGGGGGGGGGGGGGGGGGGGGGGGAGGCGCCCGCACCCTCCGGGCGGCGGTCGCCAACGGCGGGGTCCCCCCACCGGCGGTGCCCGCACCGCCGGCGGCGCCGCGGTGGCGGCCCGCTGCCGACGTGCGCGGGGGGCACCGCCCCCGCGCGGCGCTGCGGCCGCACGGCAGCGGCGGTGGCGGCGGCGGTGGCGGCGGCGGTGGCGGCAGCGCCACCGTCGCGGCGGCGGCGCGCCCGCGTCCCGCCCGCCGCGCCGCCGCCGCGCGGCGGTCGCGGCGCGTCGGCGCGCGCCGCGCGGCCGCCAGCGGGGGGGGGGGCGGGACGCACCGACGTCGGGTGCGTGCAAAGTGGTGGGGAGGTGCGCGTGCCGTGGGGGGCGCTGGGAACGAGCACGCGCGGGCCTGCGCGGGGCAGGTCACAGCAGGTTGGCTTGGTGGCGTCCAGAGGCGGCCGCCGGACGCGGCTCGAGCGCGGCGCTTCGTCGAGGTCGACCAGCGCAGTGGGCCCATACTCATCGACAAAAGCACGCCTTTCTTTTTTTTTTTTGCGTGTTTTGGGGCGATCAGGAAATCTGCAAACCGCCCTGGGGCTCTCTGTCCAGGCTGACTTTTTTCCAGAAAGGGCGCCAACAGCGTCTGTTGGCCGGAATAGATGCATCTCCGCTCGTAAAAGGAGAGATACAGCACGAGACGTATGCACTCCTCCCTTCTTGAAAGAGAGAGAGGCGGAGAAGCATCGATGGCTCTGCTAGCAGGCGCCATGCGCGAAGTGCGTCACGATTCCTGTACTGCAAAACAGAACCATGCAAGGACCTCGCGCCGGAAAGGCTCTGAGAGCCGGTCCTGGGGGGTCGCCGTGTTTCTAGCAAAGAAATTCTATTTCTTCATCAGAAAAATGTGTCCCCAAGTGGCTAAAAATAAGCCAAAGCAGATACGCTTTTGAGGACGGTTGTGGGCTCGTCGCTCAGGACAGTACTGTATTGTACTGGGCACCACGGTGCCACGTCCGGTTCAGAGTCGTACTTGACATGAACAAAACATCAACTACTGTTGTATCATCTCGATCCGAGACACCTTCTGCCGACCGTGTAAGACCCTCTGCCTACTGTATCTCAGACTGTTTGTCAGACCTCCGTTGTCTGACACTGGCCGGCGCTGGTCTGGTCCCGTCCGTGACGGCGCATGCCAATGCTGCTTGCGCCGCGCGCGCCGTGGAAGCCCTGCTCGGACACTCAAAACAGTCCGTGAAGCCCATTCGTTGTTTGGCTCAATTTTGACGCAGCAAACGTTGTGGACCCGCTCGGCGAAGAGATGAAGCCCAATTTTCCTGTGGGTCGGCTTTGAGCTCAGAATGATCCCAAACAAGCCTGGATGCGAAAAGGTTTTGTGTCTACTCTGCTGCTCGCCTCATTTGAGGCGATCGGCCTTCTCAGAGGCTCGGCTACGGTGCCCCCTTCGAGCATGTTCTTCTCGCAGGGGAGCGATTCTGAGGGAAGAAGTGGACTTCAAGCCGACCCTTTTCCCTCAGTGAACTGCTCAGAAAAGCCAACAGCGACGGGGTGCCTGCTATTCTTTGGCTGACTGTTTCCCGCGCTTCATTCGAGTCTCATGAGCTAGGCACCCTGCATGCAAAAGTGTGCGTGGCACGTTTAAAGTTGCTACCGAGCGCTTCATGAAGCGGTGAAAACGTCGCTTCACACCCACACCGGCCTTCTAACGCTCCGCAGCCATCTACCTCGACGGACGCTGGTACCAACGAACCCCTAGTGGGCCCACCGTAGTTGTCGGCCCACGAGGGGTGCACAGGTGTTGCACATGTGCCGAAGACCCAGCAGATTTTCCCAACAGACGTCTATGAAATATGAAAGTTGTCTGGAAGATGCTTGGAAACATTCCCTGGTCTGTGGATGGACAAGCGGAGAAATGAGAAGGAAAAATATCGACTTTCGCTGGTGCTTGTCGGGGACCACACACATTGTCCCTGCTTCCACTCCAAGCCACCTGATCGTCGTCCTCCCACTGCGCCCCGGTGTAAGGTGCAACTTCCACCTCCCGGACAATATCTGGGACGCCTACCTCGGGCACCAAACAGCACCCTCCGCCTTCGGCCGTCGTGCGGGAGACATAGGCCATTTCAGGCCAGTTTTTTTCCCTGTCCGTCGCCACCAGAGAGTGTAAATGAGGGGGAGGGGGGCTCTCAATCAGACCGCTGGTGCCGCCGTCGGGCTGACGAGCGTCGGCCAGCCGCCTGTGTGGGCGTGTGCTGGCGGGCGTGGCAGCCGTCGGCGCCCGTCGTTTGTGCCTCCAGGCTTTTTTAGCCCCAGCGTGCCGGAACGGGCCTGCCTGCCGTGGCCGTTGACGTGCGTGGGGCGCCGCGCCGCGCGGCGCGCCCGGGCGTGGACGCGAACATCTCCGCCGCATCTCGGTGGCGGCGGCGGGCGACGTCCGCCGCCTGGGCTGTGGCGGGTGGGTGTCACGCGTCGGTCACCCATAGGCTGGGAAGCGGCTAGGGAGGGGACGTTGGGAGGGTGCGGGGGGCTCGGTGTCAGTTGCTGCTACGGACGGTTTGGGCTGGACGGTGTTGGCTTGCACCCCGGCTGGCGACCGCGGGCGCCACGGGTCAGCGGTGGGGGACAGTGGGCGCCGCCGACAACCCGTGGCGTACCGTGGCAGGAAGTGGCGTGCAGCACGGCGTGGTCGCCGCGGGCGTGGGCAGGTGGCTGTGGGACACCCCGCGGGCACGCAGTGGCTCGGCTGGTGTGCTGTGGCGTGGCGTGGCGTGGCAGCGCCGTCTGCGACCGGGGACTTTTTGAGTGCGGGCCCCGCGGGTGGGACACGGCGCCAACCGTCCAGTGACTGCGGATCCGGGTGCGCCGCTCCTCTCTCTCGGTCGACTTTCCCCACACCCCACGGCACCGTTTGGTCCCCCGCCAGCCTGCGTCCCCCCCGGACCCCCCCCCGCTTCCTTTTGCCCTCAACACCCATCGCGGACGGTTGAATTTTTGCAGTTGTAGCGTCTATCACCTGGTCGCCTTCCCCCTCCTTTCTGCCGACCATGCCCCCCCCCCCCCCCCCCCCCTCGACGCTCGCGCGATGGACGCGTCCCCCCCCGCGGCGTCGCTGCCGTCCCCCCCCACTGGCGCTGACGGGGCGGCCACCCCCCTTCCCCCGCCCCCCACCGTGTCACTGGCGACCGCGGGCGGCGCGCCGGCGCTCACCCACCTCATCGTTGTTGCCGGCCACGCGGTCTTCCACGGCGCCGCCTCCCCCGCCGCTGCCGCCAACCCGTCGGCGTGGACGCTCGCGCCCTTCCAAGCGGGCGAAGCCCCCGAGTACATTGCGCACATCCGCGCGGGCGTGGCCGCCGCCGCGGCCGACCCCGCCGCGCTGCTCGTCTTTTCGGGCGGCGTCACCCGCAAGGGGTGTGTCGGCTCGGAGGCCGCCGGCTACGTCAAGGTCGCTGCCCTCCACGGCTGGTGGGGGGCCGCCGACGCCCTCGACGGCCGCGTCGCGACCGACACGCACGCGCGCGACAGCTATGAGAATGTGCTCTTCTCCCTCGCCGCCTTTTATGAGGCCACGGGCGCTTACCCGGCCCGCCTGACGGTCGTTTCGTGGCCGTTTAAGCGGGTGCGCTTCACCGACCACGTGGCTACGCTCCGATGGCCGGCGGCCCGCTACGCCTTTGTCGGTGTCGGCGTGCCGGGCGACGCGGCCGCCGCCGAGGTTGGGGAGCGCGCCACCCGGCGGCTCTTTGGGGAGCAGCCGTACGGCGGGTGGGGGGTGTTGTGGGCCAAACGCCTCGCGCGCAACTGGGGTGGGGACAAGGCGGGGGGGTGGGGGGAGCTGAGCGGCCTCGTTGCGTGGCGCGGGCCCGAGCCCTACCCGCACACGTTGCCGTGGGAGGAGGCTGCGCCGGCGCCAGCGGCGTCGGCATCCGCGGCGCCGGCCGCCGCCGAGTCGGGGATGATGGACGGGGACGGCCTCGTGGCCAAGGCCGCCGCGATGGCGGGCGCCATGATGGGCGTTGGCCCGTCGGCGCAGGGTGTTTGAAGCGCCAGGTGGCAGCGGGGGCTCAAGGGGCACGGGTGGGTCGTGCTGGCTGGACCCGTCGGTGGGGAGCTGCACACGACGAGGGCTCGATGGGAGCGCGTGAGGCACCTCGCGCGCTTCGCACATCAATAAAATCGACAAACAACTGCGTGTGTCCGCCGACAGACCTATAGCGCGCAGCGCTGACAAGAGTAAGCGGAGTGCCTAGGGCGATAGAAAAAAACAAGCCTACCGGGCCGAGATGAGCAAACAGGTATCCCACAGGCACACCACGGCCTTTGTCGAGCCAAACCCGTGGTGTACAAAGCACTTCACGTGGATGTCGCCGACCCTTGCCGTGGCTGGTGCGCCGTCAAGTAGATCCAATCGCCGCTGGCGGCCGCGGCAGCTGGGCGAGGCAGGCTGCCACGGCTGCCCACTCAATGACGAAAGGGGGTGCCACACGCAACACCTCAGGCCACGGACTGGTACGCAAGCGAACCAGACCGCGCCCCGTCTCTAGCACGGCGGCAGAGCAGCCGCACGCGAAGACATCCGACACTGCAATTCGTGCCTCGCAGGTCCGTGCCACACAAGCAAGCTCACACGCGAGGAGCACACTATCACGGACAGATAACCGTGCAGCTCCTCCGTGGGCAACTCAACAGCGTGGTGCCAAAATCAAAAACACAAACAAACAATCGTGAGAGCACTCGAGCGCACAAACAAGTAGTGACAAACAAGAAAAACAACAGAGGAAGAAAAAACAGGATCGAAAAAGCAGACACACACCCCAATGCGCTCCCCCGTGACGTCGCCCTACGCCTGCTTCGGCGTCGCGTTAGAGGCAGCCGCCTCCGCCGCCTTCCGCGCAGCACGTCCCTTGGTCCACGAGTAAAGCGCCGTGCCCGCAATGGCAATGACCATGCCGAGGGCGTTCATCGGAAGCACCTTGGTCTTGAACGCAATGATTGATGCAACAATGATGAAAACGCGCTTGAGAGTGTTGCCAACCGAAAACGTCACCGGGCTCACGTTGTACAGGCAGAGGTAGGACACCTCGTTGTACAGGTGGTAGAGCATGGAGCTGGCAAAGAAAAGGCCTGGCACCGCCGGGTTCACGCCGAGCGACGGGATGCCGTCGGCGATCAGACAGAACGGCAGCTCCATCAGGAAGGAGATGATGGAGATGAGGCCGTACAGATTCTCCGCCGGCAGCGTCGGGTCGTCCTTATAGGCCCCCATGGTCAACTTGGAGAACGCGTTGCGGGCCGCAAAGCCGACGTTGGCCATCATGGCCAACAGGAAGCCCGGCCACTGGAAGGTCAACTCCGAGACGGCCGCCATGGCGACACCACCAATGATCGGAATCAGCGACGCGTAGACGGAGAAGGGGAAGAACTCGCCCAGGAATAGCGCGGACGCCACCGCCCCAAACGCGGGCTCCGCCGACTTGACAATGTGCGCAAAAGAAATGGCCATGTACGAAAAGGAGATGCAGCTGCCGACGTGGCCAATCGTGTGACCGAGCGACGGCAGCATCAGCGCCTTGATCAGCCCCGGCGTCACATTGGGCTTCTTCCGCAGCCCCAACACCCACAGGAGGGAGCAGTAAAGGGCGCCCGTGCCCAGCTGCACAGTCGACAGCGTCCACGGCACCGACCACAGGTTCAACAGGCGCTTGTTGGTGATGTTGAAACACACATTGATGGAGAAGAAGAGCAAGAAGAGGGAGCCGACCTTGAGCAGCTGCTTGAGCGACGCCGGCGGCGCGGGCCCACTCCCCTCCTTGTTCACCAACGAGCGGTCGCCTGACGCGGCGGAGGAGCCCCCTTCCGCGACCGCCACGGGCGTTACACGACGGGCGGGCGGGGCTACCGCCGGGACAATGGCGGTACGGCGCACCACAGAGTGAGAGACGGCCGCATGCGACCTGCACGCTCCCGAGGTGGCGCCGAGGCGGGACCCGGCAAACACCGACCGGCCGGTCAATCCCGCGGCAACAAACGCAACGGCCATGGTGTGGGGTAGGGCAGACGGACTCGGAACAACAAGGGCAGGGCGGCAATGCGAGCAGCGGTCGGGGTGGGCGCGGGGGAGGCGGATCACACAATGCGCACGCAGCAGGCAGAGGCCGGGCCCGGTGGTGAAACAATGAGCAGGGCCGCCCGTCTTCCAGCCACCCAACACCCACTCCACACAGCGAGGGGGGATCCGATGGCCAGCCGTGCCGTGCCACCCGGAGCCAGTCAGCGTGCGGGGGCCCTTGGGGAGCAGCGCAAACAGAGGGGCGACGTTCAAAGGGCAGGGGGCAAAAGTGGGCACGACGGCGTGACTGGCGCGGGGAGCGCGCGCATCGATGCGATGGAGGCGGAAGCGGGCCAGGCGCGTTGCGGGCGGGTGTTGGCGCGGACCCCACCCGAGGATATGCCCTGCGAGGCGCTGGTTGGCTCAATGCCGGGCGGGCCATCCGCCCGCCGGGGCGGGAAAGGGGAGCTGGCGCCGCGTGCCACACTGGTAGAATCGGGTGCGCAGCCGTGGGGGCGCTCGAGACTGCCCTCACGAGTGATGGCTCGTGGGCCCCATCCGGGGGGGTTGAGCTGCGCCGCGGACCTGGACAGCGCCGGGAGATATTCCGACGCGTCAGATTCTCCCCACCAAAGCCTCCCAAACGACAGAAAACGCACCCGTCGGGCCAATCAGGCGGGTGTGTGGGCCACGTCTCCAAAGTATCGTCGCGTTTAGCCGACCAGGGAGCCACTTTACGACGGTTGGCGGCGGGGACCCGCCGACGGCCCCGCTTGGGGGCCCGCCGAGGCGGCCCGCAATGCGCGAGAGTGGCGGGGTCCATCGTCAGAAAAACGACGTTCGGAACGGGAGCCTTGACGGGAGTCCTGTTCGCGGACCGGCTGGACGGGAGCCGATTCTGTTCACCCTTCCGTTCGAGAGCAGCAGACTGAACGGGAGGAAATCCCGTTCAGGAAAATCCGTGCCAGGCTCTGGCCGCCTCCGCGGCATCAGCAGACCAAACACGAGGTCCTTTTTTAGGCCATGCCTACAACGGGCCAATGGGCGCACTAGATTGCGTTAAACACCCCATCTCCCGCTAACCAGGAGATATCTGCGGCCCGCTGCCGAGAGGACTATGCAATTGCGTCTCGTTGAGGTGCGAAGGCCGGGGCATTGGTCGCGCTGAGAGAGCCAATTCCCAAGTTGGCGACTGCACGTCTTGGCCGCGGTGTCCCGTCATCGACGAGCAGATGTGCTCTGCACCGCGGTTGCCTTCGTCGTGGTTG
>Ga0209093_1001002_pt1 | contig 15847 bp, 16 predicted proteins | sample SidtaG_4_FD_187450 | JGI IMG/M metagenome (GOLD analysis project Ga0209093, IMG submission 187450) | Marine algal microbial communities from Sidmouth, United Kingdom - Sidmouth_Male1 metaG (SPAdes) (version 2) | ecosystem: Host-associated > Algae > Red algae > Unclassified | place: Sidmouth... | reverse complement strand
GAGGGTATATGAGAGTATGCTTTGGGGTCATCGTGCGTGTTCGAATAAATCATCGTTGCGTTTGCGTTGCTTCCGTCGTTTTTGTGCGCTTCGCGCCCAGTGATCCCGGCGTTCGCGTTGTGACTCCGGCGTAGCGATCCGCATCCTGTGCTGGGTTTTCTGACGGGGTTATACCCCGTTGGCTTTGAGGGCAGGATCCACTACAAGCGCGTTGCGCGCGGAACGTTCACTCCCCCTTGTCTGTAATGATCGCTTCGGGGGACTTGATATGCATGGAGGGAATTATCTGCATTGGTTGCCGACTGCCCGGGTCAATTCCCAATCGGGGAATCGAGTCCAGGAGACGGTTTCCGCCCTTTTAAGACGAAAATCGACGACGGTGGGAGGCAACGTCGTCGCCGGCAAGTAAACTGTGTCTTCCTGTCTTGGCGCTTCGATCGGCCTGACTTCCTGGACCTCAAGTCCCATAGCAGGTGTCGCGCTTGCGGCCCAGCAGGCCATTAATTCCCTCTTCCTGAGGTAACCCCCCTGATCGTGGTGCTACAGGGGTCCATTGGGCTTTTTGGACCACCCACCACAGCCAGAGGGATGGATCCGTGGCGCTTGGCACGGCGCGGCGTGCAGTCAGAGTTGGGCCACCGCCACGCCGGGTTGCCCATTATTCGTCGCCGTCTAAGACATAAGAGGAGTCGTCTGCATCACTCACGACTAGTGGGCCGATGGTCCTGCTTTGCAGCTTATCCATTTGTTTCTGGTTTCTCGTATAGACGTGATCACCTGTGCGGACTCTTTTGTCACGTGTATCCACGCTCGAGTCGCAGTTGTGCTTCTGGCTTTATTGTGTCTTTTGCATGGCCTCTACGGTGGCGAGGAGTTCCTGTCTCAGCTGGGCCATGAACACGTCGTTGGGCTCTAAGGGTGACACACTTTTACCGGTACCCCTGTTCTTCAAGAGAATCCCGGGCGGGAGGTTACGTACCGACAAGCTTGGGACTCGTCGTGGAATAAAGAGCTCAACTAATACTGCCTGTCGACCGATGCGTTCGGCTGTTATCGGCGAAGGTCCATCCGGGGAGTAGGTTGTCCCAGCGACGGGTTTTTTGTTGAGGTAGTGTCGGAGTTGCGTAGCCATGGTGAGATTGCACATCTCTACTTTTCCATTTGTCTTTGGATGATACGCCGTGGTGTGCACCGTTTCGGTGCCAAGCACTTTCAGTACGGCGGCGAAGAAGTTCTACATGAGCGGAGGACCATGATGCGATAGGATTCGATCCGTCGGACAATAACAGGCGACACATGCGTCAATACACGCTGATGCTACGGAGATTGCGGTGATGCGAAAAGAGGCGACACACTTGCTCAGATTGCAGAAGCGGGCAGTAATGACCAAGATAAAGCAGTTACCAGGTTTTGTAGTGGGGATTGGCCTGAACATATCGACCGATGAGTCCGTCAAGGGTTCCGTAGCTGGGAACAGCGTCAATGGTGAAGTGTGCGGTCGAAGTAACCTCCGATTCTGGGCACTGATGGTGCACTTCGTAATAGTTTCAAATATAGCCATTACCTCGGATGAAAAATAACACCGACGCCGCATGGCGTAGTACATCCGATTCATACCTGCGTGGGCTGATACAGCTTCTTGATGCTTCAGGGTCAGGAGACGCTGGCTGGGGCTATCAGGGATCACCAATTGATCTCCGTGTGGAGCCCACCTGAAGAGGCCACGTCTCTCGGTTTAAAAGAAGGCATTCGCGGTTTTGCGAGCCACGTGCTTGGCCAGGTCTAGGCAGAGCTCGTCGGTTTGTGCGGCCTCATTGATATCGTCCTTTTCGAGATGGGCCGGCATTTCGGTACCCGTGTACCTCCCCGTCAGCAAGCCGTTGGTCGTCTCTGCTAACGCAAGGCATGGGATATCATTGTTGATGTATTCAACGGAGGCATCTTTGACCGTTTGGGACAGGAGGTCTGGGGCTCAATGCGATGCACCGGGCTTTTACTGCTTCTTGAACTTCTACTCGGACAGCCGTAAGCGGCATCACATCAGTAGACCACAAGTGTCTATTCTACCAACAGCATCATTTGATCCTTTTAGGATCGCTTGATCATTTTTTTCGGCTCGCGTTCAAGAGTACTTACCTTCGTCTTGCTTCGGTTCTGGTTCCAGAAACGGGCTCAGCATGGTAGCAATAGACAGTAGAGTCAGTGGTGCCTAGATCCAGATGCGATCTTTGTGGTCGGTCCTTAATAGGAGGCGGTGGCTTTCGCGGAAGTGGTAGAGATGAAGCACGCTCCACACAACGCCAAGGAATTCACTTTTCGTTGCGGAATGTTTTCTCTCAGCAGGGCTGAGGCGATGGCTCCAATACTCAGCTGGTAATCTATTACCGTCGGGTTTCTCCTTCAACAAGGTGCATCCTAGCTGGTCGGCGCAGGCGTCGACGGCAACACCCATTTGGCCTTTGGCCTTGCGCAAGCCTAGATTGACAGTGAGATAATTGCTTGTCTTATGTTATCGAAGACAGCAAGGACTGCGTCTGAGCGGTTCGGAAAGTCCGGGGGGACTTCAGCGCGGGCCATCGCATCGATCGGCTTCGCCCTCTTAGACAAGTCTTTGAAGAAGCGTCTGAAGACGTTTCACATCCCCAAGAAGCTGTTAAGCTGGGTCTTGGTGGTGGGGAACGAGTAATAATTCAACGCGTCAATGTTCTTAACATGAACATGAAGTTGTCCTTGTCGGAAAATAGGTCCCATGTACACTCGACTGTGTCAAAGAACTACGTGCACTTCCAGACATTGAAAGTAAATCCGGCTTCGCGCAGTCGCGTGAGTACCACATCGACGTCGTTGACGTGTTTTTCTGCGGAGGCAGAGAACATGTTGACATCATATAGGTAGGCGAGGCAAAGTTTCCACTTGAGGCCTGAAAACATGACATCGAGGGCACGTTGAATCGTTACGGGTGCGTTTGTCAACCCGAATGGCATGCATAGCCAACAGTAGATACCAGCATGCGTTGTGAGCGCCGTCTTCTTTCTGTCGGCCGGGCGTAGAGTCACTTAGCAAGAGCCGTCCATAAAGTCCAGCGCGGGGAAGACCTCGGCATCTCCTAAGGAGTCTAGCACATCCTCCTTTAGGGGAAGGGGATACATGTCTTGCTTTTTACTGTTCTTGAGGCGTCAATAATCAACACAGAAGCGGGATTCGCCATTTTTACGGCGCGATGACGACGAGGCTTTCCCATGTACTATGGGTGGGTTCTATGACCTTTAGTTTGAACTTTTTGTTGACATGGTCAGCAATGATCTCCCGTTTGAATGGCCTCGTGCGATAGGGTTGTTCCAGGATTGGTACGGCATCTGTTGGGGTGCCGATGGCATGCTCAGTAGGCGACACAATTATTCTGTTGGGGTGGCATGTCCCACATCCAAGACAACGAGGATCAAGCTCACACGGCCAAGTCCAGGCGCGGTTCTCGCTGTAATCAAGCAATTTGATAAATTCAGGAGCGGCCACGCCCCCAGCGCATTCGGGCATGATCACTGCAAGCATGCGATTGTGAGAAAAGCAACAGCCAGTGCACGGAAGCCGAGTTTGATTGAGATGCAAGGCCCTACGCGGATCGCGGGCGTTCTTGCAACGCAAATCGATCGCTGATTGGCTCGAGCCATCCGTCATTGCAGAGCTGCGCCACAAAGCCAGCCGGACTCTGAGTGGGCCAGAGAGAACTGCCGGTGGCTTCAAAGTGTGGCAACTGTGCCTTTTCCGACGTCAGTTAGCTTCACACAAACGCTCTTTTCCCCCTTGGTATATGGAGAAAGCAGGGGCCTTGCAGAATTGTCTAGGCCTCTGCCACCAATCAATCGCCTGTCAAGGCTGGAGCCTAGACAGGCTCTGATGATGCTTTGGAGGGGGGCTAGACAACGGCGCCCCTGGGCCCTCTGGGAGGGGGGCTGGTGAAATTGGCCGACGACACGAGATCGGGATGATTGACGGAGAATGAGGCATTCGTACTGAATGTGGAAACCTCGTTTTGAGAACCAACCGATACTGGCGGTGGCCCCAGACCGGCGCCGAGCGGGCAGGACGCTCCAGACGTTCCATTGCGTGGTCGTACCGTCCCGCCGCATCCGTCGTCGCCCCAGCATCGCGACGCTCGCTGTCGTTGCGCGCCCCGCCGGCCGTCTGCCGCCCCGGCCAACCTGTGATGCTCCCGTCACTGCGTTGACGTCCCATTGCCCCGCCCCTTCCCCGCCCCGTCTGCCCGCCATTGCTCTCCTGTTCGCCCCTACGGGCGTATGCGTACCCCCCCCTCGCCGTGGTCGGGCGCCCCGAGCGGCAGCTGTGCCCCTCGGCCGCGTTTGGCCTGCCCCCGCGCCGATTCCTCGTCTTCTCCGCGTTTACGTGCTTCGTAGTGGATTGTACGGTCGTAGGCCGGCGCCCACCTCGGCGGCGATCGCTGGCAGCATGGTCGGCGGGGTCACGCGGCACCGGGTTTGCTTGGAGACAGCATTCGCGTCTGGGTGGCGCGCGCCTTTGCTTTACGCCTTCCCCCCCCTCTTTTTCCTCTGCTTTTCTGCATTCTCTCGCTTTTTTGGTCGGCCCTACGGCCGTAAACGGACGACCGACTGTCTCCGAGGCGCCCTGCTTTGCGCCACGCCACCCCGTCCCCATTTGTGCGCTTGAGTGCTTGGTGGTGGGCTCTACGGTCGTAGGCCGGCGCCCACCGCCGCTGTGCTCTCTGGCAGGACGTTCGGCGGAGTCTCGCGGCAGCGAGTCTGCTCGGAGACAGTGCACGCGTCGGGGTGGCGCACACTTTTGGTGTCGGGCTTCCTCTCCCCCCCTCCCTTCTACTTTTCTGCCTCTCGCTTCTTTTTGGTCGCCCCGTCGGTCGTGGACCGACAACCGTCTGTCTCCACGGCGCTCTGCTTTACCGCACGCCATCCCCTCCCCTTTTGTGCGTTGTTGTGCCTAGTGGTGGGCCCCACGGTCGTAGGCCGGCGCGCACTACCGCGGTGCTCGCTGGCAGGACAATCGGCGGGGTCGCGCGGCAGCGGGGCTACCCGAGGCAACGGCGGTCGTCAAGGGGTGGCGCATCTCCGAACCAGTCGTGGGCCCTACGGCTCGAGGGCGGGGCCCATCGGCACGACGCGCGCTGACGGGAGGGTCGGCGGGGCGGCATGGCGCCGCCATTGCCTGACAAGGTGATGGACGCCCTCCGCGCTGCTGGTCGTCCCCAAGTCATCTGCGTCGACGGTGCTGCTGGGCGCGCTCGTCTTGTGATGGTTGACACTGCGGTGGCCTTCCCGTCCGGTGAGCGCCTCCCGGATTGGAGGCCATCGTCCGACGTCACTGCTGGCACTGGGGGGGGGGGGTACAAGCGCGTGCTCGCAACCCCAAGTGCTTGATGTGCGGCGCGGCCGCGCTTCTTTGCGCATGGTTCCCTTTGACCCTACTGCTTCCTTTTCGCAGCCGACTGGAACGAGGGATGCAGCGCTGGTGTTGTGCCGCGACGGCACTGCGCCCTACCACGGCGCTGGCAATGATAGCATGGACGGTGTTGGGGATGCTGACCCGGTGGCCGCTTGCGACGAGGCAGTCCGCGAGCTGAGAGTCGGCGGCCCAAGAGTACAAGTTCCCGACGTGCGCGCCGGTCGGGTGACGGTGCCTGGACCGGGCCGCGCTCTTGGGTCGAGCCTGGACCTCCACGAGTCCATGGGCGATGCGACGGTCGTGGCGCTGTGCGAGGCGCTGCTGACGGCGGTCAAGAAAGAGTTTGCCGAGGACAGGTACCGTACCGGGAGTGTGGAGAAGCTGGAGACACTCCAAGCGGGCATAGGCCTGTCGCTGAGTGCCGTCAAGAACTCCGTCTGGACATTGGAGCGCAGCGGCATCGTCGGGCTGCTCTTGCGCTACAAGGCGGCCAGTATTTACGCACGCGACGGCAGCCACAACATGGTGGTCGTCGAGGCCACATGGAGCACCGAGGTTGGGCTGGTCTTGGCCTGCAGCGAGGTGGAGGCGTGCCTCGACGCTGCCGGCGGCTGCCGCTTTGCCCCTGCTGTCCTCGACGCCTTCGAGAAGGTGCGCGCCGCGGTGAACGTGCCCATGCAGACGGTACTGGAGCTGCTGGTCACCATAGGTAACCCCTTTGCCAAGATTGAAGGCCGCTGTGTACTCTACGGCCAGTCCCTCTGCGTCGTCCGCCGCGGCTTGCCGAGCTGGCCCCTCGTGGTGCTGCACAAATCGCGCAAGGGGCTCTCCATTTGTCTGACGTGTCCCAACTCGCACCTCTCGTGCGTGCACTACACGAGCGCCCAAAGCGCGGCGGCGGACCAAGAGCGGGACGACAACGGGGAGGACGTGGAGGCCGGAGACTTTACGGGGCTGCAGACCGAGTCTGACTCGGATGGAGAGGAGGAGCAGCGCAAGCAGGTCGGCAAGGGGGCATCAGCGGCGGAGCTCAAGAAGCGGCGCTTCATCACGGCGCAATCGATGCTGCCCCGTGCCTTGGTGCCACCCATGCGCGCTCAAGCCGAGCGCCGGCGGCTGATGGACGCCGCCCGCGACACCAACATCACGCTGGACTACGAGGCGCCCCAAGTTTGTCCATTTTGCTTGGTCGGCCCACCCAAGCTGGAGACGCCATCCTTCACTCTATCACGCGTGGAGTTCGGGGACGGTGCCATTGTCGCGCGGTCGTGGTACTGGCAGTGCGGCAAATGCATGTACAACGGCACGGCGGACGGCCGCACCCACGGCGTCGTCTTCCTGTCTCAGTTTTCGGCTTACTCCGAGTGCTTCCTTTTTGAGACGGCGGTCAACATGGCGCGCAACGGCCCCTCGGTGTCATCGCTTGGCTACCTGCGGGCCGCCTTCCATGAGCTTAGCGTCAGCAGCCTGTACCCGCAGTCGCGTGTGCGTTTGCGGCACGTCTCCACGCTCCGAAAGGCCATCATGCTCTACATCCGGCTGGTCATTGCCGGCCTGCCGCTGGCCCTGTAGACATGCTACAAGTGCATGGATGCGGACGGTAACCTGGTGATTGTGTGCTTTGATTGCCTGCAGCTCGGCTACAAGATCAAGTACAAGAAGCTCTTCCACTCGGTGATCGTGCGGACGGACCCCATCCCACGCGCGTCGGTCATGGCGTCCATCGTGTCCGACTCGGCGGCGGCCAAGGCGCTCGGGTCGGTGATTGCGCGCTCGGCCCCGTCACTGACGGGGACCAATCGCATTACCACCGTCGCGGCACTTCGCGGCAACATCGTCGCCGTAGCCGTCTTCCTCTGTGGGGTGGTGGTGGACGGGGAGGAGGTGACATATGCAGGGACCACCTCCCACATCTCTGGCGGGTCCACGGGGCGTGGCTGGGACCCCGTTGTCGACGGCGGCGTTCACACCGCCCTCCTCCCGTTCTTTCGGGAGTTCTTCTTGCCAGGGCGCGCGGTGCGGCACCTTGCCATCTCCCTTGCGGCTGCCAGCTCAGATCTCCGCGACCGGCCGCCGGCCGCCCTAAAGCACCGCCTGGCGCAGATCATCGCGCGCAAGGAGGAGGACACGGACGCGGAGGTGCAGCAGCGCTTTCGGCGCCCCGACGCAGGAGCTTCCTTTGCGGGGTTTGTCCTGCCGTCGAGCGCGTGCCAGTTCTACCACGGGGAGAGCGTGCCGCCAGTCGGCCGGCCGGCGGAGGTGGGGGACTTTGCGTCGCTCCTGTCGATGCCAGCGCTGGCCGACGATGGCGGGACGTGTGGCCAAAAAAAAGCGGGCGACTCGATGCTGCGGCTGATTGACAGCATCCCGTTGACGGCAGACGCGGCGGGGAAGGTCATAGACTTTGCCCGCGCTGTTGTTGTCGACCCAGTGGTCATCTGGGCGAGGTGCGGCGCCTGGTCGGGCGTCATGTCCATCTACGCCGCCTTTGCGGCGACGCCGTTCAACACCATCACTCTAGTCAAGGTGCACAAGTCGGCGGCGGTGGTGGAGATCGTCTTGCTTCGAGAGGCGGTGGCCTGTCTCTTCCCTGCGCTCTGCGCGTCGTCTCGCCTGCGCTTTGGCTTTGCCAACGTGCTGCGTGCGCTCGTCGAGACGAACAACCGGTACTTCCACTTTGGGACGGGGGCCGCCTACTCGACGAGCTACACCGTGCCAGCCATCCCCGTTGGCAACACGGTGGGTGCCGACCCGCAGCAGAGCGACGGGTCGGCCGGCGTCGACCGAGCGGACGCGGCAGTGCGGCGGGCGGTCGACGACATGCGGATGGCTATGAAGAAGGCGGACTCGTCACAGTCCTTCACGCCCGCCGAATACCAGATGGCCTACGCTGACACCCCCAGCGACGGCAGAGGGGTTTGTCGCAGTGTACGGCGATGCATCGCGGCTGTTGAGTGACTACATTCTCTCGGGCACCTGGGCACCGAGCCTCCCCGCATTGCGGGCGCTGCCTAGCTTCCTCGCAGCCCCGACGCCGGCCACTGACAAGCCCGAGTGCACGCACAAGCTGCCCACTGAGCAGGCGCACACGGGTGGTACGTTTGGGAGGTTCTGCACTTGCACACACCCCAAGTGTTTGGGGGTCGTGGTGCATGATGGGGCGGAGAGCCAACGTATGCCAATTGAGTTCATTGTCCAGCGTATGGCTCGACTGCCCCGAGCTGTCGTGTACGACTTTGCCTGTGCCGCACTCAAAACGGCTCTGTGTTGTATTCCTTTGATTGCATTGCTGGTGGTTTGGCTGGTCGACCGCTTCCATTGGTTGAAAAACCACATCTTTTGCTCCACGGCGATGAACCCAGAGTCGCGCTTCTACATGAAGGTGTCAACACTTCGTCCTCTGAGGAGCGAAACGCCCAAGCCCGCAAGCAGCAGACGTTTTTGAGGCAGCTGCGGCAGGACAACTTCATCTCCTTATCTGTCTACCAACAGGCGTTGTCAAACGCCATCGCCCTCTACCGTGACGCCCACGCCAAGAAGACGAAGGCCCTGTGGCCCGAATGGGTGCGGCGCACGAACGTGGACGCGGTCGGCCACGCGGACAAGGACGAGACCAATTCATGAAGCGCACCACGGCCGACGGCGTTTGACACCACCGCACGCACCACCCCAACTTGCCCTTCAAGTGGGTGTTGGCGACAGTGTGCTCAGAGAGGGGGGCGGTTGATTGACTCGGGGACAAGACGAGAAGTAGGGTTGTAGTCTGGCCGTGTGCTGAGGGCGCGGGTTGGTACCTTAGCTGAGCGAAGCGGCTTGGATGGGCATCTTTGTTGGGTGGTGTGTCGAGGACAGGGATTTGGTCGGCCGGTCAGCACGCTAGCAAGGATAGAGTGACATGCAATGGATATCGAATATGGGAAAGAAGCGCAAGCTGACCACCCAAGAGAACAGAAAGTGTGAGACTGCTCGTCAGGAGTGTCACGACACAGCGACGCTACTCCGACAGTGGCAGCTCTGCCGCCAGTAAGAGCCCGCCGCCACTCCTGCTGCTCCCTGCTGCTACCCCCAAGCGAGTCAATGCGAATCATGCCCCGCCACACAATCTACACTGTAACACACAGCCACGCTCATGCATCTCTCTGCTGATGACCTTTGTTGGCAGCATGGGGTGCCGCAGCTCTGAGTGAGCTCGTGCATGGACGGGGCTGCTCTGCGTGGGTCCGTGTGCGGCCGGGGAAGGGACGCACAGGGGTGGCCTCCAGCATAACTCAGTTCAGCAGGCGCACTGTCCACGAGGACTCCCGTCAATAATATGTACCACTCGTAAACCATCACATCCGACCGCTGTGCAGACGTGGCGGTGCGTCGGTGGAGCCCTCTTGACTAGTTGCCCGACGCGCCAGTCTTTGCGAACGACGGGTACCCAGGCGGGCTCGGGCGCCGGGGGAACTCTGAGGACCGCGGCGGGGATTGGCGTGGACCCAACCGCTCTCAACCTGATGGGAGCTGCAATGGCATCGACGAGACACGGCCCGAGTCTTTATGTCAGAGCTAAGGCAGGCTGGCACTGATCGGATGCCGTTCGAACTGGGGCGTGTAGTGGATCCTGCCCTCAAAGCCAACGGGGTATAACCCCGACTGAAAACCCAGCACAGGATGCGGATCGTTACGCCAGAGTCACAACGCGAACGCCGGGATCACTGGGCGCGAAGCGCACAAAAAACGACGGAAGCAACGCAAACGCAACGATTTTTTATTCGAACACGCACGATGACCCCAAAGCATACTCTCATATACCCTCAGAAACAAGACGCAGGACGTGCACAATCCCGACCCCCTGGCGCTACCATGGGGGGACCGGTACCCCGCGGGCCACGGTCTCAGGCCTGGGCCTCTAGTGGCCCCTGCCCAGCATCCCTGACAGCCCTTCCACTGGAAGGGGACCCCCGCCCGTCTCGGGCGGAAGCAGGAAAGTCACTAAGAATTCCTAGATTTCAGGATTTACCCAAAACCCATACCTCGGGACTTATCCCAAGATTTTTCAATTTTCCCGGATAGAATTCCGGTGGGATTTTATCCCTGGTCGAGATCATATCTCGGTCCGGCTTACGCTCGGATTGCGGGAGCTTCCACAAGCTTCCCGGTCCCCCCAGAGGGCCCGGATTCGGGATGACGCGTGTCTCCCGTGCGTGTGTCAGACCCCCCCCCAGGGGGGCCCGATCGGGTGTTCCCCGCCTCACGCCCCTCTAGAGGGGTCGTTTCATGTGTGGCTCCCTGGACACCCCCCCAAGAGGGTTGTCCCACGCTACCCCCCTAGGGGGGTGTTGCGTGACTGTTCACGACCCGTCCCCGGCTCATGCCGGGGGGTCGTGTCACCCCTGTCAGGAAGTTTTCCCCACAGGGCGCAGGCGGGCGGGTGACTGGGAGCGCAGGCTTCTTGCTGGGGGACAGCGGCCGGAAGGCCGGGGAGCCGTCGCTGGCGACTGTGCAGATAGGCGTGTTCGTGATAGAAAGTGAAGTGGTTGTCTGGCATGGGGGCGGCAAGCGCAGGGCGCTCCAGATGCAACAAGCTCAGAAGTGGGGACCATCGGAGGAACCCCCGCACCGATAGGCTAGGAGACCTCGTCCCAGCCGATGCGTTGACTGATCAGGATCAACCGATGCATCACCGCCTAAGAGCAACACGGCACAAGCAGGGAGAAATCGAACCTGACCAAATTGAACCATCCGCCAGCAGCTTTCTTAGTACCGAAAGCGGTCACAATGCGACCACTTGTTAACGTCCAAATGAGGGCTCCGCCGAAACGTTGCGGACAGTGCTCCTGCACACAACTCTGCGGCATCCCTTCGCCCTCCTGTCCATATTCATACAATGTCCATACATTTCCTTCTGACAGTGAATCATCACATCTGAACCACATGATGTCACTAATAAAAAGTTTCTAGAGTTCTTCCATTCAGCATCGAGCTCGCATCAAATAATGCGCTGATCCATGGGTTGTGCGCCGACGCCGCCAATGCGGAATCGAGCCTGTCTGGGCAAGAAAGCTCGACTTTGCGATGGAACGATGAGACCCGCCACAACGGGCAAAAATCGTCGTATGACCATCAGGTGCGGAACGGGCGATTTGCATTGGTTGGGAACAGGTGCGCTTCCCGCAAGGGTGCCGTTCTGGGTAGGAAAGTGTGAATATTTCGGCGGAAGCAGTGTGCTTGGAAAAATATGTTCGGCTGAATATCATGGTCATCACGAATTAAGTTGTCGTGAAGGAGAGTTTCCTCTCGATCTCCTATATCCAATGCTCCTAGGGCAGCGCTACACGGGACGTCTGTAGCCACAACATCCATCGTTGGATTTTATTATTGGTCTTTTCATTCGGTTGATGGGTGGTCATTCTAGTCTAAACAGTCGAGCGTTAAGCTCGGTTGCTTGGGTCCCGCTGCTCCAGCCACTTCTCTCTGTCCTGTGAACGAGTCTCTGGCAGGCGGCCCGCTTCGTCGAAGGTACTGTCGCATCCCTCACATCACTGGAACCCGGGACCGCCAAGCAATCCCCGCCTCCGCGTGTCTGTCGCCCCAGCGTTCTTGCCGTGCAGAGCGGTGTTATGAGGTGGCGCTCCGGCCGCGGCCCACCCCCCCTCACCGACCCGCGCTTCCAACTTTGCCTGTGCTACCAGCCCCAATCTGTAGGGGCTTGTGACGCGAGTCCCAGTGTCTGGTTCTCGGTGCCTCGCGCTTTGCGACGTCTCCGCCTCCCCAAGAATGACCCCTGTGGTGTCCTCGGTTCCCCCGCCATGTCTCCTCGAGTGCGCTGCTTCAGTAGCACGTCTGCCAACTAAAACGCTTTGGTTGTTCAACGGGAGTGACGGTGCACAAAGAGACAGGCCACCGCAGATGGAATGAGTCAGCATACAAGAAGCAGGACGTGCGCGCACAAAAGGAAAAAGAGCTCAGAGAAAGAGGTGGTCGCGTTTACGTCTTGCGCATAGAAGCACGGCGCAGGTAAAAGCTCTCCCCCGCAAGCACCACCACGTGCACAATGCCTAAACGCAAAACAGGACCGTCGCCGGGTTCAAATGCCGGCGCGTCACCCCCCTCAATGATGCGCGCCGCGTGTGCAAAGGCAAACGCGCCGCAGTTGACTCCGTCCCCTTGAATGGTCGGCTTCTCCGTCGTCGCCGCGGCCGTCTTAAAAAAGGAGAAAGGGCGTGGCGGACGCTTGGCTGCGGACACCAGTCCGGCCGCCCTCTCGACGACAGCGTCACCAAGAAGTCAAAGCCGCTGCTTGGCCAGCGTCAGGCCGGTCGCCTCCATCGTGTCAATGCACACCACCGTGCGGTTGGTGATGCGCACCACCCCCAGCAGCCAGTGGCTATCGCCAATGTTCACGAGTCCCACCAGCTCGTCCACGTCCCCCGCCATCTCCGCAATATCGCGCGCCGCCTTGACGGCGAGGTCGTTCCGCCGGCTGCTGCCCGTCATCATGATGTTCTCCATTTGCCCGGAGAGGAGCAGATAGGTGCGCGGCCGGTGGCCGGCGGCGTACTCCCTCAGGGTGATCATCGCCGCGTCCAGCACGTCCAAGCGTAGATACGTCCGGCCGCAGGCAATGATGAGCTCTCGGAAAGTCACCGAGTACCCACCGTACTGATCCCTCTGCTCTGCGCGTCTCCCCTCAAAGGCCGCCGCGCCGCTGCAGTAGTCCCACACCACGCCGTCGACTGACTTGCGTTGAAGGCGGGCAAGAACAAATTCAGCCAGGCGGCCAACATGCTCATCTGTGGGGAAAAGCGTTATTGCTAAGCCGGGCGGCGGGGGGGACGACCAACCGACGGCAGTCTTCAGCCACTCATCCGCATCCACCGTCAGCATCCGCAGCGCGTCCATGACGTACGTCTTGTGCATGGTGTCGAGCGCCGCGTCGGTCACGACCTCCGGCACAGCAGTGCCGCTGGACACTACCACCGCCGTCTTGCGCCGCGAGTTGTCGAAGCCGACGTTGCTGGACGTGCACCAGCCGCGGGTGACGGCGTTGGCATGCAGCCGCCTGCGGCACACCGCGATAATAACCTCCGACAGACGGAAGCGGATGTCCTTCTGCGCCTCGAAAACTCCTTCCCACTCTTCCGCATCGTAGGTCTTAACTGAAAAGGATACAGGGACCGCCAGCGGGTAGCAGGGCGTCCACTCGTCCAGGAGCCGCGTGTAGTGCAGGGAGTTGATAACCGCATCGGCGACCTGGAGGGAGATGATCCGAGAAGACAGGGTGCGGCGGCCGGCGCCACCACGGCTGGTTCCAAGCCGGGCGCCTAACACCCCGGCATCTGGCGGCACGACAGGTGGGGGTGGCTTGGGACGAGGCAGGATAGGGCCCAGCGCGCTGGGCGGGGAACGCCGCTTCGGAGGCGGCGGTGGTGGAGGAGGTGGCGGGGGAGGAGGTGGTGGCCGGGAAAGCGATGGCGGGGATTGGTTCTTGGGGTTGCCTCCGTCACCCCCTTTGAGCACGTCGCCCAGGGAACGCTTCTTCTTGTTTGGCGGCGCCTTCTTGCCAGTCGATACCAGAGAAGGGGAGTTCTCGGTGATGTAGACGGACACCAGGCCGGCCCAGCCCTTGGACAAGTGGCACGCAATGACAACCGCGTAGCGCTTTAGATCAATGCCGTTGGTGTTGTTGGGATGGTTGGGGGGCAGCAGGCACAGCTCGTCGATGAGGTCCGTCACCCCAGGCGCCTTCCACCGCTTGCGCAACAGCCCCACCGGGCAGACTTGCGCCCACGGCAGCATGCCTTCCCCAGTCTGCGCGATCATGGCCTTCCGCACGACGCCAAAGACGCCCCTGAGGTGCCGCTGCTTCATTTTGTCGAGGTTAGCAAAGCCGGTCAGCTCCAGAAACGCGTCGATCATCGCGTCCGTCACGTGCAGCGGCTCTCCCCCCTTGACCGATAGGGCCTCCAGGGAGTCGGGCGGGTGCACGTCCAGCTTAGATGAGACGTTACCCACATTAGGGGGAGGAGGCTTCGGCGTCTCGTTGCCACCACCCTCACCCTCAGCCGACTTGTTGCTGTTGGCGCCACCCGACCTGTCGCCGCTGGAGCTGCCGCCATCAGGCGGCACCTTCACATCGAACTTGTCCTTCCCCGACGCGCCGACAAGATCCCCACCGTACCGCCTCAGGAAGGCGACCGACTGCTCCGGCGTCTTCGTCTCGTTGGCGCAATTGATAAAGGTAGTGATAGAGTCAAGGTCTGGTTCCTGCGCCACCGCCTCAATGGCCATGTAGATGGAGACCACACCGTTGCGGCGCGACAGCCGCAACAGCTCGGCGCACAACCCACGTACGCGCCCAGTGGTGGCCATGCGCATTTCGTCGCTGGCCGCGCCGCCCAGGGTCTTAGTCGTGTCCAGCTCCAGCTCCCCAGCGGCGCCACCAGCCCCGACAGGCAGCGGCAGCTGCGACAGGCCGCGAACGGGCGACACAGTGCCCACAGGGTTGCACAATGCGGGGGGGGCGAGAGCGGGTGCGGTGTTGGTGCCCGCCACATCAAAGGTGCCCTGGTCTGCCACCAGCGACTTGCTGGCGGTCATCTGCGAGAACGGTACCTCCGCGGACGATATGCCCTCCATCATCTTGCTCTCGTCCGTTACAGTGGCGCCGACCGATTCCACGCCCCCGACGCCACGCCTGACCACCGGCTTCTTGTCAGCCGCAGCCGTAGTCACCGCCGACTTGGCCTGCTGTCGGGTGCGCGCCTTCTTTGCCGGCGAGGGTGACGTAGAGGCAAGGGGTGCTCGCGGCGCCGCCGCCATAGTCACAACAGGTGGCCGCGGTGGTGGCAGTAGGGGCGCGGGAGGCAGATGAAGCGGGGAAGCGGAGGGCGCGGCAACAAGGGCGGGGGGAGGGGGGGGGGTTGGCTGGGAAAAAGGTAGGTCCGACCATGGTGGCAAGGCGGGTGGCGGCTGGGACTGAGGGGGAAAACAACCAAGAAGGGCATCGTCGGCATGCGCGGAGAAATCCAGAGAATTAAGAACGGGGGGGGGGGAGAAGAGCTCGGTGAAAGGCGGCAGCGACTGAGAAAAAGAGGGGTCAGTGAGGTGAGGCCGGATGAGCGGAGGCTGGGTGAGCGGATGCGGCACGACCGGCGCGGGGTGATGTGGGGTGGGCGCGGCGAAAACATGGCGCTCCATCGTCTGCCCGTCCATGCCTGCCAGCTGGAGAGCGGATGATGATGAGGCGATGGAGGTGGTGCATGGAAAAGCTAGCGCCGGTGGAACCAGGCACTGAGCAAAGCGCAGCCGGGTGCCCCCACGCACGCTGGCATCCCGCCACGACAAGCGCAAGCGCGGCAAGGACGTCCCGCCCCACGCAGAGGGCGGCGCGGGTGAAGCGCATCTCGCCCGGTGATCTGTAGCACGCCCC
>Ga0209093_1000998_pt1 | contig 15895 bp, 23 predicted proteins | sample SidtaG_4_FD_187450 | JGI IMG/M metagenome (GOLD analysis project Ga0209093, IMG submission 187450) | Marine algal microbial communities from Sidmouth, United Kingdom - Sidmouth_Male1 metaG (SPAdes) (version 2) | ecosystem: Host-associated > Algae > Red algae > Unclassified | place: Sidmouth... | reverse complement strand
GTTACTGCGGACTGCCTGGATAAGTCCAGGAGTACTTATGCGGTGATCGGCTTGTTTGTCTGTACCTTTGACATGCATTGCTGTATGAGGGTGCTGTAATTACTTGTACTTGTATCTCGAGGGGAGATCCTTTTGGAGCTGAGCTCGGGGAGATTCTCGTGGGCTCCTTGAGGAGCGTCGCGATTTGTGGGCCCTGTCACTGCGTTGGCGGAGGTGTGCCTCCAGGACGTTGAGAGAGGGGCACACGAGGAGGGTAAGAGGCCTCTGGCCTCGCGCCTCAGACCGGTCTCGAGTAAAGCAACGCATCCACCCACTTACCTACCGCTTCACAGGGCATGTGACCGCAAGCCGGATTGGGTGGTTCCCAGCGTGTGGCGTGCGGGTGGCTGTGCTGAGTGGGTCGTGTTGGGCTGACGGGGCGACTGGTCCGGCGGCACGGTGTGTTTGCGAGAATCATTTTTCTTCCCTCAGGGGGTGGGGAACATGGGGCTGCATGGGTAGGGGCTCGGAGGTGCTGACGGGGGGGAAGGCGGAAAGCTTGGTCAACCTTGCGACCGCCTGGTTTCGTGACATTCAATGTTGTTGTGTCACACGTATGCTTTTGTCCACGCGTGTGCCTCGAGGCAGGAATCAAACAACGGAGATAGAAGCAAATGAGCAGGCAGAAGCAGAGAAAAGAAAAAGAGTCGATACACCTCAGGCTGAGCGAGTCGACTGCTTTTCAGCGACTTCACGGTGCTCTGGGCTGCTCTCTGCGTGCGACTACAACGTGCCCGTGCCCGTTAGCATGTGCGGCTGGTGGGCGGCGCGAAACGCATTGAGGAGCTCTTGATGCCACGCCGCCACGCACAGCTGCGGTTCCGCAACCGCCGTCTGGCGCTCGCTGGCCGCCACCAGGGGGCGGATGTCGGTGGGGAGGGGGTTCTCGGTGGCCACAGCTGGGAGGAGGGCCGCGTGGCGTTGTTGTCGGTCGGGGCGGCGCTTGATCACGCGCGCTTCGCGGGGGGGAACAGCGACGACGCTGGCGGAGGGGTAAGCCTCGGAATCGCAGGCGTCGTCGGATTTTACGTGCCCGTTCGGTGCTCCACCCCGCCGAGCGGCACGCGGGAAGGCATCGCGATCGTCAACTGCATCGCGGTCGGAGTGGTGGTCAGAGTAGGGGTCTGAGTATAGCGAAGTGTCAGCTTGTTCGGCTCGTGCCCGTCATCCGGCTCGTGTGCACAGATCGGCATGGAGGCGTCGGAGGCTCCTTGTTACAGGTGGGTCTTGGCGCGGGATTCGTGGCGCGTTGGGCTAGGTGTTCGTAGCATCGATCGGTGTTGAGGGGGCGGTGCTTCTCGCTGCCCCTGCTGCTGCGTGCATAATTCTCTTCCAGGGCTTTACAGTCCATGCGTTCGTGATGGGCCATGAATCGGAGCATCTCGCCAGGCGAAGCGTGTGCCGCTTTGGTGTTGTGGCGGCTCCTTTGCGAGTTCATATTGGCGTGCAAGGAAAAGAGCAGGTCCGCGTGTATGCGGCTGCGAACAAGTAGGAACAGCATGTGGCGGATAACGTCCTGCGACGCCTAGGCGGCCCAGTCTCACATTTTCTTCTGTTGGTGTTCTTGGAGGTCATGGAGCAGCCGGTTGGGATCAGCCAGCGTAGCGACGGCGGGGGGGCGGAGAGCCGGCGCTTCCATTGGTCCTTGTCGGCACTGTTGCTGTACAGCAGAAGCCGCTGCAAGTTGAGTTGGTATTGCACCGAGAAGCCGCGTAGGAAGGCGCGCGCGGCGTCAAAAGAGTTAGCGAGGCCGGCCTTCATGGCGAGCGCGACAGCCGCACCGTGCGCCTGCGCGGCACCAAAGTCAACAGTCAGCGACACCATCTCTCGCGAGCGCACTCCCCCGACGGTTCTCTCAGTCACTGCGGTCCGTACCAATGTCATCATCCGCCCGTGCAAGCCGCACTCTCGTACCAAGTCCTCAAACAGCTGTCGGTATAGGTCAGCACTCTCCCCCAGGGTCGCGGCCTTGAAAACAGTTTCAATGCGGTGCCAGCGAGTTGACCCGATGGTTACTGAGAACAAACGCGAGTGAGAGTTTTTTCCTTTCCGGAGCATCCCCGATGGGGGTGAAGTATTTTAATCTCATGTACGCACAAAAGGAGCTCTACAGGCCTTCCCATTCCATCATGATGTACAAGTAGAACATGGCGTAGCTGAAAGGGCAGTCCGGATGGTCGTGGAAGCGGGCGCCAAAGACCACCTCGGGGATGTACTGGGGCCCCTCTGCGGAGTCAGCCAGGCGGGTCATGACCACAACCTGGTCCTCCCAGAGCGGATTGTTCGCGAGTCGATGGTCTGACAACGCGTGGTGGATGGTGGCCAAATGTTGTTTTATGTACAGCTTCTCAGGTGTCCCCGTGGCATGGATCGGATACCGAGGGCGTGGGTGTGCTCTCTGGACAGAAGAAAGAAAGCATAGCCAGTGAGGGCGGGCAGGTTAAATGATTAGATGGTCAGGCGCACAGGGCATGAGCCTTCAGGGGTCGTCCTTGTGGGCAAGAGGCGGAAGCCAAGCTGGAGCTCGAGCGGGAATAGGTGGTGGCGCGCCCAGCGCTAATTCATGTACGGGAAGCTCTCTGGCTGCTCAGTGCGGTCTTCTGCTTTGTTAGGGTCGTCAAACAGGTCTTGCAGCATCTCCATGTTGACAGAAGGAGGCACAGGCACAAGTCTGTGGCCGTGCTCGTTGTTGCATGCCGTGCAGCCCACAAACCATAGGCCAGCATGCAGGGGGAGCAGCCGCATCAGCCCCGCACACGATTTTTGTACAACCACGCCGAGCCCACACTATTCTTGGCGGACGTGGGGACACGGCATGGCAGCCTGCCTTCGGAAACATCTTAGCGTCTGCTGCTTGGCGCCGTACGCCGGGGACCGCTCCAGCTCGGCTTTGGCGATGGCTGTGGTGACAATCCCGTCGTCGGCATCGTCGGTCGGCACGGCCTAAGGAGCGTTCCGGAGGTAGACGGGATTATTTATGCAAACGAGACGGGCTGCGCAAGTACGACTGCTCGTGAGGGCTTGCTCAACCTTTCCATAAAACGACACGTTGCTGATCCACGTCCCGTGGCTACCTCGTTTCCGCATCTTGGCGCCAGCGCCAACAGACAGGGACGGCTCGGCGAGGATTTCGCCCCCAAGTGGTCAATGAGACTGTCTGTAGCGCTCTTCGCCGTCTCACCGTCGGTGCAGTGATAAAAGGAGGCGACGCCATCAATGTGCGTGCGCAGGTACATGGGCGTTTTGCTTAGGTGATGTATCTCGACGGCAAATAAGTTTCGGTTTGGTCCGTACCCTCCGGCCCGGGCCGCTTCGAGAGGCTCCATGGAGCCTCCGTCGGAACGTGGTCTGCCGCGCGGCCGGTGGCAGCATGGTCGTGGCCGGCGCCGCCGCGAATGTGGCACGGAACTGCGGGGACGACCGTGGGCTCGAAGATGGGCGCGACGGTGGGCGCGACCGTGGGCAGGGCGGGGACGTGAGGGTGTGCGCAGGGGGGGAAACCGCGCCGGAAGGGCTGTGGTTGCTTGCTTGCGACAACTATACGGACAGACTGCTTCCTGTCGACGACTGTGTGCGCTTCCGGGCCTTGAGTGGGGGTGGGGTGGCACGGTGGCGGTTGTGCCTTGCGGGCCGATACCCGCCGGCGCTTTGTGTGCGCCCAGTGCCCCGTGCGTGACGGGGGGGGGCGCCTGGGAAGGCTGGTCTGCCGAGTCTGTCTGCGCGTGCGCGCGAGGCTATTTAAGCACGCCCCGCATCGGGCAGCCGGGGGGCGGCTGTCTCGACAGCCGCAATCACTGCGAAGCCGCATCACGCAGAGTGGGCCGATCGCGGTCGGCCGCACGCCTAGTTAGGACCGCCTCGAGTGGCTCTTTTGGATTTCAGGGCCCAGGCTGTCACCTCATTGGCTCGGTTTAACAAATATAGCTTTCTATTGGCCATCGCAAAAGCTGTCGGTAGAGCTCAAGCATCGTACACTTACGGCTTCCAGGCTGACAACTTTTCAGAGTGAAGAGCCCATGGACCAGTCAGCATGCGACACCAGCTTCATTCCATTCACAGTGGAAAACCCGGCTGTTGATCCGCCTTGGGCTCGCAGGACAACGGACGTCCAACAAGCCCGCCTGGTGGAAGCCCCGGCCCCAAGATCACACCCAACGGTCCACCTGTGAGAAAGGCCACCCGTAGCAAAAAGAAATCTATTTCTTAGCGTATCACGCCATTTTCCTTCTCAAACTGGTCTTTGGCCCTTTTGGCCCTGTTATCTATCCTCTTTTGCAGCGTCGCGAGGCACTCGCGCCGCCATGTCTTTCTCTGCCGCAATCTTCTTTCCCCAGGCCGCAGCGCGCCGCGGGGCGCCGCCTTGCGCTTGCGAATTGGGGCCTTCGCCCGCCGCAGGACCTCCGACGGCACGCCGATCAGCACCATCATCTGCACCAGCTTTCGGCAGGACAGCAGCGCCGTCTCAGCGGTAAGCCGGGGAGCATTTTGGCTATAGAAAATATGCCATGATTCTATGGCTTGCGCCCCGTACAGCCCTTTGATGCCCCACAGACCCATGAGATCCCAAGAGTGGGCAAGCAGCATATAGAGCTTTGGCGAAACGTTTATCCAAGGGAATGATCCCTGGAGGAGTCTGACGAACGCTCGTGCACCAGTCTTAAACCGCGCCTGCTCGGCCGGGGGAATAAGCGCCCCTCGGTTGAGGGTTGACAGTACCCCCCGCTAGAGCTCCCAAGCGCGCTGATAGGCGGTGAGCCGGGGAGAAGACACGAGAGGACTCAGCGCGTCCACAATCTCACCGCACCCAGAAGCGATTGTGTGGCAGTGTCGACCGATGAAGCTGCCCCCGTGGTAGGGCACAGGCTCGACGCCAATATTGACGCTTAAAATAGCCGCCAGTCGGTGCGCAAACTGCCGACCGTCCGCGGGCCCGCGCACTCGGGTTACAGCTTCAATTCCCAACCGCAGTAGCCGAGCTGTCATACCAATCGTGATATGTAGTGGGAGGGGCACGATGTGGGAAGGTGGCACAACAATGACCGGTGACCGCTCCACCGACATGTGTGTGCCAAGCAGAGTTCGGCCGGGGTCCTTCCCAAGCCCCCATACGCCTCTTGCATTTCCCGCAAGTGCGCCGCCGTCCTGAAGGGATGGCTGCAGTCCAAGTCCTGCAGGGTCCCAAATGCCTCATGCAGCAGAGAGTGGGCCTCTGTGACTAATTTCATGCCAAGGCAGCAGGGGCAAGGCATGGACGCGCTGTGCCCTTTATGGCCAACCGTGTTGGTTATAGCCGGAAAGTCGCTGTTGAAAATCACGCGCACCGCCCGTATATGGCCACTCACCACCACCCCAGTGTAGCTTAGTCGTAGTAACTGTGCCACATGTGGAGCCAGAATGGCAGCCACCTCAGGGTACATGTCCTTGGACTCTGGGCATACTGCCACTAGGAGGGTTTTTCCAAGTCTGTGCGGGTGTTCATAGTTTAGAAAACCCATCACAACCTTCACAGAAGGTGGTTCACCTCCCGTTTCCAAGCCAACAGAGATATGAATATCTCGCATGTCGGCTGGAGGGCAGAAATCGCGATAAGAGGGTCTCCCATTGCTGGGAATCTCATAATCATGAGTCTCAGGGATGGCCACGCCCTGCGGATCATATGCGGGGCGTTCAATGAACAGCCCCGCAGACTACAGGTCGGCGAGCCTCCCTTCCACTGCCAGAGAGATGTGAGCCAGATGGGCGCCAGTGTCCAATAAGGAGACCTCCATCGCGGGAAGTGTTATTAGGGATGCTCGCGCCTGCCGCAGAGCAAGTAGACTAGCCGCCGGGTTCAGCGCCCAGCCGAAAAACACCCGTATCCGATTGAACTTAGCATCGCTCAATCCAATGGATGCCAGCAGCCTGACCTGCTCCGCGGCAGTCGGGCGCGGCGGGAGTCTTCGACTGCACCGTGGGCGTGTCGCAGCCGGATTGGAGCGTATACCCACCGCCAAGAGATATTTTCTATGGCTCGTACGCACTTCCGATTTCAGCAAAATCGCGAGCTGCCGAGTGTATACGCTGACACGCCCGTTGGCGTGTCGCACGGACACCGCAGATGGACAGGTTCTTTCCAAGATGGCAGATAAACCCGTTTCCAGTCCAGAGCTGCGATATCTGTGGGCGTCCGCGCCGCACCCAGGCACTTAATGAACTGAATGACGAAGTCAGGTAAACTGAGGCGTGGCACGACGGGAGGGGGGCCCGACCCCTCAACCGACGCCACACCCTCCAGAGTCCGAGCCTCTGAGGGCCCCGCCCGCCCGGCGTCAACCACAGGGGATTTCATCTCGACCAGAGGGGTCCCGGGACCCAGAAGGGTCCTGGCGGTCTTAGGGTCTGTAAGCCAGTCTTGCCCGAATCTGACCGCGGAGAGTACAGGTCAGCCGGTCAAACTTCTATGAGAGACATGGACGTGATTGCCAAGTCATCCGCGACAAGATTCGCTCCGAACCCCCACGTGGTCAGATACAGAATGGAGAACAGTCCCGTGTCATTCACAATCGTTTCACATTTCTCATCGTCTCCACATTTCTCGTCGTCTCCCCTCTCGCCTCCCCCATCGTATCTGTTCAACGGGCACAGCGGTACGCGCCCGCCATGGCGCGCGTCTCGCAGCGACAGCGATCTATACGCCGAACGACTCGGCGGGTGCGCATCTTCACGCTCCTGGTCAGCCTGGAGGTGTCTGACTCGTGCGATCTTGACGCCATCGAGTGCCGCAGTGAGGAGGATGTCCCATTTTCTGTTTTGCTGCTATTTCTGGAGAGGAGCAGGCTGCGCACTTTGATTGCGAGCAGGTACCTGCACACGAGTCGTGGCTTTGTCCCGAAGAGCGCGGAGTGGGGCATGTATGTGTTGGATGCACTGCCAGAGCACCGGTGGCGTAGTGCTCTGCGCATGGGCCGTAGTCAATACAATTTATTGACAAAACTTCTTGACGAGTACCTTATTGATTATTTTGCGCATGGAGGGAAGCCTATCTCGACGGATCGTGCGCAGATGATTGCGCTCTTTCGGTTGGGGCACTATGGAAATTCTGCAAGTACATTTGATGATGTGTTGGCATGAGAGGCGGCGCACTGCAAGCGGGGAAGCAGAGGTCTGCCATTCAAGGCCAGTGCTGACGCAGTCGCTCAATTCTTGATTTTTTTTTCTTTTTTTTTCTTTTTTTTTCCATTGCGCACAGGTGCGAACGCTGTTGCCAACATCTTTGGTGTGAGTGCAGGGTCAGTCAGAAACTGCACCAAACGCTTCATAGCGGCGATCAACAAGCCATCAGATAGGTACACTGTATGGCCATCCGAGAGCAAGAGGGCCGAGCTTGCCATGTTCGCATGGGAGAGGTTTGGGTTTCCGGGGTGCATTGGGTCAGTTGACGGCTCCCAGGTGCCCCTAGCGTACTCGCCGCGCTCGCAAACATGGACTTGGTGGAACCGCCATGACCGCTATAGTATGCATGTACTGGTGGTGAGTGATCAGAACCGCAATATCATCGCTGCGACGCTTAGTTCTTCAGGTTCGGCGTCCGACGCCATGGTACAACAGCAAGCGGATTGGGCACGCTTTCCATGTGAGCGTTTTTCTCTTCGCGAGATGTTACTTGGAGACAAGGGAATGCACTATACGGACAGGGTGGTGGGTCCTTACATCGGACAACGCGGGCAAACGACGACTAATAAGAACTTTGCCTCGCATCTCGCTCGCCTTCGTGGCATTTCTGAGCACCCGTTTGGCATCGTGAAGGGGCGCTGGGCGAGCTTGAAAGAGCGGCGTCTTTCTATAGGGTCTGAGGAGGACTTTCTGGCGGCCCTGGGGTGGATATTGGCATGCTGTGTGCTCCACAATGTTTGCAACTCCGTGAACGACGGGGGTGTCGATCCTATTCCGACCCTGGAAGCGGCTCAGGAGCCACTACCGTCTCACCCGAGTGCCGGGGCAACTCGTTCGGGAGTCAAGCGGGGTGTAATTGCTTTCATGAAGGCCGCTGGCGTGTTCAAGTAGTGAGACCGGGATCAAAAACCGCATGTCTTTTGCATCCGTTTCGCCTTGAGCCCTCCTTCGGCTATCAAAGGCCCGAGCGCATGCCTGCCCAGCAACACAGCGACCGCATCCTTTGTCCAAGGATCGAAGCATGGAACGAAACAATGACAGAGGGCCACACGCTTGCTTAACAGAATAAGACGCACACCACCCTCTATCAGCTCCCACGTGACACTTACTTCCCACCGCAAGCCTCAACCGGTGGGTCCTCAGTCCCCCCGCTGCCGACGGTTGAGCCCACGTGCGCACGCCCTGCCCCATACTTGGTCGCCGGCGCGCTGCCCCCACCCGCCGGGCTGGCCCCACCCCTCTCCACAGTCCGTCCACCCACCGCGCTCGCCGGTCCTGCCGCGCTTCTCGCTCCCCCAGCCGTCGAGGTTCCCACCCTCGATGCCGTACCCGCCGAAGTCAACTCCCCAGTCACCAGCATCGACGCAATGTGTTGCAGGATAGAAGCGTCCCTCGTCTGATGTAACAGCTCCTTCAGGACCCTCAGCTTCTCGAGGGACACCCAGCTCTGTGCCGTCACTAGGGCGGCCGCGGCCCGCTGCTCGGACTCGTGCGCGCGGCTCTCCGCCTCGCGGCTCTCGCTCTCCTCACGCATGACGACCAGCTTGTACTGGCGCGTCGTGACAGCGAGATCGCCTCCACCGCGCGTGCCGCAGAAGTGGCTTGCAGCTCCAACGTGTGCTCGGAAACCTCCGCCTGCGCTGCCCGCTCGCTCGCCGAAGAGCGCGTGCTCTCAATGATGGCCATAATCGCGCCGTCGTCACCCAGCACCGCCCGCCCGTCCTCATCGGCAGTGAGGGACCGGCGCGACCGACCGCTCGCTCCTCCCCGCTGAGCGGGCGGCAACGCCGTCGGCGAGACAGCTGGCGCCCGGCGTGCTGTACGAGAACAGACACAGGGAGGCAGCACACCACCATCGCAATCGGAGCTTGAAGAGGGGCTAGGGGCGCCACGTTTACTACCAATACTTGCCTCACTGTCCGAATCGGAGTGGTTCGTGGTGGCCTTGGTCTTTCCCGCGCCATCTTGCGTACCCGAGACCTTGGTCGTGTTACCGTCTACAACCGCGCTGCGGCTGGCCGCACGCCCGTACGTCATCGGCGTCGTCTTTCCTGTACCACCGGTGCTCGTGAGGATGTTCTGGGCAGTCTCCACCAGCTTTGCCATCTCGTCGGCGGTCATCCTCCAGTCGGCCGCCTTCTTGAAGTCCTTGCTCCTCTCGGCCACGGAGATGTCCTGTGGGCTCAACCCTGTGGAGTGTTCTTTGATCTTGGCACGGTGCGACATGTAAGCACGCACTGTGTCCATCAGGTAGTGGACAGCGTCATACTTGAGGGGCATCAGAGAGTTGTTCTTTTTCGAGGCCAACCGCTTTACAACCCACGCCGCCGCGATAGGCAGAGACAGCTGCTTGATGGCACCGTTCTTGCTTAACTGATCCGCAATGAACTTAGCCTACCTCTTGAGCATCAAAAAGCGGTACTTGGCCGCCCAATCGCCTCGGTTTTTAAACTCTTCATCTCCGTCGGCGGCCATCGCAGTGGCCGAGCTTTTGCGCTGCCTGCGGGTGGGTGCCACTTGTTTCGCCTTGCCGGACCTACGGCGCTTGCATGCACGCGCGTCGCGAACAGGCGAATCACTGGAGGAGAAGATGTCAAACGCGGATGCCGACCGTAGCCCGTCGTCAGAATCGTCGACCACATCGATCGATTGTTGGGATGGGCCCGAAGGGCGCACCCTCGCCGGCTTTGGGGACCCCCCGACGCCTGCCCGGTACAACATGGCTCCGACCGAGGGCATGCCGTCGTCCGGTAGGTTGGTCCGCACAAACAATCGCGCCCGAGAGGGATTCTGGACGGGGTCGGCATGGTCGACCCCCGCCGGCGCCGGGCGGTCGGACGATACAGCACCGCCGTCGTACGGCCGGTTCTCAGCCCGGGCGTCCGTAGAGGGTCGTGTTGGAGCCAGGACGCTGGCCACCCCTCGCTCAGGACGCTGCAGGTAGAGCGGGCGGGGCGGGGCTGAGTAAGGAGGGCGGGTGGAGTCTGCGGGCGTGGCCGCAGACTGCGCCACTCCCGACGGCGGTGCCTGGGGGGCTGCCCCCCAGCCGCCACATCGGCGATCGAAAGGAGAGCAGAAATGGGGGGGAGGTGCCCAAACCTGTTGGGCATGATTGCAATACTTTATCTGCAATGAGCACACACCCATGCGGCAAACAAAGGGAAACGGGATGACACAGCAACATGAGAGCAGTGGATTGTGGGCCAATATCAGACCAATGGCATAGACATCACGTCTCGCTACCACGCACCCGACCAGCGTGTGCCTATGACGCACAAAAAAAACAGGCAGCACGGACAGAGAACTGCGACCCACCTCATAGAAATAACCTCATCTGAAAGCCCGGCGGCTCAGCTCGCGCTCACTCGGTCGCGCAGCCCTATTCGGGTTGGCCAGCGAAATTTATAACGCGCGGTGATGGGGCACTCGAGAAGTGTCAGGTCCGCGGTGGCGAGGTGGTGGTTGCGCACCAGAGGCGTCGAGGTAGCGTAGAGGTGGCGCCGATGTGGCGTGGCGGTGACCTGGCGGAAGGAGGGCAAATGCGATACCAACGTCCCGGAATCGAGCTGTATGATTAGGGTAAAGCGCGTGTTGGCCGTGCCCTCTGCGAGACGAAAAAATGGTGCGGGCGGCCCGTGGGAGCGTGCGTCAAAGCCATGGCGCCCTAAGCCCCTGACCCCCCCCCCCCCCCAACAGCCTGCTGTCGCAGCGCTCATGGGCCCTGCCGCGCCCATCGTACTGTACCCCTCTAAACGGTGCTGTCGAGGTCGCAACCGCCCCTCTCCGCCCCGCCTCACAGACTGCTGTCGCGGCGCCAACGGGCCCTGCCGCACCCATTGTCCTGTAGCCCTCTGAATGATGCTGTCGAGGGTGCAACCGCCCCTCGCCCCCCCCCCTCACAGCCTACTGTCGCGGCACCCACGGGCCCGGCCTCACTCATCATACTGTTCCCCTCTGAGTGGTGCTGTCGTGGACGCAACCGCCCCTCCCCCCCCCACCCACAGCCTGCTGTCACGGAGTTCTTGTGCGCAGTCAGCAGGCTACGCAGGCAAGTCGATTGACTCGCAGCAACCCAGTAGCAAGAATGGATCAGCGTACTGCTAATCTCCAAAAAATGGCGGTTGCAGAGAGAAGGGAGGCAGAGCCGACGACAGGGCGTAGAAATGAAGTCGGATTGGCTGTTTCACAAGCCAAGATCGAACTATTGGCTGAGAGTTTCCGCCAGTAATCTTGCAAGCCAATCACTGTGCCTTGCAGGAGTCACACGGAGCCATTGCAACCCACAATGAGATTTCCTGAGATTGTTGGGCCGCTTGCGTGGGCCTGAAGAGGGCATCGAGAGGGTTCTGGGCCAGACCTGTGATTTCTCATGAGATCAACAAATGTATTCAGATTTCTTGAGGTCCTGATGTGCCTTTGCAGTGCGCAGAGCTGCATGGGGAGAAGCTGTAAGGAACTCAGATGATTCCTAGCCTTTCCATTGGTCCACGTACGCTGTTTAATGATTGCAACCACTCTGCAACCGCAATGTTTTGGAGGTCAGCAATATGATGAGTGCTACATAAATGTGTTTGGCTGGTCCACTCACAAGTGGGCTGACGTCATTCCACCGACGGCCAAGGAATGTTTAAAACTGCCGCGATGGATGGAATCACCGCGTTGCGCCACGGCTGTGGTCCTGACAGCATCGCCTGACTGACAATTCGCCCGATTCCCCAAGGGGACCAGGAACAGCGACCCCTCTGGGTGAGGTGAACCTACCTACTATAGTGGGCACCCGCGGCGCCGTCGGCGCGCCGATGGGCAGGTGGGGGGGCGCAGCGCGCAGAGCCATCCCTCCAGTAGCCGTGGAAGCGCTCTATCTGGGCGCAGGCGGTGGCACAGAGGAGGTGGGGAGAATTGCGGGCGCCGGTGCCTGCAAGACCCAGCCGCCCAACTTCGCTTCGTCGCCTGTCTGGGCGGCTGGGTGTGCGTCACTGGGTGCACCGCTGCGCGGCGCCGAGCCCAATTTGAGCTGCTGCCCCGCACACGTGCTGTCCGACAGGTAGCGATCACCTGTCGGCATCGCCTGCCATGGGTCGCGGCACGAGGGGGAGCCGACGGAGGTGGCGCACGGCAACTCTGCCGGCCAGGCGATCCGCAGCCCCCCCGGAGCAGGCATCTACCCAGTGTCTGGCCGTCCGGGCGTGGCAGCCGCCGTGCCGTCAGGTTTGGCGCCGTCGGAGGACGGGGGAGGGGGAGGGGCAGCCACACCGGCACTTGACACGTCCGCCGGCGAGCCGAGACTCTATCCGAGGCCTGGCAGTGTCAGTGCTGTGCCGGACGACGTATCTGGGTCACATGTCGTGCCGCGTACCGTCGATAGGAGGCCGGCGGGCAGGGGGGGTGGCGTGCCAGCACCCCGAATCCCAAAGGCTGGCGTGGCAGGCCCCGCCGCGCCCGCAGCCGGCGCCGCCGCCGCACCGCTGAAGCGTCCAGCCCACGGCTCCGGCGGTACTTTGTAGAGGCGCACGGGCCACAGACCCGGTGGGCAGCGCCGAAATCGTCTGTGAAGCTGCCGCCCTCGGCCAGTCAAGATGGCAGGGCGGCCACCGCCTCGACTGCCGTCGCCTGGTTCTTGCCATCATCTGTCGCTTGTGCGTCAGCGTGCCACGCCGCCACCTCTTCTATCTGGCTAAGATGAGGTCTCTGACACTGGGGGCAAAAAAGGCAAGTACTTTTGCAGGAAAAGCTTCTCGCAGCTCAGCAGACGATGGCACACTGTAAGGTGGCAACTGAAATAGAGACGGATAGCTTTGCTGCAGTTTACAGGACAAGCCAATAGCGGTCGAGTGGGTTCTTCTCACACCATCCGAATCAACTCTGAGCCGTGATCACGATGGCGTGCCCAGCCGATGGTTGACGGATGACCATCATAAAAAGAACCCAGAGTAGTTGTGGTACGTACCGCAAAGGCTGTTGCGGCACTCTTCGGTCTCTACCGTCGCGCAGCATGGATGGACAGGCGTGATCCTCTGTCAGATGATTGGTCAGGCTCCGGCGGACGCATGTTGCATGTACATGTATATGTTGCATGTACAGCCATCGCCGTTCCCATGTGGGTCGGCCTTTCAGTTTTTGCCGGTCTGTTTCTTGATACGGCATGGGATTCGACGCCAGCACTGCTTCCATAAGCAATAGGGTCACCCTGCGTCGCCGCCACCTCGTGTCCGACGCTCTTTGTCGGTGCCCAGCCCACATGGTCGCACGCCGTGTTGCAAACGCTGGTGATGCCGCTTTGTGACTTGGCCAATCGCTCGGTCTTGTCGCCACGCGTGTTTCCCCGCCTCTTTCTCACCCAACCCCTCTGCGTGCTTCCCGCCCACCTACCATTGGGCGTCTGTTTCTGCAATCCCTTTCGCGCCGCTCCCGCAAGGGTTTTCCTTTGCTGTTGCCATGGTATCCATTCGCTGCAACCAACTGACGCGTTGGCGCGCCCGGCGCCGCGGGCTTGGCCGCGATTGACGGATGGGACTTGCGATGGGCTTTTCTCTGGGCGCCATGATGGGGCTGGTGCGGAGCTACCGTCGAGCGCATGACGAGGTTTCTCTGTGCCTGGCGCGCCGCGAACGCATCCAGGAGACCACGTTTAGTATTGATTCTTTCTCTTCTGAGGATTGCCTCTCTCTCTTCCGATTTTTACCTCACCACTTTGTCAAGCTGGTTTCCTTGTTGCAACTTGTAGCGCCGTCTCCTCGTAATCGTTTGGCTGTTGACTCCGTTGAGTGTTTTTGTGTTGTGCTCCGGCGGTTGGCGTCTCCGTGCCGATGGTATGACATGGAGGAGCTATATGGAAGGCATGCTCCTGCGTTGTGCTTTATTTTTTACGCTACTCTAGAGGTATTGATGCGCCGGTGGGACCCTCTGCTCTCGGAGTGGCGTGTTGATTTTCTGCGAGAGAGGGCAGCGCTATATTCCACCAAGATAGAAGAGGCGGGAGCCTACCTGGACAAGTGCGTTGGCTGTATCGATGTCACGACTATTCTTGTGAGAAGACCGGGTGGGGGGTTTCAGAGGGCTTGCTACAGCGGCCACAAGAGGAGACATGCCATTGAGTTTCAAAGCGTGATTTCTCCTGACGGTCTCATCGCTCACCTGTTTGGCCCATGGGAGGGACGACGGCATGACATGACCTGGTATCATGAGTCTGGGTTGGACGCTGTTCTGTCTGACGCGCTGGTGATCCAGGGGGTGCAACACTACATTTACGGTGATGCAGCGTACCTCGTTCGACCGTGGCTGCAGGCCTCCTTTCGCGGCGTGATGACGCCGAACAAGGAAGCATGCAATGAAACCATGAAGGTGCCGCGCGCAGCGATTGAGTGGGGTTTCAAAGATGTCAAACAACTTTGCGCTTTCCTCGACTTCCTCCGCAAGCTGAAAATTCGGGAGGGTCCGGTTGGGCTTTTCTATCGCGCGGGCGCGTTGATTTGGAAATTACGTTGCTGTGCATACGGCAGCGCCACCGCCGACTTTTTCAAGTGTCCGCCGCCCAGCTGGGAGGTCTACTCGAGCTCACTCCCTGGGCAGGGAGCGGCGGCAGACTCGGCGAGTGGGGAGGAGAGTGGCCCGAGCGGTGCTGGTGGCGCGGGGGAGGGCGAAGACGGGGCCGGTGGGGCCTGATCGCTGCGAACGCGCGGCTGCTTGGTAGCGGCGATGGCGGCGACTTCTCCGGTCGGACCGGATGGGTTGTGTGGGGGCTGCCTGTTGAGGCGGCGGCGGCGCCCGTGGACGGTGCCGCTGTGGGCGCGCCTCTCACGATCGTCGACTTGGCCGCGGCACTGCTGGTGGACCGCCGGCCCGCGCGGCCGCCGCCGTGCTGTCGTCGCGCCACGCGCTCTTCACCATTGACACAACGGGCACGGCCAGCGGCGGGGGCGGCGGTGCCGGCGGCGATGGGGCCGTTGAGGGCCCGTTGACAGACGCCTTTGGCTCCTGGGCCGCCGCGCCGGTTGCGTGGCACGTGACCGCCGTCGCCAGCTTGTGGGGCGGTGGCCACGTCGCCGCGCGCCGCGGCGGCGGTCGCGGTTCCAGCCAACCGCGTGGCGGCGGCGCTGTGGGCACCGCCTTGCGGCGGCGGCGGTGGCGGCGGTGGTTGCGGCGGCGGCGGCGGCGGCGGTGGCGGCGGCCGAGGCGGCGGCGGCGGCGGTGGCGGCGGTGGCGGCGGCGGCGGCGGCGGCGGCAGCAGTAGCTCCCCCCCACGCCGTTTGGTGGCCCTGGCGCCGGCCGACGGGCGGCCGCCGCTTGCGGGCGTCGCCGCCCTCTTCCGACCCGACCGGCCGAGCGCCGACGCGGCCGCCGCGACGGTGGCAGCGGCGGTCGCTGGCGCCGGCGGGCGGTCCACCGCCGCCGCCGCTGCCGCCGCCATCGCCGCCGCCGCCGGGCCCCGGTGGTCGACGCGGACGGCCCCCCCCCCCCCTCCCGATGGCGCGTCGGTGGCCCTGTTGCCCGTCCCGGCTGCCCTGGAAGCCGGGTCGGCGTGGCCGCACCCGCCGCCGCCGACCATGGGGGCGGCGCTCCTCCCGCCCGCGGCGGCCTTGACGACAGCGCCGCTGTCGCACTCGGACCCGCACCCGCACCCCCACCCGCACTCGCCGTCGGCAGCGAGCGCCGGGCCGACGGCGGCCGCCGAAGGTGGGCGCCACCCCCCGCAGCGCCCCCCCCC
>Ga0209093_1000996_pt1 | contig 15930 bp, 16 predicted proteins | sample SidtaG_4_FD_187450 | JGI IMG/M metagenome (GOLD analysis project Ga0209093, IMG submission 187450) | Marine algal microbial communities from Sidmouth, United Kingdom - Sidmouth_Male1 metaG (SPAdes) (version 2) | ecosystem: Host-associated > Algae > Red algae > Unclassified | place: Sidmouth... | reverse complement strand
CTTTGTCCCCCTCTTTGGGACGGGCGTGGACTGCACTTTTCCCTTGCCGGTTCCTTCTGGGCCTCCCTCCTTTGGGCCCCAGGGGTTGTTGATTTCCTGTCCGGACTTAAGAGAGAAAACCGCTACACACTTGACGCCCCGCACGCGTCTGCGTGTCCCGTCGAATGACGTCCTTGACCACAATGGTCCACGGGAAAACTTCCGTAGCCGTGTTCATCTTGTGGAACATGTCCAGCATCGCCTGGCCACCCGGCCCACTGGCCATACGGTGCAGGTCCAACTTGGACATCCGCTTAAGTGCCTTGGCATCGAGCCAGGCGAAGACCTTGTCCGTTGACAGGGTATGCACCCACCCGGCCGCGAGGAAGTTGTAATACTCCGCGTTGACGACGTGCCAGACGGCACTGAACTCGTCAACCAGCTTGTGAGCCATATACGACAGTGCGTAAGGCATTTCCATCCACGCCCCGCGGTTTAACCACTAGCGGGGGAAGCGGGGAAACCACCGCGGCATGTCGAAATGACGGGGCGCCCGGATAACGCCGGAACACCAACCGGTGGGAAGCAGCCCGCGGCTCGTGATGCAAGCCGCGTCTTGAGCACGCCGGTGGGCCGGGGCATAGCTCGGCGCCCGAAAGGGGGCAGTCAACGCCAATGTGCGAGCGTCAAACGTCTCCTCCACGGCGTTTTCCGCCTCGCAAGCTGCCTCGATGGGCTCATCGAGGTACTCCTCCATGCCCGCCTCCTGGGCAAAAGGCACCGACAACTCCGTGGTCGTACGGCGCCACAGGAAGACGGCCTCTGGCCAAGCCCGACGCAGACGCCCGAAGTTGTTGGCGGCGACCTCTAAGGTCCCCATCTGACGGACGGGGAACAAGAGGTCCCAAGCGTAAAGAAGCGTGTGGAAGTCACGAAACGGGCGTCCGTATCGGACCAGATCGTTGGCATAGGCCAGAACCTCATAGGCCTGCCGCACCTCGCCTTGGTTGCCATAGTTGGCGTTGCCGTGCACCTCCGCCTCGACGGCGTCGACATGGTCGTCGCGAACGCCGTTGAGGATGTCAACAAACCCCGGTGGGACGCCCCAATGGCCTTGTGCAATACAAACCAAAGCCACGCGGCTGTTGTTTGTCACCGCGTCCATAAGAACGTCGTCACTCATGACGGCGACGCCGTCGCGTGTCCCAAGGGATGGAGGGCTGAACTACGTCCGCCTGAAAAACGATGGCCCCGCCCCCTCGATGAGCGGCGGCTCGGTCTCTTGGTCTTCCGCCCCATCGGGGTAGTTGCCGCCGTGAATGTCACGCCCATGGTCGGCGGACGACGCGTCTCGCCGAGACCCCGAGCGGACGCTCGCCTCCGACCCGGCCCGCCCCGCTGGGCTGCCCGCGCCATTGGCACCGCTACCAGCCGCGCCGGCCGCGCCGGCCATCTGGACGTCGCTGCCGCCGCCCGCCATCTTTGTAGTACTACGGGAGCCCGCCGGTGGCGGTGGCGCGGCCGGCGGAACACCAGAGGTGCGGCGGACGCGGAAGGGGGGTCGGCGCTGCCAACGAGGTCGGGCTCGGGCGGAACGGCGACGGCGGGCCCGCCTATGAGCGCAGGTGCGAGCCCGCGAAGGGAGCGCCTGGCCCAGACGCCCGACGCGGGGTCAGAGTGGCCGCGGCCGGAGGGCGCGGCAGGCGACAACCGACCGGGCGCCACGCGGCGGTTGCAGCGCGTTGCGCGCAGAACGGTCACTCCCCCTCGTCTGTAATGATCGCTTCGGGGGACTTTGTATGCATGGAGGGAATTATCTGCATTGGTTGGTGACGGCCCGGGTCAAGACCCTATCGGAGAATTGGGCCCGGGCGACGGTTTCCGCCCTTTTAGGACGAAGGGTGACGACGGTGGGAGGCACCGTCGTCGCCGGCAAGTAAACCGTGTCTTCATGTCTTGGCGTTTCGATCGGCCCGACTTCCTGGACCTCGAGTCCCATAACGTGTGTCGCGCGAGCGGCCCAGACGGCCGTTACTTCCCTCCTAATGACGTAACCCCCCTGATCGTGGTACTGCATTTAGCGCTCCGGGTGAGACCCGCTGTGTGCACGCGGTGCGTGTTGCGGTTTGACACCTCTTTCGGTATCAAGGGCGGGGGACCCCCGTGGGTTCTATTGCGGTGCGGTGACCGAGGACAACCGATCGATACGCGGGCCCCGCTTCTATGGCTCGCGGATCTCCCTCATCTTCCCCGCTCGACGAGGGCGCTCCTCCGTTCGAGATGCCTGGCACTAGCCGGGTGACGGACGCGCCACCTCTGGGAGACCCCGGGGCTCTGCGGGCGTTGGGCGCTTTGGCCCTCGTTGGGGGTGGAAGGGCGGTCCCGGTAGGCGGCGGCGGTACGGTGGCGGGTGAGTCGAACTCCCCGCCCGAGGATCCCGGCCGCACGCCGACCACCGGGGCTCGTCCTCCTCCCGGCGCGGGACGAACGTCTACGCTAGCGGAGTCCCAGAGTGGGGGCGCAGGGGCTCACCCCTTGCCCCTGGATGGGCAGCTCCCGGACGGGGCGCCGCCCTTTGGCACGCCCTGTGTGGCCGCAGTGGGCAGCTCGTCGTGGGCCCCGGCCGGTGGGATACCCACCGGCCCGGGTTCGAGCCGATCAGTGGATGCGCTGTCGCTGGAGGAGGAGGAGCGACAGCGCCGGGATTTACAGAGAGCATTCGGGGTTACCCCGGAGGAGGTGGCCCGGGCCCAGTGGCAGCGTTCCACCCGGGACCATTGGTCCCTGGACCCGCCGTCGGCGGCGGGCGGGTCGGGACCCTGCATGCACGGGGTCCGTGGCGCTGCCACCCACGGGCTGACCCGGCCCGTGGCCGACACCGCACACCTACGCCAAGTGGCCCAGGTGTTCCGAGATGCGGCGGAGGAGGCGTCCACCGCGGCCTCGGATGGCACCCCGGCAGCGGGGCGCAGTGCGGCCGTCGCTTCGGCGCTCGCGGCGGCCCAGGGGCCTTCGCCGCTGTCGGCGAGCGCGGGCGAAACGGCTGCCCCGGGGCCCGGCTCGGATACATTCGGGCGGTCGTCCTGGGATGCGGGTGGCGCCGGGGTGGCGCCTGCCCTGGCGGTGGCGGCCACCCGTCGCGGACGGTCTCCGCGATCGCGCTCGCGGCCGGCACCCGCAGCGCGTACGCCGAGGGATGGGGCTCGTCTGGAGCATCGCCGTCGGCGCTCCTCGCGACGTGACAAGTCGCCCCCGTCATCGGGGCCCTCCCCCTCAACGAAGAGCGAGCACAGCCCGCCGGGATCGTCTTCCGACCCCAGTGGGACGGACTCGACCAAGAGCAGCCGCAGCTCCACCTCAACCGCCGACAGCGGTAGTGACCACGGGGCGCCACGCCGTCGACGACGGGCTCACGCGGCCGAGGAGCGCCCGCCGCGGGCCCTGGTGCAGGAGGCGCTGCGTGCCTTCCGACAGGAGCAGCGGGAGGAAACCGTGGTGGACCCCCGTTTCAAGGGGCTCCTGTCACCGGCACGGTACCGTCTCGCGCTGCGGGTGAGACGCTTGCACCTCCCCCGCGGCAACTCCGTCCGCGGCATCCGCGCAGACGTCAAGGCCTTGATGCACACCTCGCGGCGTTCCTCGGGAACTTCCAGACGGCTTGCGACGGCAGCAGCGTGAATGAGGGGACGGCAGTGACACTGCTGCAGTACTTCGTCACCAGCGAGGTGCTCAGGGTTCTCCAGCGCGCTAAGGCCACCCACGCCACGCGGCAGCTCACGTACAAACGCGCGGTCCGCGCCCTACTCAACGAGGACCTCGATGGCGACGATTTGGTGGACCACCTGCAGTCGCTCATGCAAGCGACGCAAGAGAAGTGGGAGGACGAGCACGAGTTTGCGAACCGCATCCTCGATGCTAACCGTGCCCTGGGTTCGGTCCTGCAAGAGGCCGAACTCAAGAGTATCCTACTCAAGGGCGTCGGACGGAAGGCCCGGGCGCCTGTCCGGAACTTCAACACTCAGGGTAGGACCTTTCTAAAGCTGCGCAAGTTCCTTGCAAAGACGGGCACCGCCACTCGTGAGGCTTGGGGGGGTCAAGCTCCAAGCCAAGCCCAAGGGGAGCAACTCTCGGTCCGCCGGGGGCGAAGAGCGGGAGCCCCGACGTGCCCGGACGGCTGCATCGGTGGCCCGCCCTGTGGAATCCGCCTCGGCCGCCGCGGCCCTGGCCGTCACGGACCACGGGACGGAGGCGGAACGCGCTGAATGGGCTGCCGTCCTCGCTGCGTCGGTGACGCCCCCCGAACACGGTCCGGTCGGGGACGCCCCGGTACAGCCTGTCGACAGCCTGCCGCCCGCGTCGGGGTGGCAACAACAACCCGCGTGGGGTGGACGTCCGGAGATGTACTCCGTCCACACCGGGGTGGGCCGCGGCAGGGGCACTCTGGCGCCGGGTACCCCGGTCCCGCCACGGGCCGGAACCGTGTTCCCGTACTCCGACCGGCCGCCCCGGTTCCCGCGCGGCGGGGCGCCCGCGCCACGCGGTGGGGGAGGCGCCAGTCCGTCCGCGTCGACACCTGTGCCGCTTCGGCGGGGGGCCTGCTCCTTTTGCTTCCACTTAGGGCACTGGGTGTGGGAGTGCCCCGCCCAGTCCCCCGAAGTCCGGGCGCACGGGCGCGCTTTGCGCGAGGCCGTCGCGGCGGAACGGAGCGGGCGCGATCCCGCGCCGCCCCCGCCCCTGCCTCTGGGCGCGGGTTCGCCGTTCGCGCCTCCGCCGCCGGGCGAGGCCGCCTCCGGGGGCACTCTGCCGGGCACCGCCTCGTTCGTCCACGCCGTGGAAACCGCCGACCGGGCCTACCCGGACGGCCCAGCCGACGACGACGGGAGCTCCTCCGAGGAGTGGTCCGCCAGGGACGGTGACGGCAGGCACCCCGTGCACGCCCAGGGAAACGCGTAAGGGGCAGCCCCTTAAGTGGGATGCCCACGGACGTTGTCCGTCTCAAGGCACACCGACACTGTTACGTCACGCAGAGCCGCATGCGCCAGGTTCGCAAGCGGCGGGCCGCAGTGGGTTTTCTGCCAGCGCCCGCCTTCTGCCCGCGGATATTGGAGCGGCCGGAGGGGGCCTCCCGCGCATCGTCCGAGGGCCCGAACCGGGCCCCGGTCCGGGCGCTCCCCACGCACGGTCCGGGCCCCTCCCCGATTCCACCGGTTGCCGCGTCGGTCCTGGCCCTGGGCCACTCCGCAGCCGGGCCGTGGAGCGGTGCGGGCGGCTTTCCGGCCGATCCCCCCGCCAACGGGGCGCGCGTGGGCGGCGGGCGCCGGCACCGCCTCGGTGGCCGCGCCCGCCGGGAGCGTACCCGCTTCCGCTGCCATGCGGCCGGCATGGCGGCTTGCACGCGCCCACCGGGTGCCCCGACGGAAGAGGGGGAGGTGCTGCTGTTTAGCCTGCATAACTACCGCATCGTGGCCTCGTTGGGCCTAGACAAGCTGTCCCTGGTCGCAGTCGGGGTCGTCGTGGACACTGGGGCGGGGCCCAACCTGGTCCGCCGGAGCGCCCTTGCCCGCGTCTGGCTCCGCCAGGTCGGCACCTTCAAGGAAGAGGAGCAGGTCCGCCTTAGGGACGCCAACAAAGCGCGGCTACGTACCAGCGGTACCGTCACGCTGTGGCTCCAGACGGGGGCACGGATCGTCCCTGTGACCTTCCTCGTCGTCGACGACCTGTCAGTGCCGGTCATCCTGGGCTGCACCTTCACCGACGACAACGCGCACGCCATTCTGCCCCAGGACCTGTCCATCCGTTGGACGAACGGCTCCGTCACCGCAATCTTGCGGGGGCCGCTGGACGACGGCGACCGCTCGATGGGTGTCTCATGCGTGCTACGCTTTACCTGCAAGACACGGCTACCGCCGTCGGCGGCCTCGGTCGTCTGGGTGCGGACCAGGTGGGGGGGCCTGGGACAGTTGTTCGGCGCCTCGCGCCTGTTCACGACGCATGGTATAACCATTGCCAACGGTGTCCACGACATTGTGCCAGGACTCTCCTTCCCAGTCATCGTGACCAACTTCGGCACCCGCGAGGTCGTCCTCCGGCAGCGGGCCAGCGTCGGCTATGTCGAACTGCTCACGACGGGCGTTGTGCAGGTGCCCCTGACGGCGCACCCCGGGACGTCGGCCGTCCCGACCTTCACCACGCCGACCCCTGCGGAGAGCGTGGTGTGGGCGGTGTCCGCCATGCGGGATCCCCGGAGACCCAGGCAGGACCCGGAGTCGGCCGTACTCGTAGGGGGAGGCGTAGCGACCCCAGCGCGGCCCCGGGACCAGGGCGAAGCGGGCCCCTCCCCGGGTGGCGCGCCGCCCGTGGCCTCGGTCCACGTGGAGGACGTGGACCTCCCGGATGCCGACGGGCACTGCACACCCGGATTCGACGCATGCTGGGCCAGCATCAAGCGATGTGGACGGGCCAGGCGCGGGGCGTCATCGAAGCCACCCAACCCCGCATCGACCTCAATGCCGGAGCCCGGTTCGTCCGGTTCGCGCCTCGCCATGCGGGGCACACCGCACGGGAGGCCGAGACGGCCGAGGTCAAGCGGCAGTTGGAAGCGGACGTCATCGAACCGACATCGTCGGAATGGGGATTCCCGGTCGTGCTCGTCCCCAAGAAGGACGGCACCCTCCGCTTCTGCGTCGATTATCGACTGCTGAACGTCATGACCAATAAGGACTCCTACCCGCTTCCCCGGATGGACGAGTGCATTGACAGCCTCGGCGAGGCGACCATCTTCTCGACATTGGATTGCAATGCAGGCTACAGGCAGGTCGCCATCCCACCCGAGGACCGGGAAAAGACGGCCTCCGTGTGTCACGAGGGCGCCTACCAGTACAAGCGGATGCCGTTCGGGCTAACCAACGCCCCCGCGACGTTTCAGCGGGCATTGGACTTCATCCTCTCCGGGGTCAAGTGGCAGAGCTGCCTCATCTACCTCAACGATGTCATCGTGTACTCCAAGACGGAGGAAGAGCATATCGGCCCGGTCGACCATTTCCCGCGCCTGCTGCGCGAGGCGGGAGTGACACTCCGCCTACTGTGAAGCGGGAGGTAAGTGGGTGGATGCGTTACTTTACTCGAGACAGGTCTGAGGCGCGAGGCCAGCAGCCTCTTACCCCCCTCGTGTGCCCCCTCAACGTCCTGGAGGCACACCCCCGCCAAAGCAGTGACAGGGCCCACAAATCGCGACACTCCTCAAGGAGCCCACGAGAATCTCCCCGAGCTCAGCTCCAAAAGGAGCTCCCCTCGAGATACAAATACAAGTAATTACAGCACCCTCATACAGCAATGCATGTCAAAGGTACAGACAAACAAGCCGATCACTGCATAAGTACTCCTGGACTTATCCAGGCAGTCCGCAGTAACTCCGACTTACCAGTGCGGGCTTGGGGGGCTGCCTCAACACCTACCCAAGTGCCGATTCTTCCGCACGACCGTGGAGTACCTCGGGCACGAGATCAAGCCGGGCCGGCTTGGTGTGATGGACGCCCACACGCGCGCGCTTCGCGAAGCACTTTTCCCCACGACCCACACGCAGGTACGGAGCTTCGTTGGGATGTGCAACGTCTTCCGCCGGTTCGTGCCGAACTTCACCCGAATGGCGGCGCCATTGACGGACCTCATGGGCTTCACGGCCCCTGTCCTCGTGCCCCCCGCCACGCCGCTGCAGCAGCAGGCGTTCGACCGGATTAAAGAGGCCCTGACGACCCCGCCGGTCCTCGCACTCCCGCGACGCGGGCGCAAGTACGTCCTCGACGTGGACGCGTGCGGAACGCAGGTGGGCGCCGCCCTGCTCCAGTAGAAGGACGACAGCAAGCTCCAGCCCGTCGCGTACATCAACCGACGGCTGGCAACGAACGAGCTCCCCTACGGGGTCACGGAAAAGGAGTGCCTGGCGGTCGTCTGTGAGTCGCTCAAACTCCGCCCCTACCTCGAGGGTGACCGCTTCCTCGTGCGCACCGACCACGACTGCCTACGGCGGATCCTCAACATCGGGGGTTCGGGGAACCCCGGCTTGGCACGCTGGCGCCTGCGCCTAAGCGAGCTGGAGATTGAGGTCGCCTACAAACAGGGAATGACGCATTACCTGGCGGACAGCATCTACCGCCTGGATTCCGGGGCCAGCGAAGAGACGGCGTTCGACGACGCCGTCCCGGTGTTTGGCACTCGGTCCAACACGGTCCGGGGGCTCGACGCCGCCAACTACGTTGGCGGTCCCACGGTCCGTGGCATCAACCGGGACACGGTGCTATCCGCCCAGGCCGCGGACGGCTACTGCCAGGAGGTCGTGAAGGCCATCAACGCTGGACGGCACATCCCGTTCTTCGAGGACCCCGATGGGATCCTCCGCCGCCGCGCGGCCCCCGCCGGCGCTCACCAGGTGGTGGTCCCGGCCTCCTTGCAGGAGCAGGTCCTTCTCTTCGAGAACGACGCAACACTCGCGGGACACCCCGGGGAGTCCCGCATGTACGCGGAAATGCGGCGGTATTACTACTGGGTGGGAATGGCGGCGGACGTCGTCTCCTACGTTAGGAAGTGCGACAGCTGCGCGCGACAGCGCGTGCGCCCTCTGGAGCGGCGCTCGCCGCTCACCCTGTTCCTCGCCACCATGCCCTTCCAGGACATTGCTGTGGACCTCTATGGGCCCCTCGCTCGGACGGCCGCCGGCCACCGGTTCATCCTGGTGATAGCCGACCGGTTCACCAAGCTGGTGCGTGCACTCCCAATGGATAGTACCACGGCGGTGGACTGCGCTTCGGTGGTCCTGGACTACTGGGTCGCCGCCTATGGTCCGCCGGACCGGTTGCTGTCCGACGGGGGACCGCAGTTCACCAGCCACTTCTGGGGCCAGGTGTGCAACCTGCTCTCGATCGAGCCGAAGGTAACGTCTCCGTCCCACCCGCAGACGAACGGGCAGACGGAGCGGTTCAACCGCACCATGCACACCTTCCTCAACCACTACGTGGCAGAACATCCGCCGTCTTCGGACCATTCCTTGGGGCGCTGACGCTGGCGTACAACAGTCGCCCGCACCGGAGCACTGGGGTCGCTCCGCTGGAGCTGGTCAACCCCATAAGGTTGTCGAGCTGGGCGTTCAAGGACGTCTCCCGAACACGGGCGTACCCCCTCACGCCGCAACGCGGCACAGCCGCCGAGAAGCGGGCCCAGGCCGACCTGCTGACCCGCCTCGTGCAGCTCTGTCCGCAGATGCGGGAAACGCTCAAGGCGTCGCAAGGGCGCTACAAGCGCGACCACGACCGAAGCCTCGCGCTGCGCGCGGAGAAGCTAACCGTCGGGGGCTTCGCGTGGCTACGCGACCACGCCAAGGAGGAAGGCGCCGTCGGAAAGATGACACACGCTGCCCGCGGGCCCTATCGCGTGGTCTCCGCAGATGGTCCCGCGGTCCTCCTCGACGTGGATGGGGAGCACCGACGGGAAAACGTGGCTCACGTCGTCCGTGCCTCGGGCGCGGCCGTCCCCGGCCCCGCCAAGCACCCCGCGTTGCGGACGGCCCGCTCCTTCCATGGGGCCGAGGGCGATGGCCAGCGGTACGCCGTGGACCGGATCGCAGACCACGCCATGTTGCCCGACGGAACCCTGCGGGTCCAGGTTTACTGAACCGGGTACTCCCAGCCTACCTGGATGGACGGCGCGGACGCCCCGTACGAGACGCTCCGCGTCTATCTGCGCCGCGCCGCGCGCCTGGGGTTACCCCATACGTCCGCCGACCCGCCGCCGGCGCCCTCGCGTGCTCCGGGCCCCACCGTTGGGGCCGCCGCAGGCGTCGCTGCCCCGTCGCCCCCGACCGTCCGCGACTGACCCCTTGGGTCGGCGCGGCGGCTCGGAGCGGACGGGGGGGGGGAGGTGGGGTTTTTGGGTGGGTTTTCTCGGTGAGGCCCTCGGGGGCTGTCGGGCCACTGGGTCACCCGGACCGGCGGTCACGGGGCGCCAACGCCATGAGGCAGCGCCACGTTGACCCGCACACACTCTGGGGACCCAAGAAGAAAGCCCGCGGCTTTACGACAAGGCAACGACGGCCTAATGCCGCCCACACAAGCGCGGCACCTACGGGGCTAGGGCGATGCCCTGAGTCGCGGCCGCGGTACTCCCAAACGTGGACTGGGCGACCCGCCCCACGGGGGACGCGGCGCAAGGCGGCATGGAACCGCTTCGCCCGAGTCCGCGGGGCCTCTAGACAGGGCGTCACGACGCCGGCGAGCCCGATGCGGGCGTACTCCACCAGGGCGGCGGTGATTTCCGGGGGGCCCACCTCGGCCCAGTTCACGGCCCCGTCGTGCCCAAAGAGGGCTACGACCTTCCCGGACGTGAGCGAGTCCCGCCACGCTGTGGCTGTCATCAGAGCGGAAGGCTCCCGCAGCGAGGACAGCCACCAGTCGTAGGCGACGTCCGGCTGCCCCGGGACGGGGGTTGCGACGGGACCTACTATCCCAAGCTCCAGCAGCGCCGCCGCCGGGCCGTCATTGTCGGGATCGGAGTCCCAGCGCGCGGAACGCGGACCACCGGTGCCCGTACCGGCGGCGTCAGCGGGGTACTCCCCGCCGTCCCGGCGGGACTCCGATCCCCAATGGCGGCCGTCGCGGACGTCGCGTTGCGACCCGGCGGCCGCCCCGGCGCCGCCGGTGGGGTATCCCCCGCCGTCGTGCTGGGGCTCCGCGTCCCAGTGGCGGCCGGCGTGGGCGTCGCTGTGCGACCCGGCGGCCGCCTCGGCGCCGCAAGTGGGGTAGCCCCCGCCGTCGCGCTGAGGCACCGCGTCCCAGTGGCGGCCGGCGTGGGCGTCGCGCACACGGCCCTGGCCGCCGTCGGTGCGCCCCATGGGGTCGTCGCGGCCGGCAGCAGCACGGCGGCGACCGTCGCCCTGACTGGCCGCCGGCCACGCGCGGTCATCCCACGCGCCGGCATCGCCGCCCACGCCTCCGTCCATACGGTCTCCGGGGTCGTGGCGGGCGCCTCCGGCGGCGCCGACGGCAGCGGCCGGCCACCCGTCACTGAATTCGGCACCGGCCATGCCGGGGTAGTCGTCATGCCGTTCCTCGGCCCAGCGACCGCCCGGCGCCGCCCCGGACCCGTGGAAGCCCAGCTCGTAAATGGGCGACCCCGGCGCGGGGAAGGCGGCGGGCCCCACCGGGACATCGGGCGCGTCGCCGACCGGAGACCCCGGATGGGCGGACCCTGGCTGCGCAGGGCCGCCGCGCTCCATGTCGGTGTGCCGCCGCTTCCGGACGTGGTACGCGGCCGATGCGGCCGCCTCCTCCGTCCATGGCGGGATATCCCCCGGGTCGGACAAGGGGAAGCCGGCGGGTATCGCCCAGGCCTCCTCCGTCACAGGTAGTGACCGCGGGACGGCATCCGCGAGACGCGGCTCCGCCAGCATGACCCCCAGCGGAGCTTGCGGCGACCGCGGGACGCCCACGACGCGGACGTTGTGGCGGCGGAGGTCCGCGACGGTACCCACTTGGTGGGGCAGCAGGGTGCTGGGGGCCTGACGGGTGGGTTCGTGGTGGTAGGGTAGCCGTTCGTGGACGGCTGCCCAGGGCACCGCCCGTGCGATAGCGTCGTACTCCGCCAAGGCATCCGCGGCAGAGCGATCGCCCGACGCCAGGTCGTCGACCGAGAACGCCTCCGCCAGGGCGTAGTAGCACGGCGACGGCTCGAGGACGCGGTGCGTCTCGCGGTACGCGCGGAGCAACCCCGACACGATAGCCGCCGTCATCATGACGTAGGCCGTCCCCTGGATGGGGTTACACGGGTACGCCTGGAGCAGGGACTGCTGTTGGTGAATGACGGGCGGATACTCGTACGTCAGCAGTCGGGGCGTCGCGCACCGCGAGGGCATTGCCGGCGTCAAGGGACGCTGCGGACCCAACCCCGCCACTCGTCGCCACCGACGCTCCCGCTTGGCGGGCCGGCTTCCGCCACGCACGACCGCTGGGGTCGTACGGCAGCCGCAAGCCCGGCGGCAACGTCGGGCGCACGGGGACGGGCGGCCGGGCCCTCGTCGGTCCCGGCGTCGCCAGTGTTGCCGGCGAGGGCATAGCCCCCGACGCGGCGTCAATCGCAGACGGGCTCGCCAGGGGGGCGACGGGCGGGACCTCGGCTCGGTCGGTGCCCGGCCGCATCGGGGGCGCGGCGGACGGAGCCCCACCGGGGTTATCGGGGGGCGTCGCCGAGGACGGCTCCATCTCAGCCGAAGGGTATGTAGTACTACGGGAGCCCGCCGGCGGCGGTGGCGCGGCCGGTGGAACACCAGAGGTGCGGCGGATGCGGAAGGGGGGTCGGCGCTGCCGACGAGGTCGGGCTCGGGCGGAACGGCGACGGCGGGCCCGCCTATTAGCGCAGGTGCCAGCCCGCGAAGGGGTGCGCCCGGCTCGGACGCCCGCCGCGGGGTCAGAGTGGCCGCGGCCGGAGGGCGCGGCAGGCGACAACCGACCGGGCGCCACGCGGCGGTTGCAGCGCGTTGCGCTCGGAACGGTCACTCCCCCTCGTCTGCAATGATCGCTTCGGGGGACTTTGTATGCATGGAGGGAATTATCTGCATTGGTTGGTGACGGCCCGGGTCAAGACCCTATCGGAGAATTGGGCCCGGGCGACGGTTTCCGCCCTTTTAGGACGAAGGGTGACGACGGTGGGAGGCACCGTCGTCGCCGGCAAGTAAACCGTGTCTTCATGTCTTGGCGTTTCGATCGGCCCGACTTCCTGGACCTCGAGTCCCATAACGTGTGTCGCGCGAGCGGCCCAGACGGCCGTTACTTCCCTCCTACTGAGGTAACCCCCCTGATCGTGTTGCTACAATCTTGGCCTTGAGCTTGCCGCCGGCCTGCCGCGTCGGGCAGAAGGCCTTGGCTAACGCCGCGCCCTCTCTCCCCCCCCCCGCCACCTCACGACAACGAGCCCTCGCTTTCCCCTCACAACCTATGGTCAACCGGCTGGACACAAGCCGCGCAGCCGACTCCTCAGTGGCTATGAGCCCGACCCCGTTCCCCCGCCCACCTTGTGCGCTAAGGCGTAACTACCCCCACCCGCCGAGGGCAAGGCTGTGACAGCCTTGCCTCGAGACGGACGGGGCACGGCGGAAGAAAAACCCAGAGGCCAGCAATTACGCAAGCGCAGGCCACCGCAACCTGCCCAACTGGGCTACTCAACCCGGACGCCTGATGGCATGGGGAACCGGACAGGCTCTCGCCGTCCCCCAACCCCCGGTATATATACCAAGGGGCGGGCCCAAAGGCCCGCCAAGCTGCCCCCGGCTGTGCCCCCTGCGGCACGCGGGCATAAGCCCCCCCACCCCTATAGGTGCCGATCTGATGCCTGCGCGGCCGGCGCCGCCCGGTGGGTGTCCAGAGGCTGCCCGTCTACGCCCCTCGGCGCGCATCGGCCACTCTGGGCCGCTCGCGACCGCTCGGGCCGCGGGCTCCCTCACCCCGCCTCGCGCGAGGGTGTCAGGGGTCTCCCCGACCCCCTTTGCAGGCGCCGGACAGGGCGTCATGCCCACACGCCCCTTCGCGCGTCGTTATGCAGCACCCTGATTGGTTGCCACAAGCGGCGTTCGTGGTGGCGGATCAGTCGATCTGCGCCCACTCGCCGGGACGGCTCGAACCTCATTACAGGGGTGTGTAGCGTATCTCCTTAATATTTGGATATTGGGCCCGGTAGCCCCCCTGACTGGTCAGTATTCATGTGGAGGATTGAACTGACTTGTGGTTCCCTCTTTGGGAGGTTACTTCGGTCTTGTATATATGTCCTTTCGGTTTTATCGTCTCTATTTTGGTGGTTATTCGATCTTTATGATCGCTCGGTCGATCGACCACGCCCCTTTACCGTCTGACAATACACGCACCATGGGACCGGGGTTCGCCGTCGTCGGCAACCCCGGCTCCCGATCGGATGTTGCACGAACAAAGGTTCCTCTTCCTCGCCTCGAAGGAGATAGTGTTCGCTTTTTCGTGCGTCTACGGTCGATCGCTATTTACCGGTTATTTAACCAACGTCATTAATCCCACAGCTCAGATGCACTCGGAAATTCTGTGTCGTCTGATGGGTAAGCGTCTGACACAGATTCTGATGACAGGGTGACGTTGTCGTATTCTTCAACACCGGACACTCGTGGTATCCCTGTTCCAGGGACAGGTTGGGGTCTGCCTGCTGAGCCCCACCGTTTCCTTCACGGCCTACGTCATGCTCTGCAGAATCCGAGTTCGTGGGATGTGCTTTCCAATGAATCAGGTTGGCATCTGTGAGATTTAAAACTGCAGAACCTCGTGGACCGCGCCTGCGACGCTTCATGGCAACCAGTAAAGGGTTCCGTGCGTGCGTAGCACAGTACCCGACACTGCACGATAAAACCGCATGCGCACGCCCGTAGGAGCACCAAGAGGGACACAGCCGAAGACTTTTTTGGCGGGGATACACAACGAGGTCAAGGGCCCAAGGCACAGGACGCCGGCACGATGCGACTGCGGTGTGGCACCTAAAGCATCAACGGAGACTCACCGCGGTGTACCTGTGGCGAGGGAGGCTCTGATCTACTGATGGGCACGAGATGGAGCTGCTCGGCAGATTCCCGGCTCAGACACTCTGCGCCGACCCCCCTTTCGGACAATTAGAAATGTAGGAAGGTCACACGTCCTTCAAGGTGGACCACCGGCGGACGGCCTCCGTGCGCTCATTGGCCAGCCACTTCTAGCCCCCCAAGCGACCAAGGCGCCAATCGGTGTTCCATTTGATCCTGCAGACCATCTGCGGAACAGTCCTCCAGTGATCCTCTTTGGATCTCAAGGATGATCCTGAGTAAAGTCCGAACGCCACCGTCGGGACTGTGTCCAGGACGGTCCTGCGACATGGATCTCGCCCTATCCTATTCTAAGTTTGAGACTAGGCCAGGTCGGTCCACCGGAAAACCCCTGGGACTTCCTCCACTTGATTTGAGGATCACTGGGGGACAATCCCAATTTCGCGTGACGCCGACCTCCAGAATCGATGTGGCTGCGTGAGAAAATCGGGCCGCAGGTCTATACTGTGAATTCCTCGATTTATTAGCTAGGATTACATAAGGACGAGCATCCGTATCCCTGTGTAGCCACGGGCAAGAGCCAATCATATGCCTTTGATTTTCTGAGATAAGAGGAGTTCTCATTTGATCGCGTCGGACTTTCCAGGCAGCGTGTTACGTTGTGGAAAGTCTTAATCAGGGAGAACGAAGACGACGCCGTCGAACCGGTCGCACAAAAGTGAAAGACTCACCATTCGCGCGCCAACACCCCACAGAGACCCAATGTACCACACTATACTCCCTACCACCCCCCCCTTACGCGACCAGCATGTCATCTCCTGCTACATCAACACCCCGCGAGCCCGCCGACACGAACATAGAGGACGTGGCACTAGCAGGTCCTGGTCTCACACTTCAGATAGCGAGCAGGGCATGACCTTCACCGACTTCTGGGAAAATACGTACGACTTGTTTAAGACCCAGCCAGAGGTTCCCCGGGCTCGGTCGACCGCAAGCTTGCGCTTGCGGTGGTCCGTGTTCCAGCGCTTCGTACAGAAAAACCAAAGGACTGTGCGTATGAAGTTCGCCATGGATTGAAATTGACCGATAGACATGCGCACGTGTGAACGCGTTTACCGTATTTCCCTGGACTTCAGTCTAGGGTGCTTTCCTACACCCACACGTCGAAAAAAAAGTCCTTTTTTCTAGTGTCTATTCTACCAACAGCATCATTTGATCCTTTTAGGATCATTTGATCCTCTTTTTCGGCACTCGTTTTCGAGTGCTTCCCAGCGTCTAGCGTCTTTTCTGACGCCAGAAACGAACTCAGCGCGGTCTGTTTACGCATGGGAGAACTTCGGTGCATCCCAAAAGGAGAGAAACTCGACCTGTGGCACTTT
>Ga0209093_1000994_pt1 | contig 15950 bp, 17 predicted proteins | sample SidtaG_4_FD_187450 | JGI IMG/M metagenome (GOLD analysis project Ga0209093, IMG submission 187450) | Marine algal microbial communities from Sidmouth, United Kingdom - Sidmouth_Male1 metaG (SPAdes) (version 2) | ecosystem: Host-associated > Algae > Red algae > Unclassified | place: Sidmouth... | reverse complement strand
CCCCCCCCGGGCACCGAGCCCCGCACTCGCTTGCTGCTTCACCCGCGCACACGTGGGCTGTCATCATCGTGTCGCAGCGCTTTAACGGTCTTGTCGGACAGACACCAAGACGACCACGTCGCCAAAGGCAGACATAGCAAAAAAAGGAGGGCTAAGTCAAGGCAGGGACGCGGGGATGAAGCATATGGTCTACAGCGTGTTTGTGTACCACTCTACCAACGTTGACAGCTTGCTGCCCGTGTTTTTTTAGTCGGTTGTAGACCACCCGCGTCCCCATAATCCCCCCCTGCCCCCTTCTGTGCGATTCCACATGGAGTACAGCACCGATGTCCGCGTTCATACGCTCTTCCGACAGCGTGCCACCATGGCTACCCACAAACACGCCACACACTGCACCCTACCACGTGCATCCCACCACGAGCAACTCCCGTCGGTCTTGTGCTTGACGACGCCATGGGGGGCGGCGACCGCCACCCTGGTGCCAAGCCACTGGGGCGGGGGAAAGGAGGGGGGGGGGACACATCCGTTCACGCGATGTGGGTCTAAGGAGAGGATCGAAGTGTTGGTGGCCTCACAACATGTCAACGCAAGGGCGTGCACGCGTACGGGGTGGGGGGGTCTCATGGAATGTTCGGCGCGACCGCCCGCACCGCGGGTGCAAACAAGCACAGCGCAGTGGACGGGGGGGGGTGCGACACGCACTAGGCGAGCGGCAGGGGGGGGTCGTCGACGTACGCGCGGTGTGCGCCAGCAAGAACGTGTCCACGGGCCGGTGTGATGTGTGCACCAGCGTGACTGTGGAGGGCTCTGGTCAGGCTATCTGCTGGAGCTTGACCACGAGCGTAGTTGTTCTGGAACCAGACTTCCACTTGTAACAACTATCTAGGCTAGTCTGGAATTCACGGATAGACATGCGCATCGCCATCGGCAAAAAGAAAATGGCGATCTGGCGATCCCATTTGGCGATGCGATAGACGTGCTCTAAGAACCGAAGGCGCGCCTGTGCCTTGTTGTGACGGGGTACTGAGGCATAGGCTCGAACAATGATGGCACAATCGAATTCGGTCTTGCAACGCCAACAGCGATCCACTCTGCTCGTCTGGTCCTCACTTCGGCCACGGCCAGCAGACAAGCGCCCGCCGACGACCCCCCTCTTTCGCGCATACCCCGCCACGCTGACTGTCAGTGCCGTACGCCCCCCCCCCCCCCCGTTCCCTTCCGTGGGTAGGCACACTCTGGCGCCCAGCTGGCGCCAAGCTGGGCTAGAGGGGCACCTCAGGCCATTGTCGTTGGGGTGCGTGTTGCGTCCGCCGTGGCGGCTGCAGGCCGCACGTTAGGCGACGCTCCCACGTCGAAACCAATCTTGACCGACTGGCAGTCGATGTCAGGACGTACTTCTTTTCGTCCTTCATCGTCGCAGCAGTGGACTTTCATTGTGAACACTGTGACGAACGTACGCGGCCCGTCCGCGTACGCTCGTTACGGTGATCACACTGTCACAGAGGTTAGCCAATCGGATGTCCCGCAGCGCTCGTCGCATCGCACGAACCTGCAACTAAGAACAGGCCTCCCAATGCCGGCCAGGCCACTGCACACTCAATGTGTAACCCGATATCTGTCACTTCTGCGTTGCTCCACGAGATCTGAGTGCCGCGATCGGGTCCAACGCTTCACGAATGACTCTCACCGACAGCCAGGTCCCAGGTAATCGAGATTCATAGCGCTATTTGTTGTGGAGGCAACGTCCACCCACTATTCTATAACATGCGAAAGTTTCGTGGCCGTTGGTGCAATATTCAGTCCTCAGTAACGATGTTTCTATCCGTCTTAAGGGGTGGGATACACCTGTAGTGTTCCGACGGCCTCTCGGCTCGAGTTCCGCCTTCCCTGCGCGCCACGACCCGTCGCCGCCCGTGGTCGCACCTTCATTTCATACACTGATAGAGCGGACATTGGAATTCTCGGCTATCCATTGGCTGGCCGCGAGCGTGTCAGCAAAACGTCGTTTATGCGAAATCGTGGCATAGTCATGGTTGACTTTCTGCAGGCGTGTCATTGCTTGTGTGAGGTGTCTCACGCAGGGACTCTCCATTGCGTCTTTGCCGGCCTCCGCCCACACGAAATGCAAAGCAGGTACCAAAGCGACGTCCGAAATCAGTCGTCTTTCAAACAACTGCGCCGTCGCCAGCGCGCGCAGGATCCGGACAACGAGACAAACACGAATGCGTCCTCTTGTTGAGGGAACAGATCGCGCAGAGAGGCCGAAGTAGCGTCGCTGTGGAAAGCCAGAAACAAAAGACAGACACAACTGACCTTGAAAAAGACGAGATTGCCCCGGCGACCACACCGAAACATTTGACTTCAGCACATCGTACCCACCCCGGTGCACTGGTGCCCCACGAGCTCCTCTCTCAGTTGCAGTAAAGAACAGGGCAAATGGATGTTGCTTTTTTATTGCTTTGTTGACAGACGTGGACGTACCACTGGGAGCAAGGCGGTGAAGGAGGTAGGCTGGCTGACCACGCCAAGCCTGTGGGCTCACCAGCCTCGAGAAAACTGACCCAGGTCAAGGGGGGTACAAAAACACCCGCGTGGAAGCCAGTGACCTTCTCTGTCACTGCACATAGGTGGGGGGAGAGGGGGAGCGGCGGCTCGTCGGCGCCCATCTGTGTTGTTGCACCGGCAGTTCAAAAGAAGAAAATGTTCACGTGTCGACTGTGATGGTGAAACGTGTCCAGAACCCAATGTCCGCCCTTAAGTGCATCTTCACCAATGGAGCCAACCATCCAACCCAACGGCCACGTGTGCCCAACGTGTGGCGCTGTCACTGGCTCTCCAAACGCAGAGCCAATACTAAGCAGATCACGTCTCAAACTTGGGCTCGCCTGGACGTCTCTGGCGGTGGGCCTCTTTTGCGGCACGCCAGTATTCCCACAGACGCGCTACACAGAATCTCCATGACTCCCAGATCGTCACGCAGCTGTCTGTGAGCCACGGGTCACGCTTTCCATTGGCTTTCGTGGTCCTCACAGGGAACCAGGGGTTGGCCCAACGACTCGGGGCGTCTCCAAACAGGCCTGTTTGGAGTGGCGCTGCCGTTTAAGCTCCAAAAGAAGAGCGATCCCGCGAGACGACGACGACATGCATTCAGGGATTAGAAAATGCGTACAGGTCTATTTACGGGTCGTCACATCCCCGTCACACCTTGGTTTTGGAGCGGATCCCAGCCACCAGTGCTCCAACTCTCCAACCGGCAAAACGGTGCCACGTGTGGCTGTTTGGACGGTTGGAGCCATTGGTGGAGACGCTCCAAGGGCGTATCCAGCAATGGAGTCAACCGCCCAACCCAACGGCCACCTGTGAGTAACGTGTGGCCCTGCTACTGGCTCTCCAACCGCAAAGCCAGAACTAGGCGCATCATGTCTCAATTTTGGGCCCGGGCCAGGCTATCTCCGGGATATCAGACATCGGCGTCAGTGTTGTGGCCGGCCGGTCCTCCGCGCCGAAGAATTTGTTGAGGGTGTTAGGGGTGCCCAATCGGTTGGCCCGGCCGAATCGTTTTAAGTTATTTCATTCGCCGACCATTATCGGTTTTAAACCGGTTGTTGAGCAGCGGAGTGGCGAGTGTGCTGCGCTGGCAACCGGGACAAAACTGGCCTCTCCGCACAGCTGCGTGGGTAAGCAGCGGCCACTTTCTCACGACACATTGCTGCTGGTCCCACAGCCCACACGACCGGCACTGCGACGACTCGTCGCTCACTCGCTCGGTCGGTGTTTGCCCCCACCAATCCCCTTCCTCCCACCCCGGTCTGTTGCCCCCCACCCCTCTCCTCGATCATCAGCATCAGCCCGGCATTCATGTCTTTCTACTCGCCCTTACCACCCGCGCATTCTGCTTCGCTCTTTCACTTGTTGACGGCAGACGGCGCGCATGGCGACGGCGCTGTCCGTTGGCCTGACTTGGCCTCCCGTAATCGTCGTCGCTACGTCCGGGCAAAGTGCATGTCGTCACCACCAGGGGTTGTCAGAATACCGTTCTCTGGCCCTAATGGGATACGGATACGCTGCGTTCCACCGTCTCCGGATAAGGATAAATCCAATCTCTTAAGATCAGGATCAGAATATAACCTCACCTAGCCGGATTATTAAGCGGAATTTATTCATATTCGGATACTATTATCGTATCCGATTATCATGGCTTATATCCGATCGTTGCCCTAACTACAGCAACATGAGCCGCACTTCGATAGCAGAACAGCAGTGAACTACTTGAGAGCTGTACCTGTTTTCAAAGTCCGAACTGCCTCCGTACAGGCGGTTCCACGGAGCATGCAATAAGATACGATCGTCGTTCTGTGCTGGCGTTACAGAGGTTGAAAACGACGTAGATGGATCTTAACGATACCACGGCTATCGCCGATTCACGCCAGTACGCTGCTGGAATCCGGCGCTGTGTGGCCTCTGTGTGGCCGGTGCTTGCGTGTGCCTGCGGTCTATCACCCCTTCAAGGCTTTCTGCAGCCGGTGCTCTCCACTGCTCGCTGCCAGCAATAGGCGGATAGCCTTGGCGCTACTTTCGCAATTCCACTAGAAGCCGGCGCTTGCGCCGTCGCTGCCCCCCCGCCACGTGACCACCGGACGCCAACCTCGGTCTCGGAGCCTTTGGACACCATTTTAAAGGCCTGAAACGCGCGTGGGATGGCGGAGGTGTAAACGTCGCCTATCGCGGTCGGCGGGGCCCCCATTCGCCCAATTTCTACGAGACGGCGACTGCCGGGGGGCCGGCGGCCTAGGGAAACCTGGCTGCGGCCGTGTGCGTCACCCTGCTGATACCTCGAAGCACTGCCACGGCTTTCGAAGGCGTGGTCGTGGAGGCGCGAAAGCTGACGCCGTCGTTTTCCGGCACCGCGCACCTGCTCGATGTAAACGTTACGACGGTGGCCGACGGGTGGGTAGGGGCGGTTCAGTCGTCCGCAGCCGTTGGCGGCACCCCGCCCCAGCTCATGAACGGCACGGCGGCTCGGGGGCGGCTGGCGACAGGACAGCAGTGGCGGGGAGTGTCGCTGCGCCCGCTTCGAATGATAATGCGCCGGGGTTGGCGAAGGTCGCGGACGTGTGACAGCAGGCGCCGGCCGTAGGGAGCGCCCCGACCCCGCCCAAGGTCTATTAGGCGGCGAGGAAAGAAGCAGCGGCGGCGGTGGGTCACCTAGTGGTCGCTGTTGGCGTCGCTTGGCGAACAGGCTCTGTGACTGCGCGAATATTGGGCGTAACTCAGCATCAACAAGCACATATTAAACAGTATGTACTAGTGACCGCAAGAAGAAGTAGGCATTCTCCTGCGAGTGTCTCACCCATGTCGCCGTTCTCGCATCAACTGCATTGCTGCTTGCTGTACCGAAAAGAGCGAACAACATCACGAAAGGTACGCACCCGCTGGTAGGTTCCTGAATACGAGGTTTCCGCCGCTACGCGTATCCTCATCGTAACAAATTACTCACACCAAATATTACCACTATCCGCTGGCATTCCGTCTTCGCCGTTACCGTGACCTCACCGAAAAACGTCTCCAAACATGGGAGAATCCATGCCGATCGGTGATACTCGAATACAATAAATCGCTAGAGAATACGATATAATCTGGCGCTTGCGCTGTCTGGAGGATTATTATACGCTCGGACAGAAAAGCATACTCAGATCCTAATATGTCGTCGAGACCCATATTCCGGATTATTATGGATATATTGCCTGGATATATTCCTGTGAGATATATCCGTGACAACTCTTGGTCACCACGCCACGATGCATGGTATGGATCATGGGGGGAGCAACCACTTTCGCGGGGTCTGTCTGACGTGCGGGGGGCTGGGTGTTCTGGCGGCGTCGGTGGTAGCTGGCTGTGTGTGACATCTTGTATTGCACGTTTCTCACGCACTATCTTGCTCCCTCGCTCCACGCACTCTCTTCCCCTACTCGTCTGGTAGTGTCTTTTGGTTCACTGCCACAGCGTTGTGCACTTGCCCCTTTTGTTGCAGTGTGTTACGCACGCCACAGGTCGCCATGCGGGTGCGACGTGGATCCCTTTGGGGTCAGGCGGGTGTCTCGTTGGCGAGTATCTCAATGAAGTGCGTTTTGAGTGGCGTGCCTTCTCCCAGTCAGTGGCGTCTGTGTTGCATGCCTTGTTTTGAGTGACCGACCGCGTTGCTCGTGGCGCATCCGTTTGCAGCGAGGGCTCTTGGTCCGTTCCGCTGGCATTCTACAGACACGATATTTGTCGCACCGACAATGCTTTTTGTCTTTGCTCTGGGCATCCTTTCTGAAGCTTTCTTTGCAAGCCTTGTCTGCACCGCTAGTGCTTGCATTCTTTTGTCATGGAGGACTGCTGGGTTCATTATTTCCGACCCTCTGTACTTTATAGAATGCCTCTCGTCACTTCAGGCGTGTCAGAGTCGGCGCTTTGCCACAGTTCAAAATCTTTGCGAGGGCGCGATGCACCAGATGGCGGCGGACAAGGCCGGGTCGACTGACGACGATAGGGGTGGCGGGGCACTAATCGAATACGCCAATGCTGGGGCGCGATACACACGCTCGTGGCGCACGAGATCGCTGCAGAGTCAACGGCAGCGGCCGGGCCGGCTTTTTAGGTAGGCGGGGGGCGTGACGCCAAGGACTTGGTGAGGCATGAGCGCATTGGGGTGGAGCTCCTGCGTACTGTTGATGTTATGCCCTGGATGGATGTGTTGCACGGGGCTGTGGTGCTGGTGTATGTTCTCGAAAGCGGGAGATGAGCGGATGCTTTGCTTGTACTGCGTTGCCTGCTGTATTGGGCGGGTGCAGACATGTCCACCAACATGATTCATTCTCTCCTTCAACCACCCCGCCGCCCACATCCACGAAGAAAAATCCCAGACCACCCTTGTCGTCCCAGGCACAAAATCACAGCATACTCGCCCAAAAAACATGAATCACGCTATCGTAAACGGCCGGTCCGCGCCCTATCCATGCGGCGGCGTCGCGCAATATCTTCATGAAACACAATATACTCCTCCGCATTGGCACCGGTCATGCGTGCACGCAACTTAGAGACGGTCCTCCCGGCCTTCGAAAAAACACTCTCGGAGGTCACGCTGGTGGCCGGGATAGCGAGCAAATACCTAGCCCCCAGCGCTACCCGAGGAAAGTGCTTTTCGTTCTCACGCCACCAGCCGAGTGCGGTGTAGTCCGACTCTAGGTCCACCACCCGGCAGAGGTACACGCTGCACTCGGCCTCCAAAGGAAAGGACTTCCCCGAGACCGCACCTACCTGCGTGTCCCCGCTGCCGGCTGTTCCCGCGGTCGGCACCGTCGACTCGCGCAAGCATGCCTCAAACGTTCTTCGGCGCTTGGCTGGGGGGCTGCAATCGCCGCTGCCCAGTCCCGCCGGCACCTCTGATGGTGAGGTGGGCTCCCGGGCCACCATCCACCGGATAATAGGTAGTGCCGTTGGCCGGGGGCTTGTGGCCGTCGACACCTCGTCCCCAAACGTAGAAGATTTGTAGAAAGGGTTGAGGAGAACAGCGGCCACGCGAATACCAAACCACTCGGGGTTGGGAGACCGCAGGCGCTCGACTTCGCGGCGCGAGCGCGTATCAGCCAATACAGCGCGCAGCAGCGCTGAAAACGCCCCGCAGTTCCGCCCGTCGGGTGCGCCCGCCTTCCGCACGCACCAGTAGACCGCCTCGTCCATTGGGCTTGTCGCGACCACCTTGGAGCCGAGGCTGGTCGACGCGCTCTCGATCATCCTCGAAAACGTGATGAGCTGCGACAAAGCGTCCAACGAGGGCTGGTTTGGGCACTCGACCCGCTTCTGGCGGCCAGTCGGCTGCGTGTAGTGGTATTGGTTCGACAGGGCGGACGGCATCGCCGGCCCCACCGGCACAAAGCGTCACAGCATAGCCAGTGTGGAGCCCCAGAGCGTGGGACGGTCAATAATCAAACGCGACACTAGGGCGGCCGCCGGCACGCGCTCTTGTCCGCCGCTCTCAGCCGCCGGGGCTTCCTCGCTGTCCGCTGCCACACGCAGCTCGCGCTGGAAGTTAGTGCTCGTCCTGCACAGCTTGGCCCCCAATCGAAATTTCTGCAAGACCTTCTTTGCGGCAGGTACGGCCAAACCGGCCCGCACTGACAGCTGCAGGGTGTGCGTAGCACACCGGGCGTTCTGGCAGGTGAAAGAGGAGGCGGTAACAGACTCACCAGCCTGCCACACACTGTCGTGCAGGGCAGTCGGCATTTCGTTGCAAAATGCTGTCGCGCGGGCTTGGGCGGCATCAGCTGCCGTGTCCGCGCCACCAGCGGGGGGGACTTGGCGGTCCGCCTCAGCACCGTCGCCGCAATCTGACCCAACATCCGGTAGGTCATCCCCATCCCCTTCTTCGTCGTCATCATTTTCAGCTCCGCCGGGCCCGCTGCCGGCCTCGCCAATCTTCAAACGCGCCGCGGTCGCGTGACCGCCCCCCCGACAATCCACCGTTGCATTCTCCTCGGTATCGCAATCACCACCCTGCCCCAAATCGTATACTTGATTGGAATCCACACGGGTCCTGGCAACGTCCCTAAGGACGCCACCGGCCGCCACGCAGTTGCTGGCTCCGTCCAATCGCACCACTTCGACCTTCTTGGTCAACCCAAAGTCACTCGCAACCTGTAGTAACAATGCGGCGATGGCAAACGCCGTGTGCCTGCCCTCGACCACACAGCAGCGCAACACTCGGGTCTGTAGCTCCCAGCCGTCGTCAAGCCAAGACGCAACGAAGGAGCCAAATGCCTCCTTGGCCGCGGAAGTCCACATATCGGAGTTGACGCGGCAACCGTTGACGCCCGTCAATTCTACGCGTACGCTCTCCTGGTGCCACTTGAAGAGGTGGGTGTCTGCGCGGCCGAGGGTGGAGCGTGACATCACGGATAGCCGGGGGTTGGCAGCGCGAATCATAGACACGTAGGCCTCGTCCCCGACGATCGCCGCCGGGCTCCGCGTAGAAATGATCATGTCGAGTTGTCGGTCGGTGAAGTTTTTCTGCTGCGGATGGGTAGACGGCAGAGGCACCAGGTGGGACTTGAAGTACATGGGCAGTCTCCCCTGCTCCATCGTCGACCCCGGACTTGCGGCACGTCCGCCACGTCCATCGCTCCCACTCCTGGCCTCGCCATTCACGCCGGCGACGGCGTTAACCGAACCAGAATTCGAGTTCAGCTTACTGCCGTGCTTGTCCGCGAGGTGACGGGCGAGGTTGGTTGTGGTATTGCAGTGCGCCACGCGTACGGGGAAGCCCTTGTGGTCTTCATGAACGCATACGTACTTGGTGGGATTGACGGGTCCGCCCCCACTCTCATGATACTCGGCCACAAAATACGCGTAAACGGGGCTCCGCTTCTTTCCTGGCGGCATCGGTCCCCATCTTGCTCCCGGTCAAGGGCGCCAGGTAGAACGAGGTGCCAGAGGGAGTCCGTTGGTCGAGTCTGCGGGCCGGTTTTGGGGCGTGGGCGCCCCAAGCACAGGAGACACTGCGGGTGGGACGGGTGTGGAGGATGGGTGGGGGTAAGTCGAGAGGGTGGAGGTCGCTCGGGGCGCTATCGTGCCTACCCTGCCTCTAGAAGCGCCGACGACGAAGTGTCGACGAGGCCAGCGGTCGCGGAGCGTCCGATGACGGGCCAATAAGTCTGTCATATGACTCGGCAATCAGAAAACTACATGGCTGAGTACCGTACTTGTAGCGAACTGATAACAAACCGGTTTCTCCCATTTTCGTGCTTCAAAACCGGTTTATGATCGATTTTCAATTTCGACCCGATTTAATCAATTTCAACAGATTGCGATCAACCGATTGGGCACCCCTAGAGGTTGTCTCACTCCATGCTGACTGCATGCCACGGGTCACGCATTCTCTTGTAGTTAGATCGCCACGTTCGGAACCACGTTTTGGCGGAGCGCTTTGGAGCGCCGCGAAACGGGCCTGTTTGGACCTCGGTGCCGTTTCGCTGCCGTTTAAGCTCCAAAACTAAGCGATCGTGCCGGCCCCACACGAGACCGATTATAAGACTGCAATATTTGAGGAAGGGCTGTTAGTGGACCGTCACACCCTAGTTTTGGAGCTCGACCTAGCCACCAATGTCCGGTTGGCCAAACGGTGCCACGTTTAGCCACGTTTGGAGTTTTGGGCGGTTGGCTCCATTGCTGGATACGCCCTAACTGGGGGTGGTCGCGCCCTCGCACACCTAGTTAAGGGCAGACATGGTGTATTCGTGCTACATGTAGCCCCCTCTCCGACGCTCTCCCAGGGCCGTTTGTGTCAGGCAAAGAATATGGATTTTTGCCGACATCCCTACATCCTGCCAATGGGAGCACAGAGTGCTCTCCCAGCGAGGACGGCAGCCAAACAGCTGGCTAGAGACACCATGTCCGCTTTCGGGGGCTCTTAAGTAGGTGTGCTCGGCGGTCGCCGCCCGTCTCCGACGCGCAGACCCGAGCGTCGTCGGGAGTTAGTACCCCCCAAACGACAGACAGACGCGCGGTACAAAGACCAAACGCGCGCTTTCGTAACGCCTTCGTTTGTCTCACGTTTGTTTTTCGTTTGTCAAACGAGGGCGTTACGAATGTCGCTTTTGTAAGGGTGCGCACATGGGCGCCGCGCCTCGGCCGCAGCAGAACGAAAGATCGAGAGACCGGGACCGCCACGGCGGCTCGCCGACGGTCGGCCCTGGGTTCCTTGAGAGAGGCTGTCGCAGAAAAATCTGATATGTGGCACGGGCCTGCAGCCTATCGTGAGCATGGTAGCCAGTGCGTGGCCAGTCGAGCATGCTGACAGCCCAGGCCCCAATTACTTGTCTTCCGGATTATGAAACTCGCCGAATGGAGAGTGGCAAAAGAGACTTGCAAAACACAGCGTGCCTGTCGTCGGCCCCACAGGGGGCTCCCGAGGGTCTTCGTTTTGTGTCCCAAGATGCTACATGACACGATTAAGTCGGTCCCCCAGAGTGCGACGTGCGGGTCTTAAACAAACCGGTGCTCCGTCGCTACTGTTGATTGGCTGTTAATAGGGCCCAACAGGATCTAGGCAATCTTTGATTGTCGCTGTGTAACACCACGCTTAGCGTGGGACGTCCGCGAGAGGAGAATGTCGCAAGGGAAGGCGGGAGTGCGCAGGTGGGTGCCTGCCCGCGAAGGTAGTGAGTAATCTTACACCTGTGCTTGCAACGCGACCTCATAGTACTCCTTGCCTACGCCGCAGGACCGTAGTTTTTCCCGCCCTCCTCCCAGGTCTTTCACCTAGCATCGTCCTCACCTCCCCCAGTCCACGGGAAAAAAGGATTAACAAAGAAGCGTTGGAGGGGCAACTCGTGCTGCGAGTCAGGGACGGTGTCGGGTGTGGCGTACAATCCCAGACGGTCGCATAGGTCCTCATATTCGGGGACGACGTGCTCCAGCCGCTGGATGTCCGCCGTAGGCACCAACGCCAAATCGGGAAACCCGGTGTCGGGGTCAATGACCTACTTGTGGCGCCCACAGCCTAACTCCGTGAGCACGCAGCCATCGCGAGCGTCCGCTTTCTGCAGCAACTGCACGACCACCATGTCGCGGGGCTTGCCGTTAACAGCGCGTATCACAAGGCGCGCCAGGCCCAAACGCGTCACGTCCTGGTTTGATGAATCCTTGAACTTGACGTGGTCCCACAACGGATTCCCATTGTAGAGTGTGCGCGCCGCCCGTACGCGCTGCTCAAAGCCCTTGGCTCCCCATTCAACCGTGGCGTGGAATGAAGTTGAGTTTCGAACCGTGAGCTTTTGCGCACCAAGCAGGCCAGGCCACGTCAGAAGAGGACGCAAACGCCCACCGTCGGCGGCACCAGCTGCCTCGACGGTGACGCGCCGACCACGGATGCGCACACGTTTGCGCCGGACGGGATTGGGCGCAGCAAGGCCCGCCGCCGTACGAACGCGCTTGGCGTGGGGCACCTCGCCCGCCGTCAACGGCGTAGGAAGCCTTCTGTGGCCATGCTTGGAGGCCGCGGGCGGCGCACCTGCGTCAGCCGCAGCCGTCCTGACCGATTCCGAGTAGCCGGACGAACCCGAGGAGCCAACCGTCGCCGAAGAGGCGACCGACTGCAACAAGGCGGCTGAGCTCGAAGATGCGGAGGAGCACGAGGGCGTGTCTGAGCCCGAGGAGGCGGTTGAGCTCGATGCGCCGATATGGCCGACTCTAGCCACGTGTGCGCCGCCCGCCTCGACACGGAAACCGTCCTGCTCACTTGCGTCACTGTCCCACAGCTCGCCAGTGGTGCGGTACGTGCCGGCGCCTTAGTCACTTGGGCAGGTCTCGTAGCCGCTTTCACTCGCGCTAGCGTCCAGCGTCTGATCCCCGTCCACTTTGTCGATCACGACTGCCGCGCCGCCAAGCGGCTCGCTGTCGGCACTCTCGTCTCCACCGTCGTACCCGGCATCGTCGTTTTCCGCAAAGTTGGTCGTCGCCGAGCTGTTGGCGGCGGCCCTGCTCGCAGCGGTGGGGGCTGAGCCGCCGCCCTTGCGCCTCGCTGATCGCTTCTTGGGGCCCTCACACTTGGACACCTCGATACGCTCCGCCTCGCGCAGCCTCTCGTCCGTCCCCTCCGTGAGAACGTGCAGGAGGGTTTTCTCGCAGCGCATCATTTGAACTTGAAAATTCTCAGGGTGCCTGTTGGTGACCCGGTACATGGACTTGAGAAGTTTGTGGTGCATCTCGTTGGTGCTTGTGTCACCTTCCTCAAAGTTGCCGCGGAAGAGTAGCTCCTGCACGAGGTGGAACGCCAACCGGTGCATCTTGGTCGTGTTCACGGCACCGAACAGCACGCGAACAAAGTCCGTCACGAAGGCCTTGGCCTCAGCCTGCAGCACCTCCCCCTCCTTCTCCGTCTTCAACGCCCACGGCGCCATGTTATCAGCGCATGTCTTGCCCATGAGACGGGCCAAGTGGCACACGGCCACCAGCACCGCCTGGTGGATCGGCCTCCCCTTACAGACTCTCAGGTACTCGGCCTTGTTCTTCTTTCGGAGTGGGTTTTTCACGCCGCCGTTGGCGGCGGCCTCGAAACCATCCGAGTTCGTGTCGTCCGTCCCGTGATCAGACGTCGGTGCAGGCGATTGGGCTCCTTCATCTGTGCTCGACGGTGGTGGATGTTGGCGAGATGGGCTGCCGAACGTGCTGCCGCTGCCGGTTCAAGATGATGAGCGCCGACGCCGCCGTGGTGCAGCTACTGCTGGCGCCACGGCGTCGTCGTCATCGTAGTCGTCGTCGTCGGGGGGGCCAATCAAGCCGGCCAGCATGAATGGCCAGGCCAATACACCAGACCGTGGCGCCATTGCCTCCCCTTGTAAGTTGGTTGGATGATGCCCTTCCGTACAAAGTACCTAAAAACATATATTTCCAGAGCAGGAGGGAGAGAAAGCAAAGGGTGCAAGCGGAGCAGTGTCAGAATAACTGGAGCATCGCGATGCTTACGACGTGTGGTAAACTGACAATGAAGGGGAGCACACTATTACAAAAAACAATCGACGCTCGTGGTAGGCAGCAGCTCGTACAGGCCAAGGGCTCCACGCGAAACAAACGCACTTCAGCCAACGTACCCGGGGGGCGCAAGCGTCGCCAGAATGAGGCGGCCCATGGGGGCAATTCGTTCGTTGGTGCCTACAAGCGTTTCGCTCTTTGGGCCTCGGCGGGCGTCACCCTCGCCACATATCTCAAACGGCAACGCGGGTACCTTATCATCGACCACCTTCAGAACGCCGAGCTTCATGACTTGTTTATGGTGCAACGAAACAGACCGCAAAAAGGGGAAAAGCAGTCTTGATACCCCAACAAAGACATGATACAAGCAACCTGCCAGTCCGTAACCGTCCGGCACGCTGCAGCGCAGAGGACAGAGAGCATGCGTCACGCTCACAACCAGAGCCCACATCAAGAGCAACACGGCAGGAAGGAGGCCGTGACTTACGTGCAGTCGATCAAATCCGAAGATGCGAAATAGTGACAGCGTCCCTGTGCCCAGCCCGTGAACGGCCCCTAGAACAGGGACAATTGGAGCAATGGACGATTGCTTAGCCAGCTTCTCGATACGGGACGGGCGGTCCCCCTTCTCTGCAAGCTCAGTAGCCTTCATCTCGTCCTCGAGTGTTGCCAAAAAGTCACGCTTGCAGGCCCCCAACGACGGCACGCCGTTGTGGGACTTAAATTCCATGCACACAGAGCACGGGAAGTAGCTACCGCTTAGCTTCATTCCCAGATGGTGCCTCTCCTCAGGCTGGTCGCACGCGTACAAAATGATGCGGGGCACTGCCCACATGGTCCTGACGTCTGGTATCTTGATCTTGACGCCAACAGCACTTCCCGTGATCAATTCATCGAGCATGACCGCCAGGCACCGTTGCAGTAGCTCATCCCGCAACAGGCGGACCTTCGCCTTCTACGCGTCCGTCGCACTCTTCCGGTACTTCATTGCTGGTATGTAACCAATCTTGATTCAGCCGGTCTTGCCCGTCGTGACATTTGGAAAGCGCACCCGGATCGGGTACGCAAGGTGAGCTGAAAGAACAGTATTCAAGCACAAGTGGGCAACAGCGCAATCAAATTGAGTACAGGCGTCAGCATCCGAGCACCTGGAGACCCTAACTGCTAGTGCTCACGTCGGGGACAGGACGTGTGGTTCAAGTCATAAAGCATGTTCAAACAAGAGGAAAGCACGTCCAGAATGCGAGAATAGACGCACAGGCACTTACTTCCATTCCAGGACACGAGGGCGGCGTCAGAAAAGAGCTGGAAAGCAAATGTGAACGGCGGCATATTCTTGCCGTTGTCCCTCTTCCCCGAGTGTAGGCGCTCCACGTCGGCCTGCTCTTCCGAGCAGACGTCGCTGTTGAGCGAGTTGTTGCGGATGATCTCGCCGTCTTTGTTGTACGTCGGCTCGCCACGGAGACAGACCATGACGGCGCTGGTCAAGGCGTCAGTCGCCACCTGCATAGCGTCCCGGGAGTAGAACTTGTACACGTTCCCGCGCACGATAATGTCCGTCTCGCGCCACTTCAGCTCGGACAAACACCTCCACTGCTGACCCTTGAGCGACCGCACGAACGCTGCTGCCGACGGGAACACGCTTTCCAGCGGGCCCAACCTCACGATGGGCTTAGCCTTCCTACCCTTGCCGTTCCTGCCCTTCTTTCTCCGGTGAAGCCGCGCCTCACTTTCAGCGACAATCTTCATGGCCGCGTGTTCGACCGCCACCGCCGTCTCATAGTACTCCTCCCGGGCCTTCTGGGACAGACCGCAGCCGCCCGCCGACAAGGCAAACAACCGCATGTCTTTCAGCTCCTTGGTCACAAATTCCGACGGCTCGCCACTCAAGTGCGGAGGCACGTGCATCTTGGTCCTTTCCAGGTCGCCCTCTGCGCCGTAGTGCCGCGCGATGCGGTCGCCCACAACCGAGGGTGACGAGAAGGCGGGTATAGGCAACCACGGTGGCATGGGCGGAATAACGGGCGGAAGTGGCATGTGGACGGACCCCGACGAGGAACTGGCACCGCCTCCAGGTGCAAACTTTCTCTAGGGGTGCCTGGGGCCTAAAGAGTTCAGTGATGCGTCTCTTGGCGTGCCGCAAGACTCAGTGGCCGCTGCACGCGCCCGTGCAGAAGCTGGGACCATTGGCTGCGGTTCCGGTACCACTGCAGCCGGCCCCGCCCCCGGCGTGCCCGCCATCCACGGTGACTGTTGAGGCAGCCCCGCGAGCCCGCACTGGTAAGTCGGAGTTACTGCGGACTGCCTGTATAATTCCAGGAGTACTTATGCGGTGATCGGCTTGTTTGTCTGTACCTTTGACATGCATTGCTGTATGAGGGTGCTGTAATTACTTGTACTTGTGTCTCGAGGGGAGCTCCTTTTGGAGCTGAGCTCGGGGA
>Ga0209093_1000993_pt1 | contig 15957 bp, 25 predicted proteins | sample SidtaG_4_FD_187450 | JGI IMG/M metagenome (GOLD analysis project Ga0209093, IMG submission 187450) | Marine algal microbial communities from Sidmouth, United Kingdom - Sidmouth_Male1 metaG (SPAdes) (version 2) | ecosystem: Host-associated > Algae > Red algae > Unclassified | place: Sidmouth... | reverse complement strand
GCGGAGCGGGTTCGCAGAGCCTGCGCATATCGCTGCCGAAACGCTTTTGGCCACTCATAGGCGCACACGTTGCGCTCTTAAACGGTTCGCAGATCGTTCGCAACCGACGTTGTTGGGTGTGCTCTCATCATCTTTCGAAATCGGCCCACCAGACGCGAGCGGCACAGACACTTGAGGTTGCACGTGACAGAATTGAATCCTTCATCGCCTTCCTGGCCCCCCACACGCGGGCCCGGGCCCACCGATCAATTTGGCTGTTCTACCAGCGAAGGGCGGTCGTGCTAGGCGTCACACGTCGCGTTGGAGCTTCCAAAGCCAGAGCCGCGCCGGCCCGTCGATCAAAGTGGTTGAAGGCTTAGTGCGATGGGGACATTGTCCAGAAGATGTCCGCTTCCGTGCCATTTCGAGATCTTGGCAAGTCCATTGCGAAATAATCAGGAATCGCAGCATGATGCGATCGTATTTTGGTCCCTGAACGGTGGCCCGACGGTCGAGATCACAGGCCCGTTCTCAGTTGCTCGAAATTGCTTGTTGAGAATTGTGACGAACCGAAATCAGATATCGACCGGACGCCGGCGTCAATTGTCTACATCCTGTGCTTGTTCCCCTGCTTTTTCAGTTGTCTTGACTTCTTTCGTAGCCGTCACTCTGTGTTGCCGGGAGAAAAAAAATTCTGCTGCCTTTGCCACGTTCTTGGACGTATGATCTTCGCGTTGCAGATCTGGACCGGCAGTCGCCGCGATTGGATGCTCTGCATCGTCGTCGGCCACGTTCATACGATGCATAGAGAAGCAATCTTCGACACAGCACATAGAGCATGCGGCCTCGCACAAGCAGGAACAGGCTACAAAAGTCCACGGCGACATGTTTATTCCCTAGAACGCAGAGAAGAAGGCAGACAATCCAGAACACACAGAGGGCAGGAACAGCCGTGATCTGCAACAGTGGCTACGGCGGCGTCACGGTGGTGCGGGACGGGTGGGGGGGTGGGGGGGGTGGCGGAGCGTGGTCTCGAGGTCTTCCGGACCGTCGACGCCGGCGTCCAGTCGAGATCTGAATTCGGTTCGTCACAACTTTCAACAAGCAGTTTCCAGCAACTGACAACGGGCCTGTGATCTCGACCGTCGGGCCACCGTTCTGGGACCAGAATACGATCAAATCATGCTGCGCTTCCTGATTATCTCGCAATGGACTTTCCATGATCCCGAAATGGCATGGAAGCGGAGATCTGCTGGTTTCTGTCCGCCTCGCGCTGGGCAGTCGGGCGAGTGGGCCAGCGGGCCCTCCTTTGCTCTCTAAGCATCCGAACGGGACATGTGATTCTTGGCACGCCCCCCACTGGTGGAACAGCGGAATTCATCGATGGGCCTGGCTGTACGTTGTGGGGTGCCAGAAAGAGAGATCGAGGGCTCATTGCTGTCACGTGCTGCCTGTGTGCCTCGGCACTCAACATCTGTTGCGCACGACAGTGAATTTGAGATGTGTTCGGGACACGTTGGACTTTTTGAGCAAGGCTGCCTCCAAATTGAGAGCATGTGATTGCCACTTATGATGTCGGCCGAGTGCTAGGTTTTTTGAGGAGCGACTGTACTTTGCAGCAGTTGCATGACACGGAACAATCCTGATCGACCCGTCCACTTTTGGAGGCGCCACCACGACGAAGTCGCCAACAACGGTGACCACGATAGTGCCACCCAGCCCCCAATGCACGCACTATCCGACCGCCACCAACGTCAACGGAAATTCCTCCCCCTACGACAACACATCTACGAACGGCCTTCTGTGCTCTTTCGCACCGACTAGAGGCCTGATGTTAGCAACCTGGCTGCACCGCGCGGCCAACTCACAAAACATGCGCACCCTCCAGTGTTTTTGTCGACGCGAAGGTGGCGGAGCGGAGCACGAAGATGCCGTCAAGAAACAGGGCGGTTACAGCCGCGCCACCCAGCACGCACCGCACGCACCGCCCCACCACAACAAATGAAATGTGAAGGACGGCCCCTGCATCACTCAAGATAGCTCCGGGATCCATCCTACCGACCCGTCCCTCGTCATCGCGCATGGGACGGCCGGTCTGGAAGTGCAACAGGAAAAAGGGATAGAAAGAGGCTCCGTTTTATTGCATGTACCAACCAGAAACATATCGCCTGTCCACAAACACTCTCTGATGCAACAAATGAAGAAACGGAGAATAGCTACACCGTCTTCATCAGGTTCTCCAGCTGCCGCTCGGAGTGAATGCGCATGGTAATTGCTAACTCGTTGGTGGAGTCTTCTGCGACCGCGGCGTGAGCGGCCTTGAGCTGCGTCCAGACAGGGGCCATCGGCTCGGCGTTGTAAAACGCATCAACAGCGCGGCGGCCTGCAGCGTCGTGACCACTGTACCCTGTGGAATTCCCCAGTGACATATGCGACGCCGTACAGTTTTCCATCCCCGAAATGGTTAACTAGGCGTGACGGGCTCGCTGGCGGAAGGTAAGGGAAGCCAAACCAGGGCGCTCCGGTCCACGCCCAACAGCGCCACGGCCGGGCAGGCCCACTTCCGCTTGCGCGGCTTTCGGCAACATTCGGAGCACAAAGTCAACCGCTGGGCTGTTGTGAAGTAGGCAGTGTCAGTACAGGAGGTGATGGTCCCCAGTGACGTAGTCCATAAGAATGCCCCCCTCCAACTGACCGCTGCGCATGTAGTTGGATTCAGCCTTGGTGTAGCTGGAGCGTAGCTGGATTAAGCCTTGGTGTAGCTGGAGCGTAGCGATCGGTGGGTTGTCTCTGTAACATATCTTCTGAATATGGGGATCTTTGGTCCGGTAGCCGCCCTGCCTGGTCAGCATGCAAGTGGAGCATTGAACTGACTTGAGGCTCGCCATTTGGGAGGTTACTTCCCTCTTGTATATCTGTACTTTCTTTTATCACCTCTACTTGGGTGGTTATTCGATTCTTATGATCGCTATGTGGTTCGACTCGGCCCCTTTACCGTCTGAAAATAAAAGCACCATGGGACTGGGGCCAGCCGTCGTTGGCACCCCCGGCTCCCCATCGGATGTTGCACGAACAATGGTTCTGCTTCCTCGCCCCTTGGGTGATAGTGTTCGCTTTATCGCGCGTCTACGGTCGGTCGCTATCTACTGGATAGTTAACCAATGTGAAAGCCACAGTCTCCAGCTTGGAGGCGTCGCGGATGCTCGTGATGCTTGTCGGGTACATGCCGCGTAAGTCAGACATCAGCACGCCTTCCACTCGAGTCGCACCCACGAGCTTGTGGTCGGGGTTTTGAAAATGCGGGGGCGAGGACGGTTTCCCACAGGCAACCTCGCTGCTTTTCAAACTCTACGCGAGCCAGGGGCTGACTGTCGGCTTGCAAGGCGTTGAAGTGGCATGAGTCGGTCGCATCGTGCGACAAACGGGCCACGTCATTGTTGCTACCGGCCGTCCCGCGGAGAGCAGGCAAAGGCCCTGCCGGTCCGGGAAGGGCAGCCACAGGCGCGAGGGCACCCGACGGCGACAAAGCCGGGGCCCTGCCACCTGGGTGAGTCCGGCCGCCTGCCGGAGTCGAGGAAGAGGCCAGGTCCGCGGCGTCCATCATGGCCTCCGGATCTTTTTCTTCAACAGGCTGGTTCTCCATGAACACCAGCGCCATGAAGCGCTTTTCGACCATATTTTCTTGCATACGGCCCCTGAATTGTAGCACGCGCATGACAGCGCGCAATTCAATATCTGACAGCTTGTCGAGCAAGTTCAAAGCCTTTTCGAGGTCGAACGGTGCCACGGCGGGAGCAGAGTCGGCTCCAGAATCCACGATGGACGCCGGTGAGGCAGTCGTGCGCGTGGTGGGTGCGGCCAGAGTGGCCGCGGGAGTGGAATCCGGCTGCGACGCCAAGCTAAAGCGAACTACGTTGCGGTCGTTGACCATCAAGTCAGCGGCGGGGCCGGGCGCACAGAACGGGCCCATGAGAGAATGGGTGTATGGGGGAATATTGCAAGCGCGCGCTGGCTGCCAACGTCTGGGACGCGAGAAGGGCACAAGGATCGTGTTCGCCATCCAGGCAGATGCGGTACGAACTCTGCAGACGTTTCATCTGTGACAAGCGGGGCATTGATATACTCACACAGCTGTTCCGTGCATCTTCAGACGGTGGCCCGGCATGCTCTGCGCCCTCCGCTTCCCCCCCCCAGAATTCTCCGCGATGCGCGTATGTGGTGCATCCAGTTGAGGGTGGCGCTCTCGCACGTGGTGCCCAGCGGGCAAGGTTGCGTGCGCTGACGCGGCGCCTCCAAGGGCACGCCTCCACTCCTCACTGTGAGAAGAGTCAGTGGCTACAATAGCGGACAGGCAGCTGCAGCCGTGGCCCATGCCCACCCCACAATGTGCCAGCGATGAGCTGCCGCGCTTCAGCACACGCCCGTGCGACAAAACAACATGTGTCACATCGCGCTCCCGCTGACACCTCCTCTGGCGCGCACGTAACGCCCCTGCCCGAGCCTGGGTGACTTGGACGCAGGGCGGATATGCGAGCTTGGCTGCTGTGGCAGCTGGTGAGGGTGTGCAACAAGGGTCCTTACACACCTTGTTTTGTTTGACACGATTCGGATAGATGCTGTTTTATAATCGATTGTGCATGATCAAGGGAAGCCCACGTGGGAGTTTCCTTTCCAAGCACGCTCATGTGTGCGAGATTCTGCGAAACTCTCGCACACGTGAACATGTTCGGTCTGGAGCGGCCCGATATCTGGAAACCGGTCTCTTTTTGGGTGCATAAGTCCGTTCGTGTGCAGATCGCCCGATCACACGAATATGGCCCAAGCTCGTAGACATGAGTGGTGCGTGATTGGAAAGACGCGATCCCATTGGCTAGCACACTTTCATGCACGCCGTTCACGCTTCGTCAAGACCGGGCCTCAGAAGTGTGCGGTCTCCGCTGTCCTGGGCGGGTTCGGGGCCATGGCGGCGGCCGCGGGGACCGTTACGCCGGGCCCGGGGCCCGATTGGGGGGTCCCGACCGATCTGCCGCGGCTGGTAGAGTTGTCGCCCGCATTCATCTCCTTAAATGAGATGAAAAATTCGATTGAGTCGATCCAATGGCGGAATTATTAATCGTACATTTGCATGCTTGCCCCCACCTTCGGAGAGCGCACGGGGATGTCGCGACGCCGCTTTGACGCGCCATGGTCAGGCATGAACTTTAACAAGCAGACGGGTGGGGTGCATGACGCCTCCGAGAAGCGCCGCTGGCAACTCGTCAACGATCTTGTGGCTTCCATCAGCGACAACCGGGGTCCCCGCGTGTCGCCCAGCGAATGAAATTTCGTCCACGAGTCCATGTGCAAATGGTATGGCCAGGCGGGTCTTTGAAATCGCCGTGGCCTGCCGATGTACGTCACAATTGATAGCAAGCCGGAGAACGGATGTGAAATACAGAGAGCGGCACGCGTAAAGAGCTGATTTTTCATGCGGCTGAGTTTCGTCACGATGGCGGGGAACAGCGAGAACAGTGCGGGCGAAGATGACGGCCTTCCCCACGGCATTGACGTTCTCAAGAAGTTGGTGGCCCGTTGTGCAGGCACAGAACTGGTTGTGTGTGCTCATTCGTACTTTTCGTGCTTGACGGCCACGCCACAGGTCCTGGGTCTGGGCGTCCGGTCTTCTGCGTAGCGAGAACCGGGAAGAAGTGGCTTCCTATTGGCGCCTTGTCAGTGCTACGGCTGGAGGAGTGGGGGGAGCACATTTTGTATGCCCACACCACGGCCGACGGGGTCACCGATACTATGGCCGTCGTGTGGGTTTCTCGGGATCGGAGCCACTTCATCTTCTCCGCCTCGAAGGCTCTATCTGGTACGCTGTAAGATTGCGCGAGGTGGAGACACTTCGAGGATGACGCTGAGCGTGTCATGGTCACTGTGGAATGCTGGCTGTGCTGGCGCAAGAAGACGCAGAACAATTACCGCAATCCATCTTGGAGATGAAGTACTCCCCCATGGAATTGGCTTCAGGGAGGTCTGCGGGGTCACGGCCCGCCGGGTCGGATTGTGACAAGCAACGGCGGAGGAACTACCTGGTGCGAATTAACTCTGCCGAATTCTTGCGCCGTCGAGGAGTCCCCCGGAGCACCGGTCTTTCTCCACCTTTGCAATGATCCTGTATTACGCGGTCTTTTGTATCGATCGGCGTCCCCTGACTTTTGCTGACCTGCAGCGTGTCAAGCCGGCCAAGGACCGCCCCGGGCGTTACGGATACGCTGCCTCCAAGATTGGCATTGAGTGCATCTCAGATGCGGGGAGGACGCGATACCATGTGCCCGTGGGTGCTTTCGCCGAAGTGGTCGGCACGATGGAGAGCGAGGAGGTGCGCAATTTGTGGACACTCAGTAGTAGTGCAGAGGGGCTTGTGTTGGCAAGGTGCTTCTTTCTTACAATTATTCGCTATCAACTGCCCTCCTCCTCACATATTTTAAGGCAGCTTGACAACGTGCAATGCCAGAACCTGGAAGGCTCTGCTAGTTGACTTAGTGCCGCACATGTTCTAGCAGGCTGTGAAAGTTTTACTTAAGGATCTCTTCTTAGGGATTTTCGACAGCCGCGAGCAGCGGCTGTCGATCCTTCCTGTGGGTCTGCCCCTGTCCTGTCACCCCTGTCAGGGGTGACTCGGCCCCCGACATGAGCCGGGGACGGGTCGTGACCACTCACGTATCACCCCTCTAGGGGAGTAGCGTAGGACAACCCCCCTTAGGCGGGTGTCCACGGAGCCCGAGGGCCACACACGAAACAGCCCCTCTAGAGGGTCGCGGGGTGATAAGCACCCGACCGGGCCCCCCTGGATAGGTCTGCCACAGCCGAGGGAGACACGCGTCTTCCCGAATCCGCGCCCTCTGCAGGGACCGGGAAGCTTGTGGAAGCTTCCGCCATCCGAGCGTAAGCCGGACCGTGATCGGAGCTCGGCCAGGGATAAAATCCCACCGGAATTCTATCCGGGAAATTGAAAAATCTTGGGATAAGTCCCGAGGTACTGATTTTGAGTAAACCTTGAAATCTGGGAAGTCTTAGTGACTCTCCTGCTTCCGCCGGAGACGGGCGGGGAGGCGCTTCGAGTGGGAGGGTAGTCGAGGATCCTGGGCAGGGGCCACCAAAGGCCCGGGCCTGAGACCGTGGCCCGTCGGGCACCAGTCCCCCCATGGTGGCGCCCGGGGGTCGGGATGGTGCACGTCCTGAGTCTTGTTTCTGAGGGTATATGAGTGTATGCTTTGGGGTCATCGTGCGTATTCGAATAAATCAGCGTTGCGTTTGCGTTACTTCCGTCCTTCTGGAGCGCTTCGCGCCCGGTGATCCCGGCGTTCGTGTTGTTTCTCCTGTGTTTTGCTCCGCAACTTGTGCTGGGCTTTCCAACGGGTCTATACTCCGTAGGCTTTGAGGGAAGGATCGGCTACACTTCCCTCTGCCAGCGCGAGGCGGCTTCTCCGCCCCAGAATCTGCGAGTCGCGGAGTAGCGCGTGGGATATTTCCTGACCCAGTTCGCAGAAGATAACGGGGGGGGGGGCTCGTCACGAGGCCACGAGGGGGGGAGTCGCACACGAGCGGGGGTGTCGCACACAGGGCTCGAGCGAGGGGGAAGCGTCCGCCACCACTGTTTGCGGGCATTCTGGAGGGGTTGACTGCCCACTGTCTATTCAGGGCGAGTGCATTCTTCAGGGCTCCTCACGACGTATGATCTTTGGTGTGCGTGCAGTGCTCACGCCTTCACACCACCGGCCGTGCTCATCGTCGTCGCTCCCGGCACTTCCACCGCCGTCGTACCCACGTCACGGGCCCCGCCACCAGGCACCTCCCCACTATCCGTCCCACCGCATTGGCGCACTGAATTCCTGTGCTTAACGGACCGCGTCCACCTCGGTTTCGGTCTCGACCGCTGTCTCCGGGGCGTACGGACCGCTATGGCGCGAGTCAAACGTACACGCGCTGACTCTGAAGGAGATACGTGCTTTGCAATCTCTGTTTGCTCATCCCTTGGCGGCAAACTTTGCGTGTCCACGACAAGTCTCATATGTGAGCCGGGCGGTGTGGGTGCGCAGGTTTGCTTTCTTCGTGTCGCGCCGCCGAGCTTCCCTGGTATGGAAGGATTCTCACACGAATGTGGTCACGGACACCGCCAAGTGCTACTATGGTTCGAGCAGCTATCCCCTCGTTCTGTCTTCTCTTTCGTGAGACTGGATTTGTTCTTGTCTTGAACTGTGTCCCAGCTGATTTTGCTGCCGCTGTGGCGGCAGCCGCGAGTCTATCGCCGGCGACATCCCCACCACCGCCCCGCGTCGTCTACGGCGCCGATCCGGATCCGATCGCCGTGCGAATCCGCCGAGGCAAGTCAACTCTTTTGACAATCGGCCCCCCCCCCACGGTCATGTCTGCACGGCTTCCTCGCCAATTGTCGGCGCGGCCGGGTTTGCCTCTTCCACGGCGGCCTACTGAGGTTGGGTTGGCGTATCCGGCCATGCAGGGGGCTAGTTCTCAGTCCCCTGGCGGAGGCGTTGTGGGCAGATTGGCGGCCGTTTCCTGCTGTGTGCGCTCATCAGTCGAGGCCCCGATACCGGATTGCTCCCACCCTAAAAAGTCGGAGCGCATCCGGGGGCGCACAAGCGGACGGGGGGGTCTTGAATTTGACGTGGACAAGCACGCGGGCCGCCGCTCCGTCCCGACGCCAAAGGGAACATCTGTGAAGCGGATGAAGTTCGTCGGCGCCCCAGAGCTGGGAATGTCTGTCGGGGATGAGAAGGAGCTGCATCGGCTGACTAAGAGGGAGGCAACCTACTTTGAGAAGGTGACGTTTTGCAACCATCCACGGGCCACACTGGCCTCCGCTAATGAGTTCCCGGAGGACCTGGATCCCCGCCTCGCTGTTTTCCAGATGTCGTGGGGGGCGTGCGCTATTTTTTGAGCCTCGCGGAGAACGCCGCGGAGCACCGCGCACAAGTTGCCAAGGCCAGCTCTGTGCGGACGCCACCGGCCCTGGCCACCCCGTTGCTGGCGACACAGCCAGTGGCACCTCCACAGCTACCTGCTGTACCTGCCGCACCCCGCGACCAGAACGGCGCACACGCGTCCGCCCCCAGGTCGGCGTAAGTAAATTTTGCATCCTTTTCGTGGCTTACGCCTAATAAGATGAAGTATGGCTATGGAAAAACAAATCAAGATAAGTAAAGTCATCATCGAACAGACTGCACGATTCCGAACAAGAGCGGCATTAGTGAGTATCTATATATTATTGTTAAACCAATGTCTGAAGACAGAGTTTATAATTCTTAGCACCTCGGAGGCGGATTACCGGTACTTGTCGAGAACCCACCCGCGCGCCAATCACCGGCCAAAGATTTGGACGGGGCAATTGCACGTGAGACTCAACATTGTGACGCGCCGGTACGGAGGGGAGATGGCATATTTTTCCCCGAGCAAGTGGCTGCGTGTAATTGTCATGGCGGGCCGTTACCCGTCGGTGGCTCGTGTGCACCTGGCATCCCTGAGCAAAGGGGTCGCCAGAGTGGCCTTTCTGTCCGGGTTGGCCCTCGTGCTTGCGCGTGCGCAGGCATAAGTGGGCACCCTACACCGGCTAGCGGGGGGATGACGGGCCCGCAAGCGCTGACACAGAGTGCCGCGGCACCCCAAGCAGGGGAGCGTCGGTGGGTCGGTGCACGGGTGGGAAATAACTGCGTTCTTTGCCGTTTCTCGCCGGTATTCCCACATTTATGTACACAGGTCAGATGATAAAAGAGCAGTATGGTCATGTGGTGGGTCATACCTCTGTCTATTTAGTAGCCTGACAGTACCCTTCTCAGCCAATCATTCATGCAACGCGGCTTCCTGTGCGCGAATCATAACTCAAAAGATCCCGGGCTGCGATGGCTGGTGCACGGTGCTGCAGAGCACCTCCCATTCACAAACAACCCAGGACAGCCGGTATCTCGAGAAGGCCTCCCGGCTGTCTGAACGCTGTTTTCGGGTGCAGTGAGAAATACATGACAGGGTTGGGCCTAGAACGAACACAAGCATGCGTCTCCAATCCAACCGGACAATCTCGAGCGCATCCAAGGTTGAGAGCCCGGGTGCGTCACGAGACCCAGACGTGTACTATGCGAACCCGGGCCGCCCCGACGAGTGTTCTTTTCGTCCGAGCCCACCTCAGGAATCGTATGTACTGTCTCCCTTTGTGGCCTACCCTCCATATAACGATCAGTTCAAGGTGGGCCAGTGTTCCAGCCGTCTCTCCATGCCTCCGCGCAAGGGCCTTCCAGCCGTCTCGACACGCTTTACGATCCACGACTGTCCCCCGCTCCCAACGCGCCCTCTCCCGTCAACGAAATGTCCGCCGCACGGCCATCCTCCCCTTCCTTTCATTGGCCCGCCGTCCTGCCACGCCCCCCCGCCCCAAGGACATGCCTGTCCTCCCGCCACGCTTCTCGCCCAACGACTGGCTCGCATTCCCACCAACCTCCCTGTCCTCAACTTATTTCCCGGCGTCTGGGCACGCTCATCGCCCGATAGATTTCCAACCGTCACACCACGCTCGCCTCCCGGCGATTCTCCTGTCGTCCTGCTACGATCGCCTCCCGATGATTTGACCGACGTCCCGCCACGCTCGCCTTCGATGATTTTCCCGTCGTCCCGCCACGTTCCCCTCCCAAAGACTTGCCCCTTGTTACGCTCTGCCGCACCCCGAGTGAGTTGAACGCTGTCCTGGCACGACCGCAGCACAAGGCATAAAAATTCAATGCCATTGATGCTTTTCCGCATGCACACACTGGGCGGAAACCAAGCGCCACAAGACAAGAGGCGGCGGCGTAGCGAGGCGCACACTAGATGCCGAGGCTCGATGCAGCAGTTTGGCAGCCGACGGAGCAGTCATCCCCATCTTGCGTAAGCGGCATGCGCCCTCATGCGCCGTGTCTTGGGAAATCTCCTTTCACTGCTCTCGCAGAGCCAGCTCCTCTCTACACAGCAGCTTGACGCGCTTGGCGCGCGTATCCGCCTCCGCTGAAACCTTCTTTTCCTCCGCCTGCTTCTCGTGGGCGCGCTTGGAAGGTCCTTCGCGACTTCTGCCGCCTATTAAGCAGCTGCATCTTCAGTCAAAGCGGCAAAAAACGTCGGTTGCATTCAGAATTGTCCCGTTGACCACCATTGGGCGCACGGAATCCTTGCGCGCAACCGGAATGAGACAACTTGTCAGCCGCTCTAGATTGAAACTCGTGACCGGCGCATCGGCCCTCTTGCATAGTTCCTCTAGGCTCACGACTGTGGGGTCCAACGGCCGCATCCCGACAGGCCAGAACGCCGTCCGCAACGCGTCTTCCGTCAGCGCGTCCGAAACCGCTTGCGCGATGCAGATCATCAGCTCCGGGGTTTTGAGCTGGATGCCCGCGTCGTGAGACTCGAGCGCAATCTCGCGCACTCGTGACCGCGCTTTGGGTTTATAGCGCTGGAGCGCGCTCAAAGTATCTAGCGCCTGCAGGATGTGCGCCATCTGGCACGGCTCAGCGATGGCGTGCACATTTGCACGCAGCAGTGTGAGCAGGCCCGTGGGGGACAGGTGGACCTTGGAACCTTCTAGGGATAAACGTTTAGCCTCCTCCGGGACGTACGAGCGCAAAAACTTGGCAAACTGCTCTGCCCACACATCTAAAACGACCTTGGTGAAGCCAGGGGGAGAGCGACGCCACACAATGGCCCCGTCACTCAGTCACTCTGCGAGCGCGACATCTCGCGTGGCGCCGTCCGGTTGGGTGACAGAGACATAGCCGTGCCCACGGGCCTGACCATCGACTACAACAGAATGGAGCTCAACGACTCCTGCCTCTGAAGCGTAAAAGACCACCGTGCACGCTCCCACCCCAAATGCATAGGGGGGCAGGATAATCTCCGGCTTGGTCAGACCGACGCCCCCAATAATATCTCCTCGACCCGCCATCGCGGACGTCCGAGCGTGGCTGTGCGTCTCATCCATATTCCAGACCTGTCGGGGATAGGTGATGCTGTAATCTCGGTACATCAATGACAGCAGGGCGTACCAGCCAGCCACGATGAAAGGTCTTGAATTGAGCGCCCGCCCGTGCTCCAGGGTGCCCACGCGATAGCGTCTCAGCTGCGGGTGTCTCCCTAGGAAGAGAACCACCCAGTTGCGCCCGGGTGACAGCGAGCCGTTGAAGCGAGCACGTGCCGCCGCCGGACGCCTCGTCAGACATCTCTGACAGGTAGAGCGCGCACACTCGTGACAGGGCCTCTTGTCACATTCCGCGCCCGATGCTCGCGTTGATGACCAAGTATATGACAAAGAGGCCCTCCTCGTCAGGGCTGAAGAACAATTCTGGTCTCTGCTCTCACAAAACCCCGTTACGAAGAATAAACCGGCTGGCCTTCGAGTGCTACAGCTGAAAGCACTGCGGAATCGCCGCGGTCGTGAGCTTTCCGCGGCGCGCGAAACGTAAACCCGAGAGCCTGCTCTCGCGAACAGCATCTTTATCCCTCTCCTGAGCCGGGAGCCCGCTGGGTGCCATCTGGTAACAAGGGAGTGGGAGGAGGGGGCCACAGCTGGGGCGGCCCTCCATGTGGGAAATTTCCAGCAAGACCCAGACCCGAGCACGCAGCCGTCAGGACAAGCAACCGTGATGGGGGTGGTCAAAGAGGGGCTGTTGCTTGTGTCGGGACGGCTGAAGAAGGACAGCACTGCCCAGATGGGTCGCACGAAACTGCATTTACTAAAGTGATTGCCAGAAGCGCGCTCTTTTTGTCTGAAGGCGACGCCCCGTGACGTCTTCCGTCGTTTTCTGCGCAGTGCCCCTCGTTGCTGAATCCATCACAAACCCTTTTCTCCCCCAAATCGCCGCTGAAAAAACTTGCACGACCCCTGCTGAACCCCTCTGCGAGGCGTTCGATACCATACGTTTGCTTACAGACGTTTTACACCGACTTTTTGGATGCATCAGAAGCGCCTTTGAGAGCCGGTTCCTATGGTGTAGAGCGACATGGCCAAAAATTCTTAGATGAACACGTAGAAATGTGCGCGCCAAGTGCGTGCGAGCGCTCCCCTTCTCCAAACGTGGTCGTAACGAAATGCTTTGCCGGTGCACTAGGGCACCCACGTCAAGCTGTGCGGATGAAGTCGTGCCCGGCGTCTCCAGGGCCTCACAAAATTCTCGTTTATGGCACTTACTTGCCCATCCACATGACTTTCGCCTACTTTCGGCCGCCTGCGTCAGCGGCATTTGTCCTTCCAAAAACAGAAATGGGCAATGGTTGTGGCAATGAGAGTGTTCAATCCAGAGATGGTGTCAGTGGCACGACCGGCCGGCAGCGGCAACGACTCTGGAGACATGCTAGTTGGCCAGAACAGTTGACTCTCGGTCACCGACGGCTCCGGAGGATTCTCGATCTTTACACTGCTGGAGGGCTGCAGAACGGTGTCCTCGTGCGCATTTGTGGGCCTAATTCACGCTCGAACGGTCCTGTGCGCCACATCGGTTGCGCGTATCACGTCGAGTTTAAAAGCAGTTCCACGTACTTCTCATAGCTCTAAATGACTGCCTAACCGTGTCGCAAACTGCTCTCAACGAGTTTTTTTTGTCAGTCAACGAGCAAATACTCCAAGCGTGCCAGCGATGACGCCTTTTTAACAAGCGCTAACGAGCGATTTGGGGGAGAAATGGGCTTGTGGTAGATCCAGCGACGAGGGGCACTGCGCTGGGAGGGCGTCACACCGTGAGTTGGCGCGTGCACCTGTGCGCGACACTTCTACCGTTTGGTTTCCTGGGTGCTTTTAAAATGTTTCAACAGTCATTCGAGGGCTTCCCAGTGTTGCTCATGTGCGATCTGATCGGCAAACACTGTGGGCTTTCCACACCATCCCGATCTGTCACAAACTGGTGCAGTTGTCACGAACTGGTGGTGACCGAGTTGAGCTTGTGGAGCCACGGGGTACCCACGCCCATTTAGTCCACCCATGAGCCGACGCTTTGGGATCGTGCAGACTGGCCGCTATTCCATTGGCATCAAGAACGCAATTCTGATACACCATTGGACAATTGATTCGCTGTCGGATCTATCTTAACATAGAAAATTTCCCAGTCCGAGGTGCAATGAAACAAGGGGTAGGACCAATGAGCACCAGGCAGCTCGATTCCACTGTTCAATTTTGAGCCGTGCTCTCGATGAAACGCCTGCGACGCCACCCGAGCACCAAACCCCACGCCCTCTACCCCGCTGCGTCGACTGACTTTCTCTCCTCCCAGTTCTCCATCCTATCCAGTGCCTCAAAAAACAGAGCCTTCGCCCACGCCCGCCTCTCCTTGGCTCCCTTGTCAGTCGTCGCACGACAGTGACGCACACCCCCCTTGTTCTCCTTTCGCCGCCGGTCGCCCAGCAGTGCAGGGCGACTGCCACCCGGCTTCCTCTTTCTAATAGGGCTCCGGACGCGGGGCACCGCGTCAGTCGCTGCCCCTGCAAGTGCAGCTGCGCGTAGGGCGCACACGCACGCTTGCACCTCCGTCTCAGCCGAGAACTGGGCAGCGTTCTGGTTGATGTGTCCATGCCATGCTTCCACGGTTTGTTCACCATATAAGCCAATACTCCCAAACCTGCACAAAAACTCGCCTGCATGGCAGAGCAAAATGTGCAGCTTAGGGGAGACATTGACCCACGGGAACTCACGATGGATGAGCCCCGCGAACGTTTTCGCGTCGGAGGCAAACCGCTGCTGCTCGTCCCGCGGAATATAGGCGGCCCTGTTAGGGGTTGGAACCAGCCCCGACCACAGCTCCCATGCCCGCGTGTAGGCCGAAACACGGGTGCTCGAGACGCGCCCGTGAAACCCAGAGCACACGATGTCGCGCCGACGCGCAATGGTGCCGCTGTGACGCCCAATGAAGTTGCCTCCATGATGGGGCACAGGGTGCACGCCCGCCTCCTGACAAAGATCCTCTGCAAGCGCGTCCGCAAAAAGCCACCAAGCCAATGGGCTGCGATCAGCGATCAAGATCTCGACGCCCAACCGGAGGATTCTCCGCGTGATCCCAATCGTAAGGTGCACAGGCGAGGGCACCATTTGCCGTGGATCGACGATCACCAATGGGGGACGCTCGATAGACAGGTGAACCGAGAGGCCCGAATCTGCTGCTGCTCGTCCCCCTGTCGTCAGTGCCGCCCCCATTTCCACCAAGTGAGAAGAGTGGCGCGGTCGGTGGGTGCAGCACAAGTCTTTCTTTGACCCAAATGCCAAGTCGAGGGCGAGATGAGCCTTGTCTGGGAGTTTGGATTCCAAGCAGGTAGGGCACGGGAGGGAGCCGTCTGGGACCTTGTGCCCAATCACTGTCGTCATGAAGAGGTTGTCACGCGTCAGGAAGATGCGGGCGGCACGCCGCTGGCCACCGATGATGACGCCACGCCTTAATAGGTCTTGAACTGCAGCTCTGTGGGGCCTGAGCATGGCAGCCACATCCTCATACGTGTCTTTTTCACAGGGACATACCGCCAGTGGGAGGGTATTTCCCTGCCGATTTGGGGCCGCTTGGTTGAGCAACCCGACAACAACTTTCACCGACGACGGTGAGGGCAGCTCCACCAACGTGCGTTTCCAAAGCTAGATTGGCCTAAAAACGGTGACACGTGAACGCATCTGATTGGGTCCGCAAGGGTGTCCCCACATGGCGAATGGAGTTATGTGGATTTGGGGCGACGGTACACGTGAACTCTGGAAATTCATGGGGAGTACAGTCGTTCCACAAAAAACCTAGCACTCAGCCGAGATCAATAGTACCACCCATATGTTCCTCGTTTCGCGTAAACGTGGCTGAGAACCAGTGACGTGTCAACGAACAATTCTCAAAGGCGCTTTTTTGCTCAAAGACTGCGGGTGCTCAGACACACGAGGCAGCACATGACAGCAATGAGCCCTCCATCGCCCTTTCTGCCCCCCCACATCGTGGAGCCGGG
>Ga0209093_1000992_pt1 | contig 15962 bp, 23 predicted proteins | sample SidtaG_4_FD_187450 | JGI IMG/M metagenome (GOLD analysis project Ga0209093, IMG submission 187450) | Marine algal microbial communities from Sidmouth, United Kingdom - Sidmouth_Male1 metaG (SPAdes) (version 2) | ecosystem: Host-associated > Algae > Red algae > Unclassified | place: Sidmouth... | reverse complement strand
GAGGGGGGCGTATCGATGTCCCGACGTGGTCTCGATCGTCGTCGGCGGCGTCCGGTGGATATCCGATTCCGGCTCGTCACAACGTTCATCAAGCAATTTCGAGTAACCGAGAACGGGCCTGTGATCTCGACCGTCGGGCCATCGTTCAGTGATCAAAATACCGTCGAAGTATGCCGCGATTCCTGATGATATTGCTGACCTCCCTAACATGGCGGTTGCAGAGTGGTTGCAAGCATTCAACTGTGTACGTGGACCAATGGAAAGGCTAGGAATCATGTGAGTTCCTTACAGAGTCTCCCCATGCAGCTCTGCGCACTGGAAACGCACTTCAAGATCTCTACAAAACTGAAGAAATTCGTTGATCTCATGAGAAATCACACGTCTGGCCCAGAACCCTTTCCATGTCCTCTTCAGGCCCTAGCAAGAGGGGTAAAAATCTCAGGAAATCTCATTGTGGGTTGCAATGACTCTGCGTAGCTCCTGCAAGACACGGTGATTGGCTGGCAAGAATACTGGCGGCAACTCTCAGCCAATAGCTCGATTGTGGCTCGTCGAACAGCCAATCCGACTTCATTTCTACGCCCTGTCGTCGGCTCTGCCTCCCTTCTCTGTGCAACCGCCAATTTTTGGAGGTTAGCAATATTGCGATGAACTTGTCATGATCCGAAAATGGAACGAAAGCGGAGATCTGCTGGTCACTCTCCGTCTCGCACTGGGCAGGCAACCAGATTGGTCGACGGGCCGGCCCCCCTCTGGGTCTAACAATTCGACCGCGACGTGCGACCCCTGCCACGCCCGCCCCCCACTGGTGGAACTGCCAAATTGATCGGTGGGCCCGGACGAGCCTGGCCCTGAAAAGCTGGGGGGAATGTGGAACTGGTGATTTTCAGCTCTCCTGGTCAGTCACACCGGTCATGTGGCGTGGTTGGTTTTTGACGTCTCAACGTGCAACATCTCGTGAGCAGTGGATGAGCGGCATGGACGGCACGAAAGGCCACATAGCTCCCAACTTCAAGGTAGCGCACAGTGGCAGCCAAAGGGTGGATGCACTGATCGACGTTCCAGGTGCCAGTGTGTCAGGCCACGTCTGTGAGCCAGAGCCCCTGAGCTGTCGTCCTTGTGGGATCATCCGCCCTTACCTCTTGCCTCAGTCCAAAGGCTAGTGTGTGATTCCACAAGGCTGCCCGGAGATCTGTCGCAAAGGGGCCAGTGCCCGGGCGCCACTGCACGGCTTCTGCAACCGCGCCTGCGCGCACAAGCCGACAGCAAAGCAAAAAAAAACCTAACGCATACGACCGCGCCGCACAGCACGACACGAGGCGTCGTGACATAAATGACACCGCTAAACAGTCACTGGTTCAGCAGCTGCGAGCAAGTGACAGACAGCATCCAGACATTTGCGGCGAGCACGGCACCAATTGCGAGCAAGAAAGTCGATGAACTTGCGCTCGCATACAGTCTGAAGAAATGTCTTGGATTATACAAAGAGAGAGTCGGCAAGGTCATCTGAGAGATGAAGTACAAACAGTTCCAAGCGGCGCGGGAAGAGGGGATGGTGAGAACGCCCAGGGTGCTGTTGAGGACGTCTTTCAAGTCGTCAAAAAGGCGTCATATTGACATCATGCGCAACAGACGCCCCAATCCGAAATGGCTTCAAACAGGCGTCGCAAATAGATGAATCGAAGGGGGTCTTCATGAATTCGAAGCGGTCAAGGTCCGAAGTCCACATACTACCCTTGAGCTTGTACTATCACCGTCCATCATGCCACGAGCAACAACAAGTGACACAGCCGAAGACGGCGGCAGCGCACAATGGGAAAGCCAAGCCAGAAGAGGTACCAAGTTACCCATGGGACACGAACAGAATTGGAGATGTTGAGAATCGGTGCTACAAGCCAGAAGACAAATGTAAGCAGGATGCTACTGGGGCCGGCATGAGAGCGTTTGGGCCACCGCATGCGGCATGAGTAATGCGTCGTACGAGTTGCGGGCCTCAGGCGGCCCCCGAACACGGGCGTCTTGTACGACCTTCGCGGGAAGTCCGTTTCCAGCAACAGAGGCAGAAGACCAAGGGTCATCCTTTTCGCCAACCAACCAAAAGAAAAGCAAAAAAACAGGAAAACGCACGCGACCGCGCGACCACTCTCACTGCAGCCGTGTAGATGTCTACAAATGACACACCAATGCCATCGAAGCGGCAACGCAGCAGTAAAAAGGAGCAGCCACGCCGCCCATACGAGCAGGACACGGATCAGGAGCATACAACTCCACCTACTTGCCCTCGATGGAAGCGCCCAGGTTCGTCTCGGACTATCCAAAGAGAGAAACCACAAGGTCTTCTGGCAAATAAGGTACGTACAATTCCAGCAGAACGGACCGGTCGGTTGCCACTGTTGGAAACGAATTGACGCGGGAACGCCCAACAAGTGTGCTTTCGTTGACATCAAGTGCAGACATTGTAGCATATCTCCTTAATATTTGGATATTGGGCCCGGTAGTCCCCCTGACTGGTCAGTACTCATGTGGAGGATTCAAGTGACTTGTGGCTCGCCCTTTGGGAGGTTAATTCCGTCTGGTACACCTGTCCTTTCTTTTATCGTCTCTATTTTGGTGGTTATTCGATCTTCATGATCGCTCGGTCGATCGATCCCGCCCCTTTACCGTCTGATAATAAAGGCACCATGGGACCGGGGTTCGCCGTCGTCGGCACCCCCGGCTCCCCATCGGATGTTGCACCAACAAAGGTTCTTTTTCTTCGCCTCTAAGGCGATAGCGTTCGCTTTATCGCGCGTCTACGGTCGGTCGCCATTTACTGGTTATTTAACCAACGTCATTAATCCCACATTTGGTGGAGCAGCAGGGGATACTCTTGACTGCCGCGTGCATCTGCACGCGGTGCCCGAGAGCTGTCCCTTGTTGCCAAGTGGCACGGTGACGGGTATTGCACCCATTGGCTTGACGCGCGGGGCGCGTCTCCCACTTGCGTACGCCACGACGCTGGGCGTCGCGGGAGGTGATCTCCAATTGGAGCGCGGGGCGCTTCTGTTGGCACTGTGCCGGTTGCGAAATGACCCCTGGTGGTGCCGACGGGCAACGTGGCAATGGGAAGGGTAAGGGCAACGCCCTGTCTTCCGACTACGTCCCGCCGGGAGGCGTTCGTACGAACATGCGAGACGCCAACACCCTAGGTGGTTCCCTCTCGGGATCACCTGCGTTGAACGCGGCGACCTCTGGCCAACCGCTCGACGCGGAGAGCCTTAAGGCGGAGGTGGAGGCACTTCGTCTCCGTTTGACGGCCCAACAAGCGACTAACCGCTCGTTAGCGGAAGAAAACTACGAACTGATCGCAAGCGTGGAGGCTATGCGCCAGGAGGACATCGAGTCCGATGCCCGGGCGACAAAGTCGCGTCGCAAGACCAAACGCAAGGCCAAGGTCAAGCTCTTCCCCAAGGGGGGCGAGTCGTCTTCCTCTCGTCCAGAGCCAGTTGGCCGAGCGACCGAACGTCGGGATCGAAAGCGCAAGCTTCGCAAGAAGTCGCGTAAGATCCGCAAGGAGACCAAGTTGGCCCGCTCAACATCCTCAGATGAGAACGCCAACATGTCGGCCGCGAACGAGTCAAGCTCGTCCGGTGGGACAACTTCCTCTTCGTCATCCGCCTCCGGAGAATCCCCGGGTTCCCCGTCGTCCCCGTCGTCGAGCTCCAGCTCCGAGTCTTCGGACACGTCATAGGACGCTGCGTCTCGGCGATCCCGCCTGGGTCCGTACAAGGATCATTCCGACTCTAAGAAGCGGTTGGAGAAAGCCGATCGGCTAAAGGTCATTCGACCCTCCAACAGTCGCTTCAAGTCCTTATTGGACTATTGGACGTACTTCCTGATCCGACGTGATCTGTCTCTGCCCCCCTCCCTAGTGGAGAAAACGCATAAGATGAACCGCCGCCTTGACGGCGCATTCCAAGGGCACGAGCCGTTTACGGGCACCAGCCCCCTCGGTGTATTCACCTTCTTGACAACCTTTCGGCGCGCATGTGACGCAGCCGGCTTGGCGCATGGGCAAGCCCTCCCGCTCTTGGATATTCGCCTGTCCGGCGCGGCTAAACGAGCCTTCTCGAGTGCCCCCACCTCGAAGGCCGGGCGCCGCACTTATGCGATCCGTACCTATGGTTCTGCTATTAACTGGCTTCTAGCCAAGTATGCCACCCGCGCCGTAATGGCCTCCGCTTACCACGACAATTTTAAAATGCGTAAACCCGACAATGAGTCGCCCACAGCCCTTTGGTTCCGCGTTGAGACACAGTGCGACCGCCTAGATGGCCTGTTCCACGCTCAAGATGGCAAGGATGTCTTCATCAATGTCTTGTCCGAAATTATCCAATCTCATGTCCGGGTATTGGACGGGCAGTTCCCCAAGCGCACTCTGGCGGACACCATCTCTGACACGCAGATGTATTGGGACGGAACGAACAAGCTTCGCCTATCGCTTAAGCTGCCTCGTCTTCAGACGACTAAGGTGGCGTACGCCTCTCCCATGCCAACTCGGCATACCAATGTCGACCGCCCATTCCCGGTTAGTCAACAACGGTCCCGGTCCCGTTCCCCTCCCCCGAAGGAGTCGCCGCAGGCGAGGACCGACATTTGTTACAATTGTAACAAGCCCGGTCACTTCGTTGCGCAATGCGCTGAGCTGTATCGGCCACGTGAACGCCGTCCGCCCGTTATTGCCGTGAACTCCATAACGGAGGACAGCAAAACAACCGCTGAAAGCGATAGCCACGAGTCCACCGACTCGAAAAACGAATGAGCCGGGTGCCCTTTCCCGGGTTTCCCGGCGCATCATCACCAACTGGTGAAAGACGTAAAGTCACAAGGATACTAAGCCCGGCCCACCGGCACTATGAGATTGCGGCCACTATTGGCCCTTGCCAACGGGCAATGCACAGCTGTCGCCCTGTCTTGGACACTGGAGCCGGTATAAACTTGGTTCGACCTAATGTCTTACCCGCCAACTGGCAGATTTATGCCGAGAAGCTCGAGCGCACACCCCGCATGAAAGATGCAAACAACAACAGCCTCATAACAAATTATGCTATACACCTATACATAGATTTTGGGTGCGCCAAGGTCTTCGACCGATTCTTTGTCGCCGACCACCTATCGGTGCCATGTATTCTCGGTACCGAGTTCATGGATAACCATGTTGAAGCAATCTTCACACGCTTGAAAAAGGTTGTGTGGCAAGACCACGTTGGTGATGTCACCAGAAACCTGAGGCGAGCGCCTATACTCGCCACCCTTCGCGCCAATAAGTTGGAACGGTCGTGGGAAGACCAACCTGCTAACGTACGGGCGTGTCGCCAGGTTCGCGTCAAAGGACGTATGGAGGAATGGGTTATGGCGACCTGCGCCACCCTTGGCCTCGTCACCATCTCGCCTAACATTCGCCTATGTCGGCAAGTCAGTGGCCGTCGCCCGTGGCGTTGCACTGGTTAAGCCCGATGAACCATTTTTGGTTAAGGTTTGCAACTTCGGGCCGGACAAGGCCATAGTTCGTAAGAACAGCATCCTCGGGTTCGCCGAACCATTCCAAGGGACCATGTTGGCCGCCATAACAGAGGAGAAGGCAACCCAAGACACACCAACCGGTGAGGATACATCGTCGTCCGACGACCCTGTCGAGGATGTGGACCTTAGCGAAGCACCGGAGCACTTGCATAAGAAGATCCGGGAGATGCTGCGCGCGCATTCCGCGATGTGGGACGGTACCGTCGGTAATGTACATGCCACTGAGAATGCGATCGTAACCCCTGCAGATGCCGTCCTTATCCGGGCACAACCGTAAAGCACGGGTCCATTTATGCGGCACTTCATTGCTGATCAAATCAACAAGATGATGAAGCTCAAGTTCATAGATCCCAGCCACAGTGCATGGGAAAGCCCCGTCGTCATCGTACCGAAGAAGAATGGCAAGGCCCGCTTCTGTGTCGATTACCGAGGACTCAACAACAACACCAAGAAGGATGCTTTTCCCCTTCCCCGGATGGAGGATTGCCTGGACTCCTTAGGAGATGCGAAGGTCTTTACCTCCCTGGACTGTACGGCAGGTTATTGGAAAGTGCCACAACGCCCTGCCGACAGAGAGAAGACTGCGTTTACAATGCATGCGGGTATTTACCATTGGCTGACCATGCCCTTTGGACTGACCAACGCACCCGCTACGTTTCAGCGTGCCCTCGACATTATATTGTCTGGACTCAAGTGGCAACTTTGCCTCGTCTACATAGATGACGTCATCATCTTCTCTGCATCTGCAGAGCAACACGTCAAAGACGTTGATGTGGTCTTAACGCGGTTGCGTGAAGCCGGTGTCACTCTCAATGTTGAGAAATGCACCTGGTTCTCCGACGAAGTCGAGTACCTGGGACACATTGTCCGACCGGGCCAACTCCATGTTCATAACAAGAACGTCGACGCGTTGAAGCACGCTTCTTTCCCCACCACCAAGACCCAGCTTAAAAGCTTCTTGGGGATGTGCAATGTCTATCGACGCTTCGTCAACGACTTTGCTAAACGAGCAAAACCGCTCAACGCAATGACCCGCGCGGAGGTCCCCCCGGTTACCAAAGCCAACCGACGCAGCCCTTGCGGCCTTCGAAGACCTGCGGCAAGCGCTCCTTGCACCACCAATCTTGGCCCTGCCTATGGCCAAAGGCCAGATGATTGTCGATGTCGACGCTTGCGCCGACCAACTCGGATGCACCTTGCAGCAAGAGAAACCTGTCGGTACTAGATTACCGGTTGGCTACTGGAGCCGTGGACTCAGCCCAGCTCAGAAGAATTATTCCGCAACGGAACGCGAGTGCCTCGGTGTTGTGTGGAGCGTACTCAAGCTCAGACACTTCCTCGATGGACATCGCTTTCTAATAAGGACCGACCATCAAGCCCTAAGCTGGAGTTACAGCACCACTGTCTCAAGTAGCCGGTTGATGCGATGGCGCCTACGGCTGTCCGAATATACATTCGACATGCAGTACAAACCCGGTGCATCGCAGCACGCCCCAGACTTCTTGTCCGGAACGGACAATGACGCCGCCGTCGAAGATGTCAACGATGATATCCCATGCCTTGCATTGGCCGAGACGGCCAACGGCTTGCTGTCGGGCAGGTACACGGGTACCGACATGCCGGCCCCCGTCGAATACGACGATATCGTGGAAGCCCAACAAACCGACGTGTTTTGCGTCGAGTTGGCCAAACGGGTGGCACACAAAACGGAAAAAGCCTTCTTTCAAAATGAAGGCCACGGCCTCTACAGGCGCGCACCGTACGGCGACCAATTGGTCATCCCGGAAAGCCTACGCGAGCGTATCCTTACGCTGGAACATCACGCAACGGTGTCAGCCCACCCGGGTATGAACCGGATGTACTGCGCCATGCGGCGTCGGTATTACTGGCCATCCATGGTCACGGATATCTACAACACTACTACCAAGTGTACCACCTGCGCCAAAAATTGGCTGTCGCTACGACAACACACGTCGCCACTGACACTGTTCCCAGCTACGGAACAATTGACAGACCTATCGGTCGATATCTTCGGGCCAATTCCCGCTACCAAAGCTGGTAACCGCTTCATTTTGGTCATTGCCGACCGCTTCTCCAAGCTGACCAAATGCGTCGCCTTACGGCGCATAACGGCCATCTCCGTGACATCAGCCAATATCGACGCATGGGTCGCCTGTTATGGCCCACCTGACCGAATCCTATCGGATGAAGGGCCCCAGTTCATGTCGAACTTCCTCATTGCCGTCATGAAAGTGCTACGCACCGAGACAGTGCGCACCACGGCGTACCACCCACAGACTAATGGTCACGTCGAACGATACAATTGTACCTTGGCTACGCAACGCCGACATTACGTCACAGACGACCCGCGCCGTTGGGATGAACTACTCCCCGTATTGACCAAGACTTTAATAGCCAGCCACACAGATCAACAGGCATTGCGCCATTCGAACTCGTTATCCCGAGACGAATCCCGAGTTTGTCGGTCCGCAACCTCCCCCCAGGGACGCCATTGACATATAAGGGTACCCTCAATGATGGGTCACCCCTAGCGCGTGAGCGTGAGTTCGTGGCCAGGCTAAGACAGCAAATTCCGGACGTCGTGGAGGCCTTGCAAAAGACGCAACAACGCTATAAGCGTAACTTCGACTCGAACGTTGATACACGTAACAAACGTGTCCGCGTCGGTGACTAAGTCTTCACGACGAACCACCAGCAGAAGAACAAGCAGCAAAGCAGGACCGTCGGCCCATTCGTCGTCCTGGACGCAGATGATTCTCCCTACGTCGTAGACGTGAATGGCGAAGAGCGAAGAGTCAATAGTGACCATGTTACCCCGGCCCCACGGCCGTCGACCCCAGACGAGACACCACATCCACTATTGGACGGACTCGATAAGCCCGAGAGCGCACCTCCAGTACCCGAAGAATACGTCATCGACCGCCTATTGAAGCTCCGTCGGAGCAATGGCGTCTACAGTGTTGCAATTGGCAAGGGCTAAGTCCAGTACTTCTGCCCCTGAAGGGACTTGCACCCGCCTCTCCGTACTTCGGATTGCGCGCTATGTGACGGCTCTCCCTCCCTAAGTAGCCCCCCCATTCGGGCCCGGGGTTACTATTTCGTCTCTCTTTTTTGTCTGTTTCCGTCTTGCTTTTTTGGCGCCGGCCACGGCCCGCGCCGCCCCGTTTTGCTCGCCATCTAAATCTTGGCATCTCTCTCGAGTCCTAGCCCTTGCGCGCCTTTGCGCCGTCTAGGTCCGCTCGGGAGGTCGACCCTTTCGGTCCTTCTCTTCTGTATTGTCAGTGTTGCCACAGGGTACTTGCTCGCGCTGTCCTTGTTGCCACATACAGTGCCAAGTCCCGATGGTTTGACTATGGTCCCAAGGACGATCCCTAGGAACCTTTGGAAACCCTTCCTCGGAACTTGGTCATCCGATTTCTCCGAAGAAAAAGGAAGAAAATTGCGGGGTACTCTTGGAGTATTCCCAAACCCCCGTCTCGGGGCACCCGCCGATCACCCAGGCTTAATCAAGCCGAAACGGCGTTAGTAGTAACCCCCCAACGCCAAGAACCAAAGTGGTCCCCGACCATTCTTGGAGTGTTTTCAAATTCCCACGGCGAAATTCGAATCACACTAAACTGGGTTAAGATTAACCAATCGAATTCAGTTCAGGAGTCTTTACCGATTTATTGGGTTCGACTGACACTCCCCGAACGGACGCGTAATATCTCCCACGACCCCTGGTTGGCTCTTTGGCGTTTCGCCGTGCTTTCTGAGTGGCATGGGCCGTACACCTACGTGTGGCCCTGCCCCCCGTCCTTACAGGACAATGACGCGCCCCCCACGCCTGTTTCCCAAGGGGTTGGATCCGAACATAACGGGCTGCTACTGCCTTCGGTCCATGACCTAGCCACAACGGTGGAGGACCTGATGTACCAAAGTACGGAGGCGACGCTTCTAGCCCCCAGATGGGAGAGCGCCTCCTGGTATGCCGATGCCAAAGCGGCTCGTGCATCGCACGAGGTACTCCCCCACGCGTCAAAAGACCATAATGACATGACCACATGGGCACTTGTTGCCTTTCACATTAACAGGAAAACCAACAATGCTACACAAGCCAAACCCTCTCTGTCCAAATGACGGAAACCCATGAGCGGGCAAGGTGTATATAACACCGCCACAGTATCACCTGCCGACGGGCATCGGCAGCAAAAAAAGCCAAGCAAAACAAAGACACAAGTCGAGCCCACACCGGTCTTGAACCACCCGCCTTAGTTGCGGAAGTGCCCCCGGCTGCCTCCGTCCACCGACGAACTGCGACGGCGCATATTGCGCGGGGACTCCTCCTCATCCTCATCGTCACGGCTGAGACGCCGGCCGAGGATGTCGCCCGCGTCAAAACGCACAGGCGAGGGAGGCACCGCCGCCACTTGGCGCAGACGTGCGACCTCCTGGGTAAGCAGGTCGAAGGCAGCCGCCGAGTCTGCGGCCACGCTCATGGACCGAGCCAACACCGGCATGGCGTCCTCAAGGACATATCCATTGGCGTCACGTACGGCACGGCGCAACGCCTCCGTCTGGCGATTCCACGCCAAAGCCAGAGCGGCCGCCCCGACGCCACGACGCACGCGCTGCCCGTCCTTACGGCGACTCGGCCCGTCGCCAAACAAGGCCAACGCCGCCTGAAACGCCTCCGGCGAAGTCCAAACGTCCTCCTACGTCGGACGCGCATGTCCGCCGGACGCGGCGGTAGCGCGCGTCTCGCGCACCGGCGAAAGCGACCGACGGCTAGGCGAGGCAGCCCGACACGAGGGCCCATCGGCCGCCCGCGTCCCTTGGCGGACAAAACCGGCATTGCCTTGGGCTGCCGCCGCGGGCGTATCGCCATCGTCGTCCGACCCCCCGCCACCAATGGGAAGAGACGCAAAGCCCCGACAAGGGTGGTTCAGCATGAACCCGTACTCGGCCATCGAGTCCAAATGGACGTGCACTTGACGCGCCGCATGCGTCTGCGTGTCTCGTCGGATGACGTGCTTGACCACAATGGTCCACGGGAAGACTTCCGTGGCCTTGTTCATCTTGTGGAACGCGTCCAGCATCGCCTGGCCTCCCGGCCCACTGGCCATACGGTGCCGGTCCAGCTTGGACATTCCCTTAAGTGCCTTGGCATCGAGCCATGCGAAGACCTTGTCCGTCAACAAGGTGTGCACCATAGGACAGTGCGTGCGGCATCTCCATCCACACCCCACCGGTTAACCGCCAGCGGGGGTGGCGGGGAAACCACCGCGGCATGCTGAAATGACGGGGCGCTCGGATAACACCGGAACACCAAGCGGTGGGAAGCAGCCCGCGACTCTTGATGCGAGCCGCGTCTTGAGTACGCCGATGGGCGGGGGCATAACTCAGCGCCCGAAAGGGGAAATGCAACGCCAATGTGCGAGCGTAGAACTTCTCCTCCACGGCGTATTCCGCCTCGCGAGCTGCCTCGATGAGCTCATCGAGGTACTGCTCCATACACGCCTCCTGGGCAAAAGGCACAGACAACTCCGTGGCCGTACGGCGCGACAGGAAGACGGCCTCCGGCCAAGCCCGACGCAGACGCCCGAAGTTGTTAGCGGCGACCTCGAGTGTCCCCATCTGATGGACGAGGAACAAGAGGGCCCAAGCGTAAAGACGCGTGTGGAAGTCGTGAAACGGGCGTCCGAAACTGACCAACTCGTTGGCATAGGCCAGAACCTCACAGGCCTGCCGCGCCTCGCCTTGGTTGCCATAGTTGGCGTTGCCGTGCACTTCCGCCACGATGCCGTCGACATGGTCGTCGGGAACCTCGTTGAGCATAACGACAAACCCCGGCGGGACGCCCCAACGGCCTTGTTCAATACGAACCAAAGCCATGTGGCGGTTGTTCGTCGCCGCGTCCATGAGAACGTCGTCACTCATGACAGGGACGCCGTCACGGGTTCCGAGAAACGGCGGGATGAAGTACATCCGCCTGAAAGGCGATGGCCCCGCCCCCTCGATGAGCGGCGGCTCGGTCGCTTGGTCTTCCGCCCCGTCGGGGTAGTCGCCGCCGCGCATCTCACGCCCATGGTCGGCGGAGGACCCGTCTCGCCGCAACCCCGAGCGGAAGCTCGCCTCCGACCCGGCCCGCCCGGCTGGGCTGCGCGCGCCATTAGCACCGCTGCCAGCCGCGCCGGCCGCGTCGGCCATCTGGACGTCGCTACCACCACCCGCCATCTTGGCCTTGACCTTGCCGCCGGCACGCCGCGTCGGGCAGAAGACCTTGGCTAACGCCGCGCCTGTGACGGCCGGACACCTGGCCCCCACACTCGGGGAACCAGATCCTTCCCAGTCAAGAGGGGACACGTGGATTCGCGTCATGGGCGGTCGGACCCTGTCAGTCCGAAGCGGCCACTGGCTCTCGCGAGGGAAATATGTCCTACTGACGCATACTTCGAATCATTTCGGTGGCGGTCCACTTGTGATCGCCCCGTGACTCACCAACCACAACCGCGATCTCGAGACTTCCCTGGGACTAGTAAATCCCCGGGCAGGCCCCCAGTTAAGGGCCTAAGTTTGTGGAAACCCGACTTGGACCATTGACCAGTATTACACCGCGCCCTGACATCGGGGCGCCGCAAGGGTGTCACGTAGCACACTTCCCCCGCCTCTGCTCAAGGCGGTGTCCGAAGCTTCGGCCGCCCTCCGCTGAGACTGGCCCCATGTGCCCTGAGGGGAAAGTTTTCTGAGGTTCCTTTGAGGGTGTCTGAGAGGGGGTTTTCGGAGGGTTTTCTGAGGGTCCCTTGAGGGTGTCTGAGGGGGGGTTTTCGGAGGGTCTGAGGGGAACGGACGAGATAAGAGGGCGGGGCGTGATTGTTGCCTCGAGGCCTTCGACGCGGGCAAGTAAACTTCCGGTCACACAACTCGTGTTTGTCGCTCGGGGCGTCTTCCCCCGGTCGGCGCCGTGCGTGTGTGCTATTCGGGGCTTCCTTCCGGGGCGGGTATTCTCCGACAGGACTACCCGGCGACACGGCCTGGCTCGCTTTCCCCCCGACTGGGTGGGGTTCGTTGGGCGTGTTGTCACATTTGTTGGAGCAGCAGGGGAGTAAGGCGATTCAACCTTCCTCGGGGTGGTGGCGGTGCGCCAACCCGCCTCGGGGGGAGCCTAGGTGGTCCTCCTCCCCTTGGTGCCTTGCGCTGCGGGCGGCGCCCCGCAACGCCAGGTTCGGCTGAGTCCGGCCGGGTCGATGGCCGATGGGGGGGGGCATGGAGACCCCCCTGGTGTCGACGTGCCTGGTGCCGGGGGGGGATGGGTCTTCCCCCCCCGGAGGCGGATCGTCGGTGGACGATCGCCACACCAGTGCAGGTACCACTGATGCGGGTGCCCGCGGGCAGCGGACTTTGTTCCAGCCCTTGCCCCCGAGCCTTGATTCGACTGGGATTCGCCCCCCGGCGGGCGCCCCCTCGGGTAGTCCTCACCTCGATGTGGCCCAACCGGGTGCTGGCACTCATCTCGGTGGAGGACAGCCGCCCGACATAACCACGTGGGGCGGTGGGTCTGTGCCACCACCAGCACGGGAACGTGCGGGTGGGAGCTCTAGTCGTGCTCCCCCAGGTTCACGGAGAGCCAAGGGTGCCCCGGCGCGCGAGCACAGCGCCGGGACCCACGGTATCGGTCCCCCGGCCCTCGGGCCCGGTGGGAGATCCCCTCTCGTTGCTTGGGAGGGGGGGGCGATGCCAAACTCGGCACGGGGGCCTGCGGGTGGGAGCTGTAGTCGTGCTCCCCCAGGCTCACGGGGTTCCAGGGACGGCCAGGGTCTCGAGTGGAGAGACGCCGTGGCCGAGGTCGTTCGGTCTGAAGTTACCCGATCGCTAGTTACGATGTTGCGGGGCTCTACGCCCAGACCCGCTGAGCGCCGGGGCAGAGCCAGGCGCTCTTCCCGTCGGCAGCGACGCGACGACTCGTCGTCGTCGTCAACCACGGACGTCTCCCGCTCTGGGGACGAGTCCGCCGTTGCGGCCCTACTAGGTGCAGTCCGCGCTACCCCCACGCCGTCGACGGTGAGGGACGGTACTCGGGGTATTGACCCGAGAACCCTACCGACTCCTGACTCGGTGGGAGGTGAGCAAGGCGGGGGGGCGGCGCAAGAGTTACCCCGGGGTATTGACCCGGGGTTCCCGACGCAACTCTCCCTCGCAACCCGTACGGAGGCGGAGGGGTGGCCGACTCAAGCAACCCCGACGCCACCTACTCGGGTGGTGCCGCCCAAGAGATCGTGGTGAACCACCCGTACTACCGGATCATGTTCGATTGCGAGACATGGACAACAAGTCGGTTGTCTACACGCGGAGCCAGGCCCGTACTCTGGGTCGGCGCAAGAAGGATGTGGCTCAGTCCTTCGGGGTGCACGACGCGTGGGACGGTACTCCCCCCGCCAAGGTCTTCCAGTTCTTGCGCAAGTTTGCCAAGGCCTGAGACGACAACGACATCTCCACAGGCGAGGCCTTCTACATCTTTCAAGACTTTACGAAGGAACCTCTCAAGTCGGAGGTAATGATGCTTATGCCGACTCGCCCTGCGGGTAACCCCGGCGAGGTCACTTCCTACATGGAGCTCATCAACTGGATGCTTCGACGGCACGTCGACGAGGCCTCAGTGGCAACCCTCGTCGAGACCCTGAACGTCGCGGTCCAACGGGACGAAGATGACGAGTTGTCCTTCGCCGAACGGCTCCGCCGCCTCAACACCGAGTGCGGGTTCATGTACGAGGAGGGCGCGCTCAAGGGGCGCTTTGTGGAAGGTGTGCACCGCGCCGCGCGCGCCACTGTTCGGGAGCGGAAAACCCCCGGCATGACTATGGCGGAGTTCGCCCGCGTCGCCAAGACCAAGGGCGACGAACACCGCTGGCTGCGACTTGAGCAGCTTAAGAAGCGGACCAAGGAGCGAGATGTGTTCGCGGAGGAGGCCCGGCGGCGGCGGCAAGCTCTTGCGGCCGCACTCCCCAGGCTCTCGGGGGGGTCTCAGGGTTACCCACCGCGAGATGCCCCCGTTCGGGTCGTCGGGGCTGTGGACGCCCCCATTCCAGATGGCGGGGCACGGCGCGAGGCGGCCCGACCCACGGCACCAGACGGCTCGACTCCCGGAGGCGGCGACAATTCACGCCGCCGGTTCCGACAGCGAGACGAGCCACCCCGTCTCAAACCCAGGACGGGAGAGTAACCTTTCTGGCCGTGTGGCAAGGTGGGTCATTGGGCCGAGGTGTGCTTAACCTTAGACGCACGTCTACGCGACCGATTGGCGGCGGCCCTGCGCTGGTACCCTCTCGGGGCGCCCTCGGGCTCCCGCGACACCCAGTGGATGGGCCGACGGGTGGCAGTTGCCACCCCCAACGAGGCCTCCAGCTCAAGCGGCGATGAGTCGACGCCGCTTGAGAAGGGGGAACCTCGGGCCGAGTCCGAGTGCGGACCGGCAACCTCCTCTGGGCCCGAGGAGGGAAGCGAGTAAGCACCGGTGTTGCGCCCTCCCCGCGGCGACCGGTGGACCCAACTCGTGGCGCGGATGTGATGCCAGTACGCATCCAATCGCGACCCGAGAGGATCGGCCCTCGGGATGCACCCCTCCCGAAGGGGCTGGACGGCCGGAATGTCGTGGCCATCCTGACGGGGTCCAACTATCAGGTGGCCAGCCGCATCTGGTTGGAAGCGGGGCGTGATTTAGCCCTCCGCGTCATTGTCGACACAGGGTCCGGCGTCTCTCTATTACTAGAGGCGCTACTGCCCCCGGAGATGAAGGTGGCGCCCTTAGACGCGGCGACCGCCCAGTTGTTTGACGAGAATGGGGGACTCCTACCCATCACGGGCACCGTGACTCTTACGGTGCGAATCGGCACCTACTCCACACAAGTCACGTGTGGAGTAGTGCGCGGCATGTCGGTCCCTCTACTCCTGGGAACCGACCACACCGACGTTCATGTCCCCAACATCTGTGGGCCTAAGGGGTGAATCCAGGCACTAGATGGATGTAAGGTCCCCATCCTCCGTCGGGGTAAGACGGTTTCGTATTCCAGGGCGAACCAACCCAGCAAGGCTGGTGCTGCTAGTGAGGCGGACGCCAAGGTGCGTCTGGCCCGCGAAGCGGTTCTGCCCCCGCGGTCCAGGGGGTACGTCCCAGTACAGACGTCCTTCCAAGGTAACGGGGTCATCACCCAGCGCCATCGTCGGCAGCCGTGCCCACCGCATCTCAGCCGCATCTCACTGCACTTCGGCTGCATTTGTCAGACCATCGCATTTTCGGAAGCTTCGCACGACAGGCCTGCAGATGTCGTCATATGTGAGTCCAGATGCATGGATTCTTTGCAAAGCAATGTCATCCTTTTAACCGGCTGCGGCGGGGGGATGTA
>Ga0209093_1000991_pt1 | contig 15970 bp, 21 predicted proteins | sample SidtaG_4_FD_187450 | JGI IMG/M metagenome (GOLD analysis project Ga0209093, IMG submission 187450) | Marine algal microbial communities from Sidmouth, United Kingdom - Sidmouth_Male1 metaG (SPAdes) (version 2) | ecosystem: Host-associated > Algae > Red algae > Unclassified | place: Sidmouth... | reverse complement strand
CCCCCGGCCTGAGCTATAGGGTGAGACAGGGACCCTTGCAATCACGCCCTCCAGGATACACCATTGCTTGCCGCGCGCCCCGCACCCCCCCACTCTCGGTCAGCTATACTGGGTTGAAGCTGACGACGGCAGAAGGGCCGTACTGCATCCCCTCACTCTTCACATCGCACACAGTCGCGATGGTCCGCGAAAGGACTGAAGTATTTGAACTTCCCTTCTCCAGAGCGCTTCTGGGAGGCGGGACGGCAAGATCGCTGGCTTCGAAAGCGACGTTGCACACAGACGTGTCTCGTCGACATTGGTCGAGCGGTGGAAAGCAACCACCGAGCCACATGAGAAAGTCACTTGTCCTGTTATTCGAAGTGACCTTCCGATTTCAAGCGGCATGTTTCCGCCATACAGCTCCGCTAAACGCTGGGATGGCGTAGATCTCACGCCATACCATCGGACTATAGCGTCAAATCTCCGCCATCCCAACATTTGGCGTGGATTCCGCCCCATAAATCTGACCGCTGGGCACCCCTTTCCGCTATAATCTGGCGTTAGTGGAGATTCTCCGCCATAATCCGAACCGCTGGGCTTGCTCTCAAGTATAAAAAAGCATGGATGGCACCGATACAATGCATGCGCATAATGTTTTGAACTAACTCACGAATTAATTCGTGATTCACGAATTAATTCGTGATTCACGAATTAATTCGTGAATTCATCACACTCGGTCGCATGCATTTAATATGCATTTTATGACTTCATTCGAAGGCCTCCGCTTCCGACGGCCGGGCAAGCGCGACCCGACGAGCTGTCTTGCGCACCACCCTCGCTCCTTCGATCCCGCCCAGTGCCCGCCGAGGCGCCCGCACCCGTCAAGGCGCCGGCGCGCGGGCGCATCGAGGCGCCTGGGCTCGTGCCCGTCACGGCACCCGCCAGCGCGCCCGTTGAGGCGCCAGCCCCGGTCGAGACGCCCGCATCTACGTCCATCATGGCGCCAACGCCTGCGCCAGGCGACGCGGCGGCACTCGCCAAAGTGCGCGGACCGATCGAGGGGCCGCTCGTGGGTGGCATCTTACTATGGCTCACAACCAATAGGTGCACCGTCAGGGCCAGCGCGCACCAGGGAGCAGCAGAGGGGGTGTCCGTGGGTTGGCGAGGGCGGGGCAGGGAGGAGGGGGGTCTTTCCGTCCGTCGGACGGCGTCACGCGGGTGGTCTGGGCACAGCTAGTCGCGTCGTCGCCGTGGGGACAGCACCACATTCGCAACAAGAAAAAACGCGCAGCAAAAAATGCATTGCATACGTTGATTAATGAAAAAATGCAATATTTTATTGATTAATTCATGGATCAATCACATGGAGATGTAAAACATACGGATGTTTTCCATCCATGTATGAAAGTACTGGTGAGCGATGTTCGAGTCGGCATTAGGCAACATCGGGGTCCTGACGCTTCGTCATGTGTCACTGAGCATCTTGACCAGGTTGCAGTCAGTGTACCTACCAAAAGAAGACAATGCCGGTATCGCCACAGCTGAGCGGCACCAAAGGGCCGGCAACGACAGTAGGGTGATGCGAAGTGCGTCTCTGAGCATGAGACACGTAACGTCTTTCCCCGGCTCTTGTGCGCGTCGACTAAGTTGCACTACACGCCTGTCCTCCTGCGCCATGTAGATTCAGCGGCTATAGAAGAGCATCCACAAACGACATGAAGCAACCGCAGCCTGGCAGCTTGACACGGATGTACTGTTTATGCTACTACGTGCGATACGTAATCAGGCTTCTGACAAGGCTACGTTGGCTGCTCCTGTAGAGGTATCAGAGATCATGTGGATCCATTGCGGTCCAGCACTCTGTCTCCTTGCTCGGACACCCTCTTTATTCTTCACCGCGAGTGGCAGCGTTACGCTTCCATATTCGTGGCTTTCCTGTCAATGGTGAATGAATAGCGTCGTGGTGGAGCAATGCACTGTCCAATGTCGACACTACCGACAGCCGTCGCGGACCTGCCCTGCAGCCGGTGAACAGCTCGAACTTTGTCAGGTGGCGAGCCAATCACTTGCCTCAGTCTTATAGTGGGCCTCTCTTATGAGGAATTATGGGACGCAAGTCTTCCATTCCAGGCCATATAGGCCACTTTTGTTGATATTGAGCTGAATCAGCTGTCTCTCTGTGGATACACGGCGAGAATTGCAAGAAAACACAGCGTAGGGTTGCAGAGCCCCCACACGGCCAACCGCAGTCCCCCCACTTTGGTGACGCGGCATGGCAGTGTTCGAGGCTGCCGATCCAGCCGCCCCCCGCTAGCCGGGGCGGAGCGGTGTTTTATGTATATGCGCGCGCGCGCGCGCACGCGCGGGCCGACCCGGCCAAACGAGCCACCCAGGCGCCCCCTCCCATCGACGCACACGGGGCGCTGGGCACACACACGCAGAGTGAGCGGGTGAGGCCTCCCCAGCAGCAACCACCTCCGTGCCGCTTAACCCCCCCCCGCCACATGGCCCGGCGACGCACACAATCTCCGGCGGGAAATGGCCCGCCGGTCAAAGCACAGAAGCAGGCAATCACAGCCACACACAGGGACCCCCCATGGACGCTAGCGGCCGTACGATCACCCGGCACAGCGCGACACACCAGCAGAGCCACAGCACCCTCCACACGTACGGCCAAAGAGGCACGCGACTGGGCCATCGGCGGCCGACACGGTGAGATTCGCGCGGGGATGTGCGGGCTACCGCATCTTCCACATGACGCCCAGATCTCCGATCAGAGATTCACACTCCCGGCTTTCGGTCATCCGAGCGCACCTGCTCCGGGGACGCCGTCTGCGGCAAGGGCGGTGCCGCCGATACCGATGGCGCCTCTGGCGTGATCCCATGGGTCGTCGTCGGGTTTGCTGCCGGGTTGGAGCAAATAATCTACTGCTGCACGGGGTTGTTGTCGACCCCCGTCCGTAGCATCGTGTTCAGCGCGGAGCACAAGCCGGGCTTGGTCAGGCCGTCGGCAGTGTTGTGATCCGACTTGACGAGACCAACGTTGGATATCTCGTGCTTGTTGTAGGCGTCTCGTGCGGCTGCGACGTCAATCATCAGCCTCTTCTCGGTCGTGTGAGATGCCCTCGTAATGACGTCAAATATCTGCTTCGAGTCGGTCAGCATCACCAATGGCAACGGCTGGTCGTACACGCGTTCCAAGTTGTGTTTGAGGATGTAGGCTGCGTCAAACGTGTCTGCAAAGGCGTAGACCTCACCAACCATGATGCTCCTCACGACGAGTCGTGCCTTCTTACTTGCATAGGTCAGCACGTGGCACCGGTCCGCCCCGTCGCAGAGCAGCACGATGAAGCCCATCTGGGACGACATATGGTCGTTTGATGCAAAGGAAGCGTCCGCGTCTACGCGCAAGTGGAGCGACGCGCGTTCGAGGGGACCGTAGTGCGGCAAGAGGGATCTAGTCGACTTGGCATGCTTGACGGCCTTGTTCTACTCCTTGACGTGGCGCTCGGATAGAAGCGCTTCCGTCACTTGAGCGGCGCGGTTGATGGCACAGCACAGATCTGGCCGACCGTGTGCGAGCCATGCAAATGCAGCACGCGCTCGTACGAAGTCGGTGAAACCCACTGATAGCGGCAGTCGTGACAATGTATCAATGTAGAGAGTCTGGTCCAGGATGAAAGACCTCGGAGGTCCCGGTATCGTGCGCACGGAGACGCCAATGAAGGTAATGTCATCGTACACCCGTGGTTTGGACTTAAACTTGTCCAGAGTAGCCGTCGTCAGGTCTTGGAACCTTTTTTTACCACCCATGCAGGAGTCGTCGACAAAAGCTCCTAGCATCCCGTCGGGGTCGCCAGCATCCTTCTTGAGGAAGAGCGCGGGGTCTCCAGTAAGCGGGTCCATGACCAGGTCTTCCTTGACGTGGAGCACGAACGTGACGACCCAGTAGTCGCCGGCTTCGGGTACACCGTACAGGGTCTTGAGCACCCGTAGCAGCTCGTTTTCGTGCAGCCCAAAGTACTTGGCGTCGCGTGGCCGCACCTTCACGTAAAGGTCTCGTGCCATGGAATCCTTACTCTACAGGTACGCCTGATTGACGTCGTGGGAGAAGAAACGCCAACCAAACACCGCACTTGTTGACAATATGACCTTCGTGGAGCTCTGTCGCAACGTTGACAAGTTGTGTACGATGAACGGCTTCTCACGGTCACCACAGCCCTGGGCAACATAACGGGCCTTCGCCACCTCCGTAGGGATGTTGGGCTGCTTGATCGCCAACACGAAGCGTCCACCAAGGATTTTGGCGTTGTCCGGCACGTCGTCCTTGTGTACCTTCTCCCAGACACATCGACGCTTGAGGCCGTCGGCCTCCGCTTGTTCAGCGAGTTCCATCGGCTCTGACGTTGCGCGTGGGTCACCGGGCTTGAGAACCTCCGTGATGAAGGTCAGACTGGGCTGATCGTCGGCCGTTGTAGAGCCGCGGTGCTCTCGACGCGCCACCTCCCGGATCCGCCGGCCAACACTGTTGACGAGTGCATCCGCCGCAGAGATACCGTCAGAAACGTTGTGAGCAGCCCGGGACGTCCCGTTAATCACAGCCGACATATTGGCTGTCGTCGTGGCGTTCGTCGCCATGGCTTCTACGGCACGCGTGGTAGCTCCCGTGCTCCGCGGTGGTGCTTCCGCCGCTTCCGTGCCCGTTGGTGCCGACTCGCGTGATGCTGCCGTCTCTTCGGTACCGCTCTTCGCGCTCACTGGCGATAGCGATGGCTTGTACACTTTAATCTGGTGTATGGAGAACAGCTTGAGTTGGTCCTTGATGTTGAGTTTCAGCAACTGTCCATCGCTTCCCTCGACCATGTATGGGCCTTTCCACTTCTGGAACTTCTCACGGAAGACCAGCACGCGCGTGCCGGGTCCCACTTCGAGCTCGGCCGTCCTACGCAGCCGCTCTGGGAGCGCCTTTCTCAGTCGCGCCTGCGCCACGAGCTTGACCAAATCGGCGCGCGCCTCGGCGATGGCTTGGCAGCGCTCACGGTGACCGGGTAGGTTCGCCGGCTTGACAGGAATCCGGGGGTCTCCCCCAAGCACCAGCGACTCCGGAGAGATGTCGGCAGGTCCTGCCGTCTGGTTCATGGCCCACACCGCCAGAGCGAGCGCCACGTCGAGAGGAGAGATTGCGTGATCCATGCGGGCCGTGCGGTAGATCTGCCGCAACATGGCGTGATACCGTTCGCCGGCGCCAAGAGAGTTGTGACTCTCAATGCCCGAGTCGATCGGCTTGATCCCCGCGTCGCACACCATCTCCTTCCACTAGTCCGACTGCAGGTTGGTCCCCGGGTTCGCATGCAGCTGCTCCGAGTAGCCCGCGTACACTGCCACCCAGATGCGGAGGAAGGCGTCCCACACCGATTTTGAGCTCACGCGATCAGGAAGAAATGTGGCGGCACTAAACAACGTGTCCCGGTCAACGACGTGAATGACAGGCATCTGCTCCAACGTCATCAAGTCAATCATCACCCGCCGATTGAAGCAGAGAACCTCTTTTGGCATGGAAATACGGAAGCGGCTTGGCTACTCGGCAAGACGTTGGCACAAGTCACAGGCCTCCGCAACCTTCTCCAGCTGCCGCAGCGTCCCGGGTGTCGCTTCCTTGACCTTATACCGACGCATAAGCGAGTAGAGACGCACGGGCTTGGCATGGTAAAAATACTTGTGGATGCGCTGCAGCTCGGAAAAGGTGTACAGGATGTCGGACCCCCAGTCGAGGTAGATGTGACCGTACTTACGCACTACAGGCTCCGCCACACCTTCGTTGACGCAGACCAGGTGGTTGGTGACTTTGTTGACGTACATGCGATAACGGTCCATGATGTCCAGACCCAGCAGGAACGGCACGTTCCATGCAGTGACGTTGACGAACAGCGGCACGAAGAAGTCTTCAGCAATGGGTAAGCGGATGGAAACAGCGCCGAGGGTATCAAACGTGCAGCCACCTAGCCGGTAGCTCCTCAGCTCCTTCTCCGTCTCAAGGTCGGCCTCTTGACGAATCGACGCCCTGTATGCCTCGGCCTGCGGCTTTCTAATGACCGTGTGCTGTGCACCGGTGTCGAGGCAGGCGCCTTTGAACTTCTCCTTGACGGCCAGCAAGGCAACGCTCGTTGGGTCTTCCTCAATGTTGGGCTTGGGCGGTGGTCGTTTGTTTTCGGGGGAATATCGACGGATCAGACCCCTGGCGGAAAATACGGACCGGAGCCACTGTGCCTAGTGTCCGCATCGTACATAGCACCAGTAAGGCCGTAGTAGAGCTCCGCGGTATCCGACTTGACACCATCATCGTCACCGGTGCTGGATGGCACATCCTGCTGCTTTTCACCTTCTGCGGCTTGGTCTTTGGTGAGTGCGTCGTTGTCTTTCTCGTTGACATCTCGCGTCTCGACTACGTCACTGAGCGACGCGACGCGCAGCTCTCTGCACATCTCGTAGTAAACAGTGGTCTCGAATTCCTTGGATGGGCGCGTCTCAGCCCAAACTTCAGTCCGTTGTTTGTGGACCCGTTTTGGCGGGACACACGGCAAGACGGTGAGTCTTGTCCCCGCAGTTCCAGGATCCGCCACGGGGTGGGGGCCCCGCCGCGCGGTGCTCGCCCGCTGGACGCGCCGACAGTCGAGTAGCACTCCCCGTGTCGGCGACAGCGTACCGGCCCTGACCACCAAAGTAGACTCTGGTCACGGCTTCGACAGCCGCATCCGCAGCGCTGGATGCGCGATCGCGCGCAACCGCTCATTCTGCGTCTGTCTTGAGAGACAGTGACGCAAGGAGCTCCTCGTACAACTCCTGGAAGGTCACGGGCTGTACGTCTGGGCGGCTCAACGGCTGCATTGCCCAGGGGTAGCCAATGACTGCTCCGCGCAGAAAGTGTGCCCGGTGCGCAGCACCATAAATCTCCCGTGTCAGCACCTTGGCAACACGCGCAATGATTGTGAAGACCTTCTCGAGTGCGTCCGCCTCCGACACGTCCGCTTTGATGAAGTCGCTCATGCGCAGGTTCTGGAGGTAGCTCTCGGCGCGGCCTTGGTGCACAGCGATGAGGAAGCGTCCTTCGATATTGGCGCGCGCGGTCTCATACGAAACGGTTGTCCGCATCACCTCGTCCAGATATAATCTCAGCGCCTCGCCGTCGAGTAGGTTCTGCAAGAGCAGCATCTTTTGGTGCGCCGACACGCAAAAGTAGCGCGTCACAAGATCGTACTGTGTCTTGCAGTGGTTCAACAGCCGGTCCGTCTTGCCCATGAACTGTGCGGCTCGGTCCTTGAAACGTCCACTGATCTCACGCGCCTGACGGCTCTCCATGGCAGAGACCGCCACGATATCTTGGATATTCGCAGGCTCGGCTCCACCAAGGTGGCCTGTGCCGTATCCGTGGCTGCTCCGGTCGTCGTGGAAGGAACCGCCGTCTCTGGCGCCACCACTGCGGTCAGAACGTTCCAAGGCGTCTCCACCGCCGTCCAGGCGTTTCCCAGCGGTCCCAATGCCGCTGACATGGGCGCAAAAACCTTGGTAGCCGCCGAAACCGACGTGGTCACCGTCTCCTCGGCCGCTGCCTGAAACGCCTTGGGGGTCATCGCGTCGACTAGTGCAATGGTCGCTTCGTAAGGCACCATGAAGTACACCTCCCGTGCCACCTATGTCCATCCCGAGGTTGCCACCTGGGGTTCCACGTTCCGAAGAACGCCGGTACAGGCGGACATCTTGGCTGGGCATCCCCAAAAAGCCGGGCCGCCTCGTACCGTCCCCCACGAGCGTGCCGCCAAAGTACCGAGCCGATGGGTTCAAGCCGCGCCCCTGAGGCCCGGGCGCGTCGCCTGCTACTAGTCCCATGGGGCTTGGAGACGTTGGCTTGCGAGTGTGGTCCCTGTAGTCCTCCATCTACAGCTTAATGGCTAAGTCGTGCTCATCATCCTCGTACAGCTGCGACGCCAGCGCCATGGCCGCATTCGGCGCGTCGTCCTTGTTGATCTCGGCTCGCCAGTAGTTGAGCCACTCAAGCAGCTCCGCGTGCAGCACCGGAAAGACCATCATATCGCGGGAAAACAGCTTGCCAGGCGGAAACAAATTGGCGACCCGACGCTTGACCTCCGCACCCGTTAAAGGCGCCGAGTCATCCGAAGCGTTGATCAGACGAATGCAGTGCGCAAGCCCGGCAGGCACGATGGGGAGAGTGTTTGCATCAAGTGCCGGCATGAATACGCGTACCTTCATGGAGTCCGTGCCCGACACGCCTGCATGGGGCGGCAGAGCCCCCGATGGTGAACCCGTCTCACTCGGCATCGTGCTCGAACGCTGTTGACGAGGAAACTCTTAGCCAAGGTCTTGTTCGGCGGTAGGAAGGCGTCAGCGTGTGCTGAGGCACGACACACGAGCGTAACAGAGAACGGCTCGCACCGGGGCCCTGCGTAGCGAAGTGGGGCGTATCCCCCCAGCGGTGTCCTCGGTTGCGGGTCACCTCTCAGCGGGGTAGGAAATCGACCCCTCCAGTACCAGCGACGGGGGGCTACCAGATTTCGGGAGAGTACCCTTGTGGCTCTGGCGACGACAGGCGACTCGACTGGCCGAAGCCCCAGTACAGCCCCGTCGACGTACCCAGCACCCCGCGTTACCGTCGCCGCGATTTACTATGGGGCCAGCTTCAGTTCCCCGGCGTCCGCAGAGCTCGTCGTACGCTCACACGCCTACTTGTTGCCGCCAACGCCGCCCGTACGGACAAAGGCTCCGACCTTCCCGACCGCACCCACACGGCACACGGGGGCACAAGGGTCGTTGCACTGACCCGTGGAGGCCGGATAGCACCCCCCGACTACGCCAGCCTTGCCAGGAAAGCCCCAGGCTGCCACACGGCCAGGGTGGAGAGATCCGCTAGGTAGACAGGAAGGGCGCGCTTCGATCGCGGGCCTCAAAGCCGCAAAAGTCCGATCCGCCTTCGTCATCGGTGCGCACGGGACAACAGAGCACTTCAAGTTCGCCGGAGAAAATCGCCATTGTGGAATAACGGCGAGATTTGCAAGAAAACACAGTGTAGGGTTGCAGAGCCCCCACACGGCCGACCGCAGTCCCCCCACTTTGGTGACGCGGCATGGCAGTGTTCGAGGCTGCCGATCCAGCCGCCCCCCGCTAGCCGGTGCGGAGCGGTGTTTTATGTATATGCGCGCGCGCGCGCGCACGCGCGGGCCGACCCGGCCAAACGAGCCACCCAGGCGCCCCCTCCCATCGACGCACACGGGGCGCTGGGCACACACACGCAGAGTGAGCGGGTGAGGCCTCCCCAGCAGCAACCACCTCCGTGCCGCTTAACCCCCCCCCGCCACATGGCCCGGCGACGCACACAATCTCCGGCGGGAAATGGCCCGCCGGTCAAAGCACAGAAGCAGGCAATCACAGCCACACACAGGGACCCCCCATGGACGCTAGCGGCCGTACGATCACCCGGCACAGCGCGACACACCAGCAGAGCCACAGCACCCTCCACACGTACGGCCAAAGAGGCACGCGACTGGGCCATCGGCGGCCGACACGGTGAGATTCGCGCGGGGATGTGCGGGCTACCGCATCTTCCACATGACGCCCAGATCCCCGATCATAGATTCACACTCTGGTGACGAGAACGCACTGAATAACCAAAAGCCAACTGATGTAAATGATGGTGACGATTCAAATGAATGTGAACAAAATTACTTGAACTCCACCTACCATCTTTTTCTGAAAACTTCAACCAGGGATGTACTCCCGATGGAAGAGCCGCAAGCAGTATGAATGTGACGTTCCCATATTTTTGTTGTCGATTAGTTTTTGTACTGGTTTGTAAGTCACAGCGTACCGGTGGATAATCATTATCAACTCCCATCTCGCAAGATATTCTACCCGATTCGGTGGTGAATCAATCACCCGCATAGCGGATGGATCGACTGACTCGGGCGTCACAAAGGATGCAGATAGCTGACATCGGTGCCCCCAACACCTTTCGAGAGCATGAGGGGCGCAACAAGCGCGTCTCTGTCCGCCACGCTTTGCAGTGTCGACACAGTTCCCGGGGAGACCAGGTCAGGTCTCAGGTGCATCTTTGCTCCGTGAGGTGTCGACCAGACCACACTGGTCGTGGTACAAATCTCGCGCGGTTGTGCACCCGTGGCAGATCCGGCAATCATTCAAACGAGACCTGTCTTTAGCCCGACCTCCATGTTGGCGTGTGGTTAAGTTAAAACATTATGCCGAGACATGTCATGACCCAGAACGTCTCGGAGACTTTTGCAAGTACAGTCATTGCTCGCTTGTAGAGCAGGGTCGCGCATTGTGTAGCCTGCCCCCTGCCCAACAGTAGCTCCGTTAAATATGCGAGCAATCCAACATGATCGTTCTGAAACCGACCCGGGAAGGACAGCGAGGCGCGTTCGGTCGCTCCATGAAGCCAGCTTCTAGACCACGATCACAACGCATTTGACACGATCATTGTCGTTTAGGGACGCCGCAGTCCGAAATGAGGTTTGGACGCCAGCTGCCAGGCCGTCGGTCACACCTGCACTCCGCTGAAACAGACCAGCCCGCATGCGTGCACGCCACCACACTGGGCGCCACAGTTGGCACCAACCGTCCATGCCTTCGTTTGTGGTGCGTGCCACTCCGTACTTTATGTACATCGCCACCCGCTGCATCTCTCCACCAGGTTCTCTTCGATGTTAACTTTCTTCCAGTGGGTTCTTGCCGCACGCGGTCTCGCCTGGGTACGTCGACGGTTTTTTCCTTCCTGTGCGCTCCAGAGTCACGCTGCATTGAATGGGTGTGCACATTTGGGGAAGAGCCGGCCGTTGGTGGGCGGGTGGGCGGACTAGGACGATGCACGCAGTCTCTTTCATGACTGAGATGCTCCTCACTCATCCCGTCGTGCGGCAACAATGAAGACGCTGACCTGTACATTTCCTACTTGGCTTTGCTGCTCTTGACGTTGTTGCAGCGTGCTGTGCCTGTGCTGTGTTTGTTCCATCTCTTCTTGCATGGCTCTAGCTCAGTGCTGCAACCGAGTCTTCCAGATCCATATCTGTTTCTGCCGCACCCCCCCCAGGTGCCGAGTTTCTCCGAGGTATCTCCCTCTATGCCCTTCATTGCGTCGTGGCACCATTCTCCTCCATCGACTTCGAGGTTCAAGATATTTTCAACGTTCTCTGAGGGTGACCTCTGGCGAAATGTGCTCTCCGGGGGCCCGAGGGGCGATGAGTGGGCGATGCGTGGGAGAAGTCGACTGTGCTCACGACAATCCATGCGCTGTAACGAGCCCGGCTTGATTGGGGATTTGGGGGGGGGGGGGGGGGGGGGGGGGGGGGTGATGGGCCGACTGGGCTACTCAACCCGGACGCCGTATGGCATGGGGAACCGGACGGGCCCTCGCCGTGCGCAACCCCCCGGTATATATACCGCGTGGCGAGCCAGAGGCCCGCCGTGCCGCCCCCGTCTGTGCCCCCTGCGCCGCGCAGGCACAAGGCCCCCACCCCTGCAGGGGCCGATCTGATGCCTGCACGGCTGCTGCCGCCCCGTGGGTGCCCAGAGGCTCCCCGTTCCAGCCCCCTGGCCCTCCGGCACGCATCGGCCATTCTGGGCCGCTCGCGACCGTTCGCGCCGCTGGATCCATCACCCCGCCCGCGCGAGAGTGTCAGGGGTCTTCTCGTTAACCTCTGCAGGCGCTGGCGAAGGCGTAGCGCCGTCACGTCCCTTCGCACGTCGTTACGCGACACGCTGATTGGTTGTCCCTTGTGGCCTTCGTGGTGGCGGATCATTCGATCTGCGCCCACTCGCCGGGGCGGCTCGAATCTCATTACATGGGTATGTAGCATATCTCCTTAATATTTGGGATATTGGGCCCGGTAGCCCCCCTGACTGGTCAGTATTCACGTGGAGGATTGAACTGACTTGTGGCTTGCCCTTTGGGACGTTACGTTCGTCTTGTATATCTGTCCTTTCTTTTATCGTCTCTATTTTGGTGGTTATTCGATCTTTATGATCGCTCGGTCGATTGACCCCGCCCCTTTACCGTCTGATAATAAAAGCACCTTGGGACCGGAGTTCGCCGTCGTCGGCACCCCCGGCTCCCCATCAGATGTTGCAAGAACAAGAGTTCTTCTTCCTCGCCCCTGGGACGATAGCGTTCGCTTTATAGTGCGTCTACGGTCGGTCGCTACTTACTTGTTAGTTAACCAACGTCATTAATACCACACGGGAGATGGCGACTGTGCTCGCCACGATGCATCCGCTGTGATGAGCACGGCTGGATTGGGGATTTTGGGGGGGAAATGGGGGGATGGGTTCGGTGCTGGCATCGATCTGCCTGCTTGATGTGTTCCATTCGATTGCGTTTCTTTTCTCGCAGCGCTTCAAAATCCGACCGCTTTCCTGTTATTGTTGTTTTTGGTGGTGCGTGCGGGAGTACTATCAACCGTCTGCTTGGTATACGCCTTGAATTATTCTTTCGTTCCTGTAGGTAAACAATGCCCACATACTGCACCGACTTGCAGCGACTGGCTGCGATACGCGTCATTCGTGTCGCACACGGTCGGCTGCAAGCTTCTTCCGCCAGGCAGCCTCAACGCCGATATTGCTTGTACTTCGCATACAACCGCCAACTGGAGAGCTGTGGCGGTGCCTGTTCTTACCGTGTGCTTGCATTTGTGTACAAATTGACTGCATCTAAAGGACGTACACATGCTCCTTTTTCTTCCTCTCCATCTCCATCCCGCTCATCCGCGTTCGCCTCTTCTGTCTCGTCGCTTGACTCCCGCCACAGCTCTGCGTCAGCGGTATCAATGATGACCTCGGGGTCACTGTCCTGTCCAAGCCACGCTTCAACTGCATGGTGACGCTCCACCTGCCCCGCGTCAACAAACAACGCACACCGAGGGAGCAGCCCCTCATGTCACTCAGCACTTGGTCCCCGTCCTGGGCCACAGTCCGCAGGGAGTGTCGGTACGACCCGTGCATGGCTGTCACCGACGCCGCCATAGCCGGGGGTAAGATCCGCGCCCTAACCCAGCAGTGGGAAATTGTTGCAGTATCCATTGCCTCCCGTTCCAGCTTGACAATCTCGGAAATTTCTGGTGGGTGGGCCGCCGCACCGTCACGCACACCGCGCACGGGCCGCGAAGCGGCAGCTCGCCTCCGACGAGGCCGCGGGGAAGCACAAGCAGGAGGCTCGGCCCACACATTGGGCTCTGCCGGTGCGGGGTCCGCGGGGAGCCCCGTGACGACCGGTGGGGTGTAGGTCGCCTCGAGCGTGCTTCTCGGAACGCTTGCGGGGGAGGAGCCGTCTATCGGCTTGACGCGCACGCCCGGCGCTGCGAAGGTGGGCGCGCCAGCCGGAGTGATTGCATCGACGGCGTGGGCAGGGCCGACGGCCGAGCCGACACGCCCGTCTGCCGCACCGTCTGCACCCGTGTTGACCCCGCCTTGTGGGGCGGGGGGGAGCTCCAGCGTATCTGGCTGCGCGCCTGCTGCCCTGCCGGCCGAGATATTGGCGCCCCCCGATTGGCAGACACCTCCCAGCGGGAATGCAAGCGTGTCCCCTCTCCATGAAGCGTCACCACCATCGAGGCGTGGTGTTGCTTGGAACGGTCTGGAGCGGAATTCACCTGCCTGCGTGGCACCCCTGACCCTCACACAGGCCGGTTTCGAGCCGAGTGCACCGCCAAAAGCAGCATCCGCACCAACGCTGCCCCACCTCGGCGAGGGGCTCAAGATGCGCCCTTGCCAAGGCTCCCAAGTCTGTGGCCTGGGCCGCAGGGGTGCGGGGGGGCCCTCCATTTCGAGATGGGGAGCAGCGATGGCGCCTGCGCTTACTCCCGTCAGATTACCGCCGCCACCCGCTTCGCCCCGTTGGACGGCGGTGTCTGCCGCACCGGCTAAGGCGCCATCCACGCTGGGCGGCGTGCCGCCGCCATGGCCCGCCCCGCCGGGTAAAGTAGAGCGGGCCTCACCAGCCAATGCATCACCACCGACCTCCGCCACGCCACCCTGACCGCGCACTCCGGCCGTGGAGGATGCGCCCAGGCCGCCGCCAGCTGCGGCCACACCACCGCCCGCCCCAGCGACCGGTGCACTGCAGGAAGTGCCCACCGCTGCAATGGCCGCCCCACCGACCGGGGCCCTGCGGGAAATTTCAACCGCCGCAACGAGGCGCCCTCCCGCAGTCGGGCGCCCGCCCCTACGCGGGTCCACGGGAGGCTCGCGTGTCCGAGCTGTCGCGACTGGCGCCAACTGCGACCATTGAAAAGCATCAATCACCAACCCCAGAAGACGCATTTAATAACGCCTCTGGAGGGCGGAAATAATCCCAGCATCGAGACGCTGGTGCACGGATGTCACGTTCGCGGGGAGCGGACATAGCTCCACTTATGAATGCTTCAATTTTCCGTGCGCTCTACAGTTGTCAACAATAAGGATGCAGGCCAGCTGGCTTCCGGCCCGAACGGCTGTCACAAAGACGGTGTTGAACCACTTTTTGTACACTTCCTCGTCCATCCAGGCCGGTTTTTGGGAGAAGTAGGGGAGAGGGCAGGGGGCTCGATGTGGCTTGAAGCAAACAGGAACCACTGCCTTTCCAATCACCGTCACTGGAATCTTGTGAGTTTACGTAGTCTTGACCTTCAGCACAAGGGTCGTACGATCTTTGTCCTTGATGCCCTTGCTTCCGCGCGCCCGTCGTCTGCTCCCCGCCGAAACGTAGGCCCGTTTTGGAAGCCATCGAAAGTAGAGGCCGGTCTCGTCCATATTGGATATCTTCTCCGCATCGTAGGCCTCGAGTTGCGTCCGAATCTCTACCATCCGCTGCTGAGACGAATCCATATCAGCCGCCGCCGTCGCGCCCATTCCCCATAGGGATACGGTATGGTCTGGTCACCGCCGGGTTACACGCTGCCATCTGGTTCAAGAAGGAGAGGAGCATACGGCATGACTGGGACGAACTCGACCAACACACCACTTTTTCAGAGAGAGTCATTTCTGGTGCTTTGAAGGGTCCTGGGAACGGAAACGTAAGTCGCTAGGTGTACACATACGTCCTTTCTACTTTTCTCGCCCCTCCAAGTTCACAGCGGCCAGACACGCCGCTACCTCCTCACGGTGACCTGTCTACCTTCTGGCCAAGTATCTATGTGCGTTGGCTGTGTTACATCTCATGCACTCGATAGAGACTAAAAAGCCACACCAGGACGGTCGTAGGATAACCACGGCGCAAAGTGTCCTTTCAGCCAACCCAGCCACCCCAAAATCGTGCGTATGAGTAGCCTGCGGAGGCGGCATAGTGCAACTGCACTCAAGGACCTCCCTGAATGATCCATAAGCTCCCCGCGCACACCTAGCCATGGCCCATGACAAGATATGGGCGAATGTATCACAAACATACTACACCGACGCCGGCAGCTACCGCAGCCGGCTGCTCCCACGCAATCACCACCACCAGCTGCCCCACCCACATCCGACGGCCGCGAAACGCCCTCCCCAGCACCTGCCACCCGCCAGCCGCCACCGACGGCCCGCGCTCCCACTGCTGGGTCGCCGCCACCAACCGCCGGTGGGGGCGGCGGCCAGCCGCGGGAGAGGTGGACAGAGGCGGGGGAGGCGCCAGAAGCGGGGGCCACGGCCAGGGGCTGGGGCGGCGGTGGCGGCAACGGCGAAGGCGGCAGCGGGGGCGGCGGGGGGGGCCAGAGCTGGAAGCGACGCCAGTGGCGGGGGCCACGGCCAGGGGAAGGGGCGGCGATGGCGGCGACGGCGGTGGCGGCCGTGGGGGAGGAGGCACGAGGCCGGGGCGGGGGACAGCGGCAGAGACGGCGGCCAGGGGCGGGAGTTGCGGCCAGATCCAGAGGCGGCGCCGGAGGCGGGGGCCACGACCCAGGGCTGGGGCCGCGGCGGCGGCGGCGGCGGCGGCGGCGGCGGCGGCCGGGGCGGGGGC
>Ga0209093_1000988_pt1 | contig 15984 bp, 22 predicted proteins | sample SidtaG_4_FD_187450 | JGI IMG/M metagenome (GOLD analysis project Ga0209093, IMG submission 187450) | Marine algal microbial communities from Sidmouth, United Kingdom - Sidmouth_Male1 metaG (SPAdes) (version 2) | ecosystem: Host-associated > Algae > Red algae > Unclassified | place: Sidmouth... | reverse complement strand
GGGACATTCTCAGGCAACGCGGCGAGGAGTGTTGCTCCACCAATCACCAATCAAAGCACAGATCACCCAAGTGTCGCACTCCGAGGGAAGAACGGACGGTCAGGAACCCGGCAAGCACCTTACCTGGATCCAGGCAGATTGACCAATCAGCGCCCCTATTGGGACAGCTGGAGGGGCTCTTTCCGTGTCCGTCTCATAGAGGAGCTTCGCTAATCACGATTTTCAATTAATCTATGGTTTTATTGCTGTCTGCGGACTTAGGCTGGGGGCTGTGGCTGACCATCGCCGTCGCCGCCGCGTCTTCGTGTCCGAGGGTGCTCGCTTGCCTCGGTCGGTAGCGGACTTCCCACTTCTGGCTGCCTGCACGGGATGGACGGCGAGGGCAGGGGGGGAGCGGTGGCGGGAAGGTCGAGAGGAGACACCAACAAAGACGGAAGAGTGGTGACCACAAAAGGGGGGGGGTTGATGGACACGCGAAGGCACCGCAGTTCATCCTTCATCTGACCGCAGCGTGGCAGAGCGGTGCGTCGGTCATCGTAGGGAGGGGGGGGGGAAGTGCGGGTAGGCCGAGGTGGTCGCCGTTGTCCGTCCAGTGCGACGTGAGGGTGAGTAAGGAGCCGCCACTGTAGCCGAGGCTGCCCCCCGCTGCCGCTGTCCCCCGCAGTGACCACCCCGCCTCCACAACGTCAGCCACCACTCCGCTCGTCGCACCGAAGGCAGCGGCCGAGACCCGAGGCAACAGTCCTGGCATTATGTTAAAAAACACATAAAAAACGGGAGAACGGCAACTGACTAATCTATGGATTAAGTATGTATTAAACCGATTTAATTTAATGCATGTATTTTATTGGTGCCATCCCTGCTCTAACGATGCTCTTCTGAGCATCAATGCACACACGTGAGACCGGATACCTTTGCGCATTCTGGGCGAACCATCTCTTCCGAAAAAGGAGATAATAGGCATCTATTGGCTGCCGCCCATTTCCAGGCAGCGATCACAGCCTATAATCCACCTCGCCAAGCGAAAACAGCCTGTCAATCACCTCGTCGGAGGAGATTGATAGGCCACGAATCGCCGACCGTGGTAGGCCATACATTGGGCGCGGGCGGGCCATGGAATCATTTCCTCTTTCCACGGCGGCATCCGGCCAGACCCCCTCTCAGCTCTTTGCATCGCATGCCATTTGAAAATGGACAGCGTCGGCATCAGATTTTCACAATTTTCCAAAAGGGGGCCGGATGATTTGCGTATTTTCAACAGAAAGTGAAGCCGGTGAGCTTTGACGATCACTTTCGCTTGGACGAGTACGTTTCTACTTCTGCTGTGCCTACGCCCACTTTTTGACCCACGTCCGAGCCAAAGAGCGGCCACACGACACCGGTGTTGCCCTCCACTCTGACCGCACTCGTTTTCAGCTTCTGCATGCTTTGTCATGGTCGATCTTCACCCAAATCGAGCGACTATGGCAGATCCCTGTTCTTCGGACTCCCTCCGTTTCCAGGTCTGACCTGAAGCAAACGGATGCGCGGCTTCGTGGACCGGTTGACGTCATAGATTGGTCACGGGATCCTCGTCCTATCTCTCGAGAATGTCCCGGAACGCCCGGACTTGGCGTCGAGTGTGATGGAATCTTGTGGGGGAACTCTGGCGACCTCTGACAAGCGGCCCGACGCCGCATCATCGGTGAACGAGGCGGCCCAACAGAATGCCGAACAGAATGGCTTATTCGGGAACAGGCAAACAGATGCCGATCTGTTGGGCCGTCTGTTCGGGTAACAGACCCCGAACAGAACGCGATTCTGATCGGTTCCGCGGTTGAGTTGTCTCGAAGGGCCGTTGGGCATGTGCCAGAACCTCTTCCCAGCCACGGTTCTTTCTTGGCTATTAAGCACACTATATGGGTCCTTTCCGAATAGAGGTCTCGATTCGGAGGGGTTCTATGACTTAATCTCCCCCGCAGAGGAGTGCCCGGGGTAGGTTTGTTTTGTGAGCCCTGGGGCTCTCATAAGGGCGTGTCCAGCAATGGAGCCAACCGCCCAAAACTCCAAACGTGGCTAAACGTGGCACCGTTTGGCGAACCGGGCATTGGTGGCTAGGTCGAGCTCCAAAACTAGGGTGTGACGGTCCAAAAATAACCCTTCCTCACATACTGTAGTCTTCTAATCGGTCTCGTGTGGGGCCCGCGCGATCGCTTAGTTTTGGAGCTTAAACGGCAGCGAAACGGCACTGAGGTCCAAACAGAGGACGATTCACGGTTTCTCGCTGCAGCCGGGGTCGACGGCAAGTTCTAAGGGTCGCTCCAGTGACTCAAAAATGTAGATTCTCTGCAAGCCCATGGGCAGAGCAAAGGTCAGAACCTGGCACCATCTTCCAGCACGATGCGGGTGCGACGACATATAAGTTGGTAATCGACGCGGACAAAGTTCGCGCGATACTCAGCGCCGGCCTGTGGTACGCGGACTGACACAGGGTCCTTACGTGACTGAGTCGGATTTGTGTTAGGCAACTAAGGGAAATTAGTCGCTCGTGAGAAATTACTGATGCTGGTGCTGGAAGGTGGAAGGGGCACAGCGAAGTCTCGGTGCCGATTTGGCCGTGCTCTCGTCAGCCGACGTGCCACACTGGCGCGCTTGCTGCCCGGCTGACGGCGAGGGGTGGGGGACAAGCTTTGGCGAGCGGTGTGGAGCAAGCGCTGCTCGGCGCGAGCAGCATCACGGCTCCAGTGTGGCGGAATCCTCCGCCCCGGCACGCCACACTGGAACGCGGCCTACCCACCCGAGGGCGAACGTCGTAGAGAGAACCTCATATAGTGGTGTAGAGTGAGCGCTGCACGGTGCGAGCTAGCCGATTGCTCAGTGGCCGGCCACGTTGGACGACGGCTGGTGGTGCGTCAAGATATAGTAGTCTTGGACACGAGGCGGTGTCGATTGCTTTGTGCCTCCTCTCTCACTACCTTTCCTACCACCCCTCAAAAATCGATACCCCCACGCTTTTCAACCCGGCACGCCATCTACGCCCCATGCTCCCTACCATGGACCTGTCTGTGAACCCCGATGCTGTTGCTGCAGCTGGGAGCCCCTGCCGGGCAGGCGACGGCGTCATCAACAAGGAGGCAGCCCCCGCGTCGCACGAGGCACGTGGCTATGCGTGGACCTCCCGTGACGGTGGGTGCACCATAACGGTGGACGAAGCTGGTGCTAAGCACGACGCGGCGGGTGCCGTGGCGCCGACTGCGGGCTTTGTCGACGCCCGCGTAGCAGCAGTCCTTGCTACCAATCCGACGGACGTAGGACACCACCAGTGGCGCTCAAGCCCCCCAGTCAACGACGATGCGGCACATGTGCTGCGAGCTCCTCGCGGTGCTCAACCCCTTGGCGCGCCTTGGCGTCTTCGCCCTGGCTCGACACCCCATTTTCCCGGTTGGGTGAACTCGCCTGTCCAGGGGTCTCTCATTGGTGGCGGCGGCGGCACCTTTTCTCAATCTCTTGCTGACAGCGCCTCGCTGCCCGGCATGATGGGTACGGGGGTGCCATTCTCCCAACCGGCGGAGCCCACCAACCAACTCCACCATCTTGGCGGCGTGGATTCGGACGGAACGGTGGCTTACAGATGGGGCGACTGCCAGCCTAGCCACGCGGCCAATCAAGCCGCGCCTACAAGCGCTTCCGGCCGCGACACCACCGGGACAGGACCAAGCTCCTCTACGCCGGGCAAAGCCCCAGCGTGCGGCGCCCCTGCGCCGCGCCCCCGGCTGAAGTGGACGGAGGGTGAGTGCGTCGGGGCGCTGACTGCAGCAGCATCTCATTGGGCGCTGTATCGCGGTCGGCGTACCGGCGACAAGAAGCGGCGCACGGCCCAAAACCTCCTCAACGCCTTTATAGAGTCCACGCCCGAGCAGGACCGCCCTCGTGCCTCCATGCGCTCCGTAGAGCAGCTGGACAAGAAGCTCAAGGCCCTGCGCGCCAGTCTCGTTTCCACGCGGAAGGAGATGGGCAAGACAGGGAATGCCACACAAGACAAGGAGGACGCTGTTGCTGCGTTTGGAGGCCAAGCGCTGTACGAACTCGCTGTCAGCACTTTCAAGGATTTTTCCATTTTTACGGAGGACACGGTGCGGGAGCCGGTTTTATTTGAGGAGCAGCCTCGCGCAAGCGCCCCGACGGCGCCCACCAACTGCGACGAACCCGATTGGTCCGATGAAGCAGGTGGCACATCCTCCAATGAGTCGGAGGAATGGCGCGAGACCCGGCAGTCTGCCGCGGGCGGCCGGCGTGGTGCGGCTGACGGGTCAGTCGAGGCGGACGAGGATGCCTCGGATGACCTCGACACTGTTGCTGCTGTACGCGGTGGTCGCATGGGCCGGGCACGTGCCTCTGTATCAGTCTATACTCGTCGCAGACGCGGCCGCACACCCAGCGGTGGGTCCTCTCGCTGTGGCAGTACCACTGGTGCTCGTCGATCTGGTGTCGGGGGTCACAATGGCACCGTGGTTTCGGCTGGCCGTGCTGGAGGGGGTGCCCACAATGTTGTGGCACGCAGCGGCGGTGGTATTCCCGCGGGTGAGGCAGGTGCGGCGCACGAAACCACGAGGAACGGTGCGTGTGCTGCTCCGGCCCCTGACACGGCGGCGGCGGCTGGTGCCGCCGCGTCTGCGTCTGTGGGATCAAAGAGCAAGCGGCCGTGGAAGGAGATGGCGGCCAGCGTGCTCCGAGAGTACATCCAAACCAAGATCGATGCGGAGGAGCAGCGCTCGGCGCGCGACGCGGAAAAGCGTAAGCTTGATGCAGAGACCCACACGGACAGCACCGTCACCGAGAACGATTTACGCCGGGCGATGGTGGATTTGTTTAACGCGTACGCCGAGCGCGCGCGCCGGCAGTAGTTACTGGCCATATGAATGGTGCGAGTGGTGAGCACGTCTCTTGTAGTATTACTCTCTTCTTTCTGATGACTGTGCCACGTTTGTGCATACTGAGCGGCAGAGACGTTCCCTTTTTGGCGGCGAGATCCTGTAGCGCACTCGCATTCGCGACCCAGCCCCCCCCCTCCCCAAGCACAACGACGTACCAAAGAAGCCGGCAATGTAACGGCCAATACGTTGAATCCGATGCCTGCCTGCAATACGTCGTCACTTTCGTAACGCCAAGGCCAATACCGACACGTACAGCATCGTGGCTCCCGCCAAGTCGCCCCCTTGGGCGCCCCGCCGCCGACTCCTGGCGGCTACAGGCGAGAGGGGGCTGCAAACGAGCGGGGTGGGAACGGCGTGACGTCTACAGGTCACACCTGGCACAGACGCACCGGGCGTGCGGGTCCATCAGCGGCCACCAGGTGCGCACCCGTAAACGGCGTCAATGGTCATGGCCACGGTGTAGAGCGAGACTGCTGTCGTAGAGTCTCAATGCCTCGAGCAGAACATTCTTAAGAACGACGGGGGGGGCAGCGGGGGGCGGGACGTCTTGCTGTGAGATGCGCGACGGCGCTCCTCGCGGCGGCGGAGGCCCCCCAGCGGTCTGCCACGCTGGCGGATGGTCGATCGGCGAGGCGCCAGGTGCGTTACGCAGCTACATGTTTATCTATTACTCGCCCATGGACGCAGCCACAAGCAGAGAAAGTAGCTGTTGTTTGGTGCCACTGTGCACGCACATTCATGGTCAAGCGGAGGGATCGAGTAGGAGCCCAGACATGAACGAATCCGGGCGATATAAAACCAAGCATCTGCCCTTGGTTCGTAGAAATAGAGACGAAAAGGGGTAGCCAATCGGCGCCGAGGGGGAGACAAAGAGCGTCGGATCTTGAAAAAAAATAATCAAAGGGCACAGTTGATCGGCAGCAGGCAGGAAAACAAGGTACAAGGCACTAGGCACTATCAACCCAGGGCAGACCCAGTGCCTTCACAATGGCGATGCGCTTCAAAACCCCCGGGGCGCGGGCGAACGAGTCGCCCTCAATGGCCACACTCGTATCTGTCCCGACGTCCCCCTCCTCTTCCAAGCTCGTGTTGTACTCTCCACGCCTTTCCTCCAAAAAGTTGTGCAGGGCCACGCACACCTCTTGCACAGAAGCGGCGAGCTCGGGGTGTGCATAAATCATACGCAAGACGTGCCACCGCCCCTTGAGGCGGCCGAACGCATTCTCCACGACAACGCGCATTTTTGCATGGAGATGGTTGAACCGTCTCTTTGACCCCACGTTCGGGCCCGTCATGTCAACCTCACGGAACGGGGTTATCTAAGAGAAAGTGAGCCACAGGAGTGAGAAGCACTCGGAACCCACAAAGCCAAAAAAGACAGGACCAAAACGATAAAGGGGTTTAGTTCCCACGTGGAAAAGAGACAGCACGTCAAGTATACCTGACGGAAACCGACCCGCTCTACCAAAACATGGGGCTTCAGGCTTACCACAAAAACGGTAAGGGCAAACCCAGCATCACCCAGGACAAACTCGCCCGGGCTCAGCGGCCGGCACTGCGCGTTGCGATGCGATAGCGCCTTGTACCATGAGCGACCACGAAAGGCCATGGAGTCGCCGCGCGACCCTGGGAAGCCGCCAGCGAACAGGCGCACCCTCCGAGTGTCGGTTATGGCGAGCATTAGCATGGAGCAGTTCGACTTCTTGTCGGTGTAGTCCTCCTTGTGGTCGCCGAATGGCGTGAGACACGGAGTCTGGCACCCATCCACAGCACCAACACTACACGGAGAACATGAAAAAAGTAGGGCCAAACGCATGTCAGACAGTGTCAACAGCACGCACTCATCGTGCAAGTATGCAACACGCAGGGAGCGACAATAGGACAAACGACTAGTACCTCCAATGACCCATGGAATACCGCACATAGCGGGAGGCACGCCAAAGAGGCATACACCAAACGTACAGTCCAGTCCACCCAGAGAGGTTGCCTCCCTTCATCTGGGAAAACTCAGTGCCGATCACCCGTCGCTCCACCGCGTCAGGCCAGCGGGGAGGAGGCAGCGCGCAGAGCATCGCTGCGACAACTGGCCGTACGTACTCTGCAAGCGTCGACTCGGCGACGTCAATGAATCGGGCTATGACCCGCTGCCTCCCCCCCTGTGACAACCAGAACAGTACCGCGAAAATACGGTACGTGGGATCAAGTGCACAGGGCCCACGAGGAGTGACACGCAAGAACGGAGATGTCATGGAAACGAGTTATTTAAAGTTGGTGCGGGACATACGCACATCACCGAAAAAGCGGCGCTGATGGACACTCTTAAAAAAAAAACGTTTGACCATGTCCCGAGCATAGGGTGCTGCCCGGTTGGCGTGCCCACAGATGTCCACCAGCTCTGCCAAGTTGGCCATCTCGAGCAGACCCGCACCCCCGAGTCCAGGCTCCCCCTGCTCCACACTCCCTCCGACGGCGGCAAGCGCTCGTCGCACCGCCTCCCACCCTTCGCGCTCCGTTGGCTCCAACGAACCAAGCATGCTGAGCATCGCGCACACCCACCGCATCAGACCGTCCCGCTCTGGCGACCGACCACCACCCATCACGCCACTAGCAACCTCGGCCATGCTCAATGCGCCCACCACCTCGGACAGGGCCGGCTCGACAGCAAGAGCCGACCGCAGACAGTCGAGCACGTCGGCCGGGACGACCGCCATAGTGAGGGGGGTGGGTGTGTGTGGCAAAAGATCAATTGGCAGAAAAGGATGGGAGGTAGGTGGGAGAGCTCAGCAAAGTGGATCATCAAGAGCGGGAGTCAACGAGGATGAGGGACACAAGCGGGCGCTCTCATGCGGCGCGGTCCACAATGAGGGGGATGAGAGGACAATGGCATACGAGGGCGGGCGTAGGCCATTGGCGCATGTAGCGCGGGGGGGGGCGTCGCGTTGCGCGACGGCATAGACGCGATCCTGTTTGTGGTCGCCGCGCGTCGCATCGTTGCAAGAGCGGTGACCGCGTCTGTTGTGGGTACGTTCCATCCACCCCAGAATGGAAGGTGGTTGGAACCAACGGACTCGCGTCGAACCGGACCGTTGAGTGCTTCGAGCTGGCCAACCTTCACTTAACATATAGTTGAATCGAACTTATAGCGCAGTTATCAGTCCTTAGCAGGTAGTTGTTCACTGGCATAAGCCCGATCCATACTGCACCAAAATCCGGTTTTCACCACTTGGATTTGTCTGGCTCACGCATCGCTGTTCGCCCGTTTCTTCCGTACACCACGAGAGTGAGCCTCAGTGCTCGCGGGAGCGGCCGTCCCTAAGGACGCTTCCTTGCATATGCCGAGGTCGTAAGGAAGGCTCGGCGAGGCGTCCCAGACTGTTCAGCGGATTGTGGGCCCACGTTACTGGGACGCAGGTTCTTGCAGGGAAGCTGGAGGAAAGCGTGAATGGGGCTCAGGCCCGTTTGGCGGCGCTCCAAAGCGCTCCGCCAAAATATGGTTCCGAACGTGGCGATTCAACGCCAATAGGATGCGTGACCCGTGGCATGCAGACACCATGGAGTGAGACACCTCCAACAGATTCTTCGGCGCGGAGGACCGGCGGGCCACAACACTGACGCGGATGTCTGATATCCCGGAGATAGCCTTGCCCGAGCCCAAACTTGAGATATGACGCGCCTAGTTTTGGCTTTGCGGTTGGAGAGCCATTAGCAGGGCCACACGTTGCGCACACGTGGCCTTTGGGTTGGGCAGTTGGCTCCATTGCTGGATACGCCCTAAGGCGCGCAGATAGGGAGCAAGTAGGGCGCGATTTGGGCGCTTTTACGCCCAGCGCCCCCAAGCAGCTGGCCGCAAATAGGGCGCTAGTTAGCAGTGCTAGGATTGACCAATAGCTGGCCTCGATCCGGAACGCTGCCTTCTCAGAGCTCCTAAGAATCGAGCATTGCAAAACAGTTCATCTGGTGGGGGGGTGCAGTTTGACCACTCCTTGCAACAACGCTGTCGAGGGTACCTCGAACGAGCAGAGCTCGGATTCGATCCATTGACGCAATAATGACTTCTTTTTCAATCTGGGGGAATGGGGCGCCGACACCCTAACAACGGGACGCGTCACCAGTGTGGCGTTGGGTTGATTTCTTGTGGTGGGGTTGGGATACTGGAGCGACGAGATGCTGGTGTGATATGGCGCCGATTGGATCTCGCGCTGTCTTCTACATAGCTCAGAGGTGTGGGGTTGGGATGGCACCCATACAAAGTAAAAACCGGCATCGTCGGCATTTGTGTACACGTAGCATAGTGGACTAAAACCCAGTACTTGGAAGGGAATATGCCAACTCGCTGGCGCCATTTTTGCGCTTGACGAGAGCGCGCGCCAACGACAGCACCCATCGGGTGCACGAACGCTTCGCGCGCGCGCGGCCACCACCTTGAGCGCCACATAACGTCACCGACGAGGTGGTTGTCCCTGGCGTCACCCCACCTCATCCACCGTGGCAGCCCACTCCCATCTAGGACCGTTGTTATGAGCCACGTGACGGCCGCTGCCGGGAGCCCGGCGGGCGCACCGCCCCCCCCCCCGGTGCAGCAGCCCTCGACGCTGCTGATGGAGGCGCCTTGTTTGGCCCGTCCCGAGGAGAGCACGGGGGAGGAGTCCGACTCTGAAGCCCCCAGAGGCGAGGTGAGCGAGATTTTTGCGAAGGAGCCGTCGGGCGTCTATCGGGTAAGCTTGCAGTCTTCTGTTTCCATACAGTAGGTAGCCGCGCCTGTATGGCTCCTTCTTTCGAGCGGGCGCCGGGATCGTTCGCTGTTTCTAGAAACAGCGTACTAACTTCATGGCGATTCTGTCTGTTTTCCTCCCGCCCTCGTGATTCTTGGTGAGCTCTGGGCATGTCAGGTGTCAAAGAAAACGAGGGTGGAGAAGTTTGTGTTCCACACGGGCTCATATTCGGCAGCGTAATTTTCGTCTTCTGAGAAGGGCGTGGCCCACATTTTTTATTTAACACAAGATGCGCTGTCAAACTTTTGGAGGGACAGCCCAACGGCATGGGCGAGTCCGAGGTCGAACATCAACGGTGTGGTGGTTAAGATCGGCGGCCGCTCCGTCGTCCACGTTAGCAGCACCAGGGGCTGTCTCATGCCAATGGTGTGCTCCCGTATGGACCCGGCGCTCAAGTCCCTCAGCCACACGGAGGTTAACTTTGACCGTCAGGAGTGGGTGACTGCTATGGAGGATACGGTCAGAGACAGTGATGCCAGGCTCACAGTGATGAAGAAGACTCTGGTATGTGGAGTTCTCGTTACTTATGTGCATCCTCCTAGTGCAAAGGCTGAGGTTGTCCCGACCGTCCTGTAGCATTTCCAACGTCTATTCTGTTTACTGACACACATACGTGCTGCTTATTCTTGTACGGACTACTTTTTGGCTTCCTTTTTCAGGCCGTGCTGTCGGTGCTGCAGGAGAAAATGACTACCTGCCCGTTTGAAGAAGAAGACGGCCAATTCTGCCCTGGGGTGTGGCACGTGGTCACCCTTTCGGATGGAAGCCGGCCATTCGTTGGCTGTACCAAGTGGAAGCCGGGAGATCCGCGCACCTGCGACGGCGGGCACAATGCGGCTTACATTCGCGACGGCGTGGACTCAGTTCTGCTGGAGATGTATCGGACAGAAGGAGCTCCAAACAACACGGTCGCTGACGGGTCATGCACCTTCATTGCTCCTCAGTGCTACAAGGGTAAAGGGTGCGACCGCCACGGCGGATTGGAGACACCATTGGAGCGCGCTGGTTTCTCCAGCTGCACTGTGCGTGCTCGCCTTTTGTACCCGCGGGTCATCTCGGACACTTCCAGCATCCGGGTCATTTTGCTGCTGTATGGTACGCACAACCATGTATACCACGTGTGCAAGCCGTTAAGCGCAGCGATTGCTGACGCCATCGAGGCGCTCCCAAGCGCTTCTATCCGCAAATTGCAGGTACGCGTCGCGTATTTCTTCTATTTGCTTGCCAAGTCTGCTTTGCTGGTACTTCTTTTTGCCGCCCTAGCTTGGAAGTTTTCTCTGGACAGCAGTCACTGACGGAGGAAAAAAGAGGAAAATGGTTCCGCTGGTGACTTCTGAGAATTGTGCGGGCTATCGCCTTCCCCTCATGTTTGGTAATTGTGCAATTTTCCTTTGGTTTGTTCCCGGAAGAGGGCCGTTGCCCAGACGTCTGACGGCATTAGACCGGATCCACGCCACTTGCGCAACCTGCGGGCATCTGCCCGGGCGTTAGAGAATCCGCATGGGCAGGACCTGCCGGGCGTGATGGACCTGCGGCGTCGAGCGGAGGGGGGGCACCTCTACATCCGCGAGGTGGACAATGACGGCAACAAGATCGTGTTCCTGCATAATGAGCAGCAGGCGCGGCTCTCCGGACGCTTGCAGTACTCCCAGGAGGACACGACTTTTGACGTGGTGGCTCCTGGCTCCGCCCGGACGGGCGTCTCTCAGGCGGCAATTGATGCCGGCGCCCCGACAGACGGCGACTGGCACCACTTCTCAGCTGTGTAAGATCCTGTCGCTCTTGGCTTTGTAGACCGTACCGTTTCTCTCAATGCAAGTTTCCTGTTGTGCCCACCTTGGTACTTTTGTTTCTTTTTGCAGTATGGCTGACTGACGGGGTTGGCTTCTTTTTCTTCTCTATGCGTTTGCTTGTTGCGCTGAAACGTTGCACAGGGTGTGGGTCTCGTACCTCAACAAGGCTGTGGTAGTGATATGTGCCATTCTCATTGGAAGATCAAAGGAGATGTACGTCGCTCTCTGGCTTTTCCTCTTTCGCAATGCGGCGCTGCAAGGCTTGTACCGGCGCATCCAACAGGGAAGCGGCACAGACGCGGCGGCACTCGAAGTGCCAACCCCACCGGGTGACGACGCGGGTGGCGAGGGCAGCAGTGCCGCGGCGAACGAGCCCGCCGCCGCGTCAGCCTTGCGGCTGGACGCGGCACCCCCGGGCCGGCAGCTGCGCGCGCGCCTGCCTTCGGTCGCCGTGCTGCTTGACTTCGAGACGGCCGAGCACGACGGGGCGTTTGAGGCCCTGGCACTTGAGTTTGGCGGCGTCAAAGAGGACTACTACGGGCGCGCCATCGGCTGCCGGGTGCATCTCTGCCGCTTTTTTCTGAAGTAGTGTGGCAGCCATCGAAAGGACCCGTTCTATCGGGCGGTGCTGGCGCTGCGGGACAGCCCCCCACTCGGCGGCTTGGCAGCTGTCCGTGAGGCGCTGGAGGTGCTCGACGACTGTGCCAATGGCGCAGACGAGATGCAAAATATGGAGCTGATCAAGTAGATGCTGAACAACAGATCAGCGCTGCGGGCCGCGTTTCCTCTCTCGGCTGGCGCCTTGACACGTACGGAGGTCATGGCCGCCGGGGACAGTACGAACGCCGCCGAGTCGTTGAACCGGCAGACACAATTGGAGGTGAAGGAGCGGGGCACACGGACGTTCTTGGGCGTCATCAAAACCCGCATGGAGTTCTATTCGGCGGCCATGTCAGAGGTTTTGCCGTCAGGGCCGGCGTTCAGCGTCGAAGGGGCCTCTGAGCGAGCCCGACTGGTGCGGTCGTTGGCCCGTCGCAGCAGTAATGTCACCCCGGCGGGCGGCGCGCCACCCAAGGCTGCACCTCGCAATAAGAGCAAGGCCAGTCGCGCCACCAACAGCGTCGTGGCTGCCGCGGCTTCGCGCTAGGCGACCGTAGTCGCGGGGTCGGCGTTGCTGGCCAATGGCTCGTCACCGGCCACGGCCGCGGCCAATGGTCGTGTCCCCCACCCCTCTGCGGCGACTTCCTCTGTACCAGCCTCAAGCGCGCCTCTGCCGCAGGTAAGCCAGCCGTCACAGGTAACCTCAACGGCCCTCCTGCCGTCGCAGATGGCATTCATGGACAGCATGCAGCTGCAAGCCGCACAGGCGCCGGGAGGGCCCTTTGCGTGGTGTTACCCCCTTTCGTACCACTCTCATGGCGGTTGGCCGCCGGTGGTCTGCCGTGGCACCGTCCCGCCTTACCCCCCCTCGGCTGGGTATGCATGGTTCTTTTCTCCCACCAGCACACCGAGTTCCTATGACACGCAGAAGTTGTATGACGACGGAGAGGCGGTCGGCTATGAGTGACCATTTTTTATACACTGTTTGCAATCATCCTGATGAAACAGATCCCGGTCACAGACAGAACGAACCCCATCTCCCAGCGTCCCGCTTCCCCTACCCCACCGGCAGTACCTTCGCACGCTGGAAGTTGACAACAAGCGCCGTGACACTCTGTGCTGAGTTCTAGACGATAAGCGAGGAGAGGCATGCTCGCACGGGTTGTAGTATCAAATAAACGAGGAGGCCATGAAGCCCGGGTTGTAGCTCGGCGACGGGGTGGGGGGGCCGTGGGCAGCGCCGTCGGCGGCGGCGCGACGGGCGGCGTGGCGGATGGGGTGCACGCGTTCACGTTCAAATAGAATGTGAACGACGAGATGGCCTTGCCCGAGTTGTGTTTAGGCGGCGAGGCGGCGCCGCCGGGGGGGACGCCGTGGACTGCGGTGGCGCGACGGGCGACGAGACGGGGGGCGTACACACTCACAGGATATATTGGAAGTACGCGACGAGGTGGTGTCGTCCGCCCGAGTCTTCGTCGGCCATGCGGCGCCGCCGCGGGGGATGCAGTCGGCGGCGGCGACGCCACGAGTGACACAACTAGGGTGGTACACGCGTATGTGTAGTATTAAATAATGAACGTGGCTGCAAAGCCAGAGTTTTAGTTTGTCGACGGCGTTGGGGGAGGTCTGGGCAACGCCGTCGACAGCGGCGGCGCGACGGGCAACGAGGGGGATGGGGTGCACATGTAGAAAATTCCAGTCGAGAGCAAGCAACAAAGTGGTCTGTTCCGAGTTTTATGTGTTTACACAGGCACCGCATCCGCGGGGGACGCCATGGACTGCGGTGGCGCGACGGGCGACGAGACGGTGGGCATGCACACGCACATGATGTACTGGAATATAAATGGCGAGGTGGTATTGTCGGAGTGATTTTGGTCGGCACTTCAGCGCCGCCGCGTGGGACGTTGTCGACAGCCGCAACACGACGAGATATGCGAAGACGGCGGTGCACGCGTACATATTGCACCAGAAATACTCGAAATGGCTGTCAAGCCAGAGTTGTCGTCGGTTACCGGCGTGGGGCAGCTCTGACGCACGCCGTCGGCGGCGCGACGGCTGACGCGGAGGACGACGTGCACGCTTACATGTTGGCGTAGGAAATACAAGATGAGGTGGTCATGCCCGGGTTGTATTTTGTCGGCGCTGCCGTGACGCCGTGAGTGACGCCGTGCACCGCGGCGGCACGACGAGCGTCGCGACAAGGATGGTGCACGCGGACACGTAGTAGCAATAAACACTCGACGTGGCCGTGAAGCCAGTGTGGTAGGTGGTCGATGGCGTGCGGAAGCCCTGGGCAACGCCATCGACGGCGGCGGCGCGACGGGCGAAGCGGCAGACGGGGTGCACGCGTACAAGCTGGAGTAGAAAGTCAACGTCCAGGTGTTCTTGGCCCAGATGTACTTGTTCGGCGAGGCGCCGCCGCCGCGGGCGACGCCGTGAACGGCGGCGGCACGACGGGCGACGCGACGGGAGACGCGACGGGGGTGTTGCATGTGTACAAGTATCAGTGATGAGCAAGCGACGTGGCTGTCAACCAGAGTTGTACTTGACCGACCAGGCGGGGGAGGCCTGGTAAGCACCATTCACGGCGACGGCACAATGGGCGACGCAGCGGACGGGGTGCACGCTTGCATGATGGCGTATAAAATACACGATGAGGTGGTCTTTCCCGGGCTGTATTTTGTCGGCAACGCGGCGACGCCGTGCGTAACGCCGTGCACCGCGGCGGCACGACGAGCGACTGGACGAGGATGGTGCATGCGTACAAGTAGTAGCAATAAATACTCGACGTGGCCGTGAAGCCAGAATGGTAGGTGGTCGATGGCGTGCGGCAGCCCTGGGCAACGCCGTCGACGGCGGCGGCGCGACGGACGACGCGGCAGACGGGGTGCACGCGTACATGTTAGAGTATAACGTAAACGAAGAAGTGTTTTTGGCCCAGATGTACTTGGTCGGCGAGGCGCCGCCGCCGCGGGCAACGCCGTTGACGGCGGCGGCACGACGGACGATGGGATAGCGGAGGTGCACGCTTACATGTACCAGCAGTAAACAATAGAGGTGGCTGTTAAGCTCGAAGTGTACTCGGTTGACGGCGTGGGAGGGCCTGGGCAACGCCGTCGACGGTGGCGGCGCGACGGGCGACGCGGCGGACAGGGAGCACGCAGACGTGTTGGAGTTGTGAACAAACCATGAGGTTGTCTTGCCCCAGTTGTATCTGGTCGGCCAGGAGGAGCTGCTGCGGGTGACGCGGTCCACGGCGGCGGCGCGGCCGGCGACGAGGCCGAGAGGATGTCCGCGACGCGCGTGTAGGTGGTGAGGGTGAGTCCCGGGGCGGTAGAGGTCGAACGCGAGCGGGGGGGGGGTGCCGCAATTGGGAAATGCTTCGTTGCATGCTGTTGCGGTGAGGGCGACAGGGGTGTCACAGTGCCGGGGGGGGGGGTGCGGTGCGCCGGGGGGGGTCGGCGGTGCAGACGAGCGAGCAGCAGGGGTTGGGCTGGGGATGGCACCGTTGATTGGACAGGTGACCACTGTCCCCATCCTTAGTCAGGGACTCGCTGCACTCAACGTTCCGCGGAGCTAGGCGAGACCGCCGAAACACGAGGGGCTACGAACTCGCACGCCTTCCCTCGCTCCCTTGGTGCTGCTGTTCACAGTGCATTCGCGTGCATACAGTACACAGAAACAATCGCAGGCCGGAGGAAAACTGAGAAAGAGAGTTTCAAGGTGGTCCCCTGCCCGCTCAAAAGACAGTATTGCAACAATTTAATCGTCGAAGGTTGTGTCGCCTTCGGCGCACTTTTGCTTGTCAAGGCGTGTCGCCCTCTTCAGCCTTCTCCGAGCCTCCCCCGACGCCAAAACCAGCACCAGCAGCGGTTCCCCACCCATCCACCCGCCGCAACTCCCCCC
>Ga0209093_1000986_pt1 | contig 15991 bp, 20 predicted proteins | sample SidtaG_4_FD_187450 | JGI IMG/M metagenome (GOLD analysis project Ga0209093, IMG submission 187450) | Marine algal microbial communities from Sidmouth, United Kingdom - Sidmouth_Male1 metaG (SPAdes) (version 2) | ecosystem: Host-associated > Algae > Red algae > Unclassified | place: Sidmouth... | reverse complement strand
GGGGGGGCGGCGCAACGGTGCACCGGAGGATGGGGTCTAGACGGAGCCTCGTGGGGCGAGGGAGAGACGCGCACAAAGACAAAAGAGGCTGCAAAAGGCGCCAGCCCGTGAAGGTGAGTGACGACGCCTAAGTGACTGAGGCCAGGCGCTTGCGATTTCCCCGGACGCCCTCGTGTCCCGGGCCTTTCCCGTCAGTTGCCTTCCATCTGAGCCCGTGGCACACCGAAAGACGACCAAAATTCCTTCACAAGGGCTCGGTCTCGGCTCGTGCGGCTTCAGAACACCACTGGGAACGGGAGACGTTCCCAGGAGCACCGCTGTTCTGGGTAAGGACCGCCATGAGAGGAGTTGGACGCTGGTAAGGATGGACTGGATGCCAATGAGTGGGCGATCGGTCGGACAGCTGTTAGACTTGGATCCAAAGATTGTACGATTTGGTTTGAAAATGACAGAGTTTGAGCCAAGAACGAGGATCCTGCCTACCTCAATTGAGCTCTCGGGCGACTATTCACGGCACGCACACAACACTTTGGAGCAATTCTTGAAGTGTACAATTGTCCTCAGCACTTGTGTTCCGTTCGGATCGGCCAAAATTGGGCAGACTGCAATAGCGTTCTCGCATGCCAATGACGTTTGCTGGCTGGAGGGCTGCAGAGAGTCTGCGCCCGAGTCGAGATGATTCAAGATTTTCTTTCGATTCTTTTGGCACGAACGTGTGCAGGACACAGTCTGGGGCCAGATGTGCCATTTATCGAGAGATAGTGGGATTTCTCGAGCTTTTCTCACTTGCCGATGTGCGTTTCCAGGCCCTGCACTCACATCGACCTGTGCTGTAAGTATTACTGCCGGATTTCAGCGCTTCCATTGGTCCACGTACGCTGGATGATGATTGCAACAGCTCTGCAACCGTCAAATTCTGGAGGTTAGCAATAGAAAGCCAACGTCTTTCCAATGAAGTTCTCCCATTGGTGGGTTGACCAATACCATGTGAGACTCGCGTCAGGCATTTAAAATGGAAGACGACGTTGCATCTCTTGCATCTTGTGCTCCATTCGTGTGGCTGTTCTTGGCCCAGGTCTTCAGAGGATTGTCCCGACAGGGATCGCGGCATGCTGCCGGTGAATCTGTGGCTGCACAGCAGGTCCAGATCCGTGTTCTCTACGATCACACAGATTTTTGGATTTTCGCGCATTTTCCGGATCACCGGTGACTCCCCTGGCCTGTTGGAGTACCTCAAGACGTCCTGCGACGGCATGCTTGTGTCGATATCGCCGATAGCTACAGTGGGTGTTCGATAGTCATTCTGGTGCAGAATGCCTTGTCGCGTGTCGTCTGGCCCCCCACGCCGCCGTAGAGGGGGGAGGCGGCGGCCTCCGCCGCGGCCTGCGCCTCAAATGCGTGTGCATATGTATACTCAGGGAGGGATTCATATTTTCTTCTGACCTCACTGTGCTTCACGAGAACCACCAAATGAACATGAGAAAGGGCTTCGTGCGCCAAAGATGTGGCTGAACGGGTCGACTCCAGCCTGTTTGGCAACTACATCTGGCTCCAGACGGAACACGGGCTTGAACTCACTGTGCTGATGCACCGCCCTCTTCCCCGCTTCGACAAGTACGCTCGACATATTGACATTATTTCGCGAGTGCGTATCTGACCACACTCGCTGGAAAAATGGCCTATAGCGTATCGCTCGCACGAGCACATCGGCGCGAGACGAGTCTGGAGCCACACATTTGAAGAAAGAGCGAAAGCGAGTCTCGCTTGAACATTACGCGCGAGGTACGAATGAACCAGTTACGTATGGAAACTGATAGTAGTTATGGTGGGGCGAGACGATCTGGGACCGATAAGTGGGCTGGGCTGGTGTGAAGCGGGGAGAGTATGAACCGGCTGGGGCGGAGCGGAGCCAGGGGGTACCCCGCGCCCGAGGGGGAGGTGCTCCTGTGGGCCTTTGATGGCCGTCGGCAAATCCCTGAAATCTTGCCGGCGGCGGCGGCGGCGGCGGCGGCGGCAGCGGCAAGCCCGTGCCGCATAGCACGCCCCTGCCTGCCTTATCAGCCGCGGCCGTGGCGCCCCCGCATGCTCCACAAGAGCGGAAAGCACCTCCCTGTCTCGCGCTTGTTGCGCAAGCCTGGGAAGGTTCCGGGGCGTCGCCCTGCGGTTACGCTCGGAATTGTCGACATGCCTCACCCCCCCTCCGATGCCGTCAGGGCCGCCACGCCGGCGGCCGCCGCCGCCGCCGCTGCTGCCGCCACCGACTGCGGCGGTGGTATCGTCCCAGTCGGCGTTGCGGCCGTCGGCGGCGTCGCAGACCCTCCCCCGGCGCTCGGCGTCGAGGGCGCGCTGCTCCTCATTCAGCAGGCCCTCTACGTTGTCTCTACTCGCCTCGCCGTCGTCGAGGCAGACCGGGAAGCCGCGCGGGACCCTCCCCCGCCCGGACCACCCGACCTTCCAGCTCTCTTTCTCCCCGGACCGGCCGCAGCCGCCGCGGACGGCGTGGTCGGCGCCGGCTTTGGGCTCTCCGCTGCCGAGCTGGCCGACGTCATCGCCGTCACCGTCGCCAAGGTCATCAAGCAGCAGCAGGCCAAGGAAAAGAAGCAAGACACGGCCTTCAAGGACGACCTGTTCTCCGACGAAAAGGCCGGTCGCGTGGCGACGCTCAACAAGCCCCTCGACTTCTTCCTCCTGCCTGGCTGCACCCGCCGCCCTCTTCCGGTTGAAAACCTGGCGGTACTCAGCCGACTGGCCGGCCACCCGGCGGGAGCAGCGCAGCGCCGCCGCCGCGGAGGCCGGCCACCTCTACATCGTCGGCGCGTGGAGCTCCAAGATGCACAACGACATCCAGTCGTTCTGCGCCAAGGAATGCGTGTCCGAAGTCGCCGAGCTGCAGCAGATGCTGCAGCGGTCGCGCGTGTACCTGAACCGGATCGCAGAGCTCTGTGCGTGCCGATACGACGTGCTCAACTACGACGACAAGAAGATCGCGGCGAAGATCCAGTTGCGTATCCTCGGCAGCGCCAACGACCACGCCTCCAAGACACTCGGGAATGTGTAAAAAGAGGTGCGCGCGGACCGGAACAAGGAAATCGTCAAGTCCCTCTCCGCCGCCCAGAAGAAGTCATGGCGCGGCCGACGGGGGAGAGCCACCGCCGCCGCTGCCGCCGCCGGCGGCGGAAACTAGCGCCCACGTCGGGCTCCCAGGTGCCGGGGGGTTCTCACCGCCCCCCTTTTACCTCGCGGCCAAGACCGCGGGCGCCTAGGAGGAAGGTGCCGCGCCGCCGAAGAAGCCGCCCGCGGCGTGGGCGCGAGAGGCGGAAGAAGCGTGGCGAAAGATTGGCGCGCCACGCTCGGTACTCCGTCTCCGGAGCTTCGGCCTGAAGCTGCCCTGGGCGGACCCCCTTCGGCGACCGCGTACGCGGGCGAGAGCGTACCCGGTTTCCTAGCGGGACCGCACTTTTATGGTCGAGGAGCTGATGCCGTCGCAGGCGGCGGGCTTTGTGCGGTAGCTGAGCGGAGCGGAACGCGCGGCGGCGCGTTGCGTGTCCCCTGCCTTCGTCTCCCACGTCCGCCCTAAGCCAAGGTTGGTGATCGACCTCAGGGACGTGAATGAGCTGCTGGAGGACAAGACTTTCAAGTACGAGGCGCTGCCCGAGTGTATGGCTTCCCTCCAGTTGTATGAACATCTTATCTCTTGAGATATAAAGGACGCCTTCCATCCGTCTACATCCATCCCGACGATCGGACCTACTTCAACTTCACCATTGATGGTGAGACCTACGAGGCCATCACCATGCCCTTTGGGCTGTCCATCGCCCCGTGGGCGTGGACAAAGGTGATGCGCCCAGTGACGGGCGCCCCGCTGTCCCCTTAATCTATCTGAGCAAGTGGGTTCAATTAGCCCCGAATCCCACACAGTAACCTCCCCATGCGGAGATCTGGGGATCCATACCAGTGGACCCCCCTACTGTAAAGCAGATAATTCAAACAATTGACATACAAATGCAAACGACCCACAATCAATGAAGATTCCAACCAGCAAGGACAGCGCCACCTGTCCGAACGGGGGCGTGACACGTTATCCGCGTCGCCCGGCGCCCCATCGACCTCCTAGTCAGCAAAGGGGCGTGGACCGGGCCGCGTATTGCGACATAGCTCCCTTCTCAGCGTGGACCGTCCCGGGCCAGCCCAGGCGGTTCCCCAACCGGCGCCTTGTCACGACCCTTCGGTGTCCCGTGGGTCTCGTGGGGTGGCGTGGGTGCCCGGATTACCCTCCTCTCGGTCTCGGGGCCGACCGGTTCCCCGCGCGTGCGTGGACCCTGGGGGCAGGCGGGTCGCCGCGTCTTGGTGGGGCTGGTTGTCCGGGGTAAGAGCGAGGAGGAGGGTGAGCGCCCCAGTGATGGAGAGTCCGCACGTGCGTCCCCCCCCCTCCTCTTTTCTTGCTCCACTGGTGCACACCTTATCGCCGTGGGACCCACCACCAGGCCCACCATCCCCAGTTCTCACCTTGTCCCCCTGAAGGAGGTCCGGGGTTTGCGGGGGCCGCAGGCACAAGGTCAAGGCGTCCCGGACCAAGGCCAAGGACACGGTCAAGGCGTCCCGGACCAAGGCCAAGAAGTCGTCTCCGGGGTCCGAAGGGGTAGCGCCGGCGTCGGTCGACCACTCTGGGGAGCATGGTGGCCCCCCGGGCACTATCCCGGCTCCTGTCGGTGGGGTTATCCCAGGCGTGGCCTTTCCCGCGTCGAAGGCGGGCGACGCACCCCCGCCGAGTCTTCGGGCACCCGCCATGTTGGTGCGCTTGTACCGGGTTTTCGTGGGTGTCGTGCCGGTGCCGCCCGAGGATGTCAACACGGCCGAGCGCTTCCAGCAGTTCCTGGCCATGCGCCCCGACCTGGCGACGAGTTGGACCCGTGAGCAGCGGCGGGGGTTCCTGACGCGGCTGGACACGACGGCGCTTGTGTCGACGGACCTCGGGGTGGGGGAGGTGGTGCACTCTGCTCCTGGTCTCATCCTAGGGGCTGATAGAGCGCCTTGTGCCCCGGGTAGCGCTTGGGCGCCTCGTTTGCCGGTCTTCTCGATTTCTTGATCCGGGATTCCGCCGTGCTCGGACTCCATCATCTCGGCGCCGGTCATCCGCGCGCCGGTCGAGGACGAGTACCCCGGGTGGCTTGCAGCGACGGTGTCCCGGGTCAAGGCGCTGGCCTCCCCGCCGGTGTACCCCAACTTGCTCTATGTGCCGATTCCGGGTCCATACTTGCGTCGGCTCCCCATCCTGCCCCCGTCGTCGCATGCCAACTCCGAGCAGCGGGCGCGTCGCCGGGGCTTCCTGATCAGCTGGAACCACCAGGAGTTTTGGCGCCTTCCTCCAGTGATGCGCACCCAGTTCTTCGCGGCGGTGCCCACTTGGCTTGCCCAGATGGAGACCCCGATTGGGTTTACCTCTGGGGGCTCCTTGGTGGCGTACTACGCCCGGGATGAGATCTACCGGTCGTGTCGGGACGCCCACTCGGTCACGATGGCCATCTGGGTGACCGAGTGCTTGGTGATGGCGTGCAACCGCTGGTACTAGGAGGCGCGTGGCGGTCGTTTCTGGCTGTTTTCGGACGCCCTGTTCGGCTGGGTCAAGCAGCTCAAGCCGGAGGAGCTCTCCGAGGATGAACACGAGGCCTTGGGCTTTTTCTAGGCCATGGTGGCTCTGCGGGCGGCTCTCCCGGTTCATGACCAGGCCTTCCACCATGCCGCGCGCCGTCTTGACACCTCCCTCCGGGACCGGGATGGGTGGCTCACGGTGGTGACCAGACAAGATGCCGACGGGGTCCGTATCGTCATCCAGTATCCCCTTGACGGCGCGGCGTACTCGATCCCGGCGTCTTGCATGGCGGTCCCGCCGGAGGCGCCCCGGGGTCGGGCCCAAGTACCGCTCGCGTCTGTCGGGATCCCGTCGGGGTGGGCGTCCGCCGTGGCGCACCGAACTGGTGGTTCTGGCTCTTCGCCCCTGGGTGGTCTGCCCCTCCCGGGCCATCAACTGGTCCCGCCTCCCCGTGCCTCTCTCGTCGCTAGCCCGGTGACCTTTTTGACGACAGCCCCTTCTTCTCGGGCGGATCCTGCGACCCCCGTGGTAAGTACTGGGGCCCGGGTTGCGACGGACAACCGCTTGCCGTTGCCCCCCCCGGTGCCCGACTCAGTCCTGTCGGATACCTCGGCGACACCTGGGTCGGAGGGCGTGGCCTGGCTGGAGCGTCTTTTCGGGCGCCTCCGTGGTTGGTCGGCTGGGTTTCCCACCAGCGTACTCTTGGTCTCCATGGTCGACCTGCCTGGGAGCTTGTCGAACGACTTTTTGACCTGGGTGGAGACACACTCGGTGGGGGACCCCGATTCTCTGGAGGCGGTCCTTCAAGGGTGGTCCCGCTCAGGCGTGAACGACCAGCTCTGGCGCGTCCTGAACATCCACCAGAAGCGACAGGAGAATCACCTTCGGCGGGTGGAGCAGGCCGGTATTTGGCGCGCCCGTGGGTCGGGAACCGGTGATCTTCGGGAGGAGGCCGCGGGAGCCAACGAGACGTGGCATCGGGATGCCCCTGGGAGCCCCCAGCGTGGCACCGGCGGGGGCGGAAACCAGACCTGGGGTAGTGGCCACTACGAGTCGCGTCCGCGGTCGAGCACCCCGGGTGAGAACACTCGAGGTTATGGCCGTACTTATGGGAGCCAGGAAGGACCGTCCGGTTACGAGGGCCCGTCTGAGACCCTTCATCGTCTGGACTGAGGTGCGGTGTCCGAGGTCGGTGGCGGTTGTCTTAGGTGGCATGAGCGTGCTTTGCGTTGGCCGGGGTAGCACCCGGCCCCTTAGCGAGGGATGAACCATGAGACGTAGTACTTGTATATGCGAGGGTTTGTTGTCTCTTGGCTGTCCTATCACACCTCCTGGGCGTCCCGACCCGGCGCCGCCTTATCTGGGTCCTGCGGGAGAAGCCCCTTGCGGCGAAAGTACCGGTACACCGCTGCAACCAGTAGGCGACGCGAGTGTTGCCAGGTGTCGTCGTCCGGTCCATAGCCAAACCAGCGGACCAGCAACCAGAGGACTTCCTCCTCGTCCCAGGTGTGGTCCACGAATCGCTCGAACACGAACTCGGACCCCCCAGGTTGGAGCGCGTCCGGTACTGCTACTTGTGGCTGCTTGGGTCGGTTCGCGGGGTCCACCGGTCCCTCCGGCACCACGTGGTTGCCGCTAACCCGGTACGGCAGTCCGTCTTGGTCTATCAGGTAGGTTCTCCCGTCGGTCTCAAGAACCTCGTACGGTCCGGTCACCTTAGGGTCGAGCTTGTGCTGCCGGGTGTGGTTCCGCAGGTACACCCAGTCACCACTGGTCACCGAAAATCGGAGAGGGCGGACTTTGTTGTCATAGTCCCTCTTACACCGTGCTTTTGTCTTGGCAATCGAGTCCCGTACCTGGGGATCAAGGCCTTCAGCGACTCCAGGAACGCGTCCTTGGCCTCGGCCATCGACTGGCTCGGGTCCGGCGTCATGCCGTCCGGCATCCGTTCCAGGGAGAAGTTGCTCAGGCGCCGTGGGGTGACCAAGTCCATGGGGACCACGCCCGTTGTCCGGTGTGGCCTCTAGTCGTACGCCAGCGCCCACACGGAGACGAGCTCGTCCCAGTTGTCCTGGTGGTCCTCGATGTAGTGCATGAACATGTCCACGAGCGTCTTGTTAAATCTCTCGACCTGGACATTGGTCTGCGGGTGGTACATGGACGCTTACAGGTTCCGGATGCCCATGAGGCTGCACATACCCTGGAAGAACTGGGGTCCGTTGTCCGTCAGGACTGTGTCCGGGGGCCCGCACACGGAAATCCAATCCCGGCAGAACGCCGACGAGACGTCCGTGGAGGTGATGCCATCCAGGGGGACGGCTCGTACCAGCTTCGAGAACCGGTCGACCATGATCAGGAGGAAGACGTTCCCGGTCTTTGTCTCTTTCAGGGATCCGAGAAGGTCCACAGACAAGCTCGCGAAGGGATCCGTCGCCGGGAACAACTTGAGCATCGCCGTGCGTCGCCTTGGTGCAATCCTGTTCCGGGCACAAGACGAACAACTGGCATCCCAGTCGTACCCTTCCGCGGCCATGGACTCCCAGTAGTCGTGGCGCCTGATGGAGGCGTACATCCGGTTGACCCCAAGATGACCGGCGCGCACCACGCTGTGTTCCAGCCGGAGGAGGTCCTGGCGAAGGATGAACTGGACGTACAATTGGACAGCCCCGTCCAGGGGGGCGACACGCACGAGGAGCCCCTCCTTGGTATCCGAAAAGCGCGAGTGCTGGTTCTGGTCCATCTTATCCCGTAGGTCTTGGCACCGTTGATCCTCCTTCTGCACGGCCAGCATGCGCTCGAGCGTGAACGGTTGTTCCTTGTCCACTCCCCGTAGTTCGGTGTTCCAGTCCAGGGTTGAGAACACCGTGGCGTCGCCGAGGGAGTCCAGGCAGTCGTCCATCCTCGGGATCGGGTAGACATCCTTGAACGGGCGCGCGTTCAGCCGACGGTAGTCCACGAAAAACCGGAAGTGGCCACCTGGCTTGGGCACGACGACCACCGGGAAGGACCACTCGGCGTCCGAGGGCTCAATGACACCCAGGTAGAGCATTTTCTTGACCTGCTTCTCGATCTCCAGGCGACGGTGTGGTAAAGCTCTGTACGAAGCCGAGCACACGGGCTTGGCGTCTGGCTGTAGCTGGATGTGGTGCGTGGTGGCTTTGAGCTCTTCCGGCTTCCCCGACCACATGCCCTTGAACTGATCCAGGAGTCCGTGCACCTTTCCATGGAGTTCCTTAGGCACACCCGCCCAGTTCACTTCTGGCGTCTCCGGCTCCTTTGTGGGCGGAACAACCGGGGGCTCCGGCGGACCCTCCGCCTCGGCCATGGCCGCCTGTGTGTCCAGCTCCTTCCGCGCTTCCAGCTCCTTTTTGACGGCCAGAAGGGCCCCTTGGGAGAGGGGTCGCGCCTCGCCGGTATACGGCTCGACGACCCCTACTCGGGTGCGCTTGGCAAACGTCTTGGTCTTGCGCCCCAGGTTGACCAGGAGGACAGAGAAGTACTCGTACCGGTGCACCTTCTTGTGATGCCCATGGGCTAAGTGCAGCCCTTGCTTGGCCAAGAACTCCGCCCGGCCCTTGATGAGACAACTGCCCGTAGACCGGGTCACCACTTGGACCTCGGTCTGGGCACCAGTGGGAAGGACCGGTGCTCCCGCCAGCGTCAGCTCGTTCGGGCGGACCCGGGGCTTGGCCGGTGCCTTGCACTGTCGCCCCCTGGCACCAAGATGGTAGCACAGGATGTCCGAGACAGCGCCCGTCGACCACTCGAACTTGCCGTCCTGGAGCAGGATGGCCTTGGTGTACTGGCGCTGGAAGTCACACCCGATAATGAGAGGGACCGAGAGGCGTTTCACGACAATAAATGGGAAATGCATAGGTTTGTCATGTACATGCAGGGTGAGGGGGAGTCCAGCGAGAGCCTTGAGAGCCTGCCCGGAGGCATCCACGATCCGGGTTCGAGGTGGCGCACGTCAGGCATGTGCGCGCGAGCCCGGAGGGATCAGGTCCTCGCTGACGACGCTTGGTCCGGCCCCTGTGTCCACCACCGCGGCCACAGCAACCGGGTCCTCACCCCCGAAACTCAAGGCGGTCTTGACCTTGAAATTATCCTTACACAAGACGAGCACGGTACCCCGACAGGCACACGGTGTCCATGCGGCTACCTTGGTTCTTAGCCGACGACCGCACCGGCCCAGGAATGCAACTGAGGCGGACACAGGGTCACCGGGGCCGGGAACAGACGGGAGGGCGCCTACGGGCGCACCTCCCCCACCTCTTTTCCCAATCCCGAGGTACCCGTGGCCTTGGTCTATTCCTCGGGATGGGAGTCCCAGTCCTTAGGACTCTCCTTGCACAGGTTCTTCTGGATGCTCTGCAGGATCGCGACCCGGAGGGTGTGCACCGTCTTCGGGTCCCGCCGTCCAGATGAGGCGCCCTTGGCCTACCGGTCTGCCCAGCGGACGGCCTTGGCGAACTGGATACCCTGGCGGGATATCTTGTCCTAGAGCTCCTCGGGAACCTCCGGACGGGCTGCCGCGATGTGGTCCTCTTTTTTGCACAACCAGCACGCCTGTACCCGGTTCGGGCGTCCCCCCCCCCAGGTGAAACGGGGCGTCGAGGACGTTACGAACCCGCGCCAGCCCTTCAGGCGACTACCGGCCTGGGAAGATGACTCGCCCACGGCCAGAACAGGCGTCTTGGGTCCTGTCCGACTATTCGGTCCTGCCAGGTACATCTTGGGGGGCGTCGGCTGGAGTGGCTGGAGCGCCTTGACCTGTTCATGCTTGCCCGGGGTGAACGACGCGAGCTGCTGCAGGGTATGCTCCGTGAACTGGAGGTTGTACTGCTGGGCGTCCACCTGCAAGTGCTTGAGTAGCTCCTGGATGAACGCCATCTTGAGCCGGTCTTCGCCGTACACGTTACCGCAGGCCTCCCCCAGGTCCCGCAAACGGGCCGCGAAGGCATCAGGTACTTCATGGGCGCCCAGGGAGGCGCGGTTCATGTCTGACACGGCTTGGTTCAGGGTGATGGAGTCCGCGTAATTGACAAGGAGCCAGTGCACCTCTTCAGGGAAGGATGCAACAGTCCGGCCCGGGATGTGCCCGGCCGTGTCAGGGAGGATCTTGTTGAACCGAGTGGCGGATGCCCCGGTAAGGAAGGAGCCCACCAGGTAGAGCGCCTTGCCCTCCCAGAGGTTACTTTCGTTGAAGGCCCGGACGAACCGGCGCAAGAAGGAGAAGAGTTCGGCCGGCTTGGTCCCATAAAAGCGAACCCGGTCCATGGAAACCCGTATTTTCTTCCTGTCTTGTGTAATCCTGAGACGCATCCGGCTCGTGAAGGTCTGGTTGTGGTTGTCCAGACGGTACGAGTGCCAGTCGGTTGCCTTGTTGAGTAGGATGTCCTCGACCTTGTGTACAGGGATCTGGAAATCCACCAGTGCCCGACGTACCGTCTCCCCGTCACTCCGGGAGGATGAGTCACTCGAGGAGGACCGGGCGCGACGACGCCGATGGCCGCGCCGGCTCCGGCTCGACCGACGGTCCCGGCGAGAGTCCCCACTGGTACTCCCGTCCGCTCCCCCTTCGTCACCTCCGCCTCCACCTGTCACCACCGGGTTCCCTGACGGCCCCATACCAGCGTTTGGGGAAGCCAGCATGCCGGGTGTTCGCCCCGCGGTCAACATCTTGACCGCCCCAGCCATTTCCGCCCGGAGCTCCTCGCGGAGGGATTCCAGGAAGGAGAGAACGGCCGGAGAGGAGGAGACGTCTGGGGGGACACCGCTCGCGTCACGTCGACCCCGGCTAGCGGGTGTCGGGGTCCACTCCTGCTTTCCCTTGGACGTGCTGGTGCCCGCCACCGCGGGTCCCTGTATCTCGGTCTTGACGGTCGTTGTCACCCGGGAGGAAGCACCATGCCCAGCCACGTCATCCGGCGTCGGCGGGGGTGGAACCAGAACCGAGGAAACAGGTATCCCAGCCCCAGCCGGAGCCGGGGGCGTGTCCGTCGACGTACGCCGGGGCGACGTCTCCCCCGGAGAGGACGTCGGGGTCTGCATAGTGGTCTCGGGCGCTCAACAGGCAGGCGAACCGGGAGACACGTACGACCAAGAAAGGAGGGGTGGCAACGACGTACAAGGTGGGAATCCCGACACGAGTCGGGAGATTGCCATCCCGTCCGGCCAAGGCCGCGCACACGAGAGCTCACCCGATACACGGGAGAGAACGCCCGATACACGCGTACCGGCACCGGATGTCAGCCAGAAAATCCCCTGCTGCTCCACCAATTGGTCGCATAACACGCCGTGTCACCCCAGCCCACAGAAGCAGATAGAGACACCTGCCCAGCTGAAGGAACCCACCCACACACCGTTGCTCTACTCTCGCCCGGTGACACGGTCACCTCGGAAAACACCCGACGGCGCAAAGAGGGAAGAAGGAGGTGAGAACGCAGTTACTTTTTGTGGGGAAGCCGGGCCACGGGCGCCCCGCTGTCCCCTTAATCTATCCGAGCAAGTGGGCCCAATTGGCCCCGAATCCCACACAGTAACCTCCCCATGGGGAGATCTGGGGATCCATACCAGTGGACCCCCCTACTGTAAAGCAGATAATTCAAACAATTGACATACAAACGCAAACGACCCACAATCAATGAAGATTCCAACCAGCAAGGACAGCGCCACCTGTTCGAACAGGGGCGTGACACGTAATCCGCGACGCCCGGCGCCCCATCGACCTCCTGGTCAGCACAAGGGCGTGGACCGGGACGCCTACTGCGACAGCCGGGTTTCACGTGGTGCGGCGGCTTTGCGATATGCTCCGCCTGCAGCTGCACCCGGACAAGGGCGACCGAGAGGGGACGCAGCAGCTCACGCTGCTGGGCTTCACTATCGACACGGCGGGCAACAGGCTGACGCTGCCGCCACAACGGGTAGCCAAGGTGAGCGGTGCCGCCATGGCGCTGCTATCTTCGGCTAACAAGGACTGGCGGTACGTGCGCCTGAAGGCGCTGCAGCGGATGGCCGGGCTGGCGGTGTCCACCAAGCTTGGTATCCCGGTGGCTCGATTGCATACTCGTTCGCTGTACGACGACCTCCGATCGGGTGCCCGGGCCGGCGACAGTCGGCCCGAATCCGTGGACGATCAACCCAAATCGGGAAAAATCGATCGATCGGATCGACCGTGCGACGATGCGGGAGGCCATCTACCTGCTCGACCTCCACCCGCCAGAGGGCGGTGCGTACGCCGGCCACTCGCTCCGCGCTTGTGCGGCGACGAGCTCTCGCGCGATTGGGGGGGAGCTGGACGCGTGCGCCCAGCTGATGGGCATGAAGGACAAGTCGACGGACGTTGTCTCCGCCTCCTACGTGGACGCCTTCATCGACGCAGACGACGCTGCCCGGGAGCTGTACGACCGCTACCTGCGGGTGCGGCGCTGACAGGCGGCGAGCGACGTCGGTCGGTCGTCATCTTCCACTGGGTGGCGTCGCCTCTCCGATTGAGTTGGCAACAAGACCGTGACTCCACGAGCGGCGCGGTATGAACCGGTTGGAGCGGAGCGGATCCAGGGGGTACCCCGCGCCAGAGGGGGAGGTGCTACTGTGGGCCTTTGACGGCCGTCGGCAAATCCCTGAAATCTTGCCGGCGGCGGCGGCGGCGGCGGAGGCGGCAGCGGCACGCCCGCGCCGCACAACACGCCCTTGCCTGCCGTATCAGGAGCGGCCGTGGCGCCCCCGCATTCCCCACAGGAGCGGCAAGCTCTTCCCTGTCTCGCGCTTGCCTCCTTCCTCCTCTCCTGCCACCGGTGTTCTCCCCCACTGCCGCGGGACCTCACCTGTTCTTCCGCTTCGCTCGGTTCCTCCGCTCCGCCGCGGCCATTGCATGGCCGCGTGGAGTCTGCCGTGCCAGCCTCCTTTTCTCCCTGTCTTTGACTTTGACGGTGCGCGCCGACCGCGAGGCCGGGCACACCGAGGCGACCTGCCTCACATTTTGCATTGCATTACAGCCCGATAGGGGCTACTTGTATCTCATGAATAAACTCGACAGTCCGTGGCAACAAGACAGTGACTCCACGAGCGGCGGGGTACTGAAGGATACTGTCTCGGAATTGGCATGTTGGAGGCGCAGTCAAGGATGTGAGTCATATTTTTCATATTAACAAACATTTTCCAATGATAACATAGCTTTTCGACAGTTATTAAAAGAACCGTTGCCCTCTGAAATTGCTTGGATGCGACAGAATGTCACAGACGCACGAGGCGCTAGCCGGCCAACGGGCACCTAGTTCCACTGTGCAATCGGGCCACAAGCGCGCAGTCCGGAACCGGACCCCGCACGAGGGTGGGCCCCGCCCGGTTCTTTGCTTTGGGGCGTCGCCGGGCAGCCAGTCATACTGTGCAGTGCGCCCGCTGGCGCAGCGGACCTCTTCGCGTAGATGACTTAGTCAACTCTCGACGGGTTGTCCATCGTGCCTGAGCCGACGTAGGCGAAGGAGCGCGCTGCGTGCGGCGGACGTCCACCCAGCCCACCGCACCGGCCATGCTTGTGAGGCAGTGTCACCAGCGGCGCACGTGGCAGATTGGGTGGCAAGGACAGCAGGGACGGGGCCACTGCCATGAGTGCATAGCTGGTGGTACAGTAGGGCCGCCGTGCCACACGCGGCTGCACTATATCCACGCCGAACGACAGCTTTGCTCGTCGTCGATGGGTCGTGGCGCGAGACAAATCAATCACGCCGTCCGCCGTTGTCGCTGTCCCCCTCCACCGTCCTGCCTGCTCTTGCTCCTGTCTTCCTTACTTGGCGATGCTAGCACCGTCGAACAAGCTCGGCCGCCGGTGCGGCGCTTGGCGCAGATGGCATGCCGTCGCCGACACTGCCGTTGTTGTCGCTGCCATCCTTGTGGTTTTGGTGGCGGTCGCTGCCAGGACGAGGGCACTTTCCCCTGGGTTGCATCCAACGCTGTCCTCACCAGAACCGCGACAAGAAGTGTACTTGCCGAGGCGCCCGTCGATGAACGAGGTGCCCGGCGAGTACCATTTGATGACCGTCGGCGCCGCCGCAGCGGACTGTCCCCCAGTCGTGAACATTTCCTTCTCTGACCGCCCCGCCCTCGACCAGCCCCTGCCGTGGTTCGCGGCCACGAAGATGGCCATGCCGTCGACAAGGACGGTTTGTTCAACTCCCGTGTGGTACATTGCCCCAAACGAGTCGTCGTCAATCCACCCTTACACGTTGGATGACCAGCCTGTCTTGAGCACCCTCATCCAGCGAGTGAAATCACTTGAAGTGGCTTTGCTGATGTTGACCCCTGGGGCGGGGGGCATCTTTCCGCTGCTCGGGTGGACGGACGGGCCGTGGAAGGACTTGTCGGCCGAGTGCCGCGAATGGCTGAGGCCTCCGTGGACCTTTTGGGCGTTTTTTGTGGCTGGCTCGAGGCCGATGCCGTTGGGGTGGCTGGACACACCTTTCGGCACGGTGCCGGCGGGAGCCAGGGGGGCGCTGCTTTCAACCCTCGGCGGCAGCTTATGTGCATATGCCGAGGCCGGCCAGACGTCGTCAACGCCGCCACCCGTTTCCCGCGACGAGTCCGACCGCCTGGGGACGCCGCTGCCCACTGCATCGGGGGCAAACAATGGGGAATCCTTGTCGTCGGCCGCACGGCTCTGGGTGACGATTGGGATTGGCGTCGGCTCGTTGCTGGTCGTGGCGCTCGTTGTGGCGGCGGGTGTGACGGTTGTCCGGCGGCGGCTGGCAGCCACCGCTGCGGCACCCGACTCCTCAGACTGAGACGGCGCGGACCGGCGTGGCTGCCCCCACTGCGTGGGCGGCTGCGGCACGGACGTGGGCGTCAGCTGCCTCGTTCCACGCTGGCAGCGTTGACGGCGGCGACGGCGGCGTCAACCCCACCGCCAGTGGCCCCTGCTCCTGTAGCGGCGTGGGGGGGGGGTGGGGCAGGGGGTCACAGACGCGCCGGGCGGCGGTGCGGACCGTGGCGCTGTCGGTGCTTTGGCGCACGAGCGGGCCCCCGGTGGCACCATCGTCGGCAGCCGTGGCCACGGGTGGACCGGCCGCCCCTTGGCGGGCGCACGACCGTCGGTTGGTGGGCGCCGGGCGGCAGGGGCCGAGAGCGGGCGCCATTGTGGCGTGAGGACCACGGCGTGGGGGCGGGTGTCCTGTTTTTTCTTGTCGTGACCGTTTTGCCTTGTTTTCTCGTAGCAACGCTCCAAGGCTGCTCTTTGCGCTCTGCGCTTTGGCTGGCCACGTTGAAGCGCAAACAAACGGGTTGGTGAAAGGGTGGGTGCCGCCGGGCGCCGCTGCCGCTGGGCCCGAGCGGCCGTCTCCCTGCGCGGGCGCGGCTCTCTGCTGCCGCCGCCCGCCGCTGCCGGCGCCCCCCCTTGCCACCCCC
>Ga0209093_1000981_pt1 | contig 16022 bp, 17 predicted proteins | sample SidtaG_4_FD_187450 | JGI IMG/M metagenome (GOLD analysis project Ga0209093, IMG submission 187450) | Marine algal microbial communities from Sidmouth, United Kingdom - Sidmouth_Male1 metaG (SPAdes) (version 2) | ecosystem: Host-associated > Algae > Red algae > Unclassified | place: Sidmouth... | reverse complement strand
GGGGGGGGGGGGGGGGGGGGGTGGCCGGCGGCCTCGGGTCGCCTCCTGGATCGTGCGCGGCGCATTCGGGGAGGCTGGTGGTCCACCACCACCCACAGTGCCTTCCAGTGGGGGCGCGGCGGGACCACGCGGTGTCTAGATGGCTCCCGCCCAGCGTTTTCGGGGCTGTAGGTGGTCCACCACTGCGCGCAGTGCGATTTGACAGGGTGGGGCTCGGTCCGTCGCTGCTCGGTCTGCGCTGCCGCACCGTACACGCACCCGACCCATCGACGTCGCGCTCATCGTTGTGACGCGTCCGGCCATCACCCGCATCGTCGGCCCCACGCTACTCTGTTACCCTGTTCCTCCTTCACGAAGTTCCCGCTTCGCCTCCCTCTTCCCTGTCCAAGGCTTGAGACGCAAGATCCGCGCACCCGCCCCACTTTGTTTGCTACCCCACCATTTTTACGACCCCCATCCTTGTGTCCCGTTCTCCAGCACCACTTGCCTCCGCTCGCCTGCGACCCACCCCTCCGCTGTTCGTATGGAAGCTGCCGAGACGGGGATGTCCAGCGCTGCCTCTTTTCTGGCAGAGGACGATGGCGCCGTAGTTTGCGCTGCGGTGCGGGCGCACATGGGCCTGCTGTTGCTGATGCAACGAAGGCCGCGCGCCGCCCGCGCGCGCCGCCGTCGCCCCTACCGCGGTTCTGTTCTCGGGCGTCGGCCAAACAAGCGGCGTGACTTTGCCGCTGGCCTGTTCAACATCCAGCGCGACTACTTTGGGGTTAACGCGGTGCCGCCGGTTTTCGACGACCGTGACTACGAAACGCGCCTATGTGTGCCGCGCAGTGTACTTCGACGCATCTACCTGGCCGTCAAGGACGAGCCGTCCTTCCAGCAGCGCATCAGCGCGACGGGTCACTTGCAGGCCCGCCCGCTGCAAAAGGTCGTGGCCGCCCTCCGCGTCATCGCTTTCTGCGAGGCGGCCTACCGCTCGGACCAGTACGTGCGCCTTTCTCGCTTGACCGTGGCGCAGGCTACCAAGCTTCTCCTCGAGTTCATCGTGCGGCGGTGGGAAACGACGTACCTTCGCCGTCCGAGCCAGTCGGAGCTGAAGAAGATGATGGAGCGCAGCGTGGAGCGTTGCGTTCCTGGCTGTATAGGCTCGCTGGACTGTACCCACTGGGAGTGGAATCAGTGCCCAACGGGCATGGCCGGCGCGTACCAGAGCCGGAGGGGCCCGCGCGGCGTTGTCGTCGAGGCTGTGGGCGACGAGGACCTTTGGATTTGGCACCTGTTTGTCGGCGCTCCCGGAAGCCTGAACGACATCAACGTTTTGAACGAGTCGCCTCTCCGCCTAGACGTCACGGCAGGCCGGTGGCCGCCGCGGGGCGTGACCTTTACCGTGAATGGAATCACCCGCACGCAACTTCACTTCCTTGCGGACGGCATCTACCCTCGCTACGCGTTCATAGTGTCTCCCCACCCAATGCCTACGACTGACGAGGCGATGACGTTCAACCGCCTGCAGGTGGCCATTCGCAAGGACGTTGAACGCCTGTTTGGCGTCCTGAGAAAGCGGTTTCGCATCGCGTTGCACCCAGGACGGTACCGCTCCGTGAAGCAGTTGATCACCACGTACAAGGCGGTCAGTATTTTGCACAATATGTGCGTAGAGAGCCGTAGAGACATATTTTTGAGCCTCCGCAGAGGGGCACGGGGGACAAACGAGGGCGATGGTGGGTGTAGTGACGATGAGGTCCTGCAAGCGCGGCGGCTGCCGCCAGGCGGAGTCCTGATGGGAACAACGGTGGGGAGAACGATGATGGCGCTGCTGCCGCCGGGGGACCTGCGCCTTGCGGCGGCGGCGCCGCCGGCCCGGCCAACACTGACGGTGCTACAAACCCGCCCCCCGCATTGACATCTGTGGGGCAGCCGCCCGCGGCGGCATGGTGGCTATCTTCGATGCGTGGGGCGAGACTCGAAGTCCCACCGAACACGAGCAGCTCCGTACCGACCTGACGGCGCACTTGTGGAGCAACCGTGGCGAGCTGCTGGCCCCGTATGTTGTCTAGAGCAGCAGTATGGTTACACACAAAGGTTCTTTTTTCCCCGTTGCGCAGGGTTTTTTTTTTCTTCACATCGTAGTCCATTGTGGTTCCCTGTAGGTCCGGGCCAGCTGCAGCGCACGCGCGCGGATCCAGACAATCGAAATGGGACAAGCAGTCGCCCGCGGGCGACGAGCACAGAGATGCGATGGTCGCACGCGGGAGCGGTCGGCCGCGCTGAGCGGCGCCAATAGGCGGCGAGGGCGGTGCCGGCCGACCCGCACGTGCCGCCGCCAGTCGCCAGCGAAGGGCCTGCTGCGGCCGTGCGAAGATGCGCAGCGCGCCGCGCCCCCGCCAGCGAAGGGTCGGTTGCGGCCGTGCGGAGAGGCGCAGCGCGCCGCGCCCCCGCCGGCGGTGCTGGGGGGGCCAACGGCTTGCCGATGGCAGCTCGGGCCACAGGCTCCTGGGAGGACGCGCTGGCGCTCGCGGCCGGGGGCAGCGCGCACGACGACTCGCAGCCTCTCGCGGGCGTCGGCCGGCTCCGCTCTGACGAGCTGCTGGCCTTGACGAGGACGGGCCAAAAGCTGCGTGGTCTTCGACAAAGACACGGCACCTTCGGCGGGAGGCCACTGACGCTTTGGGATTTCACAAAAAGAGCGGGCGTTCATTGGCTGCACGACCCCAGTTTTAAGATACTTTTCGTTGCCGCTTGGAACTACTGTGGGATCTGTCCTAGTATCGACGAATGCACTTTCCAAAATGACAGACATTCCGGTGCCTGACCAATGAGTACAAAAAGGCTGAATGCAAAAATTGCTTTTCAGCCATACTCTCGATGAAACACCTTCGCTGTTGTCGGTGCGGCCGTCCACTGCTGTGGGTTCAAAAAGCTGGAAACGCACACCGTGGGCCCTGCACTTAGAAGGCCACTGCGGCCACAGCCGCCGCGGGCGCCCTCCTGATGTGCCACAGCGCCGCCGTCCCTGCCGCCATCCGCGGCCGCAGCCGCTCTCCGCAGGAGAAGGTGGGCGACAGCGGGGGCGGCGTCAGAAGCAGGCGCGGTTGCGGCGGCGGCAGAGGTGTCGGCGGTCGCGGCGGAGGCCGCCGCCACAAAAACGAGCCGCCGCGCCGGCAGCTCCACAGCGCCGCCGTCCCTGCCGCCAGCCGCGGCCGCCGTCCCTCTCCACAGTCGACGGTGGGCAACAGCGGGCGTGGTGTCAGCGGCAGGGGCGGCGGCGGCGGCGGTAGAGGTGTCGGCGGTCGCGGCGGCGGCCGCCGCCACCCACACCGGGCAACCACCGCGGGGGAGGGTGCATCGCGCGCCGGCGCGGGGCAGCGCAGGTCCGCACCGCGCCACACCCTGCTCGGGTGTCGAGACGGTGACATGCGCGCAGGTCGCGCGCGCGGGGGGGGGCGCGGGAAAAGCTGCTGAGGACGACGCGACTGGTGCCGGAAAAGAGTTCGGGGGGCGCGGGGGGTCATAGACAACACTGTGCGGGAGGTCCTATTCCTACTGCGGCACGCAATGACACTTGTGTAGGAAAAAAAATCCCTGCCCAACAGGGAAAAAGAAAACTTTCTCATACTCAACATACAAACGCGTCACGTCGCACACAAAGGCAACAAACTACAGGTCCCTATACTCGAAAGCGTCGCTGTCGCTGGACGCCTCGCTTTCCTCTTCTAGATTGCGAATCGTGTTTGGGCTGCGCGCAAGCTGAGCCGCGGCTTCCCGCCGCTTGGTATCCAGCATGCGACGGCCAGCGCCAGTCTTGGATTGTCGACGCACGTGGGTAGGCGCAGCCTTGGCCGCCGCCGCCGCCGCCAGAGCAAAGGCCGATGGCCCATCAGCTTTTACAAGAGCCGCCAGCGCTCCTTGCCCCGGCGGCGCCAGCGCTCCAGCGGCAGGGCCGGCGGTCGCCCGCACCGTCCCCTTCGAGCTGTCAACACCCACACCGGCAACGCCGTCGCCCACACCGCCGATAGAGTCGTCAGTACCCTCACCCCCCCACATCAATAGCAGACGAACTCGCCACGGCTGCACGCGCCAGCATCTTCTGAATAATGCCCAATAGGTAACGGGCCGCCTCAGGGGAGGGCCGCATCAGCGGCGAGTAAAGAAAGCAGAGGGCAGTGCGCTCGTGCTGCGCGTCTGTGAGCTTATGGAGAAGCTCAGTGATCGCCTTGACCTGGGCGTCTATCTGCACGTCCTCTTGGCGTTGCACCTTGGCCGCCTTGATGCCGACAGGGCGACCCTGGAAGCCGCCGTTGCGTCGGCTGCGGCCGCTGCCGCTGCCGCTGCCACTGGCCTCCGCGTCAGACGACGTGTCGCCCATGATCTCCATGCCCGCGGCGTCGCCGCCGTTAGCGCCGCCGCTAACCTCGTAACTCTGCCGCAGGACGCGCCAACACGCGACCCACTTGCAGTGCGCGACCTTGGCCTCGCGTTTGCGCGTCCTGGAATGGACCTCGCCCTGGTTGCGGTCCTCTCGGATGGCGTCGTACACGTTCAGAGAGCAATAGCGCGCCTCAGTGCCGCTGATAATGTCCTTCTCGGATGGGTTGCCAGTGGTCGGCATGGCCTTAACCGCGAGGTAGTGCGACGTGAAGGCGCTCACACCTGCCCGAATACGCTTAAACTGCTTCTCCAGCGCGCTTGGAAGGCGCTCCACTCTCATCGGCCCTTTCTTCCGCACTTTCTGACCCCAAACCGTTTGTACCGTCGCCCACAGGTTGTCCTTGGTCCGAACAGTCCCCTTTACAGCGTCGCCCGTCACATCCAGGAACGCCTCACAGAGGGGCGCACGGTCGGCGTCCGTCCACCCCCGAGCAGACTCCATCCTCTTGGGCAGCGCGTATGTCCCAGCCGGTAGGGGGGAGGCGGGTGGGGAGGGAGCAGCTGAGGCGGCCGCCGAGACACAGGAACGAGCTGGTATGTCGGGTCGACAGAGGGATGGTTCCCCTGCAAGACGTACCCCGGACGGCGCGGGGGCTCGGCTGACGTCGGCTACCGCAACGGCTGCGACGGCGCGGGCCACCAGGTCCACGGCGAGGAGGTGGTCCGCGTCGGAGTCTGGGTCAGCACCCAATGAACTCCTGCGTGTCGCCCAGATCTCCGTACTGGGTGACCCGCCAGGGCGAGGGAGTATCAGGCACGCGCCACAGGGGCGCCGGCCGTGACACCTCCCAGGGTGGGACTCGGTCGTCGCCCCACGCCTCGCAGGAGGGGGGCCCGCCTGACGGCGGGGCAGGATCCGCGGGCGGTCCCAGCCGTCGCCCCTTGGCGAGCGCCAGTCGCCCCGTGGCGGGCCAGGCGGTGAGCCCAACGGCTGGCGCGGCAAAGTGCGCGGGCGCAGGTTGTCGCGGCCTCCCCTGAGGGCGGGCGGAACTCTTTGTGGGCTTGGGGGAGCACCCGGCGGCGGAGGCCGCCGCAGTCGTGAAGGGCTGCAAGAACGGTACAGGCGACAGCGACAGGGTCGATACGGCGGCAAACGCGGCGCACCGGGACGACCACCAGCCGGCGGGCGCCGAGCGACCCCGCCAAAGTGGGTGGGAAAGAATGGCGGGCCCCTTGTCGGCCGAGGAGGGGCGCCCAAGGGCGGCCGAGGGGGGCTCGGTGGTCGCCAGCCGTCGTTGTCGCCACCGCCACGCGGACCCGCACGCGAAGGGCCGAAAGGGCCGCCGCCAGCACCACGGCCGTCGAAATAGCCGCAATAGCGCACGTTCCGTCGTAGCTGCTCACAGTCGTCGCGCTCGCCATGTCGGCGGCCGCGACCGAGAGGGGAGTGAGGCCGCTTAAATGTCCGGTGTCTCCCGCACTTTGCGGCACGGCAAAAACCGGGGGGCGGGCGATGCGCACCCGGCGCCGCGTGCGGCATGGGGGGAGGAGGGGGGGGAGGGGGTGGGGGGGGCATATATGGGGTCTCGAAAGCGTCCTCGCAGGGACAAGGAGGGGGAGGCGGACACCAAGTACCGTTATTCTTCTGCTGCGTGCGCCGCCGCCGGGACTCGTTGGCGCTCTTCGCGCGCGTACTTCTCAGGATCGCGGGCGTCGCAAAGGCGGAAAAGACGGTCAGCGCGGGCTAAAGACGCCTTGCGGTTGGGGAACGGAGGCGGGCGCCGCGGCGCCGGCGGTGGTTTGTGCGCACACACGCGGCACGCGGCGGACCCGCGCGCGGGAGACACCATAGGGCCCCCAAAGGGCGCGCCTGCGACGGAGGGCGGACCGATGGCTGCCGGCCTGCGTCCGTCCACGCAGCGCGAAAACGAGTCGGGCGAGGGTACACGCGCGGCACCCCACCAAATGCCCCATCTGCATGCCTTCGTGGGAGGGCGGCGGCGTGGGCCCCGCCCATACTGGCCGGCACGAGGCCAAAAGACGTCGAGCGCGCGAGGGGGCAAGGCGACAGGTCCCCCCACTCGTTGCCTCACATGGCAGGTGACCGCCTGTTGGCCCCCCCGGACTGCTCACGCAGGGAGGCGCGTGTCGGCGGACTCAAGTATGTGAGCAGTGCCCGCCTGACGAACAGGTGCGTGGCGCGCGCGCGTGACGAGGCCCGCCCGGGCCCGGCCTCGCCACAGAAAAAGGCTGCGCCCGCCGGACACGTGCAGGGAACCTGGTGGGGGTCCTCCTCTACGTTGCCTGGAGAGGTGGGGTACACCCGCGCTGGCACGCGCGAGCACAAAATGCCAGTTCATCGGAACGCCGACGATGCGCGGACCGACGCCGGGGCCATGGCAGCCATCATCGGTGTCCGCTTGCGCAATGCAATCAGCTGACAGACGTGTGTGTGAGGCCCAAATCGCAATCACGCGACGGTCAAGCGAGGCCACTCATTGCTGCGCAGCGCTCTCTCATCTTTCACCCAGTGTCACACATGCCCACTACACCATCCGTTTGAGACGAGCGGCGTCCAATCATGTTCACTGGAAAACTGATGGCGGCGCCAGTCCCGCCCAGATCGCGTTCAGATCGGGACATAACATTTTGAAAATACCTGGACTGGGCGAAATTCACTTGGATGCAGGGGCACTGCCGAGATATTATACATTGACAGCCAATGAAAGAGCGCCTATTCCGTCCGCTGACCGGAGATTCTGACCCGAGAGCGGCTCAAGGCAATCGATTCCACAGGCTTGCACTCCCGAGAGATGGTACACGCGCGATGTCAGCTGTTTGGCAAGACCACTCTGCGGTGCGGACAGTGCCTTTGTCCGCTTGCGCATGTGATTGTCCACCAGACTGGCCCAGATCGCTCGTGTTGCGGCTCGTGCAACGCGGGTCGTCGCCTGCGTCAGGCGTTGACATCGACAATTCGAGCGCGTGGTGCCGTGGCACTGCCAGGTGTCGTCGCATTCACCCCATGTTATTGCGTGTTGAACCCGATTCTGCTCGGATTGGGCTTCATTCGCAGACTGTGCTTCAATTCTTTGTCGCGTGGCATGCCCGGGCCTATTTTCGAGTGAATCTAAAGACTATCTCTGCACGATCTGCAATCGGTTTCGGACACATCAGCCATCGACGCTTGGCTAGTCCCCTGCAATGCGAGGAGAGGTTAGACTGGGGTCTCATCTGAACCAGCAACGTGGGCCCTATCGTTCCATCGTCCAGAGTGCTGCCGATGGTCGATATGGCAAATTCCACGCAGAGGTTTCGCATATGGGGCCCCCAGGATGGTCTTTCCATTCAGTGACTCACTCGTTGCACCTCCAGATGCGGTTACATGGAAGATGGGGCCGACGTTGCTGGGATTGCCCTTACGGGCCTTCGGGGCGCGCTTGACATCGTGAATGACGTCGACGCCCGGCGCTGCCGCCTGTGCGGCGACGGCCGCGGGTCCAGTATCCTCGGCCGACCGCGCCCGGCAAATGGCATCCCGCCCCTGGCGCGCCCGCTCCAGCTGCTCCATCTTCATGATGACGCACTGCTCGGCCACATTTTTCGGATCTTAGCAGATGACGCATGCCCCACGATAACTTCGCACACACAAAGGGGATGCCATAGACGAGTATTGTATTGGATTACAGTGGAAAGAGTGACGACCCCGAGTGGATCGCCAATCTGTCCGCCGAAGACAATGTCAAAGGGAGGTTGACCAGGGCACCCCGTGTGCGTTGTGGCAGGCACGAGGTGCCGACTGAAGCCAGCGGCAAGGCAGGAGGGTGGGCCGCGCGAGGGAGGTTGACCGTTGGCTGCGCTGAGCAGCCCCGCCGTCGGCGGCGGCCCCCCTCATGACAGAGGGCCCGATCCGGCGCTTCCACCGGAAGTCGCCAGATCCCCAACCTATCCGGTCCTACAATCTGGCTCGCTCCCCTTACTAATCGCTTCGTTACACACAACATATGAAAACATAACTTCGCACACACAAAGGGGATGCCATCAGATGGAGAACGGCCGCGACGGCCAGGACGCGCGCGCGGCTACGGGACGTAGCCACCGCACAGCCTCCAGGCCTCGGTTGAGCGGGGCGCCAGGAGGTCAATGTAGTGCGCCAACGCCGTGCGCGTGTCATTGCCGCTGTGCCCCAGCATCTGCGCGACGGCCGGCGGCGAGTGGCCGCAAAGGTGGAAGGCCGTCGCCCCCCCGCCGCGGGTGGAATAGCTGCACCACTTCACCCCGGGCGGGGGGGAAAGGTCGAGCCGCCGGAGTGCGGCGAGCAGCCAGGCCGTGACGTCATCGGCAGTCGGTGGCCGGGTGGCGCCCGGCGGTGCAAACAACAGGCGGGAAGGGGGCGCGCGCCGCGCGTCCAGGTCCGCCAGAAAGCGACGCAAGACCAAAAGAGGTAGGTCGAGGAGGGCGTCGCGGGAAGAAGGCACGTCAAAAACGAGCCGGGTCAGACGTGTGCGCCGCTCGGCGCCCTTGTACAGGCGCACCTGCACATGGAGACCGCCAGCGGCGGTGACGGTGACGTCACCGCGCTCCAAACCAAGAACTTCCGCCGTGCGACGGGCAACGAGAAAGCCCACCACCAGGGCCGCCCACCGCACGCGCCAGCCAAAGTCAGGTTCGCCGTAGGCCAGCTGCACGATGCGCCACATGACGGGTGCGGGCAGCGGCCGTCGCGCGAGCGACAGGGAGCCGACGGAGCGGACGTGCAGGCGAGCAAAGCCGACCCGGGCGGAGTGGATGAGCCGGCCGACGGCGGGACGGGGGAGGCCGACGTCGACATGCCGGGTGTTGATCGGGGAGAGGTAGTTTCGCAGACTAGCCGGGGAGATGCGGCCACCGCGGAGGAGGGTGCCCGGGTAGCAGACGTCGGTGGCGGGCGCGGCAGAAAGCGCGGAGCAGCCCTGGGCCGCACAGTAGGCGGCGAACTGGCGCCAGTGGCGGTGGTAGCCGGCGGCCGTCGAGTCGGCAAGCGCGTTGGTCAGCATCCGGGCCGCCTCGTCGGCGCCGTCCAACCCGTCAAATCCGTCCACGGCCGCGGCGTGGGCGTGGGCGCGCCACTCCAACGCGGCCACGGACGACCGCCCACGCGGTACAAAAGGGCGACCGTCCGCCGGAGTGGCGGCTGCGCAGGCAAAGTCGAGCCGCCGCGCGTGTAAAACGCGGCGGAGGCGGGGAGGTAGACCACCTTGTTGGCCCGGTGGAGGGTCTCTGCCCACCATCCTTGGGCGGGTTACGCCGGAAAAACCACGGCCGCGGAGGCCCGATCCCGCACGATCTTGCGGATGACGAGCGCCGCCTGGGATAAGGGGGGGCTCACGTAGTTGATGATGGGTCCCCCCCAGTCTTGCGCCCTTCCGTCGACGGCGGCCGAGCGAGGGTGGTGCACCAGCGAGTTGAAAACAGGCAGCATCGAGGTCGACGCCGTCGCAAAGCGGTCCACGCCGCACGGCCACCACGCGGCGTTCAGGGTCTGGAAGACCGACCGGTTGAGGCGCCAGTCCGTCGAATCCTGGTCCCGCGAACGTTTGTCCGCCCAAATATATTCCGCCGTGGCCGTCGGCTAAGGCCGTCGACATGGCGAGGCCACAAAACCGCTGCATGCGGCGAGTGCCGACCCAGCGGCGACGAGAGGCCGACTCGGCGAGGAGCGCGCGCGCCGAGAGCAGAACCTTGGTCAAGCGCTTCGGCGGGAGAAGGAGCGTCCGCGGCGAGGTGTCTATGAGGAAGCCCCAGGCCGCCATCTGCCGGGTCCACGTCACGGCGCCCTTGGTGGCGTGGACCGCAAGACCCAAGAGGGAGAAAAGCGCCACCGCGTCGCACCGACCCGCCGCCGCCCACACCGCGCAGGTCGGCGCCTCCCCCGGCGGTCGGCACAAAACGTCGTCCATGTAGCCAATCACACAGAAGCCGAGGTGCCGCAACCGCTGTAAGATTGGGCGGCAAAGCTTGGTCCACGCCCATGGAGCCAGCTTGAGCCTAAAGGGCAACGTGAGAGGCTCGTAGAAGCGCTGCCTCACTCGGAAGACGAGGCGGGGACGGTCTGAGGGTTGAAGGGAGAGGTGGTGAAAGGCGTCTTTCACGTCCCAGCTGACCATGCAGTCGTTGGGGTGCCGTTGAGACAGGAATAACGCTACGCTCTCGTACATAAACGGCTTGTCGTGCAGAAAACCGTTGGCGTACTTGAGGTCAATTACCAGGCGGGGCTTGCGGTGTCGGTCCGCCACAAAGGCCGAACTCGCCCACGGAGCAGTCGCGGCCTCCCGACGAGACAGCCGCCGAGCAAACCCCGCCGCACACCAGCGCTGCGCCTCCTGCACGGCCCATGTCTGCCACACTTCGGGCAACGTGTGAGGCGCGGCGCGGTGCGGCGGGGGTGCCGACAGCCACGGCAACGGCACGCCGTTGAGGATCGCCCGGAGCACCCAAGGCGGCGCCCCCATCTTGATCCACTCGGGGAGTGCCGCCCGCAGGCAGACGTGAAGAGCCGTCGTACCCGGCGGATGGTTCAGCTGGGCAGGTGGCCGGGGAGGCGTTTCCGGACTGGGGGCAGGTACCAGGGACGTGGTACGACGCACTGGGCCAAGACGGCGAGCCGCCGCCTGGAAGACCGCGGTCGACCGAGGGGCAGCCGGACGGGCGGCGAGAAGTTGCGGGCCAGGCGCCGTAGGGGAGGCAGACGTGGAACCGCTGGAAACAGACGCAGGGTGCCCATATGACCGGATGGGGGCGGAAGGAGCTGGCGTCCGCTCGGGCACCGCCAGCCCAAAATCCGCGTTAGCGACCGCGGCCACGTCCACGGCCACGATCGCTCCCGTGGCCGGGGTCACCCCCGCCGTCGTCCCGGTAGCGCTTGTCCCGCCGCCCTCGAGGGTAGCCCCCTGGGCGTTGCGGGCACCGCCGCCGTTTGTGCTTTCCGAGCCGACAAAGTGGTCGGAAATATTGGAGGTGGTGGGACGGAAAGGGGAGGGGTAGTACCCGTAAGATCCGCTGAGGATGGGGGCGAGGGCGTCGTACCCCCCGCAGCGAGGGCGGCGGTGGTGAACCCGCGCCGCCTCGCGCTGGGAAAACCGGTCGCAAACGGTGTGGTGGAAGGGAGAGGCAGGCGCGAGGAATGGCATGGGGCCGTCGTCGCCGCCGTCGCCGCCCAGGCCCCAACCGCCATTGTCCCAGCCCGCCGACGGGGCGGCGGCGAGGCCCCCGCCGCCGCCGCCGACCCCACCGTAGGGCGCCCCCGCTTGCCCAGGAGGTGCGGGGAATCCCCCCCACCCCGACGGCCGGTGCCAGCCCCCATAAGGGGCCGGGTGTGGTGGCACGGGCGGAGGAAGGAGTGACGGAGGCGGTGCCTGGGCGCGGTAACCAAACGGAGGAGGGAGCCCCGACGGAAAAGCAGGGTTCAGGGGCGGGGGAGGGCGTTGGTGCGCGTTCCACGCCGCGGGGTCAGGGTCAATGATCCCGTCCGGGGGAGGAGGAGTGGCCAGCGAGGGGGGAGGTGGGGAGGGGGGGGCAGTGCGGAGGGGGCGAGCGTTGGCGGCCCCGACAGCGGGAGGGGCCCCGCGATGGTGGAGGGGCGCGATCTCGTCGTCCGCTTACTCCTCGGCATCCAGAGGCCCCAACTTCGCCGATCCCCCGGCGGCCGCTGCGGCGGCGGCTCGAGTCTCGGCTTGCGCCACGAGGGCGGACGCCGCGGCGGCCGCCGCCCCCAACCGGGTGAGAACGGGGGCACTCCGCAACTGACGCACGGGGGATGTCCTCACGCTAGCAAGCGCCGGTGCAAGAGTGACAGATCCGGCCGTTGCCCCCGCCGGCAGCAGCGGCCGGGAGCGCCTCCCGACGCGGCGGCATACCAGGTGGAGCCCTCACAGAGGCTTTCGCCCGCCTGTCAGAACAGGGAAAGAGAGCAGACCACGGGGAGACCCGAGGGAAATAGAGGATGTGTCGTCTGTCAGACCAAGAGGCCTGGAGCCAAACTCCCGAGCGCGCGGCGAATGAAGACACTCGCCGGTCCCGCGTGAGGGAGGTTGACCGTTGGCGGCGCTGAGCAGCCCCGCCGTCGGCGGCGGCCTCCCTCATAACAGCGGGCCCGATCCGGCGCTTCCACCGGAAGTCGCCAGATCCCCAACCTATCCGGTCCTACAATCTGGCGCGCTGCCCTCACTCATCGCTTCGTTGCACACAACACATGCAAACGTGCCGTGTGCGGCCTCCGGCAGCACACCTGCACAGAAGGCCCATTTTCCTCTTCAAAAGCACGTCTGCTTACTAGTTTTCCCCAGGGCGGGCGCCGAGAGCAACTGTTCGACGGCATCGATGCACCTCAAACTCAACTCACAAAAAGCGAGACACAGCTGGAGACGTACTCATCTCACCCTTCTAGAACGAAGGAGAGGTGAAGAAGCATCTATGGCTCTGGTGGGAGGGGCTCGGAGTGGAGGAGGGCATGATTTGTGTTCTCACCAGCACAAATGTTCAAGGACCTCGCATTCATTGGGCTCTGAGTGCCTGCCAATCGAGGTCGATATGTTTTGGCCCCAGACAGTCTGCTTCTTCTTGGTTCAGAACACGGAAATTCGGACGTGCGCTGTCAGATTGTTCTCGGCCCGCTGCGCCACCGGGAGTACGAGGCTCCCTGCTCGCGTGGCAGTAGGCATGGTTCTGGCGGCCCTCGACCGGGGTGCCGGTACCTAGGCGTTCCCGCTGGGTGCCCTTCGCCGCGCATATGGGTCCACGGGACAGGAGCAGCGTGAGCTCCGTCGTCATTCGGTACCCAATACGAGGCGGCGGTGGGGAGCGCAAGCGATTTGGGCTTCTTTCCCCGGCTCCTGCCAGCACGGCAGCCTCTACGGGCCCCTCTGTCTCGTACAAGGCCGCTTAGAAGGACATCCAATCCCACGGTGTCCCGGATGCCTCAACGATGGCGATTTCGCCTTCGGCCGCGCCATAGAGGCTACGTCTCTTGGACTCCGGCGTTTTTCCACTGGTTTCATCGTCCGACAGTTCCGAAAGGGAGACTTCGGGGCCAACTTGACCTTGTACAGCACAGGCTAAGTCGTCCCTTCGAGGTCTCGGTAGGCCTTGCGCATGGTTAAGGACCGCCCCGCGGTCTTGTATTTACGGGCGGACGCGAGAAATGACTCCAAAAACCGCGGCACCAGCACGGCCTGGAGCTCCTTCTTGTCGAGCAAAGCCCCTATGGCCGCGCTCACCGTCACGATCCGATCATCTAACTGACTCTCAGTCACGCCTGCGTGCTTCTTGTAAAACTGCTGCTCCTGGAGTTGGTCCGACAGGACCTTTTCGTCCAAGACCCTCTCCAGCAGCGCTCCAATGTTGTGCTTGATCTTGGGCTGGGCGGCTAACGCCGGCGTGTCACTCCGTGTTGCCAGCACCCAGCGGATGACGACCGTGACGGACTCCGAAACCGGCCACAGGATGAAGTACGCCGCGGCCTCGTCGGCGTCGTCCAGGGCGTCGCACGAGTGCTTGAGCTGCCGCAGAAGGTTGATCATGCTGAAGCGGTCCTAGGCGTCCGAGGACTTGTCCTTTGTGAGATTCATACCTGAGGTCCCGGAGGTTTTACTGCCTTTCAGAGCTCTGCACTCTTGCGAACCTCAGGGTGCGGTCGAACAGGCTTCATGCGTCCGTCTGGAAGAGGGCTCCAAAGCTAGGGTCCGTGAACTGCTCAAGCCGCTGATAGCGCCGCACCCGCCGAACCGCCTTGCCGAAGATCGTCTGTGGGAGTTCGGCCATCCAGGCCACCGGTTCCGCCGCATCGTCCGTGTCCACCGCACTGTCGGACGAGCCGTCCGCCCCGTGGGGCCCGCCCACAAGCGATCTCTCCCACTCCGGCGTGGGCGCTACCGCGATAGAACAGAGGTTGCGTTCGGACCCCCGGCCGAGACCGGGGGTGTCCGTCATAGATGAGGCCATCATCGCTATTTGGACGCGGAGGCGGCGTAAATCGCCCAGATCCGGCCACATTTCTTCCGGAAGGAGTTCCGACGCTTTCTTCGTGGTCCGAGGGGTATCAGGGTGCCACTATGCGGCGTGAGCCGCGCATGGTCCGGCGCGGAAGCCCACTAGAATTACTCATCTGTGCCGCACTGTCATTCGTTGTCTCTGAAGAGCCGTGGCGGAGAACGGCGCGTGCGGCTGCCGCAGCCTCACGCGTGCCCTCCGCCGCCGTCGTCGCAGCCTCGTTCGTCTCTGAGATCTCGGGGACGTCCGCCGCCCATCCGTGATTCGCGGCGACTGTCGCAGCGCTAAGATGCGGGCTATACTCGGGGCGTAGCGGCCGCACAAACGCGCCGCTGGGCCTGACGGAGTCAAAGGGGGTACTCGACGGCCCCCCCGGGCCGTGGCGGGACGCCGTCCCCGTCTTGCTCTTGTCTGAGGCGACGGCTCGGTCGGATGCCACCAGATGCATGTGGTCGGCATCCGTGGCAGGCGATCTGGGCACCGCCGCTACAGAACCACCGCCCCCCGCCGACACCGGTAGGCCGCTTCGCCCCAGAGCTATAATGTCAGGCCAGGTAGGAATCCCACCCCGTCTACACGTCCAGGCCCCGCTGGGAACGGTGATGTCGCGGTCACTTGTGCCCGAACGCACGCGGGGCGCCCTGGAGACAGAACAGCACGGGGAGGAGGACGCTCTCCGAGCCATGACCGCGGAGACGACGCGCACTGCCCAAAGGCGTACCTCAAAGAACTGATGCAAGCACTTTAAGCAAGGCAGAGTGTCGTGCACCCGGGAAGGGACCAATGGTCTCACCCAGAGCGCCAAATGCAGCACAAACGCTGTACAGTCACTCCGTGGTAGGACGTTTCCCACTACTGCCACCCTGAAAGCGTCTCCGCCATAGGTTCGCCAGATCCAAGAAGACGGGCCGCCAAAGGCGAAGAACGAGAGGCAACGTTAACTTGCCGGGGACCACGGCCCCGTCTGCCGTTGTCGCCCTTCGTCGTAAAGTCTATCCCACTTGATTAGACCCCTGAGAACAGGAATATGTTTGGCCGGCTATAACGCGTCCGCAACAACAGCTTTTGATAAGCAGTTTTCTGATACTCAATAGAGACTCACTTGATAACCTTCCCTCAGAAAATAGCGCACTTTGGCTGTCTGGAAGCACCTCACTGCGGTACTTGACGTCAGCCGAAAACCGGCTCGAGGCGCTTTTTGCCGCCGAAGGGTCAAAATAAAAGGCAATCAAACCAAATCCTGCCCGTAGCCAGCTTCCCCATACCTTATTTAGTCGTACTGGCATTCCCAGCGAGTGTGTCCGCATTAACAAGGGACTGTACAGGCCTGTCAAGACGGCTGTAGCAGAGAAGCGCAAAAGTGTAAGCACCGATTGAACACCGCTGAATCATTCTGTGGGGCTATTTCTCAAATTACTTGTTCCAGCGAGTGCGCCTTTTTTGTCCGCGCTCCGACCTCGCGAGACTTGCCAATCAGTCGGTGCGCGCGCGCGCGCAGAGGGTTGCGATGGGTCCAGAAGATTGGCAACTACGACTGCAAGCCTTGCGCAGTGCACTCTGCTGAGGCGTTCTGAGCCCTTGCACCTGGCGGCACGGGTGCTCCCCCCCCCCCCCCCCCCCCCCCCCCCCCC
>Ga0209093_1000979_pt1 | contig 16038 bp, 11 predicted proteins | sample SidtaG_4_FD_187450 | JGI IMG/M metagenome (GOLD analysis project Ga0209093, IMG submission 187450) | Marine algal microbial communities from Sidmouth, United Kingdom - Sidmouth_Male1 metaG (SPAdes) (version 2) | ecosystem: Host-associated > Algae > Red algae > Unclassified | place: Sidmouth... | reverse complement strand
ACTTGCCCCCCCCCTCCCCCCGCCGCCACACGCCGCCCACCCCCGCCTCACCGCCACCCCCATGCGGCTGCCGCGCACGTGCGTCTGGCCGCCGCCACGGCAGCGGCGGCACGTCCGCGGCGCGGCTGCCGGTCGGGCGGCCGGCGGGATTGCCGGTCTGGATGGCGCCCTTCCCGCCCCCCTTGCCGCACGCCACCCACCATCACCGGAGCGCCACTCCTGTGCCACCGCCACCGCCTTGCCGGTCGATTGTTGCCGCGGGGGCAGCGACGCGGCCGTGGCTCGGCCGCCCGTCGTGAGAACAGTGCAGCCGCCGGTCATAGCCGAGGCGCCGGCGGTAGTGTCTGTTGCTGCCACTGTGTCTCGCGGCAGCCACCTGGCTCGCGCCCGGCGTCCGGGTACCCGCCGACCTGCCCGCCATTTTGTCCCGAGCCCTTCGACCGCCCGCCTTTTTTTTCCCTTTTTTCGGGATTGACTTCACGGGGAGAACTGCACACTCACCGTGCTCGTCGACCCCCCCTGGTGCTGGAATAAAAGTGTGGTGAACAAGCTCGAGAAAACATGCTTGTACACGCCATGGCATCAGTCGTTGGGGCCAGGGACAGAGCTGCTATCGCAACGCCAGGCTATTCTTTTTACTTCGCTCCCTCCCCCACCGTGCCATCGAGGATCCGCAACACACTCAAGCAGTATCACCATCCACCACTGGGGCCCGTGCTTCCCCACCTTCAGCACCCATCGACTCATCAACCGCCATGCCCGAGTCCTCCTCTCCAACACCCATCGACTCGTCCAACATCATTCCCAGGTCCTCCTCCCCTCCAACACCCAACGACTCATCCAACGACATGCCCAGGTCCTTCACCCGTCCAACACCCATAGACTCATCCATTCCCAAGTCCTCCTCCCCTGCAGTACTCGGCGGCGACTCGCTCTCCGCCTCGCTCTCGCCGTCATCTTGACTCGATGCCGCCGCCGGGTCATCGTCCACCGCACGCTTGTTGGTCGGCAGCGCCCAACGCGTTGTGCCCGGAGGGCACGCACACCCCGGGCGCACGCACTTGGTCTCGCTGCAGCCGAAGTAAAAGTCGTTCAGCCGCACTCCCTCGTTCTCGCACTTGGCGCCGGGCTGCAGCTTGAAGGCTGCCGTCAAGTTCATCAAAGACAGCTGCACGATGCGGTGAGCCATAAACGAGGCGGCAGTCATGTAGGCAAGATGCCCGCGAAACTTTACCGAGATGGAATGTTGCACCTCGGCCGCCTGCGTCGTGACGCCGTTGGTGACCGAGAGCGACTCGTCGGGGAAGTACACACAAGAGCAAGTGTGCCCCTTGGCATGCGCCCGATCCAAACAAAAGCGCACCTTGTGCTTGGAGAGGATGGAGCGCACACGCTGCATGCCGTTGCGGTCCATTTTGCAAGCAACGTCGTAGAACACGACCTTAGGGAGCGCCGGGAAGCGCTCGAGGATGAGCGAGAGAGCGTCCGCAACGCTCTCCGCTCCAAACATCACGCGGAAGCCCATCGTCAGGACGTGCGGGCACACAACGTTGAATACGCCGGCCGTCAGCTGCGAGTGCTTGGGAAACGACTTGCTGCACCTGTCCGTAGCATCCTCTAACGCAGCTTGGGCGCCTTTGGCAGGCCGCCCCGCCCGCGGCTGCCGCTCGGCCCCCTTCTTGGCCTTGGCCCGCGGCGTAAAGATGGCCGGGCGCACCCGCTTCAAAAAGCCGAAGTACTCAAACGACGTGTACGGGGAGTCGATGTCCTTGTCCTTCCAGTCAGGGTGCTCGGCCGCAAACGTGTCGTACTCGGCGGCGGTCGTGACGCCGAGCCAGCGCCTGCAAAACTCCTCCGTCTCGTGTTGTCCCCCCTCGGCCGCGCGGCGCGCAGCTGCCTTGAAGTCGCGGTCGACGACGGCGTCGACCTCGGCGGAAAACTTCAGCAGGGCGCCGACCGACTGACGCAGCACGTGCGCTGACTCCATGACCCGGCGCAAGCGAGCGAAAAAGTTGGCTACGAAGCCCGCCGCGTTGGCGGCCATCGACAGCTTAACCCACTCACCGCCGCTGTCCTTTTGCATCTCCTTGGCGAGCTTGACGACCGACCCCGTCGAGTGCCCCTGGAAAAGGTTGACCACGGGGTCACCGAGCATCGCCAACAGGAAGGGCCGCACGACTGCCCACTGCGTGCTCGACGCGTCAGACTTGTAGAGGTTGGGCCGGAAGTTGCCCTTGCGCGAGTGCCACGGGAGCGTCGAGGGGGCAGCCGCCACGATGCCACCCTGCCCGTCCAGTGGCGCTCCACCGCTTGCACGACTCGCCGCGCCGGACCGACCACGCGCTGCCCCGTTGTTGGCAGATGTCGGGGTGGCAGAGACAGCACCTTGGCGTGATGCCGGGCCGACAGTTGGTGGCACGGTCGGCTCCCACACGAAAAAGTGGAAGAGGAGCTGGGCGGCGTGACGCTTGAGGCGCCAGTTGAGGACCGTCGATGCAGATCGGGCACGCGGGAAGACCGATCCGATGGTTTCGTGCAGCCCGGTGAGGGCGGTCACGTCCTGCTTGTTGAGCGGGTCGCCCGTTCGTATTAGCTTTCGTACAGCCGCTCGAACGCTCGGCTCCTCCAGCACAGCATATTTGTTGACGTTCAGGTTCATACTGGGCAGGTGGAGGGCGGGCCTCGCGACCTTAATGCCCTCCTTCATGCGAAAGCCCAGCGCTTGGCCGTCTATCACAATGTAGTCGGGGTTGACCCCGCACTTGGGACACGAAAACAGCTCGGGCGTCGGCTGCAGGCACGCCACGAAGCAGCGGCCGACGGACACGACAACCTGCCTCCGCAGCCCGTACGCGGACCGCAACGAGGCCAAAAAGCACGCTGCCGCCGCGTATGATGAGCGCGAGTTGTAGATAAATGAAACGAGGCCGTCGCAAAACGAGCGAGTAAACACAAGCACGGAGCCCGAGTCATCCGCCTTGCGGGTGGAGAAGAGGCCGTCGCTTCCGCCGTCGTACTTGACGACGTGCGCGTTGGGGCAGGTCCAGTGCCCCAACGTCACCTGCCAAATGAGGCCAACCACACCAAATGCACGAGACGCCATGGAGAGCAAGATGCATTGAAGAAAGGGCACAATCAACAGCTCGGTCAGCAACCTGCATCCCGAGGCAGCGTCAAGCACATCTAAAAGGGAACAGAGCAGGGACGGGAGCGATGAAAGCTTCACGCATCACCGCATCAACAGAAGACATCAACATACCTGCAGCGGCGTCGTGGCGTGTCCGTCCGTGTACAGCAGCGCAGGACACGTCTCCAACTGTTGGCCATCTGTCTTGACCGCCCCACAAACCCCACACGACTTCTCGTGTAGCACATTGGCGGGGTCATAGGTCAAGCCCAGCTTGGCCATCCGCTGCACGGTGCTCAGCTGGGGCACCGACTGGTCCGCGTTGCCATCCCCCGAGTCGACGACAAAGGCCGTTGGCGCGACGCTTTCGTTCGCCCACTCGGCCGTGCGGCACCACAGCAGCCCTTGCTTGTCCTCCTCCCGGCAGCTGATGAGGTTGCGCTTCTGGCGCTCCTTGGAGATAGCCACCAACTCGTCATCGTCATCGGTCTCGTCGTCGCTCTCCGCCTCGTGCTCGGGGAGCTCCCCGTCGTCGTCGGCGGACGTGTCCGATTCACCGTCGTCACCGTTGCGCCCGGAAACAAGACGCGGCAGCTTGCGCACGAGCGCCGCGTGCTGGCATCGCCGCAGGTTGGAGCGACAGCCGACAGAAACGCATTTGATATCGCGCCGCCGCGTCGCCACCACCGGGGAGTAGATGTCGCCGTCGAAGGCCGCCGCCGTTGTGCCGCAGGGCATGGCAATGTCAATGGCGTACGAGGTGGCGCCCTCTGCCACCTGCAGCGCGTTGACGATGGCGGCCTTGTGCTCCAACAACGTGCCGAGCGCCGACCGGAACGCATCTGCATGCCAGCACGTGCTCGACTCGCCCGCCATTGACAGCAGCGCGACGTTCTCTGTGTGGCCCCAGCAAGAGCACATCACAGCCCCATCGGGCGAAAACCACTGGGCGGCCAAGTCGATAGCATGCGTCCCGACGACGCAGAAAAGAAACCGCGCAGCAGAGGTCGAGGACCCGACGACCTTGGCCGCCATACCGTCGTTGACGGCCGCCCGCGCAGCCGTGCGCATGCCCAGCATGCGTCGCAGGGCCGCCGAGATCACGCCGACGAGCGCGCGCTCGTGCTCCGCCTGCGACCCCGTGCGAGCCCGACCAGCACGTCGAGGACGCTGAGCGGCACGATGACGGGCGACCGCGGCGCTTGGAGGCGGTGGAACTTCACCGCCACTCTCATCCCACGATGCGCCGGATTCGTCAGATGGTAAGTCGGGGGGGGGCGAAGGGGGGGATGGGAGTGGCGATGGAGGACAGCAGAGCTCCGTCCGGCGTCCAAGCACCGGTGGCACTCGTCGTGAGGCGAGCGGGGCGGGAGCAGAGGAAGAAGAGAGGACCAGGTTGATGAGACCCAGGGTGCCCATCTGCGTCCGACGGGACCGAAGTGACGAGTGGACCTCATTGCAATCGGCCTCCATGACGGCCGTGGGGCCCCCGACGGGGTCGCGACAGGACCGCGGACCACACCAGCGGAGAGTGTGGGCGGGCCCGGGATCACGAGAGTGCGCCCAAGCAGGACGCGCAAGGCGCCACAGCGCTGACGACGGTGACGCAATCAACAGTCTAATTCCTCATGGAAAGTCCTAAAAACGTTTTTAAACCGAATTGTCAGCAAGGATGTCCACAGGACCAATCACCGCCCTCCATCACTGTCAGAGCGGCCCGTTGACAGGCGTGGCAGCGGCAGCGGGCCAAGACGTATGAATCGATCCGAGCACGGTCAGGACGTCATATATCTGGGGCATGACGAGGCAGAGCCTCGCTCGAGGAGTGCCATTTCTGGGCTCCTATGGGATGGTTCGTCGAAGGAGGTGTCAACCCTGTCTCTCTGTCCTCCACGTTGCTATGCGAGGGAGGCTCCGCGTTGAGCACCAGAGAGGCGGTTCAGGCCTACGGGGCCAATAAACGTGTACTTGGAAGCACTCGACAGTCAAATAGTCATTTCCAGGAATTTGTGCGGGGGATTTTCCCGATCTCTCAGGTGCTTGCGTGGTTCTGTTGCCAGCTTCCCGCCCGCTGGAGCCGGCTCGTCTGGATTAGACAGCGCCTTGTCGTCGTCGGTCCGCGCCCCACCCCCACGACCATCGAGTTGTTGCCTGCTTCCGTCACACAGGTGAACGTTGCCGCACCTGCGTGCGTCCCCCCCTCCGCCAAGCATGCCTCAGGACTGCTCTGACTCGGAATCCGTGCCCTGCCGCTACCCCCCCCCCACGGCCGGTGACAGCAGCTATTTCCGCTCCGCCTCACCTACCTTCCGTCTCCCGGACCGCGCTGTCCCTGAATTTTTCACGGTGCCCCCCGAGCGTGTTGAGGCCTTGTATGGGCCGTTCGCGCGCCCGGCGTGGCTCCTTCCCGTGCTGCGTATGCGCGTCTCCATTTCGCTCGCTGTCCCCAAAACTAAGGACGGCAGGTGCGCATGCCTGTGCTGCTCTGCGCCGGACCGACTGCTTTCTCCACCTGCAGCGGACGACGATGCGGGCGGACGCCCGACGCCGCCCGTTTGGACCGCCAAGGCCGCGGTGGCGGCGGCGGGGAGCGGCAACAAGGGCCGCGAGGGGGTGGTGTCGGGCAGTACGGTGGCAGCGGGGGCGTTGCCGCCGCCCCCTGGCCCGCCAGAGGGGTGATGTGGGGCAACGGGGAGGACGAGGCGGGCCGAAACTCGGCGCCGCCGGTCTGAACCGCCAAGGCCCCCGTGGATTCGGCGGCGAGTGGCAAGACGGACGGAGAGGGGGTGGTGGGGGGCGGCATGGGGGAGGTGGTCGCGTTTCCGCCTTCGCCCGGCCCTCCGGGCGGTGCTGCAGGATTGTGGGGAGGACGAGACGGGCGGCAACTCGGCGCCGCCCGTCTGAACCGCCAATGCCGCCATGGAGTCGGCGGCGAGCGGCAAGACGGACGGAGAGGGGGTGGGGGGGGGCGGCATGGGGGAGGTGGTCGCGTTTCCGCCTTCGCCCGGCCTTCCGGGCGGTGCTGCAGGATGGTAGGGAGGACGAGGCGGGCGGCAACTCGGCGCCGCCCGTCTGAACCGCCAATGCCGCCATGGAGTCGGCGGCGAGCGGCAAGACGGACGGAGAGGGGGTGACGGGGGGCGGCATGGGGGAGGTGGTCGCGTTTCCGCCTTCGCCCGGCCCTCCGGGCGGTGCTGCAAGATTGTGGGGAGGATGAGGCGGGCGGCAACTCGGCGCCGCCCGTCTGAACCGCCAAGGCCGCCGTGGAGTCGGCGGCGAGCGGCACGACGGACGGAGAGGGGGTGGGGGGGGGCGGCATGGGGGAGGTGGTGGCGTTTCCGCCTTCGCCCGGCCCTCCGGGCGGTGCTGCAGGATGGTAGGGAGGACGAGTCGGACGGCAACTCGGCGCCGCCCGTCTGAACCGCCAAGGTCGCCGTGGCGGTGGCGTGAAGCAGCCATACGGGCGGGGAGGAGGTTGTGTTGGGCGGCATGGGGGTGGCAGGGGCGTCGCCGGCTGTCCTCGGCTCGCCGGGGTGGTGATGACGGACGGCAAGATGTCTAGGCGACCATACTTTTGAGTGCTATGAACGTGTGTTGGTTGGGCTGGTAACCGTTTTCTTGCTGTTGGCTCAGGCCTGCGTGCGAAGAGAGTTCTCTCTGATAGTCAGTTCTTCGGTACCTTGGGGCAGACGCCGGTAGGCCTCCGCGGGAAACGAGCCAGCCTGAGGAGGTGGCGTGATGGAATGAACGTGGGCTCGAAGGCTTCCGCCCGGATTATGTCGTGGGAGGGGGCACGAGGCTGTCACATAGGAGGCCGAACAGTATGGGGGTGCCAAACTGCGGGTGCGGACGTGGAGGTATCGGGGAGAAGAGACAGGTCAACGGTACATGACCCCCCCCCAACTGAGTTTCTGCCCAGTGAAATCAGCAGCTGACACTGGGCATTCCAGTGGAATACAGGCCTGCGCTTCCTGGTACTTGAGTTCCTCACGGCAGCTGTCCCCTTCGTCCTTTTCAAGAAAACGCAACACAGTGTGTCTCCAAACATGCACTGCATCCATTGCGTGCCGTTTTTCTGACAGCTTGCGCGGGATGGTGACCGGCCTGTGACCAGCCACGACGCCAATGCAGTCTTGACCTACATGGGGGGCGAGAGGGCACAACAGAACCAAACTCGACCAACACACGATCCTGACCAAACACATGCTATCGATGCTCCAAAGGGTGCTGAGAGTGGTCCTAGTGTTGGTTTTGCACGCATGTCACTCCTTCAGTGCTTTTTCGGCCCGACCACGTCCAACCTGTCGGTCGGAGACTTGACACTCCTGACCGCGTGGTGCTTTTGCAGTCGAAGTTTTTGCTCCAGGAACCCTCTGCGGACCTATGCCGAGCGTGTGCGCATGAAAACCCCCGTGAAATCCAGGCCCAGCGAGCATCAGGAAGCTCCTCCACTTTCGCCGCCCAACAGTGTGTTTTTGTTTGCGCCATTGGCCTGTAGTCGCGTGGCACATCACTCTGGCTGCCCAAAGCCTCGGCTGTATCCGTCCGCAGCCATGCGCAGTGATTTGGCGCCTCCTGGGTGCCGCTGACAAGCGTGCGCTCCATCGTAAGTTCCGACACATGTCTGCCGATGCAGGGGCATGGTGCAGCAGTCCCTCCTCGGAGGATCGCCAAACCACCTGAAACTCATCCCCAACCACCCCCCTAGGGACTGCATCCACATATGCTTCCCTATCAGGACCATGGCGTGCACCTGTGGCTTGCATTGCAATACGGCCCGTAGCGACCATTGGAGCCTGAAGCAACACGTTCATAGTGACAGTAGGCCTTCCAAACGTGTTCTGGGGCACTACCAAGGACCCGCAAGGGGAGGCTGCGAAAAACAGAATGCAAAACAGGCGGGGGGAGGCCAGAGGGATGCCGTTTTTGGCTGCTTACGCTCCATTGACAGGCCCTGGGAGATGTGCGAGTGGATGCTACCTAGGACGCTGTTTACGGAGCCGTAAGAATGATCATACAGTCGCACAGAAGCGTGAGCGGTGGACAAACAAGCGCCACTTGGCTGGTCTGACTGGGGAGACTTTCGCTACCGAGTCTCTGGGCGTCAGAGGGCGTTCTGTTTTGGCCGAGGGACGGAACGTATGGGGGCGGGAGGGATAACAGTGAGCTGGTATACATCTACAGGGAGCCTGTTGCTCGAGTTTCAGACTCTTGCGGCCTGCAGCAGCAGCAGATATCACTGAGGCTACGGTTTGTACGAGATAGGGTCTGGGGCGCGGACACTGCATGGATGCATGGATGGATTGCATAAAATGTATACATTTTGACATCTCAAGAAGCCTGTGATAAAATGTACGATTAATCATTCCTCCATCGGATACATTTAATCGACTTTTCATTTGATATCAGGAGATGACTGTTGCTGCCGTGACCAGGTTTCTGGGGCCACGGCCTCGACCGGCAACGGCGACACGGGCGCCGACTCGAAGGGCGGCTGACTTGCCAGATAATAAAATGATTGATTAATCGAAAAGTGAGAAATTTAATTTGTCAATCCATAGAAGTTTCGATCCGCTGGGCGCTCTTCTTTCTTTACTTTTTCTATCCATGCACGGATGAGCGCATCAGCGGGTGCCAGATGGGTGCCGATCTGCCTTAGATCCGCCGCCTGAGGAAATGGATGCCCGTGGTCCACGGGGGAGGTTTCCCGTGTATTTATGTTTACACTGGTTGTCAACATGTAGAGTTATGGAGTGATGCTCTGCGGTGCGTCCAATCGACCGTGGCGATGGCAGTGCCGCAGCTGCTGGCACGCGGGCTTTGGTGACCTGGCGGCACAACCTTTTGGGGTGCAGAGGACCCCTCTCTCACTGCCTTTCTTCTCATGGACAACCAAGCCCCCCATCTTTGAGCGTCTGGGAGCGGTTTCGGTCGTTCGAAAATCTGCCCGCCTTTTTTTCTGGGCGAGCGCCCCCCCCCCTCGGTTGATGATGTGGATGGCTGCCTCCCATCGACGTCAGTCCATGGGCACCGGAGACCCCCCCCTCTGGTGATCAGGCGCCGTGCTTAGGGGCTCGTGTTCTATGCGTGCACTCTCTTTGCTGCGCCCGCTACCACGCTCCTCTTTCCCTCAATCCACCATCGTTGATTACCCCCGGCGCTCGTGGCGCCTTCACCTCTGCCGGGGTACAGCAAGCGGTGGCGTGCGCTACGTGCGGCAATGGCGTCCCGCGTGACCATTGAGCGTGTGCCGGCGGAGGAGGCTCGGCCGATGCGGTTCATCGCGTTTCGGTCGAGCACGACCCGCTTTATCGTGCGCTGCGACAGCGGGATTGAGATGGCTCGCCTGCTCACGGCGTGGAGCGAGCTGGGGACGGATGCCGCTGCGCTCTGCTCTTTCGAGGCCCACAAAAAGGCCGTTGCGTGGCTGTGGCAGTCGTCGGTGCGAATGCCCGCCTGGGTGGAGCGCACGTGTGTTGAGGACCGCGACTGTGGGGTCATCTGCGTGGAAGCCGACGTCGAGGAGTTCGCGCCTGTGTTTGCGCTGCTGTGTGCCGCCGGCGGCCAAATGGTGCCCAAGGCCTCCACCGCCGACATGCCCAAGCTCGTCAACACCCTCAAGGCGCTGAACGGCAAGGTGGCCATCGCACGTATGCTGCCGACCGTCGACGAGGCGGAGACGTGGCTGGCTGCGGCACGTGTGCCGCTCTGGGTGTTAAAGGCGGCAGCGGCCCGGGAGGACAAGACCACCGAGCTGGACCGGGCGGGCACTGCGACGGACGACTCCAACGATGACGTCATCATCGTGTCGGACCACGAAACGGACGACGATACGTTGGATGGGAAGGCGTTCATGGCGGTGGCGCGAACGCTCCCTCCACCCCCCACCCCGAAGCGCACGATTTTGTCCATGGACAGCATCAACGATAGCATGCTTCTCCCCGTGCGCTTCCGTCGCCACCCTGGGACGGGAGTGATTGCGGCTCGTGGCAGCGGCGGGTCGTCGTCGACGGCGCCCTTTTCCGGGCCGCCGTCTGCGGCGCCCACTTCTGGGCCATCGTCTACAACTCGCTCTTCCCGGCCGTCGTCTACGGCGCTTGCTGTCGTGGCAGCCCCTGCTGCGCCTACCCTCGCCGTGCGTCGCCATCAGATAAGGCCCTCCATGTCGGCCGACAGCCGGGTCTCCCACCGTCTCCCTGGGGTGGCCCACGAAGTGGGCTCCCCCATTAGCGGCCCCTCACCGGACAAGGTGCGACGCTGCTTCTCGGCTAGCGCTCCGCAGGCGTCCTCTTTTCCGTCGTCGTCATCGTCGGGCCCGCCGCCTGGTGGACCCGCCAAGAAGCGGCGCGTCGACCCGGTCGTCCCGGCTGTGCCGTACGACATGAAGCGGCTGGCTCAGAGAATCGTGCGCCGCGGGCGGTCTCTCTTTGTGACGGGTGGGGGTGGGGTGGGCAAGTCGCATTTATTGCGGCAGTGTGCCGACAGCTTCACCGAGGACAACGGCGGCGAGCGGAAGGGCCTTCACGTCGTGGCACCCACTGGCGTTGCGGCCGCCGTGGCCGGGGGGGTCACGCTTCACGCCTACTTGCGCCAGAGGGCGGGCTGCTTCGACGAGTCTTTGTCGGAGGAGCAGGACGCTGCGCGCTTGTTCGGCGAGATGGAGATGCCAACCAAGAAGCGGCTGGCCTTCACGTCGCTGGTGCTCGTCGACGAGATATCCATGGTGTCGAGCCGCATGTTCACCCTTCTCTGTTACTCTCTCCAGAAGGCGCACGAGATTCTCAACGAGGACGGTACGCCGTGGCGGGTCGTGGCGTTTGGGGATTTCTACCAGCTGCCGCCCGTCAGCCGCGGCGACGAGGACGTGTACGACCTCCGTGGGCTGTGCGCCTTCAAGTCAAGCTTGTGGGTGAAGCAGTTTGGCAACCAGCAGCTGGAGCTGAAGTATGTGTGGCGCCAGGAGGACCAGAAATTCATCAGCATGCTGTCGCAGCTGCGCGTGGGCGACGTCTCGGACGAGTTGTCGGCCTTCTTGGAGCAGCGCTACCAGGTGTACAACGACCGCGTGGCAACCGGCGGCTTGACGGACCTGGACATCACGCACATCTTCCCCCACCGCAAGCGCGTCGGGACCCATAACCAGCAGTGCCTCTCCATGATGGAGATGGTGTCCGGCTCGACGCGGCGGGTCTACACGGCGTACGACTACCCCATCGGGGTCACCATGACCAAGACAGCGGTTACTAAGCAGCTGGACCAGGCGCTCATGTCGCCTGCGGTGTTGGAGTTGTGCATCGGCGCGCGGGTGGCGTCTTGCGCGAACCTGGCGGACGGGGACAAGGCTGTGCCCAATGGCACCATCGGCTCAGTCGTGCGGTTTGACTCGATCGGTGCGGGTGGCCACCTGACGCTGGCGCCCGTCGTGTGCTTTGACACCGTCAACGGCCCGGTGACAGTGTGCGTCCAGGCCTGCGACATGAAGCTGCAAGCCGTTGCCCGCGACGGGCCTTATGCGAGTCGATTTCAAGTCCCACTCGTGTTGGCATGGGCTGTGACGGTGCATCGCTGCCAAGGGCTCACCATGGACGCAGCCGTGATGGACTTGGCCCCTTGTTTTGTTGCTGGTATGGTTTACGTTGCGTTGTCTAGAGTGAGGGCGATGAGTGGCGTGTTTGTGCTTTCGTTTGATCGCGACCGAGTCCGTGCCGACGCTCGTGTCACATCGTTTTATGCCGACCAGAGTGACCTGCATGGCATGTTTATTGAGTGTGCTGTGGCCGACCCCCGTGCGGGTGCCCGTTTGTGAGGCGTGTGCGCCGGCGCGCCCATTGTCGTTCTTCCCTTTTCGCGTTAGGTTCCGTTTGCGCACTTTTGCCATTCAACATCGCATAGAACCTTTTGCTCCTGGTGCACACACACGCTGCTATCATAACGAACATACTACGCATGATGCCAAAGACAGAGCACCATGTTGGCGCCAGAAGAAAGCACAAAAAACAAGCCCCTACGAAGCACAAGAAAAACGGAGAAGCCCAGACAAAGCACGTACTTAGCTCCCTCCCCGAGACATCCCGCGGACGCACTCACGCCGTCTGCCGGCCGATCACCCCTTGGTCAACTCGTTCCCTTCAATGGACCATCAGCGCTCACCATGGCACCATCGTCCCCCCCGAAAGCGACACCGTCCGCTGATGCTCCGTCACTTGTGGGTGCTTTCGCTGCCCCCCCGACCAGCGGGCGCTCCCCACATGGCGTCCCTGGTAGATTCTGCGACGGTGCACCATTCCCCGAGGGACCCAGACTTGAAACTGACAGCCGAGTCAACGGCGACGGCGGGCAGCCAGCGCGGGCGTTGCCACTCGACGAGCCCGTCCTGGCGACGGCGGCGCCCGTGCCGACGGCAGGGCCGTCGGTGGCGACGACGTTCATCTTGCGCTTGTTCGCCGGGCGCTTCTTTCCGGCGGTCGCTCCGTCCTCGCCAGCATTCGCGGCGGAGCCCTTGGCGGCGGTGCGTACCTTTTTGCGCTTCTTTGTCGGGCGTTTCTTGCCGGTGCTGGCCCCGTCCTTGTCATTGTCCTCGCTGTCCGAGGGGAGTCCTTGTCTCGGGCGGGGGGGGCAGGCGGAGGCGCGGCGCACGGCCATGCGGGCGGCACGGTTGCCGGCAGCTTGCATCATTGTCCAGTAGTACGTGGCGTCGCGAGCAACATTTGCGCCTTCCAGAATGCCGTCACCGTCGGCAGGCGTTCCGCCACCTCTGGCGCCGCTGCGCCCAGCACCGACACCAAGGGCCCTAACATCTCCTCCACCAAGTGGAAGGCCACTACCGCCAGCCTCCATTACTGCGGAGCCGCCAGCATTGAACTGCGCGGCGCCACCCATGCCCGACTGAGTGTCGGCGTCCAGCGTCCCGCCGTCTGGGTGCTGGCGCTGGTCGCCACCGTCGCCCTCAGCCGTGCGCACACCGTCCACTCCGCCAGCACCGCCGGTTCCACCTGCACCATTCGCCGCTGCGGCGCCGTCAGCCGCCCCAGCGGCTGGTCTTCCATCGACGCCGTCACCCCCATCCCCGCCAGCCCGCCTCTCCAGCTCCAGGACAGACAGCAGCAAAGCCGGGTGTCGGCTGGGCCTCGCCGAGTAGCTCGCAGCCACCACCTCCTTCATGATGTGGATCGCGTGCGGCTCTTGCGAGCACAACAGCAACAGCACCCCAAGCACGTACGAGACCGTCTTGCGGGATTTGATATCGGTCATGTCCACGACAAGCACGGCATCATCGTCCAGCTTGATACGGGACGAGGGCACGTCAAAGAAAACTTTAACCGCCTCCAAGCTCACGCGGTGGCCCCACATCGAGCGGTAGTGCAGTGCGGTGTGGGAGCCGGTAGGGTTAGCCCTAGTCCCAATCGGTGGCACCCCCTTGCCGCCGCGCTCCGGCTTCCACGTCGGCCACGACGTTGAGCGCAGGTACGTCATCAAGTACCGCAGTCCCCGCCCATCCGCGCCCTTGGATACATCGACCGAACCTGTGCGGTGTTCGCTGGCCGGCGCCGCCGCCGGCGCCTCGTCCGTCGCCGCCGCCCCCCCGTTGCCGCTAGCCATGGCAGTGCCCCCGCCGTTGGCGGGCGCCGCCGCCGGCGTCTTGTCCATCGCCGCCCCCCCCGCGTCGCCGTGAGCAAGGGCAGTGCCGCCGCCGTTGGCGGGCGCCGCCGCCGGCGTTTCCGTCGCCGCCCCCCCCGCGTCGCCGTCCGCCATGGCAGCGCCACCGCCGTCGGGGGGCGCCGTCGCCGGCGTCTTGTCCGTCGCCGCCCCCCCCGCGTCGCCGTCCGCCATGGCAGCGCCACCGCCGTCGGGGGGCGCCGTCGCCGGCGTCTTGTCCGTCGCCGCCCCCCCCGCGTCGCCGTCCTCCATGGCAGTGCCGCCGCCGTCGGGGGGCGCCGCCGCCGGCGTCTTGTCCGTCGCCGCCCCCCCCCCGTCGCCGTGAGAAAGGGCAGTGCCGCCGCCGTTGGCGGGCGCCGCCGCCGGCGTCTTGTCCGTCGCCGCCCCGCCCGCGTCGCCGTCAGAAATGGCGGTGCCGCCGCCGTTGGGGGGCGCCGCCGCCGGCGCCTGGTCCGTCGCCGCCCCCCCCCCGTCTCCGTCCGTCATGGCAGTGCCGCCATCAGGGGGCGCGACCAGGAGAGATGCTCCCGACGCGGTGTTTGTCGCCGTGTTGGAGCTACCCTTCTTTTTCGCAGTTACCAACATGGTGACGGCGTCGAGGTTGAACTTGGCGAGGAGGTAGGACTGGAAAGAGTTGAGGACCTTGCTGCAAACTTCGCGGGCCAGCACGGCGGGGTTTGTGGACTCAATCAAGAGGTTCACAACGGATTGGACGGAAGCCAAAACGGCGGGACTGGGGATGCAGGTGGGAGGCGGAAATCGAGACACTTTCATGCGAGCATGCATGGCAGGTATGGTCATTGACTGCGCTGAATGAAAGCCATCCCGGTTGGATCCAGAGTCCCCCCCGTCCTCGCCTCGATTTGCCTCACCGCCATCCCGCCGCCGCCTCTCGGCGACCAAGCGGTCCGCCTCGCCGCCCGCAGTAGCAATGAGATGGTCAGCCTCCTCCTTTCTCCAAACATACCGTAGTGCAGAGTCCACCAGGCGAGCGACGTGCTGGTCCTTCACGTCAAAGAGCCCGATGCGGTCAAAAACCGACACCCAGTCAATTGCAGTCGTCTGCTCCTCGGGCATCGTGGAAGCCCGGCTTACCGCAGCATGCACACTCGCATTGATGGGAGTGAGCACGCGCTGCAACTCCTGCGCCGACTGCAAGAACCGCTTCAGCAAAGGTGCCACGGTAGCCAACGTTTGGCTGTCCGTCACGGAAAGCCCCCGCACAGCGTCCTCAAAGCGCTGCAAGACCGCAGGCCGCTCCGCAGCAGCACGTGGGGGTGCCATCGAAGAGGGCAGCAGCAGCGATTGGGGCAGGACGGGCGCGGGCGTAGGTAACGGTGGAAGGGACGACAACAGGGGGGGGGGGGGGGGTGATCGGACGCCCCAGTGACGGAAAGGAGCGGGAACACGGCGCACTCGAGTGGATCAAGAGGGGGCGGGCAAACTGGGAACGCTGCAGGGCGAGGGCGGGCAAAGACTCCGTTGAATCGCCGTGACTGCAAGACCGTGAATCCATCACATACAATGGTACAAATTTCTCACAATTATACACAGGACACCCCCACGAGGCGCCTCTGGCGTCATCCCATGCTCAACAGGGCTTCGTGTCCTGTACTTGGACAGTTGCCAGGGTTCCATAAATAAATCTGAGCTGCACACCGTCAACAGCTGGATTTCGGCTCACCGTCTTCGCCTCTGACGACCCTTCTTTGACCGCCCCCCCCCCCCCCCCCCCCCCCCCCCCCCCCCCCCCCCCCCTCCTGCGGCCGTGGACCGACTCATTCGCTTTCAAGTGCGAAGCGGCCATGGCAGGGCTTGGCACGGCCTACAAACATGATATGAACAGCGAAGTTGAAGACCACGGGAAGAGTGGCACGAATGCACAACACAGCGCTCTCGTGGGGTGCCCCTGTTTGATGCAACGAGGTGGTGTTTGAGGGTGGCAAACTGGGCGGCACTTCGTCTGTATGACGACCAACCGGGAACTGAACATGGAAACCGAACACACTCCTCACACAGGTACACATCACGTGCTTTGGATGTTAAGCAAGCCCGACGCACGACCCGTGTCGGCACATGGACACTGCCTGCCTGGTCAGCGTCATGCATTGGTCGCACGGTCAGAGCCATGCGTATCGCTGGATACAATGGTCATGGAAAGACTGAAGCTCAAGTAGATGTAGTGATCAAGACAGGTGGCATCAAATATCAAATCACCACTAGCCCCCCCCTGAAACCCCCCCAGCACCCCCCCC
>Ga0209093_1000977_pt1 | contig 16050 bp, 13 predicted proteins | sample SidtaG_4_FD_187450 | JGI IMG/M metagenome (GOLD analysis project Ga0209093, IMG submission 187450) | Marine algal microbial communities from Sidmouth, United Kingdom - Sidmouth_Male1 metaG (SPAdes) (version 2) | ecosystem: Host-associated > Algae > Red algae > Unclassified | place: Sidmouth... | reverse complement strand
CCCCCCCCCGCCGCGGCAGCGACGAGCCACGCGGCCACCAGGAGGCTGGCGACCCCCCCCAGGGGCACCGCCTTGCCCCAATCCATCGCCCCACATTCCGTGTACACGGGCACCTCCCCCCCACACGTCGACCGCAAGTCGTCCGCCTTCAACGCAAACACCGCCCGCAGCGCGCCGTCGACGGTGAGGGGCGGCGGCAGCGCCTGCGTCTCCTCGTGGGGCGTAAACGTGAGCACGCCGGGCGAGCCGAGCTGCATGCCCCGAAACAAGCTCAGCGCGTGCGCCAAATCCCGCCCCGTGAGGCCGTCGGTGGCGCAGTCGAGGGCGTAGGCGCGGCCATTGGCGGCGGGCGTGACGGGCAGGGTGAGGGGGGCGGTCGACCGGGAGCGGTAGGCGGCCAGAAGGCGTCGCGTGTCGGTGGCGCCGAGGACGAGCTCCACGCCCCCCGCGGCGATGCGGTAGCGCCCACCGTCGGCGGCCGCCGACTGCCGCGCGCCGGCGGGCGGCACGTCCCAAAACAAAAAGGTGCTCGACAGGACGAGGTTGCCAAAGGCGGTGCCCCCCCCGGCCCTCCCCGTCTCGTTGGGCATCAAGCTGCTGCGGACGGCGACCCAGCCCGAGGGCCCCCCCGTGTTTTGCACGACCACCGCCCCGCAGCCGCCCGCCACCGCCGCGCACGGCGTGGCGGTCAGGCGGCAGTCGGCGGCGAGGGCGCGGCGCCCCCCCGCCACCGCCGCCGACGACCGCACCTCGGCCGGGTTCATTCGCTTGGACGCGCCTTCGGGGACGGCCGCCCAGGCGGCGTCGACCCAGTTGAGGCGCGCCGTCAACACCGCCGCGGTCGAGACGGTCACGTCGGCTTCATTGTTCCACGGCGCGGCGCACACGCCGTCCACGACGGTTGTGGGGGACGGCGTGCAGTCACGGCGCGCCTCGAGGCCCGTCTCGAGCAACAACTCGGTGGGGATGAGGGCGACAAGGGTGGCGGTGAGGGCCACAATCCACGCGGCCGACAGGCGCCGCGCCCGCTTTTTCAGGGCAGTGGGGAGGGGGAGGGGGTAGAGGGGCGGACCAGTGGATGCCGACGTGCCCGGGGGGAGGGGGTCGGGTGACGCGGCCATGCCGTCGGCGGTCGCCCACCCGTCGGTGGCTGCAACGACAATGGCCGGTGGTTCGGCGTCGCCGTCTGCGCTCCCACTGCCTGGCGCGACGCCGCCCGCCCGCCCCTTTTGGCCCGACCGCCCCCCGCGCCGCCGCAACAGCCGCCACAGGCCGGTGCGCGCCCAGTGGCTGAGGTGCAAGTGCGACACGTCGGTTGCCGCCGTCGCCCCGTGGCGGTGCAGCTGCATGCGGCTGACGAGCACGTAGACGTGTTCGGCAAGCAACACGAGCACCACATGCACGGCGAGCATCGTGGCGTTGATGCCGGCATTGAGGGTGCCGACGGAGAGGGCCATGGCACGCTCGACGCGCGTACGCAGCCAGCATGCGGCCGGTCCCGGGGGGAGATGGGGGGAAGCTGGGGGGGGGGGGGTGAGCAACCCCAAGACGGCATCGGCGGCGAGTCACCGCCCCGCGCTCCGCGTCGGCGCGGTCAACGGCGGGTGGCCTAAAGACGAGCGCCCGGCCGACGGCCAGCCGGGCGTCATCGGTCCGACCGCATGGGGCGGGGGAGGAGAGACCTCCTCTCCTCCACAGCGCCCGGACGAGCGCTTCATGACGCCTCCCCGCCTACGTGTCGCGCGCGGCGCGGGTCCCACTGCGGGACGCACCGCCCCGCCCCAGAGCTGTGATCCTCAGCATTGCTGGCGTTGCAGCAATAAGCCATTTAGATCAAAATTCCTTGTGAAATTGCATTGCGGGAGCTTGTGGGGCTGACCCACATCGTGGTTTGTCCGTGCGCTTTGTGGGCCAGACCCATAAAATCTCACCCACAAAACGGCACAGCAACATTTTGCCGACCGGAAATCATGCTAACAGCAGAGCCAAAGGGACACACCGAAGCCGCATGCAAGCTGTCCAATGAGAGTAATGATGAGCGCACAGCGACGTAAGAGCACAACCAGCAATGTCGATTTTTTACGCATACGAACCTCGTTTTACCTGCAACGTGTGCCTCTCTGGTTGGTGGGAGAAGCTATGTGAAGCCTGTTGGAAGCTAGGTGGCCGGGGCCTGAAGGACTTAGATCGAGACGGGGGCTACATGTTATTCAACGGGCCACGAAGGAGCCTGACGTTGGTGGGTGAAGCCGTTCACATACATTGTACACAGCACGACGAAACGAGTGGAGGCAAAGGGAAAACACGGGAGCAGACCTGGAAGGTCCGAAACGGGGACAGTTGACCGGCCAGAGGCGCACGACCAAGAGGAGAGGTGGCAGATGGCCGTGACACGAGGCATATTCAAGGCTAAAATCACGGCCAAGACACACAAATCGCTGGATTGAAGTCCGTTTTAGGGCGACGCGTGGCGCTCGCCACGTCGGATTCGTCCTCTTGCAGAGGAGTTGTTGCGTGTGGTGTGGACTGGACATGGTCGCTGGCGTGCCCCGCACCCCGGTGCTCGCAATGGCGCGCAACGCTGGCGTCCTGTGGAGCGTTCTCTTCTCGTTGGCACCAACGGGCGAGTCCCTCACTGTCCGCTCTGTCCAGCAGGGCAGACGTGCCGCACCCGGCCCGAGTGTCGAGGTGAATCATCTCCCCGCGCGAATCTGCTGAACTGAGGTCCGTCTTTTCTGCTGTCAATTAGAGCCTGGCAAGGGGGCTTCGAAGGGCGAGATTTTGTCCACTCATCGTGCTTCGAGAGGCTAGATTCACGGGGCATGGAATTTGCTTGGCTGTACAGGGGTGGTCCACAATCGCTCTGCACGAACGGCCAGCACCAAAAGAGGTGATCGTCGGGGTTGGCGAGTCCTGTGCCGTGCAGCGATGACCGGCCGTCGCCCCCCCCTTCGATGGTGGCCAACGCCGCCCGACCACTTTGCCGGTTGAGGGACGGCCGCAAGGGAGGCCCGCCGGTTTTCCCTCTCGGTGGTGCGTGCCCGCTCGGAGCTGCCGGGTCGCTGCTGCTGCAGCCTGTAGGATGTGTCTCTGGCATCTGACAGCACAGTCCCTCTCCCCCCCCCCCCCACGATGGTCATTGAGGCCGCCAGACTGCCTTTACGGCCGTAGGCTCGGCGAACGTGACGGCAGCGAGGAAATCAAGCTGGCGGGGCTGTTGGTGGCGCTTGCCGGCTCGGAGCTGCTCGTTGTCTGTTGCTGGGTTCGCGTTGCTGGGTTTGTGTTGCTGGGTTCACCTCTCTTGGCCTGCTGGTCGCTGCGGGGCGGTGCTTGTCGGTTTCCGCCGTTCCCAGACTCTGTTGGGCGAGCAAGGCGGTGCTTGGCGGTTCCAGGACGTGCTGGGAGGGCTGAGCGCGCTCTGCTACGTGGGTTGCGCGGGCTGAGCGGGCTGCGCGCCGTGGGTGGAGTGGGCGGTCCTGCGCGTCCTGGAAGGGTCGGGTTAGCGGGCCGGGCCGCACGGTCATGGAGGGTGGGAGGCGCTGGGCGCCCAACGGCTTTATAAGCAAAGCGCGGAGGCGGCGAGGCCATCGTCGCCTTTCTTCGGTGTGTCTCGAGGTGTGGGCGCTGCCCCGACACCCTCTGTACCACTGGGCACGCCCCTGGCCTTGGGCTGCACCGTCTCCCACCGGGCGGTGGCCGCGTCCTCGCCGCCGCGAGCCGGGGGGGCGTGGTTTTTGCAAGCGCCCCCGGCGCTACCTGCTCCCCCGTTCCCACACCACCCATTCCCTCGCTTCCCCCCTCCCCCCCGGCTTACACCCGCAACGAGGAGCCTCACCACTGCCAAGACCTGCCAACACGGCTCCCGTCACCGTCGTGGTCGCCAAGGCGGGCTTCGTCAAGGACAGACCGATGACGGGCCACAAGCGGAGCTACACCGAGTCGATGCTCGCAGCGGCGTGCGCCGCCATTGCCGACACCGACAATGACACCATCGCCGACGCCGACAATGACGCCATCGCCGGCGGCCGGCAGTCACGCCGACGGCGGTCGGCGCGTCAAAACTCCGCTGCTCCTGTAGCCGCAACAGGTGCCGGTAGCGGCTCCGTAGCTGGCGACCATGGTGTTGTCGTTGCCCTTGCAGGTGTCGACGCCGTTGGTGCCGCTGCCGGCCCCGACGCCTTTGGCGGGCGCCGCGGCGGCAACCGTGACCACGAGCGTCTTGCATCCGCACGTGGGCGCCGTTCCGCCCGCCTCCGTGCCGCGCTCCTCGGCGCCACCGCCCCTAGCAACGGCGGAGGCAACGGCGGAGGCGACGGCGGCGGCGATAACGGCGGGGACGGCGGCTGCGACAGCGTCGGCGGACGTGGCGATGACAACACCACCGCCGGGGGCGGCGAGCGTGATGAAGAGGACATGGTCGCTCGCGCGGGGCGGCGCGTCTCCTTCGCCAGTGTCATTGGGGGGGGGCGGGACCCTGGTGACCTTGGCGGGGCGGATGCCCACAACGACCAAAGCGGCAGTCCCGGCGGGGGTGGTGAGGCGGGGGGGGCTGGAGCTGCTGCTGCTGATCCCGCGACGCGCACGCCACGCGCCGAGGTCGCAGGGCGCCGCGTCCATGGCGGCCGCCTTGGCAGTAGCCGCAATGTCGGCGCGTGTGAGCCCACTCGCACTGCTGGGCAATCGGGCTCTCGCCCCCCGGCACCTCTTCGGCCCGGCTCCTCGCCGGCAGGGGCCGCCGACTCAAGCTCCCAGTACGCGTCTTCGGGAAGCGTCATGATGGCGGCGTCGGCGGGCGGCAAGCTGTCCACGGGCGGTGAGGAGATCCCGTCGTCGGATGAAGAGCCTCTCCCCCGGCGCCCGGCCGCTGCCGCCCGCCTCGCCCGCCTCGAGTGCATGGTGGAAGATCAGGAGCTGCAGCGCCGGGAGCGCTTGGCGCGCATTCAGCACGCCGAGCAGATGGAGATTGACGCCGCGATAGCCGCGTCGAGTGCGGTTGCCGCATCCGACGCGGCCGAGCGGATGGTGCAGGAGGTGGAGGAGCATGAGGAGGTGGAGGAGACAGAGCCGATAGTGGGCGCCACGTCGGAGGCGGCTGGTGCGGTGCAGTCGCTCGACATGATTAAGATAGACGGAGAGGCTGCTTGCGCCCTGCCGCTCGCGCAGAGGGGCCGTGGCCCCGCCTCGTGTGATAACAACGCACGCTGGCGCGGTCCAGTGCACCAAGCCGCCATTGAGGCGTTGCTGGTGCGCAGACAGCCGCCGAGCGACCGCCCGGCGCGGGAGGACGGCGTCGGAGCGGACAGTGAGACCGAGCCGTCACCTGTCACTGGCGGCACGGACTCGGCGGCGTACCTGGTGCGGGTCGCGGGCGGGCTCGCCGATCCGAGTCGTGCGGCCTCTGCGCGCCGCGACAGGCAGCACCGCGGCGCCGCTGAGACGGAGGATGCCGTTGATCGCGACAGGCTTGACGGGGGGGAGCTTGCGGCCTCCTCCGATGTGGGCAGCGCGGCGGAGGTCGCGGACGTGCTCACTCCAAGGGCGGCGGCAATCCGTGCCAGCTTTTCTGCCAGGCGCGCTGGTCACGGTCGCTCGCGCGGGCGCGGTGGTAGGGGCGGCACCACGCATCCGCCTGTGTGCGGCGACGTTCCCGTACATGCCGAAGGTGCTGCAGGTCGGGGGCGCGGGCGGGCCTGGTCACACGACGAGAAGGTCGCGGTGAGCAGGGCCTGGCTCTCGGTGACGCGTGATCCCGTCGTGGAGACGGACCAGACCAGCACAGCCTTCCACGCGGCGGTCGTCGTGGCGTATCGACGCCTCTTCCGCCTGCCAACCGGGTGGTCGCCGCGGTCTGGTGCCGCTGTTGTGCGCTTCATGCGGTACACGCTGTTTAAGAACGTGCAGCTCGTTGCCTCCGCGTACGCGCGGGTGTGCCGCCGAAACGTGACCGGGAACATGACAGAGGAGGACCTGGTCCGCGCGGCCACTGCGGAGATGGACGCCGGCGACGCATACGAGGCGCTGCAGGCAGACCCCGACCACGACCCAGACGAACCGGAGCGGCAGGCCCGGGCGAGGGCGCGAGGCTTTCGCGCCTCGGACTGGATCCCAAGCTGGCGCATCCTTCGCACGTCGGACAAGTTTAGCGGCGCCGCCGCGGCGGCCGCCTCGGCGGCACCGCCCGGCGGCCATGGAGCATCGGCGTTGCCGGCGCGCGGGCGCGAGCGGAGCGCCTCGGGCGGCGCCGCGGCCGCAACGGCGGAGGGATACGACGAGGAAGAGGAGGGGGATGGAGGAGAGCACGCGCCGGGGCCTTGGCGCGCCCCGGAATGGGAAGCCATCCCCATCGGCACGAAGCGGGCCAAGGCGACCCGCTCCGTCGAGATCTCTTTGCAGCGGGATTGTGCCTCCATGGCGCGGACGCTGAGCGCTTTGGCGGAGGCTACCAACGACCGCGTGGACCAGGCTTTCTTCTTCTCACGCTGGATGCGGGGGTCTGTGGAGGCCCGGCAGTGGGCGACCGCCGAGACGCGGCGGCGTATGCTCCGCTGCCGCCAACGCCTGCTGTCCGCCGAGGCCGCCGACGCGAGCCGCGGCTCGCAGCCAGCCAACCCTGCGACTGTCTCGGAGGCGGCCTCGGCGGCTGTACGAAGGGTTTTCGCTGTAAACGAGTCGTCGCGGGAGCGCACACCGGCTGCCTCTCGTGCACCAGCGGCCGGCGAGAATGCCGTGCCGTCCACTGCAGCGACGGTTGGGTCCGGATCGCGGCCGCCATCGCCGCCTCCGTCACCGCCTCTACCTAGTCCTCGTTGGCCGCCGGACTTGCCTCCACCCGCACCGCTCCCGACGCCCCCGCGACCGCCGCTCCCACCGCTACCACCGGCGGCACCACCGCATCAACCGCCGCTGCCGCCGCTCCCGACGCCTCCGCGACCGCCGCTCCCTACAGCCTCGTCGGCGGCACGCGTGCCACCGCGTCCCGTAGTGCGGCTGCGGTTGTCGTCACCAATTCGCGGGGCGGCGCCGATGAACCGCCTACTGCCCCTGCCGCCGCCGCCGACGCGACCGGCGACTGTGGCGCAGCAGGTGCCGCGGCATGAGAGCGTCGTCTTGCAGCCGCTGCAGGGGGCGGCAGCGGTCCCAGTGATCACCATCAGCAGCGGGGGCAACTCTTCGGCTGCTAAGGTGCCCCCCGCCAAGACCCCAGTGATCACCATCAGCAGCGGTGGCGACTCGTCGGCGGCTAAGGCGCGCCCCACCAAGACCCCGGTTATCACCATCAGCAGTGACGGCTCCTCGCTGCTCGGCCGCCTGCAGTCGAAGATGACAGCGTCGGAGACGGGCGGCAGCGGTGCGGCACTGAAGCCGAGTCGCTTCCGCGTAGCCGGCAAGCGTCACGCTGACGCCCGGCGCGGCGCGAGTGCGCAAGCCACCAAGGCCCGCAAGTTTGCGGCGTCGGGTGCAGCGACGGGTGGGCCGGCCGGCGGTGCCAGCCAGTGCAGCCAGGCGGTGCCGCACCGCGGGGCTCGCGTTATCATCGATCACGGGGTTGCGGTCCCCGACGTTGATGACGAGGTGCTGGACATGTCGCTTGCGGACGGGGGGCGGGCGGAGGAAGAGGTTGGCCTGCAGGGGTGGTGACTTTCTGAGATGGCGCCCTCTTACGGGCCCGTGCTTCGGCGCTCTACATGTGTCGTTTTCTCTTGCGTTTTTCTGTGTGCGCTCTGGGTATCCTTTGGCACTACGGTGCCACACTTTGTACGTGTGTGCGTGTGCTTTTCATGTGTTTTGACTGGCGTGTTTGTGCTCGGATGGCTCCCCCGGTCGCTGGCGGTGTCTGGCCTGGGCGTCGGGCCCTTTGTGTGTGCGTGTGTAGGTAGAAAAAGAAAAAGAAAAAGCAGGTTTTGTCTCCGCCTTCTGGCGGAGGCTTTCCTATAAGTGTGCGCACGAACGTGCCCGCAACTGCCCTCCGACGCCCCGCGCTGAGGCAGCGGCGCGTGGCGGTGGCCATTGCCATGGGAATCCGACCGCCCGCGTGGACTAGCTGCTGTGGACACGGGTGGCGCCGCCGACTGGCACCGCCGTCGCCGCCGCTGCCGCCGACGCCGCGCCCGACACCGCGGCGCGACCCCACGCCGCCACCGGCGCCCACCCGACGCCCCTGGAGGACGCGGCGCCGGCGGCGCCGCCCCTACCCACAGCCGGGCACGCCTCCTTGGCCGTCGCGCGCCGGGGAGGGGCGGCGGGCGGGCCGCTGGCTCTTGCCACAGCCTCGCCGGCTGCCACCGCGTCGCCGCCCGCCGCACCCGCCGGCCGCAGAGCCGCCACCATGCCCGGCTGCGGCGGGACGCACCGGCGCCACGCGGCGTTTCCGACGCCACCCACCCGCTCCTACGATTGCGCCTCCTTGGCCGGAGCGTGCAAACGTCGGGGGGTGGGCGCGCCGCCCGCCGTTGCCGCCGCCGCGGCCGCCGTCGAAGCATAGCCACCCGCCACGCCCGCCGTCCGCGCCGCTGCCGCCCCGCACGGCGGGTGCCGGCCGCGACGGCGCCCTGCCGGCGCCTCGCCGCCGCTGCGTCGCCGCCCCGCCCACAACGCTCGCCGCCTGCCGGGGCGCGCGCCGCGCTTGGCGCCGCGGCGCCCCCTGTCGCTGCCGACGGCGCCCGCGCGACACCTGCAAGACCCGCGGTGCCGCCGGTGGCCCCCCCTCCCGCCCCCGCACTCGCCTCCTCGGCCCTTGCGCATCCGGGGGGGGGGGGGGGGGGGCCGCCCGCCAGAGCCGCCGTAACCTCCGCCGCCGCCACGTCGCTGTCGCCGCCCGCCGCCTTGCCGCGGCGCGCGGGCGGCGGCAGCGGGCGGCCGCGACCACCCTCTGCTGCGTCGCCGCCGCCGTCGCGTGCCGCCCCGCTGCCGTCGGTCGCGGACCGCGGCGGCGCGCTGCCGCCGCCCGCCGACGGCCGGCCGCTGTCGCCCGCCGCCGCCGCCTCGCGTCCCGTCGCCGGCGCCGCCGGCCGACCAGGGTCGCCCGGTGCCTCCGGTGGCGGCGCCGGAACCCGCGCCGGCCCTGTCGATGGAGCCGGGCGCGCCGCAGTCGACCGCCCCGGCGGGCCGCGCGGCGGTGCGGTCGGCTGCCGTTCCGCCCGCGACGCGTGGTTGGCCACCTGCGGCTCACGCGGCGCGGCCGGCCCGCCGCCGGCGGGCGGCGGTGCGGGCGCCGGCCGCCACAAGTGGCTGGGGCGGCTGCGTGCGCCGGCCACACCGTGGCCGTTGGCGTGGCGGCGGCGGGTGGCGGATCGCCGCCCGATTCCGCCACGCGCCGGGCCCACGATTCTGCCGGCCGACACGTGGCGGCGGCGGCGTCGATTTAGACCAGCCCGACGGCCGGCGCCAGGCCCGCTCGGCCTGGCGGCCGCCTGCCTCCCCCGCCGCCCCCACAACTGCCCCCGCCCCTGCTCGCCGTCCCGCCCCCGCACCGACCCGCCGACCCTGGCGCGCCGCCGCCCGGAACAAACAGTAGCGGGACGGGAACCGCCTGCACGGGGCGTCGCTGGTGGCCGCCGCCGCCTCAGTCATTGCTGCCACTCCGTGCCGTTTCGAACGGCGGCACACCCCCAGACGTTCCCGTGGCGCCGCGACCGAGGAAACAGGAGCGCATGTTAAGGAAAAAAAAATCCCGAAGGGGAAAAAAAAACCTTTGCCACTCGTGCGCCTCGCCGATATTCTACTCTCTGCACAACTCAAACCACGCTACAGGTACGGGGCCAGATACGCGCCGCGGTTGGAGAACACGTGCTCGGCCATGTCGTCACGCAACGACAGGAACTCGTCGTTATCCGTAATCGCCGCCCTGGCCTCGAGAAAGAAGAGAAAAGATCCCGCTGGTGGATCCACTCCCATGCGCACCTCAGGCATACTGCCCCCAGGGAGCGGCTCAATCCGGGTGTGCGTGACGCATTGGTTGCCTTGGCCGCGACCAGCTGGGTCGTCATCCCCAGCCGCCTCTGCACCAGAGGGGGACGAGGCCGCCACCCCCCCGCCCACCCCCGAGCCCCCCCTTCTCGAGCGAGCCGCGTTGTTGCCACGACCGGCTGGGTCCTCACCCCCAGCAGCCGCAGCACCAGTGGAAGACGGGGCCGCCACCCCCCCGCCCACCACCACACCTACCTCACCGCCTTGACACGCACCGTCGCGTCCACGTGCCGCGGTGGCAGCAGCAATGCGCAGGTTGCCCAAAAAGTCGCCCCGTCGCTCCAAGACGACCATGTTGTGCAATATCGCCATCGCCTTCACAGCCTTGACCATTTGTAGAACGCTCGTAAATCTCTATGGCCGCAGCAGCATGTGGAATCTCGCTGTTAAGACGCCATAGAGGCGCTCCACGTCCTTCCTCATCGCCTCTTGCAGCCGGTTAAAAATGCGCTGCTTGCGGGTGGTAGGGTTGGGGTAGCACGACAGGAATACAGGGTACTTGTGGTACGCCTTGTCCGTCAGGTAGTAGGGCATTGTCCGCGTGCGACCGTTGACTTTGTAGGGCAGGTCCTTAGGCGGCCAGGTGCCGTCCATCATGTCCATAAACAGCTGGGATTGGCCGAGTACATTGAGGTCGTTGTGGGATCCAGGCGCGCCGGCGAAAAGATGATGGATGTACAGGTCGTGGTCGCAGATCGTCTCCAATACGATGGCCCGGCGCTTCTTGCGGGAGATGTACTGACCAGCAAGGGCCTTAGGACACCCCCGCCACTCTCAGTGGGAGCAGTCCAGGGAGCCAATGCACCCTGGCATACCCCGAGCGGCGCTGCGCTCCATGATGGTCTTGAGCTCTGTGGTGGTCGGCTGCCGCAGGTACTGGCCCTCGTACTCGGTGATCAAAACGTCGAGCAGCTTCTTGACGCAAACCTCAATCGTCGCCTTCGACAGACGCACGTACTCGTCAGCTCGGTCGTAGGACTCACCGAATGCGAGGACACGGAAGGCGGCCACGAGCTTTTGCAGCGCGTAGGCCTGTGGCCGCCCTGTCGCGTTCACCGCCTGGCGCCAAAAAGGCCGCTCCTTGATGTCATCGAAGATCCGCAGGAACACGACACGGGGCACACGGAAGCGGCGCTCAAACGTCGCCTCGTCGTAGACGGGCTCATCGCCGTCGAGGCCAAAGTAGTCGGCCATGATGCGGCGCATGCCGCCCTCGAAATCTCTCTCCCGGCTGGCGCGGCGACCGGGCACGGAGCCGACGTAGGCGCGGCGCCGATACGCGCCGCCGCGGCGCAGGCGCATCGCCGTGGTCACACCCACAGACCGCGCCGCGAGCACGACAGCCACGGTCTCGTCGGCCGACGCGTCGTCGGCCGCGGCGGCCTCCTCGTCCGACGTCGAATCGGAGCTGGACGACGGTGACGGAGAGGCCGCCGCGAAACGTCGGGAGGGCGCCATGGGAATAGTCGAAGAGGTGTCAAAGCAAGGGAGTGGGTAGTGTTGGCGGTGCGTGATCGTGTGCGTCGCGAAAACGTCGGTGGGGACAGCGATGGCGGCGGCCGCCGTGGTCGCGACAGCGGTGGTGACCGCGGTGGCGACCGGCGATGTGACGATTTTGAGCGGCGGCCGGTCTGAGCGCGGCGCCCTTCTTGTGTCCCCCCACCCCCCCCCTCAATGTCCCTGTGTTACGGGGGTGCCTCAGATGGCTGGGGAGTGAGGCAGCCGCGCGACATAAGCGATTGAACGTCCCTCACAGCGCCTTCAGGAGGGGTCGGTGCTCCCGACCCCCCCTGTTGAGGTCCCCTGTGGGGTTCGAGCGGCTGACCAGTCGACCGTCCACGGACCACGAAACTGGGCCGTCCACCTCCACGCGTGCCTGAACCTCGCGCAGGGCTTGACTCTACGGACAGCAGGTCAGCCCACGGCTCAGCGGCCCTCCTTTTTTGCGGCTGTTGAGCCAGACACTCGGCGGCGGGGAAGCCGCCATGACTCATGGTGGGCCTGTGCCCGGCCCAGAGCAGCTCCGCGTCTCGTGACCCGCCAGTGCTGACCCAGGGTCCCGTGCCCTCTGGCCGGGTCGGTCAAACTTCGTCCCGTCTAGTGCAGGGATTGGTCGTAGCTCGCCGCATGCCACGTCGGGGAAGCGGTCTGTTGGGGCACGTAGAGCCACACATTCTGTCTTGACAGGTCAGCTACGCGGACAGCACCCTAGCCTCCAGTCGGGCCTGGCGCAGCGTGTAGAAAGCGCGCCGGCTGCGTTTGCCAGCCGCGTGGTCCTCCCCGAGGCTGTCGACAGCCATCTTCGATGCGGCTCGTGAGGGGCCACGTGGACGTTCCCCCCGCGCTGAACCGTGGAAGCTCCTCCCGACCGCCCCCCCGTTCACGGGTCAATCCAGCCACGCAGCCATTGACAGGGTCGGGCAAGCGCTAGTCCCTCGGATCGGCGTCCACCGACCGCGCTGTTCCACGAAGATTTTTGCGCAGGGGTTGGCACTGCCTGTCTGGGCTGACCGAAGTGGACCTCGTGGAAGCGTGGTACTTGACGGCCTCGTCTGGGTCAAGCATCCGGGATCAAGCCCATGCGACGTGGCAGCGCTTTTTATTGGTTTGAAACGACCCCCAGCAGCCAGATTGCTCGCATTCGACCTCAAATTCGCCAATATGGGCTCGCCCTAGTGTTCGCATCGTACGAACCCAGGAGAATGGAGGCCGTTTTTGGGGGAGGGTTCGCACGATGCGAACGAGTGTGCGAACCGCGCTTGAGTTATCCGGTTGTAATTACATTTCGGTCTTTAACACGTTCTGTGAGTCCCGCACCGTTTGTGAAGCCGGAACGAACGCCGACATTGCTAGGTTGTACGTATATCTGCCACGTGGACAACGTGGCACGAATATTGGCTACGTGTGTGAACTGGCGACATTGCTGGGTGTGCTCTAAATAGCTGAAGTGGCGAACACGTCTCACGCGACGAATCGCCGTTCAAGGCGATACGAAGCGCTTCTCAGCCACTCGTTCACATCTGGACATGCCGTATTGTCTTTCTTGACATGGAGAAGCGTCAGGTAGTGTGTAGTCTTGTCAATGGGCGGTCCATCATGGAATCACCAAAAAGTGCTGAAAAGCGGGGCTCATTGCCCTTCAACGGGGTGTTCACAATAAACGAGGCTCTCACAATCGCTCAAACTGCGGTCTTGCACCGACGCCAGTTCAGGATCACAGCGCAGGGACGAGACTTGACCGATACCGCTGCGCACCACGGGGCGGCGGGGCGACAACGTCAATCGCAGTCCCGCCCACGCGCGCCGCGATTGTCGCGCGTCAGCCGTCTGCCCCGCGGCTCGACGGCGGTGGGGTCTGGCCGCCACGCAGAGGGCGCACGTCGCCGAAAAACACGACCGCCGTCGGCGACGGGCGGCGCGACGGGCTCATGTGCCCGTGCGGCTCTGGTCGCCGTCCGAGCTGACAACCCCCGTTGCACGAGCAGCCCTGACGGCCGCCGAGAGAAACCGCACCCCGGACGCGCACCCCACGTTTGAAAAGTTTGGACCGCCCACGTTCGGCCCGATGGCGCACGACCGCACAGCTGCGCTGGGTAGCGTGCACACGCGGCGCCGCCTCGAGCGGGCGGGTCGGGGGGGCGCTGCGCGCGATGGACTGCCTGCCGTGCGCGGCGTGCCTGCGCGACACAACAGCGCCAAACAGCCACCAGGCACCCACGCCGTACCAGCCCCCAGCCCACTGGGCATGGTCGACGCTGCGTGCCACGCGCGAGGTCGCTCCGCTCCACGGAGGCCTCACGGTGGCGGCCGGCGGTTGCGCGGCGCGGCGCGGTCGCGGCGCGCGGCGCGCTGCGTGAGGCGCACACCAGCGGCAAGCCGGTCACGTCTCGGCCGACTCATGGTGGGGGCGTCGCCCGAAATCACCAACGATCCGCCCACGCCTCTGCCGCACAAAATATGCAAGTGACCACTGTCATGACCAGCTCCCATCACGACCGCGGATGGCCATACCAGAGTCACGGCGCCAGTGGTTGCAACGTGATCGATACTTTCCGAGTGGCCCCCGCAACACGGGCTGGCGGCAGCTATAGATTCGCGACTACGTCAGCTTTGACTAAGTTTCCCAACGGTGCCCAACGGTTCCCCAACGGACGGCCCGTTGGGCCCAACCTCCAACTAAACGCGAAACCGTTTGGCTCGGTTGAAGCACAACGGGACCCAACGGAGCCCCAACGAATGCCATTTTCGTTGGGCTGTTCCACCCCATGTTGGGAGGTGGGCTCGCGATGGTCACATGTCGAACACGATAGAGACGCGGCAGGGCCTCCTTAAGGACCCGATTGATGCATTCAAGTAGATCTGACCGAACCTAAGGACTCCAGGCGATTGCAATGAGAGATCGTGGCAATGGTATTTGGCGTGTCCTTCAGGCGCGGGCCCACCCGAAGACACGGCGGGAAGCGTAGCAGCTGGCCCAATAGCCGCTTGCACGGCTCTCTGATGAGCCATGTGTCCAAGCTGCGAAGGAGGAGCTCGCGTGTGCCGAGCTGTCCACGTGACTTCAGGCCACTAGTCGTTGCAGTACGACACTGGGGCATGCTGACGGGGACAGATGGTGCTCGGATTACCCTACGCGGCGTACTTGGGCTCACAAAAATAGGGGATGGGACGGCGAACACCGGCATAGTGTTGCTCCACTGGGTCAAAGGAGCACAGTGTCTACAGTTTAGCAATAGCAATAGAGCAAGAGACCGACGAAAATCAAACGTCCCACGGATAAAAGACGTTCAAACAGTAATGCATTGCTAGGCGCTCAGCGAGCGGGCTGTCCGGCGCGGCAGGGGAAGCCCGAAAGCCCTTGCGCTCCGTCAGCTCCGCGAAGTCGGGCACAACATGGATCACCCGCCGGACGCGGGCTCACGGCACCACCCGCACGGCGCAGTCCGTCTCGTTGTCGCGCTTGTGCCACCGCAAACGCCAGCAGCCACGACGCACGAGCGGGCAGCCGGGCTCACCAGCTACCGGATCCATCTCCGCAATGGCGACCTTGTCCCCCTCTGCCGTCCGGAATATAGCCCGCGCCTCGCCAACGCAGTAGTTGGCGACGCCGCCCTCCGGCTGATACCAAACGGCGTCGTACCAGGGATTGCCACGGCAGTCGGGCGAGGCTCGCAACAGCTGCTGTCGCATGGTACCGCAATGAAAATTGGCATCAATACGCACACATGCCAGCACTGGCAACTTGTCCGTGCCGTGCATAGCCAGCATTCCGGTCAGGCCACTAAGCCCAGGCCGTAGTGCCAGCGTGTCAATCGGAACGCGTTCAAGATGTTGGGAATTCTTGGCTGCCGCCGCGCAGCCGAACGCAGCAGTATAGCCGCCCGCAGCACTCTGCGCCTGCCGCGCCGCCGCTGCGCACGCGGACCCCCGGACGCGATGTGCTGCACGCCCGGCTCGGCCGCGCCGACGGCTTGCGCGCCACGCGTCGCGCCCGGCTGCAAGCTTCGCCTTGATGGCCTTGGCGCCGACGGCCTGGCGCACCAACTGCTCCGTAAAACTCTTCGGGTTCTTGTTCGTTCGCAAGTAGTAGGGCTTGTCCTCTTTGTGGGGGACCTCGTTGGATGCCGTGTTGCCGTTCACCAGGTTGCCGTGCCAGTCGATGGCGTCCATCACATGCCGCAACAGCTTGTGCACTTTCGTGCTGTTAAGAGCAAAGCCAACAACGCTTCATCGACTCCGCATCCGAACCAATTTAGGCGCGCCACGTATGAAACGTGTGGGTGAGTGATTGGGCGTCGAGGAGGTTCCGAACCTGCAACCTAAAGGTGCCGACAGCGACAGTGTACTTGATAAAAAGAGGGGCTACATTTTTATTCCAAAGTGAAAATATGTGGAAGTCAGAACTCTCATTGATGGCTGTGGCTTTCCGCATCAACCAGCTCTAATGTCCCTTCAGAGGCTTTCGACGCTGCCAGGTGTATGGTCTCAAGAGTCCTGGCCTGAGAGTGCGATCGTTGCCCAATGCACATGCGATCGTTGTTGAATTCAAGCCGACTGTCTGCGATCAGACGGCTACTTGTGTTG
>Ga0209093_1000976_pt1 | contig 16050 bp, 19 predicted proteins | sample SidtaG_4_FD_187450 | JGI IMG/M metagenome (GOLD analysis project Ga0209093, IMG submission 187450) | Marine algal microbial communities from Sidmouth, United Kingdom - Sidmouth_Male1 metaG (SPAdes) (version 2) | ecosystem: Host-associated > Algae > Red algae > Unclassified | place: Sidmouth... | reverse complement strand
AGAATCGACCGGTCGCGGCCGAGGGCATTGCAGCAGAGAAATGACATATACGGACTAGAAAATGACGACAAGATGCAAACATATATTATTTGTAGCACGTCGAGAGCCGTCCTGATGTCGTGTACAGAGCTCGAGATGCGGTGAGATGCAGAAAATGACATCCAGATGCAAGTGGGCACGGCTGCCGACGATGAGCAAGTGACAGAGAAAGGAAAGGAGCACCCGTTTGTACGATCGAACAAATACATGAAGGAGGCTGAAACGACGTTTCCGAGCCCGGTAGCTTAGAGTTCTTCACCCTGATGTCACCTTGAGAACTGCTGTCACGCAGAGAAACAGGAAATAGAAAGAGAGGGACGGAAGTTAGAGCCAAATCACGTCAGTAAGAAGCAGCAGCGATGAACAGTAGCTGAAATAGTCAAGAACCATTACTGTAGCAGCATTAGATCTTCAAATGTGCTGAAGAGAGTGTTACATCCGACTCTCGACCTCTCGCACGCCCTCCATCGTCCTGGCGCATCTTCTGGCCTGGTATCCGGCCGACACAAGAGGAACTCCGCGCTACGGCACAAACCCCGCAGTCGTCCACCCGCACTCTACAAAATCTTAGAATGCATGCACTAGGACATAAAATGCGTTCTCGTGTAAATGAACTATGAAGGAAGAGGCGCACCCAAACGCAAGACGACTAGGACAAGAGATGCACTACCTCGGACATGTAGTGGATCCTAATCTCAAATCCGATGGGGTATAGCCCCATCGGACAGCCCAGCACAGGATGTGGGCCAAAACACAGGAGAAACAATACGAACGCCGGGATCACAGGGCACGAAGCGCTCTAAACAGTCGGAAGTAACGCAAAAGCAACGCTGATTAATTCCAATACGCACGATGACCCCAAAGCATGCACGTATATACCCTCAGAAGCAATACACAGGACGTGCACAATCCCGACACCCGGGCGCCACCATGCGGGGACCGGTGCTCAACGGGCCACGGTCTCAGGCCCAGGCCTCTAGTGGCCCCTTACCCGCATCCTCGACTACCCTTACACTGGAAGAGGACCCCGGCTCGTCTCGAGCGGAAGCAGGAAACTCACTAAGACTTCCCAGATCTCAGGAATTTCCCAAAATGAGTACCTCGGGACTGATCCCAAGATTTTCGAATTTTCCCGGATAGAGTTCCGGTGGGATTTTATCCCTGGTCGAAATCAGATCTGGGTCCGGCTTACACTCGGATTGAGGAAGCTTCCACAAGCTTCCCGGTCCCTCCAGAGGGCCCGGATTTGGGAAGACGCGTGTCTCCCTCGGCTGTGTCGGACCCCTCCAGGGGGGCCCGATCGGGTGTTCATCACCCCGCGCCCCTCTAGAGGGATCGTTTCGTGTGTGGCTCTCGGGCTCTCTGGACACCCACCCATCGGGGGTTTCCCTCACTCCTCCGCTAGGGGGGTGTTACGTGGGTGGTCACGACCCGTCTCCGGCTCATGCCGGGGGGCCGTGTCACCTCTGACAGGGGGTTTCTCCCACATATCCCGCACCTCAGGGCCCGCGTCTCGCGGTACTGGAGGAAATGTCTCGCCACCCCCCCCTAGGCCACGGGGGAAACCCCGCCCCGTGACTCCTTGTCAGCGTGCCCCTGGGGGCCCGCTCCGGGACGCCATACGGGCGTTGAACTCACGGGTTCACCGAGACGGGTGAGCCTCGGGCCAGTCCCGTAAGGCGCTCACCGCTAGCGCTGTCCGGGGGTGCTGGGTCTCTTGGCGGCACCCTTGTCGTCGTTCGGGGGGGACAAATCCGTTGGGCGCGACCGGGTTCTCCCCGCTCCTCGAGTTTCTCTTGTACACCTCCCTAGCCTGGGGAGTCCGTTTCTTCCCCGGTTCCCCGCCTCTCGATGCGGGATGGGGTCTTCTGCCTCTCCCGAAGCTGCGGCCGCCATGGCGTTCAATCGTGAGGCCGAAAGGGCTGGCGCCCTTCTGGGTCCCGAGAAGGACATCGATGACGATGTCCTGTCGAACCTCCTTTCGGCCTCTTGGCCGGCCCCCGAGGTCGTCGACGACAATTATTGGCGGTACCCTTGGACCCCCGTAGGGGGGTACATAGTCGAACAGCGCTCTGACGCTGTCGACAGCCGTCGAATGACGTCCACATGGACGACCATCCGGGGGATGTATGGTCCCCTTTACGCCGTCACCGAGGGGAAGGCGGCGGACTCTCCATTCCTCCGTGGTCGGGAGGACTGGCAGGTGTGCCAAGTTCTTAGGAACTTGGCGGTACGCGACATCCCCCCCGAGGTGGCGGACAAGCCCCACTTCTCCTAGGAGTAGTACCCGGGGTCTCCCCCTGAAGTGGGTGAGGTGGACCGCGGTTTTTATGTGCTGGGTGCGATGGGGGAGTGAACTATCCGCACTTCCCTCCACCTGCTCACGCCGTACGAACAGCGTGAGGTGCGCGACGTACCTGTGGTACGTCGCAAGGGGTTGTACCCCACCACACCAGTGTGGTGGGAGCAGGTGGAGGTGCCCCGCGGTATGGATGCACGCCTGCCCCAGATGGTGGCCTTCCAGTGGAGCCAACTCATGGGGGAGCCCCTAGGGGGTCCCTACCATCCGATGCCGGCGGCCCTATGTGCCGTCGAGGTGGCGGATGTCTTCCTTGGAAGCATCCTCCATCACGGCCACCTCTGACGTCTGCCTCTGGCCATACATACAGTCGGCGGTTGCCTACCTGACGACCGAGCGCTCGTGCTCGACGGACACTTCGGCCCGGCCTCCTCTTGAGGCCGGCCTCGAGCTCCTCCGACGTATAGAGGAGCGGGCGTCAGCCTGTTGGATTCAGTGACCTGGGGGACCCCGAAGGGTCTTCCGTTGTGCCAAGACTTTGGACAAAGAGGGGACCTTGGTCCTCTCGGAGGTTCAGGGGGACCCCCGTCTCTCCTATGGGATGTACGTGACAGCCTTCCACCGCGTCCAACTCTTGGATCGGGACTTGGCGGACGCTGGGTCGGCCCGTGTTGGCCTCGTGGTGGCGCCAGAGCCCCCGTCCGCCCCGGCCGCTACGGCTTCCGCCCCCGCCGTCCTGAGGCCGCCCGTGTGGGGCGCGGTATCGCGCCCGGCATAGGTGCCCCGAGGGCCAGGCCGGCATACGCGGACCTGTCGGGCGTTCCTCCTTGGGGGTGGCAGTGGGACGACTCCTCTTCTTGGGGGACCCCCGCGTCCCCCTCGGGCGTCCCTTACTCTTCTTACGTGGGAGGGGTCGGCCCAGTTGCGGACCCCTCGTCCCGTTGACCCGGCCATATGGTCGAGCTTGGGGCGCTCCCCAGGGGAGCCCCCGTCCATCTTCAATAATGGGGTGGACCATACACTCATTATGGCGTTGAGCCGCACCTTGGTGCGGCTTCGCAACGAGGGGGCTACGATTGTGTCCCGCCCCATGGGGGAGCGGGACGTCGAGCAACTGTACGACCTGAGTAAAGCCCAGGAGCTCCGCCGTCACTTGACCGAGCAGTACGGTACCGCCGCGTCGGACACCAGTACGGTCGTGGCCGGGTGGTCCCTTCGGCACTTGGCCGGCTCGTCGGCCCCGACCCCAGGGGCGGCTTGGCCGGCGGCGCCTCGACGTCCGCCGTCTCCTCCCCCGCCCCACTATGAGGCGGGCTCTAGTTCTTCGTCGCAACCCCTTCATGGGGTCGACTCGGGGCCCTCAGAGAACCCGCCGACCTTCTCGGGGCCGCAGTATTTTGCGCCCGAGGAGGACCCCAGCCAGGGCTATGACCCTGGCTATGGTGCCCGTTCCGAGTGTTGGTGACGTGGTCCCTCTAGGGTGACCAGGTGTTTCATACGTCCCCCTTCTGCTTTGCATGTCGCCCGTGGTCGCCCTCCGAAGGGGGTGGGCGCCGTCTTTCTTACGATCTACTGGTCTCGGTCCAGGTAGGGAATAAAAGCTTAGCCTCTCTTCTTGTGCTCTCTTTTTTTCTTGTGAATAAAAGTCACAAGGGTCGCTAAGGCATGTCTTCCGACCTAGTCCGAAAAGAAAACACCTTCCCGCGTCAAGGCGGGGAGCTTGGCACGTTTGGGCAAGAAATACATCGGAATTGCCTCCCTAGGGAGAGAAGAGGCAAATGGCCACTGTGACAACACGCCCAGCCACCCCCACCCAGTCGGGGGGAAGGCGAGCCAGGCCGTGTTGCCGGGTAGTCCTGTCGGGGAATACCCGCCCCGGACGGAAACCCCGAAGAGCACACACGCACGGCGTCGACCGGGGGAAGACGCCCCGAGCGACAAACACGAGTTGTGTGACCGGAAGTTTACTTGCCTGCGTCGAAGGCCTCGAGGCAACACTTACGCCTCGCCCTCTTATCCCGTCCGTTACCCTCAGACCCTCCAAAAACCCCCTCTCAGACACCCTCAAAGGACCCTCAGAGAACCCTTCGAAAACCCCCCCTCAGACACCCTCAAAGGACCCTCAGAAAACCCTCCCCTCAGGGCACATGGGGTCAGTTTCAGCGGAGGACGGCCGAATCTTCGGACACCGGCTTGAGTAGAGGCGGGGGAAGGGTGCTACGTGACACCCTTGCAGGGCCCCGGTGTCAGGGGCGCGGCGTAATACTGGGCATTGGTCCAAGTCGGGTTTACACAAAATTAGGCCCTTAACTGGGGGCCTGCCCGGGGATTTACTATTCCCAGGGAAGTCTCGAGATCCAGGTTGTAGTGGGTGAGTCACGAAGCGATCACAAGTGGATCGCCACCGGAATGATTGGAAATATGCGTCAGTAGGGCATATTTCCCTCGCGAGAGCCAGTGGCCGTTTCGGATTGACTGGATCCGACCGCCCGTGACGCGAATCCACGTGTCCCCTCTTGACTGGGAGGGAAATGGTTCCCCGAGTGTGGGGGCCAGGCGTCCGGCCGTCACAGCCACGTGGCATACGTTTCAGGAAACCCGGACCATTTGACCAGGACCTTCAATTGTTCTTCATCATCCCGACCGTGGTTGAGAAATCGTTCGAAAGCGAGTTCAGGGCCCTCCTCAATTTGGTCACCCACCTTAAAGAGGGCTTGGGCCCTAAGGGCCCGGGTCCATCTCGCATCCCGCACCGGTGGTCACCAGTGACTTGGTCACTGCTCCCTGTTCGAAGACCCCTAGTGCTCTCCACCATAAACCGATGCCCATCGGTTTGTAGTACCATGTAGGGTCCTTGGGTTTTACACCCAAGCTTTTTTGGATAACGGGAGTGGGCATCCAGATAAACCCAATCCCGGGCCTTAACCGTGTTGTCTTTTCCTTTGTGCGGGCGTCGAACTCCCGCTTGTAGGTGTCCTGGGCGTTGCCCAGCTGTTTCGCTGCCGTTGCGGCGTCCTCAGTTCTCTCCTCGGCTTGTCTAAGCCGGGGCATACGCTCCACGCCAATATGCTGGAGCCTTCCAGGGCTCACGAAGGCAATTGGGATTTCCCCAGTGCTCGCGTGTACCTTCGTATTGTACGAAGTATAAGGGAAGGACATATGACTGTCCCATTCGGTCTGATGCTCCGCGACGTAGCACCGGAGCTGCCGCACCAGGGTGCGGTTTTATCGTTCCACCTGCCCGTTGGTCTGGGGGTGGTAGGGAGAGGTATTGTTCGAAGATATACCCTGGGATTCTCTGGTAATATGCAGAGGCAAACTGAGGTCCGTTGTCCGTAAGGATAGAGTCGGGGATGCCATAGGCAGCCACCAAAGTATCAATGAACGCTGACGATACCGTCAGCGCTGTCGCATCCCGTAACGGGATGGCTCCCGTCAACTTGGTGAACCGGTCACAGATGACCAGCACATGCTTTTGAACACCCCTAGAGGTGGTCAACGGGCCTAGCAGGTCCATTGCGAGCCCCGAGAAGGTCTCGAGAGCTGGACACAGCCTCATTGCAAACGTATGCGTCCTCTCGGAGAGGCAGTTCTTTGCGCACGCGGGGCATTGCTCCACGTGCTCTTTTACGACTACTACCATAGTAGGCCAGTAGACATACCGGCGGAGGGTGTCATATATCCTCCGCGAGCCGGGGTGCCCGGCCAAAACCGACTGGTGCTGATACCGTAAGAGGCGCTGTTTCAGGGCCTCGGGGATGACAACGTTGGTCTTCCTCGCATACACCGAATGTCGGTATAGGAGCCTATTTTTCTCTCGACAGAGGAAGGCTTGGCGACTCCACTTGGGGTCGGGTGCCGAGAGAACTTCCAGTTTTTTCAGCCTTTCCGGACAGAAGGCATTCTCAACTTGGCCCAGGATTATCTCTTGGGTCGTCAGCGCCCCCATGGGAGCTTCTGCTGGCGAGGCGGCCTCTAGGGCGTCACTCGCCCGGGTTTAAATGGCAAGGACGGGCATATCCTCGTCCAACGGAGTCGAGTAGAGTCCCTCTGTGGGCAGACGCGATAACGCGTCCGCGCCCTTATGGTCCTGTCCCGGACTATGCCGGATCTCATAGGTGTACTCCGATAATCGGAGTCGCCAGCGGTTTATCCGCGCGTTCGGACTCATGCTTGTGCGTACCCATAGTAGGGCCCGGTGGTCACACAGGACCAAAACCTCTGCCCCCTCGAGGTATGACCTCAAGTAGGTCACCGCCCAGACGACGCCGAGCGCCTCGATCTCGGTGGCGAAGTAGTTCTTCTCCGCAGGGAGAAGAGCGTGGCTATAGTAGCCGATGGGGTGATACTCCCCATCGGGTTGTTTTCGCTGTAAGCAACAACCCAGCTGTTCATAGCTAGCGTTTACATCAAAGATGTAGTGCCCGTCTCTCCTGGGGAGAGCGAGGATGGGGGCGGCCAAAAGCCGTCCTCGTAGCTCTTCGAAAGCTCTGGTCTCCTTCTCCTTAGGGGATGGTAGCCTCTTGGGAAGCTTTGCGCTCGTCAAGGCTGTCAGGGGCTTCGATATCTTGGCAAAGTCGGCCACGGAGCGGCGATATACCCCGCAAACACCCAGGAAACTTTTCACCTGGGTTTGGGTCTCCGGATACCGGAGGCCCCTCAGTGCCCGGATGGTCTTCTCCAGGACATGTACTCTTTCCTGTCTGATAACATTACCGAGGTACTGCACCACTTCTCGAAATAAGTGGCACTTGGCCGCCTTCAAGGTGACCGCTGTCTTTCCTACGCGTGTCAACACCTCATCGAGGTGCTGTAAGTGTTCCTCTGGGGAACGTGAGAAGACGATAACGTCGTCCAGATATATTAAGCATATCTGCCACTTGACCCCTGCTAGGATCATATCCATAGCCCGTTGAAATGTGGCGGGGGCATTGCACAACCCAAAAGGGAGGCGCGCGCACTGCCACGCGCCCAAATGGCACGTGAGCGCCGTAAAGTGTTTGTCCTCCTCGGCTACTGGTATCTGACAGTAGCCTGTGTTGCAGTCCAGGGTGGAGAATACCCTGGCATCCCCTAGTGTCCATTTTACTGACCGCCTCATTTGAGCCGATCCGCCTCATTTGAGCCTATTTTTTATTCCTCTCTGTGACTTTGTTCCCAGCCTCAACTGCTTTGTCTGAGACTAGATCTGCACTCGGCGCAGTCCACTGACTTATGGGCCAACTCGGCGGCTGTGTACGATGAAAACTCGGAGGGGGTGCCCCAGACACCCCAAGAAGGCCGCGTTTCCAGGCCGTATGAGAGGGTGCCTCATTTGAGCCTCATCTGAGGCTCATTCAAGCCTCGGGAGAAGTAGAATTGACACTATGGAATCTATGCACTCATCCATCCTAGGAATGGGGTACGCGTCCTTGACGGTCATCAAGTTCAGCTTTCTGTAATCAATACAGAAGCGTACCGAGCCATCAGGCTTCCGCACTGTAACGACTGGGCTAGCCCAATCCCGAGTGGCGTGTTCGATGATCCCCATCGAGCGCATGCGCTCGACTTCGGCTTTCTCTCTCTCCCGGGCCAAAGGCCCGGCCTTGTAGGGGAGTGGCCTCACGGGGACAACTCCGGGCTTCAGCCGAATGCGGTGTTCTACACCGCGTATCAACCCCAATTAACCCCCCCAGAGGGGTGAATGTTTCTTCAAGGGGGCCTTACGGGCCCCGGACGATTTGTCGGGTACAGACGACACATGCACTCCTGGGAGTGGGGCTTCTTTCTCTTCCTTGGTTGTCCCGTAGAGCTCTTTGAGCTCGTTTGGGGACACCTCGTAGGTCGGCCCCTCACAGGGGTCGATAAAACCCACGGTCATGTCTGTCGTCAGCCTCAAGGGCGTCCCGCCCAAGTGCATCACTTGGATGGTTGATGGCTCGCCCGCCACCATGATGGCGGGTCCTTGAGCGACTTGTACCCCATGGTTGTGGTACAAAGGTGGTCGCCCGGTAACAAATCCATGCCCCGTGTAGGTACTTTTCACGGGGATGTGTGCGATAGTCCCGGGTTGTACCTAGGTCTTCCGTGCCGGAATTTGCTTAGCTGTGCCCCCTTAAGGGCACTCACAGACCGCACTGACTGACGCGACCGGGTGCCCCTTGCGGGCACCGTCTCCTTGTATGGGTACCTTGGTACCATTGAGGAGCTCCACATGTTGCTCCTTCGTCACAATATTCTTGGTTGCGATATCCATAAAAGAGGTGCCCAGTATAGTTGGGACACTCATATTGTCTACAACTCCAAAGGAGATGTATGAGGTCTGGCCCCCAAAGGCCACACCATGGCACACCGAACCAACAATGGGGAGCTAGCCCCCATTGACATCATGGAACATAGATGCCAACTCTTCCAGCGGTTGAAGCTGGGTGTCTTCCGGAAGTAACTGCCGGCATACTAGCATGGGACCACTCCCTGTGTCCAGGATGGTCCGTGTGGTAAGGCCGAAACCTTCCGTCTGGAATATCCTGACAACTAGCTTATAGCTAGGGGAGGGCATGAAGACACATGCCGTTCCCTGAGAGGGCTTCCCCTGGGATACCCCCGGTGGCCGCTCGGGCCAGTTCTTCCTGGCCCGCCGGGAAGACTTGTACTTCCTTGTTGCCCTTAGAGGTGTCGGGGCAGGCGGGACCACGGCCCCCGTTACTCATTTTCCGAGGAGGAATTGTCCTCCTCGACCAGTTCTTCGGCTTCCACCCCTGGGGGTGACGTGTCATCGAAGGACGACCAAGGCGGGCCACGGCTGGTGCCTTCGGCTGCCACTGCCTGCTTAGGACGGCACTGGTCCTCTTGGGGACGCTGCTCCATACGCTCCTCGTCTGTCTTGTTCAACAGGTCCTTGGTCGCCGCGTCGAGGCGGGGACACTCACGGAAGAAATGTCCTCGCATGTTACATGCGAGGCAGTTGTAGTTCGTCGGTTTCCCAAAGCGACCTTTACCGCTTGGGGAAGGACCCGGCGGGACTTCCGCTACCTTAGCTGTGACAATCACCGCCGCAGTAGCATGTTTGCGTGGTGCAGACCGCGCGGCCCGACGCTCTCGACGGGCTTCGGCCCGTCCGGCCTCGTCGGCCTTTTGTTCCTCGTGACGTCTACGACAGACGTCACCCTTCCTCTGGGCATATTTCACCAGAAGGTACATCGTAATATTTCCGGTTGTAGTACTACGGGACCCCGCAGTCGACGGTGGCGCGGCCGGCGGAGCACCAGGGGTGCGGCCGACGGCGGGGGGGTCGGCGGCGCCGACGAGGTCGGGCACGGGCGGAGCGGGGACGGCGGGCCCGCCGGGGAGCGCCGGTGCGAGCCCGTGAAGGGGCGTTTCTGGCCCAGACGCCCACCGCGGGGTCCAAGTGGCCGCGGCCGGAGGGCGAGGCAGGCGACAACCGACCGGGCGCCACGCGGCGGTTGCAGCGCGTTGCGCGCGGAACGGTCACTCCCCCTCGTCTGTAATGATCGCTTCGGAAGACTTTATACGCATGGAGGGAATTATCTGCCTTGGTTGATGACTGCCCGGGTCAAGTCCCTATCAGGGAGTTGGGCGCGGGCGACGGTTTCCGCCCTTTTAGGACGAAGGGCGACGACGGTGGGAGGCATCGTCGTCGCCGGCAAGAAAACCGTGTCTTCATGTCTTGGCGTTTCGATCGGCCGGACTTCCTGGACCTCGAGTCCCACAGCGGGTGTCGCGCGAGCAGCTCAGACGGCCGTTACTTCCCTCCTACTGAGGTAACCCCTCTGATAGTGGTACTACACCGGTGTGGCGTTCGCGCACATCTGCGCGATTCTCCCAACCGAGCGCCTGCTTATCGCGGCTCTTCATTTTCCCCTCTGTGTGGATGTACCAACAGAGGCGACGTCACCCCCGAAAGAGTACGTAAAACTCATTCTTTGTTTCACCATCCTCCTGGGAGACTCCGCGGAGCAGAGTGTCCTGGTCGCTTAGCGACTGCTCATCATTTTATTTGCGGAGGATCCAATTGACCAGTTTCATATATGAACTGACCTCTCCGCTCCGCCCGCCTTGGAGGGACGGCATGATGGTGTACAATTCCTGTTTGAGGTCACCCTTGGTGAACTCCGGGAGGAGGCAGAGGGCTCTGCCCTCTGAAAAATCATTGTCATTGCCCGCTTTCACCAAGCGGTTTAGAAACTCGAAAACGCTTAAGACTGGCGTCCCATGGCACTCTGCGTCTCGAATAAGGGTGGCCGAGACGTCCTTAGGCAGACCGCCTAGGCCGTGCGCCATCGTCGTTTCTTACCGGACGTCTGTACTCGCCAAGGCGTACGATACAAAATCCAGAATCCCTGCATAGTGATCATCCGCAGGGATGATCTTCTCGAAGAGTCGACGGCGAGAATTTCCCTCTGTCTCGCGCCCTAGGGCGCGTGCTACCGCACGTCGGGGGACATGACATCCCCCATCCCCGCCGGAGTACTCCCCATCCGAGGAGGAGGAGCTCAGTCGGCGACGACGGCGCCTTGACCGTCGGAAGACCCTGCGGGCTGTCTCCACGAAGGACAGCCGTTCATGTAGCGGGCAAATGAAAGCATCCAGTGAATCCCGTGGGGCCGCAGAAATGGCGTCCTTTTCTAGGGACCCTTGCCGAGCCCCAACCCCACTGACTTGTGGGGGTGTATGGGGTAAACCCACGGGCCTAGCCCGCGGAGCCTGACCGTCATACGGCCCCTGTTCCTGGGACGGGACTGCTTGTTTCCGTTCCCCAGGAGGCCCCAGCACTCTGGGGGAGACTCGTTCTCGACCCCCTGTGGCGGTCTCAACATAAGGGGAGAACGGGAATCCGTCACCGTGCCCTCCTTCGTCGCTCGCCGTGCCACGCACTCTCTTGGACACGCGCGCGCGACCCTCCACATGAGGAGGGTCCCCCAAAAGATCACTCGGCCCTGAGCCCTCACTAGCTCCGTCACGGATGCCTCGTGAAGAGGAGCCCGCGCCTTGCGCGAGGGACCTCACCCCCCTCATGCTGTCCATGAAGATGGAAGCCCGACTCCACCGTGGGAGGAGTCCCCCCCCCCCCCCCCCCCCCCACTGATCAGGAAGGGCTTAACCCTGTCCCCCGCTAATCCTTCAAATGTAGTGGATCCTGCCCTCAAAACCGGCGGGGTATAGCCCCATCGGAAAGTTCAGCTCAAGATGTGCAGCGAAACACAGGATAAACAACACGAACGCCGGGATCACAGGGCGCGAAGCGCACCAAAAAGACGGAAGTAATGCGAACGCGCCGATGATTTATTCGAACACGCACGATGACCCCAAAGCATGCACGTATATACCCTCAGAAGCAATACACAGGACGTGCACAATCCCGACACCCGGGCGCCACCATGCGGGGACCGGTGCTCAACGGGCCACGGTCTCAGGCCCAGGCCTCTAGTGGCCCCTTACCCGCATCCTCGACTACCCTTACACTGGAAGAGGACCCCGGCTCGTCTCGAGCGGAAGCAGGAAACTCACTAAGACTTCCCAGATCTCAGGAATTTCCCAAAATGAGTACCTCGGGACTGATCCCAAGATTTTTCAATTTTCCCGGATAGAGTTCCGGTGGGATTTTATTCCTGGTCGAAATGAGATCTGGGTCCGGCTCTCACTCGGATTGAGGAAGCTTCCTCAAGCTTCCTGGTCCCTCCAGAGGGCCCGGATCTGGGAAGACGCGTGTCTCCCTCGGCTGTGTCAGACCCCTCCAGGGGGGCCCGATCGGGTGTTCATCACCCCGCGCTCCTCTAGAGAGGTCGTTTCGTTTGCGGCTCTCGGGTTCCCTGGACAACCGCCCAAGGGAGGTTTCCCACGCCTTTTCCCTGTGGGGCTGCTACGTGGGTGGTCATGACGTGTCCCCGGCTCATGCGGAGGGGCCGTGGCACCCCTGACAGGGGGTTTCCCCCACAGGACACACAGTGAGGACACAGCGCCGGATAAAAGGCTGCAAGAACTCTCAGAAGTCACCCTAGATAACTAGAGACGAAATTTCACAGGCAGGGGCAGATCGAGGAGGTCAGGAATGGCATGGAATCAGAAGAAGAGGGGAGTCGAGCGAAGACGTACGTAATGAGAGGCGCGTCAGGCCAATGCCACAGCACGGTACGAACGCTCCTGCCGAAAGCATTGGCGAACGACGGGTCGTGGAGCGGAGCAACAGAGGGGTCAGGCATGCCGACCCCGGCCCAACTTCCGCCGTGAAGACGAAGGCATCCGCGAGGGGTGGGCGGAGATGGGGGGGAACGAACCAACGCCCATCGAGGCTGCGAGGCCGACGAAGATATGGCGACGAGGCCGGGAATTGGCCGGGGGGACGAGCGACGCCGAGGCCGTGGCGCGCTCGCCATTGTCCCTGGCGCCCGCCGGCCCGCGCACGGTGAGACCGACGTGCGTCCCTATTGCTGTGTGCCGAGGCTTGGAACAAAGGTGCGGCCTCTTTGAGCTCTCATTTGACGATATCGCCTTCCGGCACCCTCATGCGGAGGCGAACAGTGTGACTTCTGACCCACGTGTCGCGCCACAAGCCGTGAGGGACGTGCATAAACGGGCGCGTGCTAAGCTTCTGTGCCATTGGCCCGTTGGGTCCACAAGTACACCCCACGTTTTTATCAAGTAGCGCATGCAGAACTGCTCTCTTTGGGAACGAGACTCGTGTCCCTGATCCGGATCAACAATCTTGGGAGCGCTTCCCGACCTCAAACACCCGCTCGAGGCTGCCGAAGACTTCATTTCAAAGTCTGTGGTCGGGTGCTGCGGGACGCGAAGTTCCAGCGGCTCTTCTGTCGCGTATGCGTAAAAGCAGATTTGTTCTGGATAGCTGAGCAGTTACCCGCCAAAACCAGTAGCGGTGAGATTTTCAACTCACAGACGGTCGCCCATCGTCCCCTTGTCCGGTTTGCTACCTGGCGCCTCCCGTGTGGACACACATGAACGCAAGACTCAGCCACGGAGGCCCGCCAAAGTCGAGCGACCCATTGTAGAGGCCTCTATGGGGCGTAGCCCCATGTGAGGGTCATGAAGTGCAGCAGTCCAGACTCGTGCTGCTTGAGAGACCTCGAGCGTGCTGTGGACGCCTTGGCGCTCCATCACATCCTACCTCCTCGATTTCAAAACACGCTCCAGTGCCTTGGCTGGGCTCAACGGTCACCCTCGTGGCATCTTCGTCTCCAGCCTGCAGCTGGTGCATTCGCTAGAGCTGTGTGTTTCTCCTGCTTTCGTGCTCTCTTCGATCGCAGAGACCCTGAAGACAAGTGGAGCGCATGAGTTTGCATGCTCCACTGTAGCTGCCGTCGCCAACTCGGTCCGCAGGATGGCCACTGACGACGGGTTTGACTGGGAGTCGACCATCGATTCCGACAGTCCTCTCCCTGGTCAGCCGCGCGGGCCGGGGGCGTGGCGCATCTGTCTACCCTGCGCGCGCACCGTCGGAAAGCATAAAAAGGCCGCACGGACCATGTCCCACGCTCTCATGGACGAGCTTGGCATCAAGGCTGTGTGTGCGCCTTGATTGTGTTGAAGAGGGAAGGGGATGTTGGAGTGTCTCGCACATTGATGCTAGCGCTCCCATTCGAGGGCTTTTGATAAAGATACAAATGCTGTATACACAGTATAACGCCCCATCTAAGCGCATTAAGACACAAGACAAGGTAGTCCAATCATTGTATGTTCACGTAATTCAGACGATCGTGCTTCACATGACGGGCGGCACAACGCAACTCCAGTCTGTGCCACCCTGCCAAACATACAGACAGCCGCAAACGGCTGCAAAAACATGAAAGAGGCGTATGCAACTTCACTACTCACACGAAGGTGAAGACGTATGCTGCCGCGATGGCCAGGGAGCCAATACATGACCCATATCTTCAACTTTGTACGCACCAGTCTTCTGGGCCCTCGGCGGGGGGCGGCCCGTTGTAAGGCGCCGCAAGAACTCCCTCTTCCTCTTCCTAGTAGGACATCAGCGCCTCCGCATCGAACGGGGGGTGTGCCGCCGTCATTTCCTCGGTCATGGTCCGGAGCACGACGTTCAAACACGGTCGCGTGGACAAACCTGGCGTCAAAAGGTGCCGCGGGCTCCGCCCAAGCGAATCAGCGGTGATGTCGCGGTGCAGCAGGGACTTTCACATGAGCGAGTGGTTCTTGATAGCACGTCGCACATGGATGGAAAATATCCGTATTTTTTACATCGCCATGTGATTAATCCATGAACTAATCAATAAAACATTGCCTCTTATAATTGATCAAAGTCTGCAATGCATATTTTGCTGCGCATTTTTTCTTGTTGCGAATGCGGTGCTGTCCCCACGGCGACGACGCGACTTGCTGTGCCCGAACCGCCCGGGTGACGCTCTCCGACCGACGGAAAGACCCCCCTCCCCCGTGCCCAGCCCTCGCCCACGCACGGACACCCCCTGCTGCTCTTTGGTGCGAGATGTCACCAACGAGCGGCCCCTCGAATGGTCCGCGCCTTTTGTCAAGTGCCGCCGCGCCGCTTGGCGCAGGCATTTGCGCCGTGATGGACGTACATGCGGGCGTCTTGACGGGGGCTGGCGCCTCAACCCTACGGAAGAGGCCGGAGTCGAAAACCGGCATACTCTCATCAAGAACTATGCCGGTTTCCCACAGTTTGGGATGCACCACAGGGCCCGTCAGGGGACCCAAGTATTCCGGAAAAAGCCGGCATCAGTGAGACAATGACCGGTGTCTCAGACCTCCTCACGGCAAAAAACCGGCATACCTGGACTCATGAGGACCGCGAAAACGAGGGACTGCGGCAGAGCTCTGTCACGCTCATCCGTTCATTTCATCATCGACCAATAGGGATGGAGAGCGTCGTTGCATCCAAACCACAGGCTGGTGCACGGCCCTGGACAGGATCTCAAATTGTACCGATCCGTAAATATTCCATTTAATCATTCCCCAAATACGGCCGATAACGTAGCGTTTACCTTTATAGCATGAGCAATTGGGTCCATACGCGGATCCCGGGTCGGCAACGCGCCGACCAAAGCGAGGATAAAGATGCAAAGCAGATATACAAGCAGTTGGAGCCACGCTCCAGCCGGTGCTCCTCCGTCCTTGCCGTCATCATATTTGCCCATGTACACGAGGCCGCGGTGGGTGCGCCACCCATGTCGTGTCGGGGAGTACCCTTGCGGTGGGTACGGGAAGGTAGGAGCGGGGCAGGCGTCTTGGTACGCCAGCGCCCGCCGGCAGGTAGAAAAGCAGAGGCACGTGCCGATGGTCCTGGTCCAACATGGAAGCAAGGGAGAAAACATCGAGAGGAGGAGAGGGGCAGCGAGAAGCAAGGACGTTGGGGGACAGGGGGGGAGCAAGAAAGGAGAGAAAACGCGCGCCCTTCAGGTACTCAACCCTCCACCCGCCGTCGCCCGCTGTCCGCGCCGCCACGCCCGTCCGCCCGACGTCTCGTCCCGCGCCGTTAGCGCGGTGCGCCGTGCGCGCGCTTGGCCGCGTGCGCGCGCGTGTCCCGCCGCTGCCGCCGTGTTTGCGTGGCGAGACCGAGGCGGGGGGTCCACGAGAAGGCAGGGGGCAAGTGGTCGAACCAGTCGACCGACAGCATGTCGACGGCCGGGGGCGCCATGGTTGCGTGGATGGGAAGAGAGTTGGCTACAGCAGTGGGGAGGCGAGCGGTGGACGAATGAGCTCAGGAGGTGGGGGGGTGGTTG
>Ga0209093_1000974_pt1 | contig 16078 bp, 17 predicted proteins | sample SidtaG_4_FD_187450 | JGI IMG/M metagenome (GOLD analysis project Ga0209093, IMG submission 187450) | Marine algal microbial communities from Sidmouth, United Kingdom - Sidmouth_Male1 metaG (SPAdes) (version 2) | ecosystem: Host-associated > Algae > Red algae > Unclassified | place: Sidmouth... | reverse complement strand
GCAGCAACACAGGCGGCGTCCTTCTTCTCGCCGCCGACTCTGGGCCCATAACCTGTCGAGTTCACGCGCTACCGTTTATGCGGTGGGTGGCTGAGGTCGCACCCCAGCCACCATATCTCCCCCGACAGGCGGGCCCGCGGCCCACCTGAGGTCCCCCCTCATTCCACTAATCTCGCCCCCCTGAAACTCACCGCCCATCGGTCACAACTTCGCCTCGTCCCTAATACCAGTTACCCCGCCGTGGCCAGTCGGGCCCAGCCCCCCCAATCTCCTAGCGGGCCTGACCGCATGCCATGGACTCCGACATGGCTGGAGGCGGGAAAGCGCTGGATTATAGCAATGGCTGGCCATTGGCAGCTCCCCACCTCACCGGTTTTTTTTAAGGAGAACGGCCGGGCCCATGGCCCGTACAGTATGTGAATATATTGGATTCATGACGCGTGGCATGTGTTGGACAGTGCCTGGTATGACAATTCGGGCCCGAATAGAGGCCCGCTCCCTGGCGTGTGGAGCATTGTAAGAGCACACCTAACAACGTCTCCCCCAATATGTAAAATATAAAATGGAACATGCCACGTTTGCTTACGTGGAGGGCGGGGAGCGGCCCCCTCATATTTCTCGTGCAGGGATGTCATCCGAGGCTTGGAGTTACCGTAAACAGGGGCTACATCGTCGCCAGATGGGGAAAGAAAGATGGGGGATGCGCGGCCAGCAACGTTCGTTCCCAAGTGGACGGAATTATTGCTTATCGTGGAGCAGTCTCGATGCCGGGGCACATCGGACGAAAAGGCTGCCGTGTGGACGAGATTGTGAGTAGAAGTTTCTTAGATCCCAGTAGAAGTTTCCAAATCGCGTCGATATCAGGCACTTGTGGCACACACGCTTGAAATAGAGAGACACGAATCGTGAACATCGACGAAGTTCCAGCACCACGCGTCCAGAGTCACCACGGCGGGAGACACTTCGCACACTGGTCTCCCACCAGTGTCTCACAGTATACGACAGAGGTGCTGGCGTTGGTCGAGGTCCCCTCAAAGAGTGCGTGATGCGATGCGCTGTCGCGACAAGCCCGTGCCGCGGACCGCGCGGTCCGTCCATAACCACCTTTCGGTTGCTATCAGAAGAAACGGTGGCCGACGCCTTCCGTTGGGCCAGGCGTCGGCAGGCCCTGAAGGCGGGCTGGTGCAAATATCCATTGGGGCAGCGTCGGTGGTCCGGCGCAAGCAACGCTGCGCGGTCCCGCGACCAGTCTTACGGTCTGTTTGCTAGACATGGCGAAATATTGAAACGTTTGTATCCGTATGGAGCCTTTTCATCGGCTCCTTGGATTTCCTCGGAAAAGTTCAGGCGGGAGGCGGATCCGATGCGGCCAGGAGTCTGCCGGCCCGTGCTCAGATTGTGCTTCTTCCTGTGTCGGGTATGCCCCCGACCCGGTGTGGCCCCGATCTGACCAGCCAGTCACTGGGGGGAGCCCCGTGACCACTGTTGATCCGGAGGGGGTGTGACCCTTTAGTGGACCTGGCGGGGCCGTCGAGGGCGCGCCGGATGCCGCAGGCGGTGTGCGCGCGTCCGTCCTCCCCGCTTTGTGTGCTGCGTTGCGAGGTCCTGTGTGGCTGTGGAGGCCTCTCCTGCGTATCGTACCTCCTCGGGGCGCCCTCGGACACACCTCATGTGTTTCGGGGCCGCTGTGCCCCCCTGTCCAGCGCGCACGCGGTCGTTTGTAACCCCGCTCACGCACGCTCGAACACTGGCGCAGCTTGCGGGGACGCGCCGCCCTCCCGTCCTCTCTCCCAAACGACCGCCTGCGCGCCACCGATCACGAGCTTTCCGCCGGCGTTTCTTGCGGCATACGCGGCCGAAACCGGCGGCTCCCCCCCCTCTCTGCCCCTCCTCTGCTGCTTCTCACCTGCCTGCCTCCCGCGCGCGCCTGTTTCCACCGGCACGCCGCCAGTTCATTGCGAGCTCCGGCGGCGCGCCCGTGCGCTCTGCGGCACTGCTTCCCCCTTGTCCCCCCTATCTGCACTCCCGGCCTTCAAAAGCCGGACTCCTTCCACCCCTTCCCCCCCGACCATGACCCGAAAGACGGACAGGGAGCGCGACACGTAGCGTCGCCGTGACCAGCGTCTTAGCCATCAAGAGCGTCTCGCAGTGCTCGCGCGGTGCATGTGCTCGTGCCACCTGGGGGGTTGCCCGCCGTGCTCAACGTCGGCCCCACCGCGCGAGGGGCCGGCGCGTCCCGCCTCTGGGCCGGCGGCTGGCCAAGGACCGCCGTTAGCTGGCGGCGACTGGGTGCCGCCGCCCAACCCTTCACCAAACCAGGGCGGCGGAAATCGGGCCGCGGGATCGGGACGGTCTTCCCTGCCGCTGCGCGGAAACTGGGAGCCGCCACCAAGCACTGCACGAAACCCAGGTGGCGGCCACTGGGGTGGGGTAGAATGACGGGCGTCGCTACATTTGCGCAACGAGTGCGTGCCGCCGGCTCCCCGGCAGCGCGATCAAGCCGGCGGCCGTTGGGAGCCTCCGGCAGACGACAACGGCGGCAACGGCGGTCGAGGGTCGGAGTCGGGCGGCCGTCGAGGTTCTCCGCGCCGCTATAATCAAGCCGGCGGCCGTTGGGAGCCGCCGGTCGGCGACAACGGCGGGCACGGCGGTCGGGGGTGGGACTCCGGCGATTGGAGCGGATCTCCGCGCCGCAACGTGTGGGCGCCGACGGTATTGAAAGGTCAAGAACAACACTCCGGCGGCAACGTAGGTAGTGGCTTTCCTCCTGGTCGTCCGCCATCACCAAGGCGGAACTGGGTACCGCCGGGCGGGCAGCGTCCCCATCAGCCAGGCGGCTCTTGGCCGCTTACAGAGGATTGGGGGCCGCCGGGCGGTCAAGCAAGTCATCAATCCGGCGGCCATGGAACACACTACAACAACTGGGGGCCGCCGGGTGGAGGACTCTCGCGGGACGGCGACTGCGAGCCGCGCCGCCACAACTGGCAGCCGCCGGTTGGTACCAGAACTCCGGACACCGGCGACTGTGGTGCATATCGGCCGCCGTCGAGCGACGGGCCACGAGAGCCGCCTGGCCTTTTCGGGCCGCCCCCTGACCGGCGGAAGACGCTGGGTGGTGGGAAACCGGGGCAAGCGGCTGGGGACGCGCGCCGCCGCGACGGACACGCGCCGCCGGCTTTCAACCGCTCGCCGCTTGACGGCTGCCGCGGAAAACTGCCTGCAGGCGGTGACGGTGCTCGCCCAGGCGGACAAGCGCCGCCAGTTGCCGTCCGTTCGCCGTCCGCCGGTGCCGTCGGATCACCGTCTACCGGCGGCGCCGAGCCCCGCCCCGACGGCGAAGCGCCGCCGGTTGGCGAAGTCTCGTGGCTGGCCTGCGTCGGCGGACGACTGCCCTCCGGCGGGCACGCTGGGCCCTGCGGCGGACAAGAGCGGCCGGCTGCCGTCTGCTAGTCGCGAGCCGGTGCCAGCGGACCACTTCCTACCGGCGGCGCCGCGCCCTGACCCAACGGACAAGCGCCGCCGGCTGCCGTCCAATCTTTACCGGCCGGTGCCGGCGGATCACAGCCTACCGGCGGCGCTGAGCCCCGCCCCGACAGACTAGCGCCGCCGGTTGACGACCGCTCTTCGCCAGCCGGCTGCGGCACACGACCGCCTACCAGCGGCGCGGCGTCTCTCCGCGACAGTCAAGCGCCGCCGGTTGACTAACACTCGCCGCCGGCCAGTGGCGGTGGACCACCTCCTACCGGCGGTGCGGTGCCTCCCCCCGACGGACAAGCGACGCCGGTTGACATCCGCTGATCTCTAGCCGGCGGAGACGGACCACCGTCTACCGGCGGAGCGGCGCCTCGCCCCGACTGACAAACGCCGCCGGTCGACAGCCGCTCGCCGCCGTCCGGTGCCTGCGGACCACTTACTACGGGCGGCGCCGCGCCCTGCCCCAACGGACAAGCGCCGCCGGCTGCCATCCAATCGCCGCCGGCCAGTGGAGTCGGATCGCCGTCTACCGGCGGCGCAGTGCCGCCCCCCGAATGAAAAGCGCCGCCGGTTGACAGCCGCTGGCCTCTAGCCGACGGCGGCGGACCACCACCTACCGGTGGCGCGGCGTCTCGCCCTGACGGTCAAGCGCCGCCGGTTGACAACCACTCGCAGCCGGCCCGTGGCGGCGGACCACCGCCTACCGGCGGCGCGTTGCCCCCCCCCGGCGGACAAGCGCCGCCTGATTACAGCCGCTCGTCTCTAGCCGTATCGGCGGACCACCACCTACCGGCGGTGCGGCGCCGTGCCCCGAAGGACAAGCGCCGCCGGTTGAAAACCGGTCGTCCTTGGCCGGCGGCGGCGCAGAGCTCCCTGACCAGCGGCTGCCGCCGGCCGTTGGAGGTTCGCCGGCGGCCGGCAGCCACGGCACTTCCGTCTAGGCGGTCTCCGGGGCGGGTGGTCCATGCTCCCCTCCCCAAGCGCGGGTCGCGGCGAGGGCGCCGGCCTGCCTGCCGCCACCCACGCGCCGCCGGCCATGGGCACTGTGCTCGGCTGGACGGAAGAAGAGCGCGTGGCCTCGAGCAGGGCCTACTTGTCCACGTCACTGGACGCTGTGAAGGGCGCGGACCAGACTGGGCCGAAGTTTTGGGCGGAGGTGGTCGCAGGCTGGAAGCGGATACTGGCCGGCCGCCCTGGCGCGCGACGGCGCACTGGGCGCGGATTCGGGGGGGTGAAGCAGCAGTGGGACAAGATCCAGAAGGGGGTGAGCGCGTTTGGCTCCCACTACCTGTCCGTTAAGCGGATGTCGCTGACCGGAAACCCGAGCGACGAGGACTTGATCAGTGCCGCTGTGGCGCGCTTTTGTGGGATCAACATTTACGATGCGATGCGGAAGGGCCGGGAATCGCACAAGGCAAAGGGAAAGACAACAAAGCGGAAGGCGAAGAAGACGACCTGCCCGTGGGTACCGTGTTGGCGGGTGTGGCGCCAGGTCAACAAGCTCAGAGGCGCCGCTGGCGCCGCTGCCGCAGACGGCGGCGCTGGAGGCCCCGGTTCCTCCAGCGCGTCCGCCGGCGGCCGTGCCTCCCCAAGCGACACGGAGGACGAGGAGAACGGGCCGCCGACGGCGAGTGTCTTCCAAGCTCGGCCGCGCGGTACCAAGGCGGCAAAGAGGGAGATGAGTGACGACATCCGTACGTCGCGGACGGTCAAGCACTGCTCGGACGCGCTTTTGGCTCTGGCGCGGGCGACGACAGGGCGGAAGACTGTGGCGTTTTTCAACACAGCCGAGATGCGCGCCACCCCCGAGGCGATTGCCTTTCGCAAGATGCACGCGCGCAAGCTGATGGCGGCGGCTGGGATGGACGTCTCCTATTTCCCGCCGGCGATGTCGTCGGGTCCAGCGGGGACGGCTGCCGCCTTAGAGACGGGCACGGGGTAGTCGACGAGACCGGCCGACGTGTCGGAGGTGCATCCGCCGCCGCCGGTCGGCAACAAGCCGGCGGCAGCCGATTCCGAGGTTGAATCGCCGCCGGCGTCTGGATACATCACGCCGGCGGCGCCGGAGACGAGAGTGCCTGCTTCTAAGAGGACAGTCCGAGGGACGGACAGCCGTGGCGCCCGGTCCCAGGTCGCAAACCAGGCCAGGACGGCGGCAGCACTTGCTGCCGCATGGAAGACTATAGCGGACGATGATGAGGTCTACGTGGTGCCCATGCATCAAAAAAAGGCGGCGGAAAGCGGCGATTGTGCTGCGGAAGAGACCAGTGGGGACAATGAGAATGCGGAGGACTTGTAGTGTTTGATGTGTGTATGCTTTGCTCTGAAGCGTGTCAAAGAATTTTTTTCCCCGTTGGGCAGGGGTTGTTCTTTCCTACCTCAGTGTACGGCGCATCCCACCACGAAGACTCAACACCCCACCTGCATCCCTGAACCTTTCTCCCAGAAATAACGTCAACAAACCAACAGAAGCGCACCCACAACACGTCTACAACTCATCGCTCACACGCCTCCAACACCCGTCGCCGCCGCCGGCCCGACCAGACCCGACGGCAACCGCCTTCCATCTGGCACCGCCGCACGGGCCCGCCGCCGGTCTCACAAACGCCGGCGGCGGAGGTACTCCACAATCCTTCTCCCCCCACCCCCCAACCGCAATGAATCCGCCAAGCCGCCGCCAGATTGTACAGAGCGGGCGACCTCACGCCATGTCCTCAGCGCCACACATATCTCCGCCGCCGGTCTCACCAACGCCGGCTGCGGATGCACTCCACTCTCTCTCTACCCCGACCCCCCCACCGCAACCAACCCCCAGAACCGCCGCGGGGTTGTACACAGCCGCCTGCGGCACGCCTTGTCCTCAGCGCGACAGACACCCCCGCCGCCGGGCTCACCAACGCCAGCGGCGGAGGTACTCCACAATCCTTCTCTCCCAACACCCCCGCCGCCATTCATCCGCAGAGCCGCCGCCGGCTTGCACTCAGCCGGCGGCGTCACGCCTTGTCCTTAGCGCCACAGACACCCGCGCCACCGGTCTCACCAACGCCGGCGGCGGATGCACTCCACTCTCTCTCTCCTCCGACCCCCCCACCGCCATCAACCCGCAACGACGCCGCCGGGTTCTACACAGCCGGCGACGTCACGCCTTGTCCTGAGCGCCACACACATCTCCGCCGCCGGTCTTACCGACGCCGGCTGCGGATGCACTCCACTCTCCCTCTAACCCGACCCCCCCACCGCAACCAACCCCCAGAACCGCCGTGGGGTTGTACACAGCCGGCGGCGTCAGGCGTTGTTCTCAGCGCGATAGATACCCCCGCCGCCGGTCTCACAAACGCCGGCGGCAGGTGCACTCCACTCTCGCTCGCCCCCGACCCCCCTGCCGCACTCAACCCGCAGAGCTGCCGCCGGTATGTACACAGCCTTCGGCGTTACGCCTTGTCCCCAGCGACACGGACACCCCCGCCGTCGGTCTCACCAGCGACGGCGGCGGATGCACTCCACTCTCTCTCTCCCCCGACCCCCCCACCCCCATCATTCCGCAACGACGCCGCCGGGTTGCACACAGCCGGCGGCGTCACGCCTTGTCCTCAGCGCCACACACACCCCCGCCGCCGGTCTGTCCAACGCCGGCGGCGTGGTTACTCCACACTTCTTTTCGCCCCACCACCTCAGAGCCATCACTCCGCAAAGCCCCCGCCGGCTTGTACACAGCCGGCGATGTCACGCCTTGTTCTCAGCGCCACAAACACCCCCGCTGCCTCACTCACCAACGCCAGCGGCGGGGGTACTCCACACTCCTTTTCCCCCCACTCCCCCACCGCGGTGAATCTGCAAAGCCGCCGTCGGCTTGCGCACAGAGCCGGCGGCGTCACGCCTTGTCCTCAGCGACACTCACGCCCCCTCCGCCGGACTCACCAACTTCGGCGGCGGGGGTACTCAGGACTCTCTCTGCCCCGACCTCCCCACCTCCTTGAATCCGCAGAGCCGCCGCCGGCTTGCACACATCCGGCGGCATCACGCCTCGTCCTCAGCGCCACACACGACCCGCGGCTGGTCTCACCAACGCCGGCGGCGGGGGTACTCCACACTCCTTCTACCCCCACCTTCCCACCGCCATCAATCCGCAGAGCCGCCGCCGGCTTTTCTAAAGCCGGCGGCCGCCCGCCGCGTCCCAAGCGGCACACACACCCCCGCCGCCGGTCTCACCAATGCCGACGGCGGGGTTGCTACAACCAATCCATGGCCTACCGCCGGCCCAGATCGGTCCGGCTGCGCTGTAGCGGACATATATTTACTACCCCGCCTCCAGTCCCAATCCCGCCGCCGGCCTGACCAACATTGGCGGCGGGATAGCCGGAAAGAAACCCAACCCCCCCCCCTCCAAGCTGCCGCCCGGGCCCGGTCCCGCCACCCGCTCTTTCACTGCCGGCGGGGAGGCCGCTGGCACCGGAGACAAAACACGGCATTCCATGACCCCACTTGCATCTGTACACCGCAGTGCCGACGGTTTCGAAGCTAAAAAGAACCCGGCGCAGAAGGGGAAAAAAACAACATTTTATACTCATCGGTAGGGCGCAAAAAGCATACTTCTTTGCACCCACACATGCTCAGAAAGGTCATGTATCAGGCGCTCGTGCTCCTCCTCGTCTCTTGCCACCGCCCAAGCGTTCCGCGAATGTCCAAAGCTTCCAGCAGGAAGCGCGCCCGCCGGTGCGATGACCGGGGCGGCCCCACCCGCGTACGACCCGTAGCTACCCCCATAACTGTTCGCATTGCTCTGCGTACCGCCGCCGGCGGCACCGCCGCCGCCGCCGGCGGCACCACTACCAAGAGAGAGCACAGCCGTCCCACCGCCACCACCCCCCCCACCGCCGCCGCCGGCTGCGTCAATGCCGGCGGCGCCACCACCAACATCACCCATCACAGCCGTCCCGCCGCCGCCACCCTCCACAGCGCCGCCGCCGGCTGCGCCAATTCCGGCGGCGCCACCACCACCATCACCCATAAAACCGGGTCCACCGCCGCTACCCGCACCAGCGCCGCCGCCGGCTCCGCCAATGCCGGCGGCGCCACCAACACCAGCAGCCATAAAACCTGTCACACCATCACCTTCCCCACCAGCGCCGCCGCCGGCTCCGCCAACGCCAGCGGCGCCACCAACACCATCAGGCGTCAAGCGCGTCCTACCAGCTCCACCAGCACTAGCCCCGACGCTGGCTTCGTCATTTCCGGCGGCACAACCACCAACATCACCCAACAAGCCAGTTTCACCATCCCCAGCACCTGCAACCCCGCCTCCGGCCGTACCGCCGGCCGCACTACCGGCGGCGGCGGGCGTCTCAGCAGCACCGTTCCTCACGCCCTCACCTCCGCCACCGACTGCGCCGCCGCCGCTCACGTCACCGTCAGCGTCCAACTCGGCCGCCGCCTGGGCAGCGGCGGCCACTCGAGTGCGTGATACGTACCGCCCACGTCGCTTCTCCGTCAACATATTGTGTAAGATAGCCACCGCGTTCGCAACGGTGACCATTGACTCGACGTTGGCATACCGAATGGGGTGTAAAGCAATGTGTAACCGTGAAGTGAGAACGGCATATAGCCGTTCCACGTCTTTCCTCAAAGCTTCTTGGAGCCTGTTAAATGTTGTCTCAACTCCTGTGGTGGAATCGGAGAACGGAGAAACGAAAAACGCAAAGGGAGGGTAAATTCCATCAACCAGATAGTACAAAAGCGTGCGGGTGGTGCCGTTAGCTGTGTACGAAAACGTACGAGGCGGCCACTCGCCCTCCGTCACGGACAAATACAAAGGGGAAGCATGCATAGCATTGAGGTCATTTTGGGATCCAGGACAGCCAACAAACAAATGCCATATCCAGAGTTCCTCATCACAAACAGTTTCCATTACCACAGTGCGTTTGCCGTTCCGATTATGGTACATGCCGGCAAACGCCTTGGGCCAGTTCGACCAATCCCAATGGCTGCAGTCAAGCGATCCCATACGCCAAGGCCAGCCCCGTTGCGCATTGCGCTCCAGAATACGCTCCAGCTCGGACGGGGTGGGAGGACGCAAACAAGCCGGACCAAACTCATCCACGATAAAACGTAAAATTTCTCGAACAGACATAGCAATGGTCGATGCCGACAAACGAACGTATTCGTCGGTTCGGTCGGGCGCCGCTCCGTAATAAATGACTCGAAAAGCAGCCACCACCTTTTGCGACGGGTGTGCCTGTGGTCTACCCGTCGCGTTGATGCGCTGCGCAAAGAAGGGGTGATCCTTCACGGCGTGATAGATGCGCAAAAACACTGACCGAGGCACGCGAAACCGTCTTTCAAAGTCTGCCTCGTCGTACACGGGAGGGGCACCATTCAATCCAAAATAGTTCGTCAAAATAGCGTGCAAACCTCATGGAAAATCTCGGTGCTTGTTCGGCCGGCGGCCGGGCACCGAGCCAATGTACCGCCGGTGGCCGAGCCGCGACCGGCGCAGGCGACGATGATAGCGCCACAGCGCCTGCATGTGCGCCGCCACGGCCGTGGCAACCTCGCCGTCGACGGGGTCCGCCAGCAACGCATCCGCAGACACGTCGAGTGGATCGTCCATCCTGCGAGAAAGACGGTCTCCTCGACTGTGACGTCATCCGTGAGCATGGGCGTGGTGGCGCGCCTGTCGCCGTCATGCGATCCCGCCGCGCGGCGCCAAAAGGACCGCGTCACACTGCCCCCTCCGACAAGACCACAACAGCACCCCGTTTTCCTGCCTGCAATATCCCCCGCCCCCCGCCGCGAGCACGGACAGAATCGATGTCGCGAGACCGGGGACATCAACAGGGCCTGAGAAACGCCACCGACCTACCCCCATTCACGCGGTGCGCGCCACAAAAGGCTTCGAGAAGCGACCCACCACACCCCCATAGCGCATCGAATGGGGGGTCCCGAAACGGTCAGACTCGTAGACACCGTTCTGGGTCTCGATAGTGATCGACATGATGGCTGACGGCCCCGGAAAGCCCCTGTTTCGGGCCGTACGATTTGAAATCTGATCATGCCACGAGAGCACGTTTTCGGAAAGGATGCGAATCCGCAACAGCCAATGGCACGCCGGGAAGAAATGGGGAGGAAGGCCAGGTCCCCCCAAATCAGTCAGAAAATGGGGGACGGGGGCGCCTCCCCCCATTTCTGACACATGAATGTCGGAGAACTTACCGGATTCACACTAACTGTATTCGTGTTCTGTCTCAGCGTTTTGGAGTGCGTGACGTTGCTGTGGGACCCTCCCCATCTCCAAGAGCTTAAATTCAGGCACGTGGCACATATATGAGACCCGTTTCTGACACGTGAGCACATTCGAACATGGGGAAGACGTTGTTGGGGGCCCGAGTGCCATGCACCACCAAGCTTCCCGGATAAATCGCCGATTCTCAGCCTATCGTTAGTACACGGTCTACTAACGATAGGCTGTCGTCGCTCGGGCAGAGAGATTCTCAGCCGTCCACACCAACAATTCGACCTCGTAGTGCCACGTGCAAGCGATGCCAGCCGTACATCATCCGTCACAAAAGTCGCATGAAAGATGCTCATGCCTTTTCGAGCCGACACCCGGCCGCCCCCCCCCTCTGCTGCACGGGATGGCACGTCTCGACATTTTTTCGATTGTTTGTTTTTCTTTTCACACAAGGCGTCTACTCTTGCTGTGTTCCAGGTGAAATGTTCAAACCATCTCGGTCCATAATGGATAAAGATGTTGCCGTGGACTGGCCTTCATGGCTGGTGTCGTTCTCAGCCTTTTGCAACGAGGGGCAGTGCGGGGTCAACAGAGTCCCTCATGAAGAAGCCTCGCGGTCACCACCCAACCATGCACTAAGCCCCAGACCGCCTCTGCCCCTCAGCCGTCTCCTGCGCATCTCGTTTTGTAGGCATTGACTGACGACCCCTGGTTTCCTTGCTCACAGTGACGACAGTCTTCTTCAGCCCACAGTGCACTGTCTTTTTTTCAATCCGGACGGCGCACGTTGTTTCTGCATGACCACCTCCCCCCTTCAACCTCGCCCGCTCTGGCAGAGGCCTCTTTCGTTTCTCTTTGCATCATCAACCTGACGAAACTATCAGTGCCGGCACTCGTGCAAGAGCTAACATCAACGCGTCCGCCCCAACATAAACAAGATAAAAAATGTGCTCATCTTTTGGCCATGGTGTCACAGAGGGGCTACTATGACAGTTGTGTACTTCTTGTTCAGGATTTGCTATCACAAATTAGTGGTGGACGGCACTGCTGTGGGCGCGTCCCCGCCGCCCACCCCTAGTTAAGCTAGGTCTTCTGGGTCAGACACGTGGGAACAATTTCAGTCGCCACGCTGAAACATTGAACACATTTGGATTGCGTGTGTGGCCAAACGCGTCCCACGCGGGGGTGTTCCCTATCGGCCTGCCTGGCTGCATCTCCCGTCTACCGCCGCGGCGCTCGACCGTGTGTGTGCGCCCTATACCTGCTCCCTTTACCCAACCTGCCAACTACCGACCTGGCCTGTGCCCCTACCCTGATTGAGTCGACCGAGATGGAAGAACGTGGAGCGACGGCAAGCTCGGCCACTGACGAGGATCCCGACAGTCCGGTTTCGCAGTACGTACATGGAGGGCTAAAAAGCAACCAACCAGCAGTACGATGTTTCACTTCCGCTGTATCTGCGCGGTGGAGACACTCGTGAACTCTAATACTTACCAGTTTTATACCTCGGTTTCTCTCTCGTTCGTGCGCTATGGCTCGGTGCGCTCACTTGGGTTTTGAATGGTTTCTGATACCCACAGGTACCTTGCATCGGCTGTCGTACAGCGCGTCTTTTTGGGCAGTGCCCCTGCATACGTGTGTGTGGGGTGTCGGCTTCCATTTTTACGGCCAAACGCTGACGCAGAGCTCTGGCGGCGCGCCGTTTGCTGCGGCGTCATCAGCGACGCCGAGTCGGTGGAGTTTTGCAAGAATACTCGACGCGCAGGTGCTACTCTTCGGAAGAGGACAGAGACGCGAACGGCGTTGCATTGAGAACATGTTTGGACTGCTTGAACGCGACGGGACGCACGGCATCAACAAAACGATTCGGGCACAAGTGCCGCTCTCTTCAACTTTCCCGAGTCTCAACGGACAAGCCTGCCACTGCGCGCCCCGGGCCCGCCTGCCTACCATATTTATGGGGCATCAACGAGGCGGAGGGGCAGCGCAGGCTATCCCCAATTGAATGCAAGAAAGTGTGCTCGGCGTGCAAGTCGCTTGCGGAAAGACTTAGCCGCAACGCTGCTCCGTTCCCCACCCCCCCCCAAGGCCCACCCCGGGTGGCCTCAGTGTCAGCCCCGCCTGTTATTGGGGAAGCGGAAGCTGCTTCCTCCTCGACGCCACTCCCTGCTGCCGCAGCTACTCCATTGGCAATCTCTGATGTCACTGGCTTTTCGATCAAGCCCGACAGCGGTACCGTTCCTGAACTGTTTAGCTCTTTTGTGTGCCGGACGGGAGGGACTGAGCTCGCGGCGAGGTTCCCTTACGGGGTCACCCGGGTTTACAGACGCGTCGTCACGACACGCAAAGCTGTCGTGGGGCCTCGCCAAGAGCGGCGGCGCCGGGCGATGGCAGTGGCAACTGTCAGGCGGCCGTTTCCATCCATCGATGCTGACGCGCTTGCCTCCACAATGCGGCTTGTTTGCGGCGTGGCTCGGGACACGGGAGGCGGGGCGGTTGCTCCGTACCACAGGCTTTTGGAACGCCAACAGCTTGAGTTCAAGGTGGCCAATCGCATCAGCGGGGTGACGTGGACTCGTGTGCGCGCGTTCCTCGGTGGGGCGGACAGCGGGCTCGCCAACCGGGAGGTCCTCCAGCGGGCCTCAGATTTGGCGGCGGCCGAGGACAGAAACAGCGGCACTACAACGGCAGACGGGGCCTTTCTGGTCAGCCCACGAGGAGCTGTACAAGGCCTGCTGGACGATATTGTTTCGAGCCAGCACTTTCTGGAGTGTCCGGTTTCTGACGGGGTGAGCTCGACGCCTGCCCGTGATTGCGCGTCGGAAAAGACTGCTGCCTCAGGCGGTGGGCTGGCTGGCGCTTCCACCGGGCCGCCGCCACAGAGGACGTCGGGTGGTGGCTGTGTATCCACACGCAGCGCCTCCGAATCGGGCGCCAGCGATTGGTTGGGCGCGTCCGAGCCTCTGGGCGAGACGAGCACCGGCAGCGGCCGTGTGCACTCTTCGAGGTCGGCTGACGGCAGCCCAGGCGGTGGCGGAACCCCGCACTGTGGGTCCCCTTCCGGTGTGGTCGGGGGTGGCACGGGTGGTGGCGGAACACCGCCATGTGCGCCAGGATCCGGGGCAGATGGGAGCCCTCCTGTCTTGTCACAGCCAGCCGTACAGCTGTGCTTCGGAATGGACAAGGGGGGGCGGCAGAGCACTGTCAAGGTCTATCTTGTCATTGCAAACCAGCCCCGTCCATCCAGTGTTGGGAATTCCATCGTCTTGGGCGTTTTTCCGTGCAAGACGGATGACCACGCGGCTCTGAGATCCATATGTGCCGTATGGTTGGCAGACTTGGAGGAGTTGCGGGCCAATGGCCTGAACGTACGTGGCGAGCATCGGCGAGTGCGCGTCATCATTTCCGGTGACTACCTGTGGATGTCGACCATGAGAGGCCACGACGGGCCCTCCTGTCAGCGGCCCTGTCTCTGGTGCACGGCGCAGGCGTGGCGGATCTCCCAGAACGGGGCCGAGGGGGAAAAGTCTGGCTACACGCAAGACGGTAGCCGATGCTCCGGTCGGCTACGCGCGGCGCGCCACGCGACGCGGATGACAGAAATCTACCGCGACGGAGACAACAAATCCCGGCCGACACCCCTGGTTCCCCATCGGCATCTCTCCATCGTGCGGTCACCCCTCATGGTGTTTTCTCCCGCTGACATTGCACCAATGGTGCTCCACATTACTCTGGGGATCACAGCTCGCCTGCTGAGTCTTGCAGTGGAGACGTTTGTGGCCGAGATGGGGGAGGCCGGGGCTGGAGATTTTTGCGCCGCTCTGAGCTCTCTCCTTCGAGAGGAGGCGGGGGTGGCGCCGGCACCCTATTTCGGGGGGGTGTTTGAGGGTGCCGAGTTCCACCGTATCACCCGAAAGCTGACGCGTGTGTGTGACCTGCTGGCGTCCGGCGCACCCGGGCCCCGCGCGGATGCTTTTCGTCGCTTCTGTGCCCTGTGGGCCGAGATTGTGCCAACACTCAACCGAGCGGCTGTCATCCCCGCCCTAGAAGCTGACTCATTTGAGCGCGCCACGGCGGCATTTGTCGACGGCATGGCTGGTCCATTCCCCTGGCTACGTATCTCCCCCAAGCTTCATTCCTTGTGCTGCCACGCCCCCCAATTTCTCCGCCGCTTCGGGAGCCTTGGAAGGTACAGCGAGCAGGCGCTCGAGGCGCTCCACGGCCAATGTAACCGTGACGCCGAGCAGTGCACGGTACCCACTTTCCTGTGCAGCTGTCGCGCGTACGTGCAGCTGTCAGCTCTCGAGCGGGCCCCAGGCGCCGACACCCACAACAATGGCCCACGTCGCAAGCCAGCAGCAGCTGGGGCACGCGTCGCCAAGACGACGGATGACCGGCGCACTAGGCCCATTAAGCTGGCAGCTGGATTGGTTGTGTCCACTGACGCCTGTCGGGAGAAGCAGGCGGCTGATATGGCCGCTTGGGCGGAGGGGCTGACCAAGCGAGCCACGACAACCATCCAAGCTTACAATCGACGGCTGCAGACGCGGCGGTCAAAGCAGGCGGCGCCAATGGACGGCCACGCTGCCGAGGGGGGCGGGCAGGGCGGCGCTGTCGTAGGGGGGAGTGGAGATGTTGAGGGGAGGGGGGCGGATGGCCTGCTGGAGGAGGCGGATATGGATTCTTTTATGGGTCTGTTGGGATAGAGCTTCCCGGGACGGGAGTAGATGACGGACAATACTTTTCCATGTTGCTCGCTCTGTCCAGCCGAGGCACTTCGTGACACATCTGCTCTCATCCGCGTGAGGACAAATCGGGTTGAGGCTCCAGAGGTGGGCCGGATCCAGAGCACATTCGTCCGGACTGGGTCTACACTGTGAAAACTGCGTGGCGCCCCCGTCCCTGGCAACCGCCGTCTACACCCCAGAATCAGGCCTGTCGCGATGACACGTTCTCCGCAGAGGAGAAGGTGACAGATCACGCAGGACACGGCCTCAGAAACGATAGACAACGGTGCATTTATTTTCTGTGGCCAATCAGGACGCGAGAAAGCCATAAGACCTATATCGGCCGTCTTAACTAGGGATGCGCCAGGGATGGCCGTGTTGGCGGGGGCGCGGTAGAGCGCGCGGCGGTGGGCGCGTCCCGGCCGCTGGCGTTGGCGGCGGCGGCGGCGCTGTCCGTGTGTTTCGGCGCGGCCCACCCGCGCGTTGACCGAGCACACCCCCCCTCCTGTCGTCACGAGCGCCGCCGCAGCCGTGACCGCACTCCCCGGCGCCACCGCGTCGGGCACCAGCGGGGCGGGCGCCGCGACGCTGGCGCCGTCGGCGTGACGGCAGCGGCGGTGGCAGCGCCGGGACAGCGGCACCGCGCCCA
>Ga0209093_1000973_pt1 | contig 16103 bp, 19 predicted proteins | sample SidtaG_4_FD_187450 | JGI IMG/M metagenome (GOLD analysis project Ga0209093, IMG submission 187450) | Marine algal microbial communities from Sidmouth, United Kingdom - Sidmouth_Male1 metaG (SPAdes) (version 2) | ecosystem: Host-associated > Algae > Red algae > Unclassified | place: Sidmouth... | reverse complement strand
AAGGGTGCCCCCAAAATCAAGTACATGCGATAACATCAAATACAATGTCAAAGTACAGAACAAATTGCAATGTGACATCCCGCCAAAGCATTGAGTGACATGGAATTGCTGAGCAATGCTCAACACCCCCCAGACCCACGCGCGGGAACAACGCGACGGGTCCCCCCAATCGCTGCCTCGAGTGTCAGGCAACCGCCTGTCGGTCCCCTCGGACTTCTCACGCCGGGAGGCGTGTCGCGGCGTACCCACTCGTGGGAGAAGCGCAAGCCTGAAGAACGTGTGGGAGGCGAGCGCGCGTGTCGAGGCACGCCCTGGCCCGCTCGCTCCACAAAAAGGCAGCACCCTCCGGACCCGCGCAGGGAATCCGGTCGAGGTCCTCCCATGCGCTGCCAGGCGAGGCGGGGTGCACCCGCTCAGGCACACCCCATCCCATAATTCCTGTTCATTGGACCGCCCACGATGCGCGGACAGCCGACAGGGCCATGGCTGCCATCATCGCTGTCCGCCCACGCAGCGCAATCAGTCGGCATACGTGTGTGTGAGGCCCAAATCGCGATCACGCGACGGGCTGACGTAGCCCCTCATTTCTGCGCAACGCTCTCTCATCCCCCAACAGCTGGCCGCCACATCCTCCGTTTGAGACGAGCGGCGTCCAATCACGTCCACAGGAAATCTGAAGGCGGAGCCCATCCCGACCAGATTGCCTCGAGATCGAGACAGAACATGTTGAAAATACCTGAACGGCGCGAATGACACTTCGAGGCCGCGGCACGGCTTAGAAATATTGCTTTGACAGCCAATCAAGGAGCGCCTCTTTCGTCCGCTGACCGGAGCGCCAGACACGGGAGCGACGCAGGGCGATCGATTCTAAAGGCTTGCACTCCCAAGAGATGGTTCATGGGTGTTTCCAGCTGTGTGGAACGACCCCTCTGCGGTGCGGACAGTGCCGTGGTCCTCTCTGGAAAGTGTTTGTCCTCCAGACTGTCCCAGATCGCTGGTGTGGCGCCTCGTGCAGCGCAGGTCATCGCCTGTGTCAGGCGTTGACATTGATTATTCTTGCGCATGGTGCTGTGGCACTGCCAAGTGCCGTCGCATGCACCCCATGTTGTTGCGTGTTGAGCCTGGTTCTGGTCGGGTTGGGCTTCATTCGCATGCTGGGCTTCCATTCTCTGCCCTGTGTCATGCCCGAGTCCGTTTTCGAAAGCATCTGATGACAATATGTGCACGATCTGCAATCGGTCTCAGATACGTTAGCCATCGTCGATCACTTGATCCCTCACAATGCGAGGAAAGGTCAGGTTAGGGCCTCGGCGGACCCACCAGCGTAGACCCTATCTTTCAATCGGCCAGAGTGCATTTGATTGTCCATGTGGCAAAGTCCATCGCGACGTTTGGGATATGTTGCATCCAGGACGGTCTTTCCATTCAGTGACCCACACGTTGCGCGTCCAGATGGGGTTAAATGGAAGATGGGGCCAACGTTGCTGTGATTGCCCTAAGCAACGACTTCGCCATTTTGTCGCTGTGGCGCCGCCCGGCCCTAACAGCCCGCGCGGCCTCGTCCGCCGGCGCCGTTGGATGCGGCGGCGGGGGTTGCGGCGCGGCCTTGCGGCGCGCGGCCGCCGGCGACGCCGTGTCACAGTAAAAAATCAAGGAGAGGAGGTGTCGGTATCCGGACGGCAGTGACCTCGTGCGTTTGTCGAGCAAAAAAATCCAAAAAATGCTGGACAGAAGAAGAAACGTATGATTTTTATTGATTGATCTATTGATTAATGAATAACGCCTGGACGAAAGATGTCATTACGGCCATCCCTGCTCCAGGCAGTCATCGGGTGTCATCGAAAAAAGCGTCCAGCTGAGGATTGGAGTCCAAGCTGACAATACCCCGGTCCCCAGTTTCGACCTTGAGCTCAGAGGTGTGATATAAACTATTTGCGGCGCCGGGTAACGGTCATTCACATCCACCCTTGATTTTTATTGCATGACGTCATTCTCATTCATTTTAATCATCAGGCATGATTTAAATCATTCGGGCTCGTTAAGCATGAACTTAAGTACATGTACCACATCATAAGGTCTGATCAGGACCACGAACGCTGGTGTTTTCCTTCGTGTCGCGTGCGGTGGGCGTCACCGACTGGGCGGCCGTCGACAAGTCTTGGGGGCGGGCGAGCGGCAGGGGATGGAGATTGCGACGGGGTGCCGAGGGGGGGTCCGTCGCCGCCGTACCCGATGGTCACCGCCGTGCCGGAGGTGACCGCCGCCACCACTGCCGTCGCCGCCGCCGCGGCGAACCTGTCGGGGCCACCCGTGCCGGCGCTGTGGGTCGCCCTCGGCAGCACGACGACGAGGTAGCGCGCGGGAATTTCCGAGGCTTCCGCCGCGGACGGCGGCCATATGCATGCGTTGCTCTCCGCTTGCGCGGCGGCCGTGGCGGGCATCGCGTCGACGGCAGGGGTCGACGCCAGCGACGGGCTCGCTACCCTCACCGCTGCCGCGTCTTCCATTGGCGTGCATGCCGCCGCCAACCCGTGGGTGCGGGTCGAATTGGTCGCCCGGATGGTGTAGTTGCACGATCAGGGGGGTTACTTCAGGTGGAGGGAAGTAAAGGCCTTCTGGGCCGCACGCGCGACACCCGCTATGGGACTCGAGGTCCAGGAAGTCGGGCCGATCGAAACGCCAAGACATGAAGACACGGTCTACTGGCCGGCGACGGCGGTGCCTCCCACCGTCGTCGCCCTTCGTCCGAAACGGGCGGAAACTGTCACCCGGGCTCGATTTTCCTATTGGTAATTGACCCGGGCAGTCACCAACCAATGCATATAATTCCCTCCATGCATATCAAGTCCCCTGAAGCGATCATTACAGACGAGGGGGAGTGACCGTTCCGCGCGCAACGCGCTGCAACCGCCGCGTGGCGCCGGGTTGGTTGTCGCCTGCCGCGCCCTCTGGCCGTGGCCACCCGGACCCCGCGGCGGGCGTGACGGCCAGGCGCGCCCCTTCGCGGGCTCGCACCCGCGCTCACAGGCGGGCCCGCCGTCCCCGTGCCCACGCCCCCGTTCCGTCCGTGCCCGTCGTCGGCGGTGCCGCCGACCTCCGACGTCCGTCGCATCCGCGGTGCTCCACCGGCCGCGCCGCCGTCGTCGACGGGGTCCCGTAGTACTACAGGGGGACTGCTGGCACTCCTCACCGTGCTCGTTGCCCTGCCTCTGCCACAGCCCGCGGCCGGCGCGGCGTCGCGCCCGCCGCCGCAGCCGCCGCCGTCGCCGCCGGTGCTCTCTGCGCCGGCTGCGGTGGTGGCCACCCTTCGCGTCGCCACCCGTGACAGTGAATCCACCAGAACCTCCGTCGACGCGCCACTCCCCGCCGACGGCGGACGGCGGTCCGGGCTAGACATGGTCCGGGGTACGCTGGCGGCGGCCGCTGTGGCCGCGACGGCGGCGGGCGGCGCCGCGGCGGGCGCCCGCCCCGCCGCGCTCGCCACCACCGCGATGTTGTGGTCCCTCCTCACCGCCGACAGCGCGTAGACGGCAGTGGCGGCTGTGTTTTCCCACGCCCGCTGCTTTGCGTGCGTCGCCTCCGCGGTCCCTCCGGCCATCGCCGTCGGTGGCGGCGGCGGCGGGGGTGAGGGCGGGAACCCCCCCCTCCTTCCGCACCCCGCCCCGCTCGTCGCTCTCCTGCCGCCCGCAGGGACCCTCGCCGCGGATCCGCACCTGGTCACGGCGGCGCTCGCTACGCTCCGCACGGTCGCCGTCGTTGACGCGGCGTGCGCCGCGCTCGTGCCTCTCATCCCCGCCGTCGCGGCGTTGCGCACCCCACCCTGCTATGGCACCGTCACGCCGGCGGTCGGTGAGAGTTCAACGATGACCATGACTCTTGCTCTTCGGTGCACACCCGCAATGTCAGGTCGCATCAGTGTAAGCCGGACAATGCCCATGTGTTTTAAATCATGAGACCCTCCGAGTAAATGATTTAAATCATTAAAATCAGCATGATTCGAATCAAGTAAAATCACCTCCGATCTCTGCGTGAGAGTGCGAGCTCGCGAAGCCCCAGGGAGAGACAGCGTGTGTTCCTCCGCAGGCTCGCCCGTTTTTTATTCAGAAACCTGGTAATGTCCGTTCTGGCCATTTCTTCAGCACTTGGTGTACATACCATCCAAAACTCCACGCTAGCGATTACATTCCAAGCCACAGTCATCGATGATTGGAGACTTCACCCCGGTCGCTGCACATTGCGTCGTCGCGACGGCTGAGGTCGGCCGGGATCAGAAGAGTGGCTGTACTGCGCGTCCGAGCACGCCGGCGGGTACGGGAGTAGCATTTATCAGAGTTGGATTCGTTATGCTTTTGGACGGATTCTTTTCGTTATCGAAATAACTTGCTCAGTACTGCCAGAAGCGCAGTCATTTGCTACTGTACATCGCTGACTCGACGGGAAGTTGAAGGATGAGTCGGATCGTGTCGGCGCCGACCAGCGCGAAGAAAACGGCTGCCGCTCTGGTCGCGAAGACGAAGAGGCGGAAACAACCAGTCTGACTTACATCGCAGAAACTACGAAAATGACAAGTCTGTTGGAGGATAACCCCTACGTATTGTGTAATTTGACGGTTACTGACACCCTCTTAGAGGGCGTCGCCGCATTGATTTGGACGAAGACAACATCCAACCGGGCGATTGGGATCACACGGGGGGCGGGCGCCTCGCGGCAACTCGCCGCGAGCAATGCCGATGCGCTCCGCCTCCGCAGCCACACAGGCCCTCTCTTAACGGAGGCGTTCGACCCTTGTCTGGACAAGAATACAGGCCTCCTATTGGTCAGACAGGTGGCCGAATGAGAGTCTGGCCAATCAGCACTCTGTATTCTTGTCTGAGACTCTTCCGTCAAGACAGCGCCACAGTGGCGCTCGCCGCGCCCGCTCGGAGCCCCCCGCTTGCGACATAAGGGGCGACGCCGCCGCGCTTCCTTTTTGACGCCTTGGTCGGTACGTCCGCTGTTTTTCCGTCCCCGCCCGCCTCCCTGGGGTTCACCTCGGCTGTGCGCCTGTTTGCGGACGCCCATTGTTTTTCTGGGCCTAGGGCTTCATTCTGACCAGACTCTTTCCTACTTATTCTTACTCGGGGCCGACAATCAAAAAATAGGAAATTGTCAACTGCATACGCGACGCTCTCTCTTTGTGAAACCAGGATCCGACCTGATCCCGCCGCCGGGATCGCGCATGGCATGCCACGATCGACAGAAACGAAGGCTACAGTTATCAGGGCTTACCGGAGGAAAATAAACCAGCCTGGCTCAATCACACGGCGTTTCCGCTCCGCTGTCTCGGGCGAGCAGGAAAGGGAGCAGTTCCGCGGCTCACTGAGGGTGCAAGGCTCATCCTCGGGTCAGGCCCAAAAGCCCATCCGAAGTGAGTTTGGATGGGAAATTGAAGGGCGCCCACAGCGCTCAGTAACGCCCATCCGAAACTCGTTTGGATGGTGGATGAGATGGCATGGGAATGGATGGGCTGTGTGTCCAGCCGTGACGATGGAAGCGCCCATCCAATTCCCCATCCTGACCCGTTCGCGGATGGGGATGGATCATCTGCGTTCTGTCGCATTCCATCAAATGACGAAATCCGATGGAGCCCCGATTCGGTCAGTAGCCCCATCGACAGCTGAAACCGTTGCGGTTGCGATGGACGACACGATGCGCATCTGTTCGATGGGTCCCGATGGAAGCCCCAATTCGAACTTCGCGGAGATTAAATCGCCCCGAGAGCCATCTCGAGACCCGGATCAAGAGAGGGATCAGTGCGCTGCCACCCGCCATTGCCTGCCGGCCAGCAGCCGGCGGCGTTTTTGGCTGCCTGGCGCGGGTACCCGGCGCTACTACGGGGGCTGGGGTCGGCTCGGCGGGCTGCAGATAGCATACACTTCTCTACTCTAAATACACACTACGGCAACCATGGTAAAACAGCGCCCAACAAGCACACACACACGCACTGCACGCGGCTAGTACTGCAGCAGGTTGCGCTCCAATGATGCCGCATCGATCAGCTGCAGGCCGTTGTCAACGTCCCCGGTCGTGGGAAAGGATGCGTCCATCCGGCGTACCTCAGCCACCCACATCGGAATGTGCCCGTCGCCAATTGCTTCGGTGCACGACGACGTACGCTGCCCAGTATCCAGCTCCAGTACGTTGCGGACCTTTGTAGAAACAAGCGCACAGTGGCCAAGTGTGGCGCGGATAACACGCCCGTCGGTAGGCGTCTTGGGCTCAGTGATGCGGTTGCTGGCCCCCACCGCCATGTAGAGCGCCGCCAACGCGTCGAGGATGTCCGAGCGTCCTCGGAGCGACATGTAGTACGCCGAGGACTCCAGGAGCTTGGCAGTCTGCTCGTCCAAGGTCTTCGGGTCGAGTCCGAGGGCCGAAAAGTAGGTGCTGATGATGAGGTCCGTCCACGCTTGGTGCAAGTGGGGCTTGACGCGCAGCACCAGCATGGAGATGCGCACGTTGACGTAGATGGAGCTGTTGCGGCGGCTGGCGCGTCGCATGAACTCGTTCAACCACGCCTCCGCCTTGGCCCGCCCCACCTTCATGCACGACTCGGTCGCGTCGATGACGGTGTCCCAGTTGTCGTCGCAGATGGACAACACAGCGACCGTCTCAACGGCCGTTGCAAACTTGTTGGCCAGTACGTCGCGGTACACCTTCTGTGAGGCGCGCTCATCCACATGGACAGAAACGAAGAAGAATACATCACCATGCGCAGACGATGGGGGGGTCAGTATCAGTCAACAGAGACCGCCACCAACAAGAGCCACGACGTAGAAACAAGTGCGCGTACAGAAAAGAGAAGGAAGATACACGATGAGATGAACAAACGCACCTTGACCTCATCAAGCAGCTTCTCCTCGAGCTCCTCCGTGTTGCCAGCGTCCACCTTGTCCGGCAGGGCCGCCTTCTTAGCGACGTCGGCCACTGCGACCTTCACGGCGGCCTCGACTTTGCGCACGGCGACAAGCGCCTGCTGGGATAGGTCTGCGCAGGTGTCCACATTCGTGGCCAGGTCAAGCATGCGCGCCGCTGTGTCGTTTGTGCGAGCACACAAGGCGGAAATGTCCACGCGCAAGTTGGCCGTCGACGCGCGGACGGCGTTTTCAATCACTTTTGAGGCCTTGGTCGCCGACGGGCCGAGACTGGCGACGGCAGTGTCGGCCGCCGCCGTAGTTTCGGGAGATGACGTAGATAGCGGGTACTCGACAGCTGGCGAGGGGATGCTACGGCTTGGCCTCCACGTCAGAGGTCGTGTCGGCGCGGGGGACTGAGGAGCCGAGTCGATGCCGCTTGCCCCTGGTGTTGAAAACCCACTGCTTCACCCGCCCAGCGAGCGAGCGACAGTCGCCGCGGGTGATACTGCGCCGTCAGCCGCCCCTGCGCGGGCGGCCGCTCCCAAAAAAGGGATCTCTCCGGCTCCGCCGTTGTCGATATCGGCGCTGGCGTTGTCGCCGGCACCGGTGCCGACGTCGATGACTATCCTCGGACCTTCAGCGTCCTCCGACTTTTCCATGCGTGCGGTCGCAGGAGCGGTAGCCCCGCCAGAGGCGCCCACGGGCGCTGCACTTGAATTAAGGCGAGTGAACAGGCCCGTCCCTGCAGCCGGGGTGCGAGGCGTTGCGGGCGGTCCAGGGCCCGCACCATCGACCGACGCGGCGTTAGTGAGGCGCTTGGCCGCGGCTTTCGCCCCGGCCCGCTCCAGCTGACGTGCCAGGCACGCCGCAGAGATGCGGTGCCCGCGGCGGCGGATGCCGGAGACCATAGGAGAAGCCGACGTGATGGTCCCGTTGTGACGGGGGACAGGATGTGTGATCCCCGTCGTCTGGCGCACGGTCGGCACCGTCTGCATCACGAACCCAAACACCGTGGCCGTCTTGGTGCCGAGCGGGGACACCGGCGCCGTCGGTCCCTGTGACGGACGGGGCAGGACGTCGGACGCGCCGAACGGCGGCGCCCTGCGGGGCGGCGCGCGAACGCGCGGAGAAGCCGTGGCTGGGTACAGCAGCGAGGCGCGGACCAACCAGGCGTAAGGATTGGCAACTTGCTCAAGTGCCGGTGAGCCGGCCGGCGGGTACGTCGGCGGACTTGGGGCCAGCCGCACTGCCGCGGGGCTCGCGGTGGCACTGGAGCCGGCCGACGAGATGCCAACGGGCGACGCGGCCACAGGCCGGCGCGACTTCTCGATGCCAATCGTCGGGCCGAGGTGAAGAGCCCGGCCCTTGCCCTTTACACGGCCAGTGGGCATCGACGGAGATGCGGTACTCGGAGACTCCGTAACGCCAACGGGCGTTGTCGGCGATGCACCAGCCGCCAGAACCATCATGACGTTGGCGGCGTCTTGTGTACGGGCACTCCCATCCTCCTTGTCGTTGTTGTCTTCTTGGGACACAATGGCGGCGGCAGCAGCCGTGGCGGCGGCCACAGCGGCAGCCTCTTGCCGAAGCTCCATCTTGCGGGCGCGGTCGGCCGGGGTGGAGGAGTTCATCGTCGAGCTGTTAGACGGAATCACTAGGGTGAGGTTGTTGGGGAAGCGGAGAAGGAGTAAAGTGAGAGCCAGCAACCACGGTGAGCGGCAGTCGGGGTGGTGGTAGTGAGGATGGAGGCTCAATCGGGAAGTGAAGGCGCCAGACCGACGCAGCATGAAATACACCCCGCACCCCCGCCGTCGGACGCAGTCGAAGCGCAAAGGGGCCTCACCCACGCACGTGAGGCAGGCAATGGCTGGGCTGACCGAGGCACCCCCACAAAGACCAGATAATGGTAGGCAGGGGAGGGGCTCCCACCTCGCCCAACCGCTACCACAAAGAAAAGAGTGAGCAACGTACCGCCAGGATTGATCGGCACCGATAGTTCCTCGGGCGACCGACCCCCCGTGGGCCCCCCATCGACAATGGGAAGACAACAGCAGGGGCGTCGTAGTCCATACACACCGTGCGGGCGACAAAGAGGTCTGCCCGATGCCGGCTGGCTGGCTGGCGCCGGCGCCAGTGAGGGTGGCAGGGGATACGAAGAGCGTAGAGGCGCCGCAGACACGCCGCCGGAAGGAGGGTGGCCGCAGAGCGGAAGAGGCACGAGGTGCAACGAGAGCCAGACGTGCACCAAGCCAGGCCTCAGTGGGGGTAGCGGGCGGTGGACGTAAACGCCCCGCCACTGGCAGCCCCACCCCCCCCCCCCCCCCCCCCCCCCCCCCCCCGCAAGGGCCTTGCGCAACGGACACCGTAACCGACACACACAAGGCCGGTAGCGAGCATCCGGGACGGCAACGCACGCACTCTGCGGACGAGAAGCACCACGCACGGGAACGGCGAACAGCGGCGGACGACGGCGGACGACAGCGGACGCCAGCCAAGGCCACTCGCTGCTCGCCACGAGACGGCGGGCACGCCCGTGGATCCGCTGACTCTGACGCTCGACCGAGGATGGGATTAACTCAGAGACTTCAGAGGAGATCTTTGAACCAATGGCTTTGGTTCTCGAGAGAGTACCTTCGTCCTGATTCTTTGAGCCGCAAAATATATGTGTAAGCAACTCATGGCATCTTCCTATTGGCGTCGAAACCATCATGGCATGATGCTGTCAAGAGATACTTTGTCTTTTCCCGTTAATTCACGAAGCTATCCGCTGTTCGACGACTGGTCCGATCGTGTGGCAGGAGTTGATTCTCAAGTCTGATCTCACGCCTGAAGATAATGGCCAACTGACTTGTCTCTGCTTCCTGCCTCAGCGCTCGCTCCACCACACAGCGCGGTTCTGGACCCGAGGGAGGCGTATTGCCGCCGCCGCCCCAGTTCCTGTTCTGGAAACGAGAGGGAGGCGCCTTGTCGCCGGTGCCCCTCCCTGGGGAGAGACGCGAGCCCCTGTGTGGTCTCGGTCAACCCATTGAGTGTCCGTCGAAGGACTGTGGCGGGTCCTCTGGTGGCTGTTTCCGTGCCTCTCTGTTGCGCGAGAGGCCAACCTTTGTGCACCGCGTGACCTCTGGGTTGCTTTTTGTCCACCCGCTGGCCTTTAGCTCACTCCTCCCCGCCTGTTTGCTCGCCGTATGTCCGTCCCCTTGCTCCAACGGGTCGCTCGGCACCGCGAGGCGACGACGCCTGCTCCGCATCGAGAGCCCGTCGCCGACGTACGTGACGAGTGCACCCCGACCTGCTGTACGTGCGTGAGGTTGGTGTTGCGTGCGCGCTCCCAGCGCGGCAGCCCTGGTGGGCTGCGTCTGGACGGCTGCTGTTGTCTGGCAGCATAGATACTCTCGCCTCACGTTGCGCTCGCCACTTTCTCGCTGCGCCGGAAGTGACACTCCCTGCCCACGAGTCGCAGCACTGCTGACGCTGGTTTGTGTGTTCCATGTCCACCGAGAACTGCTGCTGCCTTGGGTCCTCCCTGTGCTCCTACTCTTCCCCCTTTCCCATTTTTCTGGTGCGGATGCAGAAAGTCGTTACGTCCGCCGTCACCACGGCACCCCCTTCCCCGCGCTCGCTTCGTCTGTCGGCTGCTGGTACTTGGGCGGGGAGCCGTCGCCCCCCCCCCCGGCCTTCCATCCTACAACCGTGGGCGCATGTGCAACCATGGCTTGGACGTTTGGGGCGTCACGGTGCTCCGAGTGCGGGGTGACGAAGGCCAACCCGGCGGCTATGCGGCGCCACACGCTCACCCAACACCGTCACCTTGGGCGCAACGCAAACCGCCGGCTTCCACCGCAGCAGCACGGACCCGACCCCGCTGTCGGCCAGGCTGGCGCCGCTGCAGCCGCGCGCCAGGGAGCTGAGGCGTCCCCGGCCGCCAGTTGCCCCCCCGCGAGCTCTCGTAGTCGTTAAGCGTCTGCCGCAGTCGCAGACGCCGTCGAGGACGGGCAGTGCAGGCCGGCGAGCGACTGCGACGCCGACGACGAGGCGTTGCTGCTGCAGTTGGCCGACGAGGCGGCCCACCACGCATCTCAACAAGACGCTGACGCGCCGCGTGCGGCTGCAAAACAGCCGCTCAGCGGGCACGAAGTGGAGGGATTGGGCGGTGGTGCCCATGCCCGCTCCTCCGTCTGCACCGAGGCGCAAGCTGAGTATGAGCGCATCGGCGACTCCAAGCGGTGCGAGCCTGAGGTGAAGGCGCGGCCGCACTGCGGGCCGGGGCTGTTAAACATGCCGGCGCTGCGCTTGATGCAGGCATTTGTCAATGAGGCCAACGGCAGCGGCTTATCGACCAAGTTCCAGACCATGCTCTACGAGATGATGGCCAAGTGGGACGGATCCGCCGACGACAAGAAGCCGGTGGGCACGGCCAACAGGATCAAGGACCACTTCTCGTCGGCCAACGCCTTTCGAGACGCCGTGTGCGACGACTTGGACGAAGCAATGCTCTCGGCAGGGTGGAAAAAGTGCACGATGGTCCAGGGCGGCGTTCGATACGTGTCCTTTTTCCGATCGGCTTGAATGGTCGCCCTGGAGGCGCGCCACAATGCCAGGGAGGTGCAGCTACGGCGTGATGATGTCGAGGTGGGAGACCGCCGCCAGTCGCCAATAGAGGGGGAGGCGTTCAAGGCGCACCAAGAGGCTATCGACGCCGTGACCGTGGAGAAGGCGTCTGTACTGGGCGTGTACGTCTACAGCGACGCACGTCTGCTCTCGTGGTCGGGCGGTAAGCTTCCTATGCAGGGCTGGCCGTGTCTGCTTTGTTTGTGCTCTGGTTTCTTGCCCTCGCGGTCGGGCTACTCTGGCTCTCTGAAGCCGCATTGGTGTCGCTTGAGGAGCGAGCTACGCGGCTGCTTCGGTTTCGAGTACCTTGCTGACGCCTCCATTCCGCACGCTGGGTTTGCCCAAGCCTTCTCTGTCCATTCATTGCAGCCTCTTACCTGTACCCCATTCGCATCCGTATCATAAACGATGTTATAGGTGAAGAGAAATGGCTCACAGTCGCTTTTGTGCCGTTAGTGCGGACGCTGAAGGAGCCTGGTGGGAAGGAGAAGGCAAAGGGCAGGCGCTGGGGGGTACTGCAGCGCACGCTCTACCTGGCGTTCGGAGACGCCATCAACGCCAGCCACAAGGGGCACACGCGCAACTAGAGCATTGACGGTTTCACCCTGGCCTTTTCCGTGAGCTCCTGTATGCCTGCGACAGGCCGGAGGAGCGCTCGGTTCTCTGTCTCAAGGCGGGCAAGTGCACGTATCCGTGCACCTCGTGCATGGTGCGCGCGGAAGATGCGTGCACAGAGGCGGGGGTGGACGCTGCCGACCGCGATGTGGTCACGACCCTGTAGCGGCACCTGGAAGCGGTGCATCTGAGCCGGACGACAAAAAAGCGCAAACGCCGCATGATGCTTGAAACGGAGAGCAGCATCAACGCGTTTGTCCCGGCACTGGCGGCTTTAGGCGGGCTAGGAACTGTCCCGCACCATCTCTACAAGATGATTGCGTTTGACCCCCTCCATGTACGTTGGTATTCGCTGTTGCGGTGTTTCTATGGTGGAGGGATACCTAGTGCTTGTCCGCCTGCAGAGGCGCCCTGACCGCGACTAACAGGAAATCTTGCTCGGAGCTTTCTACCCACTGGCGCTCGTCTCTTGCAGGTCCTGGACCTGGGCATCGCAAGAATGATGTGTCATCGCCTTTTCATCATCTTCCCGCACGTGTGCAAGGAGTTTTACCCGAAGTTCAAGGACGAGAGCGCTACCGCGCGGGCGGGCAACACGCGCACAGAGTTTTTGGGCCGCCGCAGCCTGGCCTCATTCATTCCCCCAGGGTACGTTGTGCGTGCTCACACCATTGTGACTAAGTGGACACGTTCGTGCATGCCCGCCTGCACTGCTCTGTTTTGTTCTATCGGGGAACTGAACTGCCTGGTACGGTTCAATACGAGCAGCTCGATGACGACTGGTTCTCGTGTGGCTAATTGTTTTCTCTTATGTGCGCGCTTTTCCTGTTCCATTCGCTGTTCAGATACCTTGTGGGCCCCAAAGAGAAGCATGAAACATTCACCGGCAGGCAGCAGCGTGCGGGCGTGTTGTTTTTGGCCTTCCTTGTTGCAGGGCTCTTCGGCATAAGCAGACGAAGGCGTCCACCCTCCAAGAAGAATCAAAAAGAGGGTGCCACCGGCAACCTCCGTCGGACGAAACCCCCCGTGGCACCGCGCTGTCCGCCACCGCCGGCATCCTCCTCATTGCCGGACCCCCCCAGCAAGGGTATGGACACGGTGGAAGAAGCCAACCAGGACGAACAGGACGTGGAGGACCTGATCGAGTCGCTGTGTCGAACCGACGACGACACGTCCAGCCAGTCTGACAGGGGCGGCGACGCGAGCGACGCCAGCAGCAGCACGGGCACCTCGGGGGACGAGCGCGACAGCACCACGCCCGCTCCCTCCAACAAGACCAAGCGCGACGACGATGGCGCCGACGAGGGGGGCAACGAGGACGTGCGCTCCGTGTACAAGCACTTGGAGTTAGACTGGGACCTGTATCGCTGCAAGTTTGGTGACACCCCCTACGGGGTGGCCGTCGCGCACATGTTCGTCAAGTACGCGGAGCTGGTAGACCGCCTGGTGGGCACGTTCCACTGCCGGCCACCCATGACGCTGGCGGAGGGCGAGGAGGTGGAGCGTCTGGCGCGCACCTTCGTCCTCGACATCCTGACGCCGGTGTTGGGGAGGATCTTCAGCACGAAGTTGCGCAAGCTCCTGCCCCATGTCCTCGCAGCGATTAAGCTCCAGGGCGCGGTCAAGAACGGGGACACCGGAACCAACGAGGCGCTGCAGGTCATGAGAAGAGGCGGTACTGCAGGACAAACGGGGACGAGGACGCCTTCCGCACTCAGCTGCTGCGCGCCGGCCAGGGGACGCTGGAGCTCAAGGCGCGGCAGCCACGCAAGGATGAGGAGTTCGATGCATGGTTCGACGACGGCAGCGACGACGTGGCGACCGCGGCACCCTCGGTCGCTGACTGCCGCGTCGGCGCGGCAAGCGCGGCAGCGGCATCGCACCGCACGATGACTGTCACCCTCTCCGAGCTGGCCGCCCGGCCGGGTCTCGATGCTGTAGGTTTGGCGCTCAAGAATCCGTCCGGCACGGCCGCTGTGCGCACCGCCAACTCGTACACATTTACACCTCAGTACCCTTGCTGCGCCGGCGGCCACCCCGCGCAGCACCTGCGCGCCGCCCCACTCTACCGCCGCGTCCTCTGGTTTGACGGTGTCGCGTACACCTTCCCGGGCGACTTGTGCGGCGTGGTCCGGTACGGCGAAGCGCGCGCTATCGTGCGCACCGTTGGCGGGGAACCAGTGGACGTTGTCGTGGTGGCGGGCATGGATGTTTGCGAGTCAGTTCCGGGCTGTCCTCTGGTGGGCGGCGGGTGTACACGTCTGTGCTGGTCGATTGACATAGCCGACGAGTGGCCCGCGCTCCACGCCATCCCACTGACGTCTGTGTTGCGGCTTGAGCACATCGTGCCTGACCAAGACCAGATAACCCGTGATTATGGCATCACTGCCACACCCAGGACCTTGCCCGACACTGCTGTTCATCGGCGTGCGGCCCGCTTCTTTGTCAATGCCTTTTACCCATGGCCATAAACAATCTCTTTTCCATGCCTTTGTCAACAGCCCAGTAGCGGCCACGACAGTCTGTGTCGCTGTCGGCTGCGCTTCCGTGCAGGATTCACCCTGTCCAGCGGACGGCGGGTGCCTGTAAGTGGTCAGCTAACGGCAGCAACTGGAAACTAAAGGCTGGAGACGACCAGCCAAGAGATGGGTGGCTACATCGCTGGCACTTGTAGGCGCAGCCGCTTTCACCTGTGACCGTAGCGGTGCTCGGTGGCCGCACCGTCCGCTGCGTCGGCAGCCGTGAGCGATTGGAAGTGTCCCTGGCGGGAGGGTGGCGGGCGGCAGGAAAGTCAGTCGATGGAAGCTGCACTAGGTATCGTCCAGATGGCAGCCGTGACCGTGGGAGCGGGGCGATGGCGGCCGAGGCAGCCGATGCAGCCGCGCGGCGCGTCGGACGCAGTCAGGACACGCGGACTCCCGACGCGCGCCGCGGCCAAGACAGCGAGCCTCCCTGTCTGGGGCTGGCTCGAGCGGATCAGCTGGCGCGTTTCCACGCGAGACTTTCTTGGCCTCCGATTGGCCCTCGCTCCGAACACGCGACCAGTACTCTCTCTTCGGCTGACCCTGAGAGCTGCTTGTCGGCTGCGACCTGCACAGTAGCCCCTTCTCTGCCAATATTCGCATCGGCGGCTTAATATCAGGACCCATCGAAGCGATGGGTACCGATCGGGACCTGGATGCGCATCAAAAGTCCCATCGAAAGTTGGATTGGATGGGTTCGATGCGCATCAGCCACATTCGATGGACTCCCGATGGGGTCTGCATGAGAGCAGACGATGGGGCCGGGTGGGCCGGAAGCGCCCATCCAATTCCATCCAGAATCCCATCCAAGGCCCGTCCAAGCCCATCCAAAAGGCGTTTGGATGGGCATTCTGGGGGCCGTGACGAGTAATCCCAGGAGCTAGCGCGCAAAGCGCAAGAGACAGACCCCTGAGCAGTGCACCTCGTTGCTGGATCCACCACGAGCCCGGTTCTGGCTCAAATTGCTCGTAAACGCTCGTTGAAAACGGGCTCGAGCTCGCAAGCTGGGAGTGTTTGCTCGTATCCCGTCGAAAAAAACTCGTTTTGGCGTGCTGGCGACGAGATTAGGGCGTGATTAAGGGCTCTATGAAGTCCGCTCAAGTTCTTTCAAGTGCGACTTGACACACTAAACGGGTGCGGTGCTCAGTACCGGATCTGTGCCGAGTAGGGCAAGAAATACGTAGAAAGACACCCTCGTGCAGCCCACGAGCTGAGGAAGGTTGCGCCCACTCCGGCGCGGTGGGTGGGAAGAGAGCAGGCAGTTTTCGCAGCCTGACGCCTCTCTACCGGCGTTTCCCGCTCTGGCCGCCGCCGTAGCCGACACCCTCTCGCGGCCTCCTGTCCCTGCGGGAGCAAGCAAGCATCCCTCTCTCGTACTATTAGAGAAAACAGGACGTGGCCTCGCAAGCGAGGGTGCAGCCCTGGTTCACTCCCTTCCTGCACTGCCCAACCCCCCCCCCTCGGT
>Ga0209093_1000972_pt1 | contig 16105 bp, 18 predicted proteins | sample SidtaG_4_FD_187450 | JGI IMG/M metagenome (GOLD analysis project Ga0209093, IMG submission 187450) | Marine algal microbial communities from Sidmouth, United Kingdom - Sidmouth_Male1 metaG (SPAdes) (version 2) | ecosystem: Host-associated > Algae > Red algae > Unclassified | place: Sidmouth... | reverse complement strand
CCCCCGGCCTGCAACAACAGCCGCCGGGTGACCGGGACCACAAAGCGGTCGCGTCACGAGCACCGTCAGTGGCGTTCGCACCGTTGTCGCCGGGGCTCGCGAGAGGAGAGGCGTCCCTCACAAGGGATGACGCCCTCTCCCCTGCTGCTCCACCAAGTGTGGCAAAAAAGAAGGCGCGAGCAAATACCCCGTGGCAACGCTGACAATACAGAAGAGAAGGACCCAAAGGGTCGACCTCCCGAGAGGACCTAGACGGCGCAAAGGCGCGCAAGGGCTAGGACTCGAGAGACACGCCAAGATTTAGATGGCGAACAAGACGGGGCGGCGCGGGCCGTGGCCGGCGCCAAAGAATCAAGACGGAAACAGACGAAAAAGAGAGACGAAATGGTAACCCCAGGTCCGAATAGGGGGGGCTACTTAGGGAAGGACAGCCGTCCCATAGCCCGCAATCCGAAGTACGGAGAGGCGGGTTCAAGTCCCGTCAGGGGCATAAGTACGGGACCTAGCCCCTGCCAATTGCAGCAGGTAGGTCGCCTCGTAACTGTTGACATTGAACTCGATGAAGCTCTTGACGGCGGCATTGGGGGTTGACTACGACAAGCGGACGTACTCGTCGGGAAGGTCCGCCGCCTCGCCGTTGCCAAGCACGCGCAGCGCGGCGCCGAACTTCTGGCGCGGATGCGCCTGGGGACGTCCCTTGGAGTTGACGCGTTGGTTGAAACTCGGCTCGTCCTTCATGCCGTTGTAGGTGCGCTTGAGGACAGCGTGTGGCATTAGAAACAGGCTCTCAAACTCCGCCTCGTCGCACACGGGCGACTCTCCGTTGACGCCCCAGTAGTCTCGCAGAATGTTGCGCAAACCAAGGGTGATGTCCCACTTCTTGTCAGGCGCGCGCCAAATAACCTACACGCGGTGCCGTCGCCGTCGGCGGTGACAACTGCGGAGGTGCCGCGCCAACTGTAACAGCCGAAGATGATGGCTCAACGCCATCGCGAGGCCCTAGGCCAGGTCGTCCTGCTCCTATGTCGGGTAGGTCCATGGGTTGCTCCTCGCGGTTGTCGTCCATAGTCTGCATCAACAAAGAAAGAACGAGGTCAGAGAATTGCAACGACCACCAATTTCACGGGAAACAGAGAAGCACAGTTTCGAGGAAATGCATGTCAGATACCCATCGCACATCTATACCGTACTCGCTGGCGTACTCCAGCGCAAAGCCCTCGGTAGGGCACAAAGAACAGTTGAGCTGATGTTCAGCAGGAATCAACTGGAAGCGCACGAGTCGGATGGCAATAAGACGGACGGGGCCCCCTCCCTTTGCAGCGCTCATTCTTGGCGGGAGCGGGGGCGTAAAGGGCGGACGGAGTCGGCCCATGCGAGGATGCGGGAGTTCGTCTGCGGCGAAGCAGGCGGGCGCCACGCAGATGCTTGGCTCCGGCGCCGGCGGGCGACGCACCCTTGCTCGACGGCGCCGCCGACGTGCACGTCGTCCGTGATCGGCGGCGGCGGCGGTCCCGGTCGCCAGCGGCGGCGACAGCCGCGGAGATTGTCGACGCCGGTGTCAGTGGGGGGTGCAGTGGCGCCGGTGTCCTCGCCTTTGGCGCAGGGGGTCTTTCCTGGAGGCTCCGGCGGGGCGGGGCTTGATGGTGGCGGAGGGTTCGGGGCTGGGCGCTGGCGACGGGCGTGGCTCTGCGTTGTCGAGGGGGGGGGAGCTTGGAGGTGGCCGAGGGTCCAATAATTGGCGGTGGCGGCGGGGTGGGAGCCTGGAGATGGGTCGGGCGTGGGTTGGCGGCGCCAGGGAGGGCGGAGCTTGGCAGCTGAGGCGGGGGCGGAGCTTGAAGGTGGGTCGGGAGTGGCTTTGCGGTGGCGGCGCGGGCGGGGCGTGGCGGTGGGTTGGGGCGTGGGTTCGCGTCGGCGGCGAGCGGAAGCTTAGCGGTACCGACGGGGGCGGAGCTTGCTTGTGGCGGAGGGTATGGCGAGTTCGGCTTTCGGCGGCGGCGACCGGGACGGCGGCGGCGGCGCTCGGCGGCGGCTAGGGAGACCGGGGTCGAGACTCGATTTCGGGCGGCGCAGCTGGTCAGCGTGGGGTGGCGCGGTGGGGACGGCGACGGCGGAGCTCGTCGGCGGCGGTAAGGACAGGAGTCGCGACGTGTGTGTGGGCGGGGCTGGCGGTCGGCGGGGAGGGCCGCGGCCGAGACGGAAAGGGCGCCGCTCGACGTCGGCGGCGGATATAGCAGGTGCGGCGCTAGGCGGCGGCGGCGGGGATGACGGTCGTAATGAGGATGGAGGCGGGGCCGTCGGTCGGCGAGGGGGGCCGCGGGAGGAAATGCGAGAGCGGAGCTCGGCTGCGGGAGCGGTCGTGGCTACGACAGCCGTCGCGACGCGGGAGGCGGCGGGGCCGGCGGTCGGAGAGGGGGGCCCTGAGAGGAACGGAGAGAACGGCGCTGGAGAGCGGGGGTGGTCGGGGCTGCGACGGCCGTCGCGACACAGGTGGGGGTGAGGCCGGGGGTCGGAGGGTGAGGCCGGAAGGAGGGACGGAGAGTGCGGCACTGTGCGTGGGCGGCGGTGACGGCGGCGACGGTGGTCGCAACGCGGGCGGGGCTCGGGATAGAGGTCTGCGTGGGGGGCGGCGGCGGGCACGGAGGGCAGGGAAATCGGCGGACGTGGATTTTGGGGGTTCAGAGAAAGCGTGCGAGGGAACGCGGCGGCGGGTGGGCGAGGGGGGGTGACCAGTGCGCCAAGCGTCTGAGAGGTGTATGCCTGACGCTGCCCCGGCCGCGGTGGCCGTGGGGGTCTGGGGTTCGTCAGTGGTGTGGGGGAAACACCCTGTCAGGGGTGACACGACCCCACGGCATGAGCCGGAGATGGGTCGTGACCAGTCACGTAACACCCCCCTAGGGGGGTAGCGTGGGACAGCCCCCTTGGGCGGGTGTCCAGGGAGCCCCAGGGTCACATATGAAACGACCCCTCTAGAGGGGCGTGAGGCGGGAAACACCCGATCGGCTCCCCCTGGAGGGGTCTGACACACAGAAGGAAGACACCCGTCTTCCCGAATCCGGGCCAACTGGGGGGACCGGAAGGCTTGTGGAAGCTTCCGCAATCCGAGCGTAAGCCGGACCGAGATACGATCTCGACCAGGGATAAATTCCCACCGGAATTCTATCCGGGAAAATTGAAAAATCTAGGGATAAGTCCCGAGGTATTGGTTTTGGGTAAATCCTGAAACCTAAGATGTCTTGGTGACTTTCCTGCTTCCGCCCGAGACGGGCGGGGGTCCCCTTCCAGTGGAAGGGCTGTCAGGGATGCTGGGCAGGTGTAGTACCACGCTCTGGGAGGTTACCTCAGTAGGAGGGAAGTAAGGGCCGTCTGGGCCGCACGTGCGACACCCGCTATGGGACTCGAGGTCCAGGAAGTCGGGCCGATCGGAACGCCAAGACCTGAAGACACGGTCTCCTTGCCGGCGACGACGGTGCGCCCCACCGACGTCGCCCTTCGTCCTAAAAGGGCGGACACCGTCGCCCGGGCGCAATTCCCCGATAGGGACTTGACCCGGGCAGTCACCAAGCAATGCAGATAATTCCCTCTATGCGTAGAAAATCCCCCGAAGCGATCATTACAGACGAGGGGGAGTGACCGTTCGGCGCGCAACGCGCTGCAACTGCCGCGTGGAGCCCGGTCGGCTGTCGCCTGCTGCGCTCTCCGGCCGCGGCCACTCGGACCCCGCGGCGGGCGTCTGGGCCAGGCGCGCCCGTTCGCCGGCTCGTACCTGCGCTCCCCGGCGGGCCCGCCGTCCCCGCTCCGCCCGTGCCCGACCTCGTCGGTGCCGCCGACCCCCCGCCGTCCGCCGCACCCCTGGTGCTCCGCCGGCCGCGCCACCGCCGACGGCGGGGTCCCGTAGGACAACAGCAGGGGCCACTAGAGGCCCGGGCCCGAGACCGTGGCCTGTTGAGTACCGGTCCCCCCATGGTGGCGCCAGGGGGTCGGGATTAGGCACTTCCTGCGTCTTGTTTCTGAGGATATATGAGTGTGTGCTTTGGGGTCATCGTGCGTGTTCGAATAAATCATCTTTGCCTTTGCGTTACTTCCGTCATTTTGGTGCGCTTTGCGCCCAGTGATCCCAGCGTTCGCGTTGTGACTCTGGCGGAGCGTGCCGCATCCTGTGCAGGGTTTTCCGACGGGGTTATACCCCGTCGGCTGTGAGGGCAGGATCCACTACATTTGGTGGATCAGCGGGGGACAGGGTCAAGCCCTTCCAGATCAGTCGCGCCGTCCCTGTGTCGTTTTCTCACGGTGGACTTGCTCTCGTCGTCTTACCCTGGGGAGTGAATGGTTGACTGTTTTACTGGATTCTCCCACGGGGGAGTAGGGCTTCAATCGTTATGGATAGCATGAGGGGGATGCTGTTCCGCGAGGAAAGCGCGGGCTCCTCTTCACGGGGCGTCCGTGACGGAGCTACTGAGAGCTCAGGGCCGAGTGGCCTTTTGGGGGACCCTCCTCATGTGACCCCTGGGGGGTGGAGGATTAGAAGTCCCACCTCAAGAACAGGGGCAGTATGACGGTCGGGCTCCGCGGGCTAGGCCCGCCGGCCTACCCCAAACACCCCCACTGGTCAGTGGTGTTGGGGTTCCGCAAGGGGCCCTGGAAGGGGACGCCTTTTCGGCGGCCCTACGGGATTCACTGAATGCTTTCATTAGTCCCTTACATGAACGACTGTCTTTCTTGGAGACAGCCCTTTGGGCCTCCCGACGGTCAAGGCGCAGTCGTCGCCGATTGAGCTCCTCCTCCTCGGATGGGGAGTACTCCGGCGGAGACGGGGGACGTCATGTCCCCCGACGTGCGGTAGCACGCGCCCTAGGGCGCGAGCTAGAAGGAGACCCTCATCGTCGACTTCCCGAGAAGATTATCTCTGCGGATGATCGTTACGCAGCGATTCTGGATTGTGTGACGTACGCCTTGGCGAATACGGACACCCAGTATGACCGGCCAATGGCACACGGCCGAGGCCGTCTGCAGAAAGATGTCTCGGCCACCTTTGGTCGAGACGCAGAGTGGGATGGGACGCCAGCCTTAGGCGTGTTTGAGTTCTTGAACCGCTTTGTTAAAGCGGGGAATGACAATGATGTGTCAGAGGGCAGAGCCCTCCACCTCCTCCCGGAGTTCACCAAGGGTGATCTCAAACGGGAGTTGTACACCATCATGCCGTCCCTCCAAGGAAGGCGGAGTGGAGAGGTCAGTTCCTATATGGAACTGGTCACTTGGCTCCTCCGCAAATATGCGGACGAGCAGTTGCTAAGCGACCAGGACGCTCTCTTCCACGGAGCCTCCCAGGAGAATGAAGAAGAAAGAACGTCTTCTACGTACGCGTTAGGGGGTTATGTCGCCTCTGTGGGTTTATACACACAGAGGGCCAGATGAAGAGCCGCTATATGCAGGGGCTCGGTTGGGAGATTCGCGCAGATGTGCGCGAACACAACACCGGCTATATGCCGATGGACCTCCTGGTGCAATATGCCCAGCGGAAGGGTGATGTCTGTCGCAGACGTCACGTGGAGCAACAGGCCGAAGAGGCCCAACGGGCCGAGGCCCGTCGCGATCGTCGGACCGCACGGCCGACACCACGCAAGTATGTTACCGCGGCGGTGACAGCCCCAACTAAGGTGGGGGAAGTACCCTCAGGTCCTTCCCCAAGGGGTATAGGGCGCTTTGGGCAGCACAAGAACTACAATTGCCTCGCATGTAACTTGCGAGGACATTTCTTCGGTGAGTGTCCCCGCCTCGACGCGGCGACCAAAGCCCTGCTAAACAAGGCCAACGAGAAACGCATGGCAGAATGTCCTCAAGAGGACCTTCGCCTTCCAACGCAGACGGTGGCAGCCGCGGGCACAAGCCTAGGGCCGCCGTGGCCGTCGTCGGATAACACTCCACCCGCAGGGGTGGAAGCCGAAGAGTTGGTCCAGGAGGACAAGTCCTCCTCGAGAAAAGAGTAACGGGGACGGTGGTCCCGCCTCCCCCGACAACGCTAAGGGCAACAAAGAGGTACAAGTCTTCCCGGCGAGCCGGGAAGAACTGGCCTAAGCGGCCACTTGGGGTATCCAAAAGGAACCCCCCTGAGGGCACGGCATGTGTATTCATGCCCTCTTCTAGCTATAAGCTAGTTTTCAGGTTATTCCTGACGAAAGGTTTCAACTTAACCACTCGGGACATCCTGGATACACGGAGTGGCCCCACGCTGATAAGCCGGCAGTTACTGCCGGACGACACCCAGCTACAACCTTTGGGAGAGTGGGCCTCTATGTTCCACGATGTCAATGGGGGCTGGCTCCCCATTGTGAGTTCAGTATGTCTTGGTGTGGACCTTGGGGGCCAGATCTCCTACGTCTCCTTTGGAGATGTCGACAATATGAGTGTACCAGATATACTGGGCGCCTTCTTTATGGATATCGCAACAAAGAATATTGCGACTCAGGAGCAACATGTGGAGCTCCTCAATGGTACCAAGGTACCGGGCCCTGTCCTATGTATCGTTTTCAGCTTCGGGTACAGTATATTAGAATCTTTTAATTCGGATACGAGTGCTGGCCACCTATCTCCTCATGTGTATCAATACAACATATACATTGAAAAGACGGGTACGAATCAATTCCGGAATGGATCGAATCTGATCAGCTGCCAACCATTGGCAGCCCGGCGCACCAACGTACCCAAGCATGCCGGAACGGTTTGGTCACGTGATTTAACACGTTTGCTGCGTTTTTAACGATTCTTGTGGGAGCCGGAACGAACGTTCCATCGCGAGCGCGCCAGAGATCGAAGGAAGCACCCCGACGAGAACCGTTGTAGCCTCAAAATCAAGTCCAAAATTTGAGTCGTACTTCGCGGCGGTGAGGCTTCGTATTTGCATCGGAGCGGCGACCATTTCTGGCTATAACTCTTCGGTCGGTCGGAATTGCTCGATACCCACGGCTGCCTACTCATCGGCGGATTTGGGTATGGGTGCCTGCCGCCTTGTTTTCTGTGGGTACGAGAGTTCAGACACGTACACCTGTAGAAGCACCTACTCACAATATACCTATGGTTGGGCCTGCAAGGTACCTATCCGAAGAGACGGTGCCCGCAAGGGGCACCCGATCGCGTCAGTCAGCGCGGTATGTGCCTGCCCCCAGGGGGGTACAGCTAAGCTAAGACTGGAAAGGAAAACCTGTGTAAAACCCGGGACTATCACACACACCCCCGTGAACAGTACCTACACGGGGCATGGATTCGTTACGGGGCGACCCCTGTTATATCACAACCATGCTATGCAAGTCGCTCAGGGACCCGCCATCATGGTGAAGGGCGAGACGATAACCGTCCAAGTGATGCACTTGGGCGCTACGCCCTTACGGCTGACAACCGATATGACCGTGGGGTATATCGACCCCTATGAGGGGCCGTCCTATGAGGTGCCCCCGGATGAGCTCCAGGAGCGCGACGGGACCTCCAAGGAGGAGGAGGAGTCTCCACGCCCAGGAGTGGACGTGTCGTCGGTACCCGACGAATGGTCAGGGGCCCTTACGGCCCTCTTGAAGAAGCATGCACCCCTCTGGCGGGGTAACTTGAGGTTGATACGCGGTGTAGAACACCGCATTCGTCTGAAGCCCGGGGCTGTCCCCGTGAGGCAACACCCCTACAGGGCCGGGCCCTTGGCCCGAGAGAGAGAGAAAGCTGAAGTCGAGCGCATGCGCTCGATGGGGGTTATAGAACATTCCACTGGGGAATGGGCTAGCCCAGTCGTTATGCTGTCGAAGCCTGATGGCTCGGTGCGGTTCTGTCTTGATAGCAGAAAGCTAAACTTGATGACCGTCAAGGACGCGTACCCCATTCCTAGGATAGATGAGTGCATAGATTCCCTAGGGAATGCCAGGGTGTTCTCCACCCTGGACTGCAACGCAAGCTACTGGCAGATACCAGTAGCCGAGGAAGAGAAACATCTTACGGCATTCACGTGCCATTCAGGCGCGTGGCAATGCGTGCGCCTCTCTTTTGGGTTGTCCAATGCCCCTCGTTTTAAAGGGCTATGGATATGATCCTGGCAGGGGTCAAGTGGCCTATATGCTTCTTATATCTGGATGACGTTATCGTCTTCTCCGGTTCCCCAGAGGAACACTTACAACACCTCGATGAGGTGTTGACACGCCTAGGAAAGGCAAAGGTCACCATAAAGGGGGCCAAATGCCACTTCCTTCATGAAGAAGTGGAGTACCGCGGCCCTGTTATCAGGCCGGGACGAGTACATGTCCTAGAAACGAATATCCGGGCCCTGAGGGGTCTCCGGTATCCGGAGACCTAAACCCAGATGAAGGGTTTCCTGGGTATGTGCGGTTTATATCGCCGCTTCGTGGCCGACTTCGCCAAGATAGCGAAGCCCCTTACAGCTTTGACGAGCACCAAGCTCGCCAAGAGGTTACCTCCCCCTAGGGAAGAGGAGACGAAGGCTTTCGAAGAACTACGGGGACGGCTTTTGGCCGCCCCCATTCTCGCTCTCCCAAAAAGAGACGGGCACTACATAGTCGATGCAGTCGCCAGCTGTGAAAAGCTGGGTTGCTGCTTACAGCAACAACAAACCGATGGGGAGTATCACTTCATCGGCTATTATAGCCGCGCTCTTCTCCCTGCGGAGCATAACTACTTTGCCACCGAGATAGAGGCGCTCGGCGTGGTCGATGACCTACTTGAGGTCATACCTCGAGGGGGCAGAGGTTTTGGTCCGGTGTGACCACCGGGCCCTACTATAGGTACTCACAAACATGAGGCCGAACGCGCGGATACACCGCTGGCGACTCCGATTTTCGGAGTACACCTATGAGATCCGGCACAAGCCGGGTAAGGACCAAAAGGTCGCGGACGAGTTATCGCGTCTGCCAACGGAGGGTCTCGACTCGACTCCCTCGGACAAGGATATTCCCGCCCTGGCCGTCTAGACCCGGGCGAGTGACGCCCTGGAGGCAGCATCGACAGCCGAAACCCCCATGGGGCCGCTAACGGCTCAAGAGATCATCCTCGGCCAAGCCGAGGATGCGTTCTAAAAAGAACGACTGAAAGAACTGAACGTTCTTTCACCGCCCGACCCCAAGTGGAGTCGGCAAGCTATCTTCTTTCGGGAGAAGAACGGGCTCCTATGCCGACATTCCGTGTATGGGAGGGAGACTGAAGTGGTAATGCCCGAGGCGCTGAAGCAGCGCCTCCTACGCTATCAACACCAATCGGTGTTGGCCGGTCACCCCGGCTCGCGGAGGATGTGTGACACCCTCCGCTGGTATTTCTACTGGCCTACCATGGTGGTAGACGTCTACAAGCACGTGGAGCAATGCCCCGCGTGCGCGAAGAATCGCCTCTCCGAGAGGAGGCATACCTCCACTATAAAGCTGTTTCCACCCCTCGAGCTTCTCTCGGGGCTCGCAGTGGACCTTCTAGGCCCATTGACCACCTCTAAGGGTGGTCACAAGCATGTACTGATCATATGTGACCGGTTTGCAAACTTGACGCGGGCCATACCGTTATGGGATGCGACGGCGCTGACGGTATCGTCAGCGTTCATTGACACTTGGGTGGCTGCCTATGGCATCCCTGCATCTGTCCTTACGGACAACGGACCTCAGTTTGCCTCGGTATATTACCAGGGCATTCTCGGTTTGCTGGGTATAGCCTCAAACAATACCTCTCCCTACCACCCCCAGACCAATGGGCAGGTGGAGCGAAACAACCGCACCTTGGTGCGGCAACTCCGATGCTATATTGCTGAGCATCAGAAGGAATCGGACAGTCATCTGTCCCTTCTTACGACTGCGTATAATACGCAGGTGCACGCGAGCACTGGGGAGATCCCCTTTGCCTTCGTGAGCCCTAGACAGCTTCAGCTTACTGGCATGGAGCGCATGCGTCGGCTTAGACAAGCCGAGGAGAGATCTGATTACTCCTCCACGGCAACGGAGCAGTATGTTGAGGACCTTGAGGCCCTCATCCCGGCGGTTCGCAGGCAGCTGAGAAACGCCCAGGCCACGTACAAGCGGGCGTTTGACGCCCGCACCGACGAAAAGAACAACTCGGTCAAGGCAGGGGACTGGGTCTATCTAGATTCCCACTCCCTCTCTCCAAAAAAGCTTGGGTTCAATACCCAAGGACCCTACATGGTGCTACAAACCGATGGACATTGGTTTCTGGTGGAGAGCCCGAAGAGTCTCCGTACGGTGAGCAGTGACCAAGTCCCTGGTGCCCCCGCACCACCGGCGCGGGATGGCAAGTGGAAACGGGCCCTTAGGGCCCAAGCCCTCTTTAAGGTGGGCGATCAAAATTCAGGAGGGCCCTGAATTCGTTTTCGAACGATTTCTCAACCATGGCTGGGATGATGACGGACAATTGAAGGTCTTGGTCAAATGGTTCGGGTTTCCTGATCAGGAAGCCACGTGGCAGTCGGCTTCTTCCCTCCCTAGGGAGGCAATCAGCAAATATTGCTTGCGAAAACGTGTCAAGCTTCCCGATTTGACGCGAGAAGGTGCTGTCCTTTCTGACCAAGTCGGACGACGGCCCTTAGGGACCCCTGTGACTTCAAGTCACAGGCAAAGAGAAGAGCACAAGAAGAGAGGCTAAGCATATTTTCTTACCCTACGGGGCCCGAGACCAGTCTATCGTAGGAAGGACGGCGCCCACGCCCTGAGGGGGGGCGACAACGGGCGACACACAAAGCAGGAGGGGGGACACAAGGAACCCTTGGTCACCCTAGGGTGACCAAGCCACCAACCCCCAGCACGGGTCCCATAGCCAGGATCATAGTCCTGGCTACGGTCCTCCTCGGGAGAATAATAATGCGACCTCGAGTACGTCGGCGGGTTCGCCGAGGGGCTTGTCTCAGCCCCATACAGGGCTTGAGATGAAGAACCGGCGCCCGCCTTATAGTGGGGCGGGGGAGGAGACGGCGGAAGTCGAAGCGCCGCCGGCAAAGCCTCCCCTCGGGGCGGAGCCGACGGGGCGGCCATGTGCCGAAGTGACCATCCGGCAGGCCCTACCAGACGTATATTGTGAGTAGGTGGTTTTTCGGGTGTAAGTGTCTGAACTCCCGTACCCGTAGGGAGCAGGGCGGCTGGCACCCACGCCCAAGTCAGCAGATGAGTAGGTAGCCGTGGGTATCGATCAATTCCGACCGCCAGCGGACTTCGAGCCAGAAGAGCCTGCCAATCTCCTGCAATTATGGCGTTTCACGTTCGCCAAGTACCAGTTAATGTTTGGATATGATTTCATGACTACAACGAATCTGGTCGGGGAGGAATGTCCGAACCCTGGTGTGCTCGCCAGGGGGCGCCCGTTCGAATTCTCACGTTAGCCGTTAACAACGCGGCCAACAGGTTCTCTCACGTGACGGAACCGTTCCGACATGCATGGGCTAAATAGATGCTTCGTGCTGCTGAAGGTTGACAGCTGATCCAAGACGATCAATTCCGAGATTGATTCGTACCCGTGTTTTCCAGGTATATCTCGTATTGATACACATGAAGAGACAGGTGGCCGGCACACGTACTCCAATTTAACGATGTATGTATACCGTACCCGAAATTGAAAACGATACTTATGACAGGGCCTGCCATCCGGTCACGACCGTGTTGGTGTCCACCACTGCGGAACCATACTCCTCCGTTCGATAACGGCGGAGCGTCTCGGCGGTGCCGAGTTGGTACAGGGGCCCGACGTCCCGTTCCCCGTGGGGGCGGGACACAATCGCAGCAACCTCGTTGCGCAGCCGCACAAAGGTGCAGCTCAACGCGATAATAAGCGTATGGTCCACCCCATTATTGAGGATGGACGGGAGTTCCCCAAGGGAACGCCCCAAACTCGACCATATGGCCGGGTTGAAGGGACGAGGGGTGCCCAACTGGGCAAACCAATCCCAAGAGAAGAGAGGAAGGGGTGCCAGAGGAAGACCCGGGGGTCCCCCAAGAGAAGGAGTCGTCCCGCTGCTACCCCCAAGGGGGTAGACCCGACGAGTCCGCGCGTGACGATCCGGTACCCGGGACACGTAAGCCGGGCGTGTGACCCCACCCCAAGAGGGGGACCGCAGAGCGAGAGGGGCGGAGGCCGAAGCGGCCGGGGCCAACGGGAGCTCTGGAGCCACCAAAGGGCCCACGCTAGCCGACCCAGTGTCCGCCAAGTCCCGATCCAAGGCTCTGATACGGAGACCGGCGTGGATGTTCCTTCCATACGGGAGGCGGGCGTCCCCCATACCCTCTTCGAGGAGCAAGGTCCCCTCGTCATCCAATACCTTGGCGCAACGGAAGACCCTTCGGGGTCCCCCTAGCCACTGCAGCCAATCCTGCGGGGCCCGCTCCTCGATGAGTCGGAGGAGCTTCAGCCCGGTCTCAAGAAGAGGTCGGGCCGACAGATCTGCCGAGCACAAGCGCTCAGGCGTCAGGTCGGCAAAAGCCGACCGAATAGCCGTTGGCCAACGCCAGAGGTGCCCATGGTGGCAAATGTTTCCTAGGAAGACGTCCGCCACCTCGACGGCCCACAGGGCCGCCACTATCAGATGATAGGGACCCCCGAGGGGTTGCCCCATGACCTGGCTCCCCAGGAGTGCAACCATCTTGGGCACCCGCGCGGCCATACCTCGGGGCGCTTGAACGAGCTCCCACCACACTGGTGTGGTGGGATACAGGGCCTTGCGACGTACCACAGGTACGTCGCGCACCTCACGCTGTTCATACAGCGTGAGAAAGCGGAGGGAGGTACGAACCGTCCACTCCCCCAGCGCATCCGGCACATAAAAGCCGCGGTCCATCTCCCCCAACTTAGGGTGAGACCCCGGGTAATTCTCCTTGGAGAAGTAGGGCCCGTCCCCCACCTCGGGAGGGATCTCGGGGACGGCCAAGTGCCGAAGCACTTAGCACACGCGCCAATCCTCCCGACTATGGAGGAAGGGAAATTCCGTCCCTGTCCCCTCGGAGACGGCGTAAAGGGTATCTTACATACCCCGGATGGGCGTCCAGATAGCCGTCATACGACGGTTGTCGACAGCGTCAAAGCGCTGTTCGACAACCGACCCTCCTAGGGGGGTCCGGGGGTAACGCCCGTACTTGTGGTCGACGACTGCTGGGGTCGGCCACGAAGCCGACAGGAGGTTGGCGAGGACATTGTCGTCGACGCCCTCCTCGGGGCCCTAAAGGGCGCCCGCGCCCTCGACCTCACGGTCGACCGCCATGGCGGCCGGCGCGTCTGGAGCCGCAGAAGACGCGATCCCGCCTCGAGAGGCAGAGAACCGGGAAGATAAGGATGGCCCACCCCTGGGTGGGGCCCACGGACAACACGGGATGCGGGGAAAACCCGGTCGTGCCCGACGGGGTCGTCCTCCCGGTGACGACAAGGGTAACGACCAGGAGAGTCGAGACCCCCGGTCACTACTAGCGGTGACCGCCTTATGGGACTGACTCGAGGGTTCCCCGGCTCGGTGAACTCATCGGTCCCCCGCCGTATGGCGCCCCGGAGAGAGCCCCCAAGGGCACGCTGTCAGGGAGCCACAGGGCAGGGTTTCCCTCTGGCCTAGGGAGGGGGTGGCGAGACACTCCCCGCGGCCCCCCGAGACGCGGGCCCTGAGGTGGGGGATATGTGGTGGAAACCCCCTGTCAGGGGTGACACGAACCCCCGGCATGAGCCGGAGACGGGTCGTGACCAGTCACGTAACACCCCCCTAGGGGGGTAGCGTGGGACAGCCCCCTTTGGCGGGTGTCCAGGGAGCCCCAGGGCCACATATGAAACGACCCCTCTAGAGGGGCGTGAGGCGGGAAACACCCGATCGGGCCCTCGGAGGGGTCTGACACACACAAGGGAGACACACGTCTTCCCAAATCCGAGCCGTCTGGGTGGACCGGGAAGTTTGTGGAAGCTTCCGCAATCCGAGCGTAAGCCGGACCGAGATACGATCTCGACCAGGGATAAATTCCCACCGGAATTCTATCCGGGAAAATTGAAAATTCTCGGGATAAGTCCCGAGGTATTGGTTTTGGGTAAATCCTGAAATCTAGGATGTCTTAGTGACTTTACTGCTTCCGCCCGAGACGGGCGGGGGTCCCCTTCCAGTGGAAGGGCTGTCAGGGATGCTGGGCAGGGGCCACTAGAGGCCCGGGCTTGAGACCGTGACCCGTTGCGTACCGGTCCCCCCATGGTGGCGCCAGGAGGTCGGGATTTCGCTCGTCCTGCGTCTTGTTTCCGAGGGTATATGAGTGTATGATTTGGGGTCATCGTGCGTGCTCGAGTGAATCATCGTTGCCTTTGCGTTTCTTCTGTCGTTTTGGTGCGCTTCGCGCCCAGTGATCCCGGCGTTCGCGTTGTGACTCTGGCGTAGCGTGCCGCATCCTGTGCTGGGTTTTCGGACGGGCTTATACCCCTTCTGCTGTGAGGGCAGGATCCACTAGAAGGGGGTTTACGGACGATGCGCGGCCCAACTTAATACGTGGCGGCGGGTGAGGCTGCTTGGCCACCGGGACGTGTGTCTGCCGCGCCTCATGTGCACCGCAATCGCTCAGATCCACTTCTTTTCGCAGTTCCGGTGGGAGCGCGCAGTAGTTCCGACGGGCCCGAAAGCGCGCGCAAGCACGAGCCACAACGAGACAGATACGTGACGCACTCTAACGATCAGGACCCTGGGGCCGAGATGGCAGGCGGCCGGAAACTTCCGACAGGTTCCCTATTCCATCTGTAGGTAGGCATCGAAATAACAGTATGATCAAACAGGCACTCTGAGGCCAAGATGAAGTGCCACATGTCACACGTGTAACCTCGCGAAACCGCGATGGACCAAACAGAGCACTGGAACCGTTGGCTGCGGAGCCATCGAATTCCCAACGGGGACTTCATTGGCAACTCGTTGGCTCCGGAGCCAGCAGCCCGGACCCCGAATTGGAAGCAAGTACATTTGCGTTTCAGGTCAGATCGGGCGCTCCGGAGCACCGTTGACATTGAAAACCGCCGTGCCATGGAGACAACTGCGAATTTGAGCCACTCTTCTGAACCGTGTGTCCAATAGGGCGTTGCCTCGACTTTGATGGGATTGATGTAAGGAAAATACGGAAGTACAATTCATTCCGGCGATCCGGGAAGAACAGGCCCAAGCGGCCACCGGGAGTACCTGAAGGAGACAATCTGACGGCATAGCAGTTCTACTCATGCCCTCCTCTAGCTGTGAGCTAGTCGTCATGATATTCCTGACGGAAATCTTCAAATATACTACCCGGGCCATCCTGGATATAGCGAGTGGTCTCACTCTGATAATCTGGAAGATGTTGCCGGATGAAACCCAGCTACAACCGCTGGGTGAGGCCTTGTCCAGACGGCGGGCCGTCGTGCACGTGATTGGGCGTGAACTGCAACGCAATTCCGTAAAACGGGCGTGACACGAGCACTGCTGTCCTCACGGCAACAGGACATGCATGAACGAGACGTGCTCAAAAACTGGCTGCCAACACGAGCAGATCCGATCTCGCTCGCATAGGCAGAAACTCACCCTGGGGAAGGCAGCACTTCGACCAATCAGAAGCGCGGAAACGATCGCAACTGGAGGCTCAAGTTGACTTTTGAACACCTTCACGTGTGTGAGATATAAAGAAAATCTCGCACACGTGAACGTGTTCGGCCCAAGAGGGGCGAAATGGCACATTCTGGCTCGTAACTCTTTTGTGTGCCGAAGCATTCGATCAGCCCGTGAAGGACGAATATGGCCCGCATGGTTCGCGTGTAGTTGCAGCTGTGCGTTCTGATTGGCTAGCTTTCGTCTGTGCACGCCAAGCACTCGCCGTCTAGGCAAGACCTGAGCTGGCCTCTGTGTGTCATGATGTCAATGGAGGATGGCTCCGCATTGATGACTCGAACCGCCTCGGTGTGACCCTTGGGGGTCAGACCGGTTACATATTCTCCAAGGCTGTAAGGGCAGTTCCAACAGTACGAGTACGAACCGACATTAGGGCCACGTTGCAGAAACGTGTCTCAGATGGCGCTACGTGTCCGGAAATGACGTTCCACCAACAGTATGACGCCGTCCGGTCCGGAAACGCCCCTCCAGCCACTTAGATTTCCATGGTAAGTACACCTG
>Ga0209093_1000971_pt1 | contig 16107 bp, 23 predicted proteins | sample SidtaG_4_FD_187450 | JGI IMG/M metagenome (GOLD analysis project Ga0209093, IMG submission 187450) | Marine algal microbial communities from Sidmouth, United Kingdom - Sidmouth_Male1 metaG (SPAdes) (version 2) | ecosystem: Host-associated > Algae > Red algae > Unclassified | place: Sidmouth... | reverse complement strand
TCATTCAAATTTGGTCCACCAGAATGGGGCTACACACAACCCTGCAATACTGACCCCATTCGGACCATCTCGTGCCTCGTTTCAGACGGGTTGATCCCCAACTACATCTCGCCTGGCCCCAAAGAGAGTCCAGAAAATGGGCTTTCCACTCAGCGTGCCACACGTTGCGCCTCTAGATTCCCCAATTGGAGAATGGGACCGACGTTGCAGGGTTTGCTCTTACAACCGATCTGCATATTAATATGAAAAATCATGGTGTCAATTACTGGTACCGGTATTTTCTGACATGCTTTTTGCTGCAGAAGAACGGGAGAACTCCAGCGCAAACGGAAAACAATGCTGAACGCGCAAGAAGCTCACGAGTTGAGACAAGATTTCAGTTTCCGCAGGGCATAAGGAAATGCTTTCCCAGTTGGTCATTTTCTAAAGATCGAGGTCAGATGGATACTCTGTAAACAGTGGCTGGATCATCAGTTTTCACATTGTGCTTCTCACAACAACTGGATCCGCTTCATCCGCTTCATCGACAGTAACGACCTCCTCAGCCAATCAATCCGCAAATTTGCATCGGATGCTGATGCATCGTGGTCCAGGTTTTGTGAGAAGCACAACGTTAAAAAGTGCGGTACCCCCCCACACAAACCCAGTGGGGTACACTTGATCATGCACATCTCTGAGAAGCACCTTTCAAGAATGCGTTCTTCCCGCCTGCCCAATGGCCATATGCTCCCCGCCGGTCTTCTGGGACGGCCCAGCCTCCGGAGTGCCCCCGGCTGCAAAGCCGGCCACTACTGCCAGCAAGTCTTGCTCTGTCAGTCGGCTCGCCAAGGGTGACGGCTCCGTACCCGCAGTGGAACCACGCCCTCCGCGCTCCCGCTGTCCATTGCATTCCCTACGGCTCTGTTGCACGCTCCGGCTCCTGATTCTGTCTGGTACACGGAAAATAGAATCTACAGCACGCCATCGGATGCGGCCCGGTGCCACAAGGTGCAGCTGCGTTTCATTGATGCTCATAGTCATGCTTGGCCCTGAGCGTGTCACGCGCGGGCGTGTCGCCCGTCTGAGGGCAGCCGTCACGGGCTCGCGGCGAGGGTCCTTTGGAGTACTGACGGCTCAAAGTTCAATATTTCTACTGCTGGGACAGCAGCAGTTCGCAGCTGCTGGTTCAGCAGCCTGCGCGTTGTCGAAAGTCAATGAGTGTTGACCGGCACTTGACAGTGACAAGTATGTACTTAGTGTAGGCGAAACATTGGAGTTCGTGGCCCAAAAGCGCTCTTTGCAACATGAAGCGCCTGGCGCTTTTCCATCAAAATCGTTCATCTAAGCGCGCCCGAAAGCGCCCTACGAACGCCTTGACCTGCGCTTGCCAACCCTACTGGCGAGACCGCTTCCGCCTGCGCATTTTCGCAGGGTCATCTGCGCCAGTCGGGTACCTGGGCTAAATATTTCCACGCACCGCCGCCCTGTAGCCGCACGCTCCGTCTCCGCCTTCTGTGTCCTCGACTGCAGCCCTCGCACGGCCCTATCACGCTGACTGCAGCGCGGGTCCTCCCAGACGTGGCCGACTGGCGGCTCTGCCAATGCGGAGCCGCCGGCGCCCCCACCGCGACGACGGGCCCGCGCTCGCGTGTGCGAGGCATGCCAGCAGGCGGCGGGCGTCGCCGCTCGCACATGGCGGCCGCAACTGTCCCGTTGGCAGAGTCGACCTGTAGAGGCCGTGAGGCCGGCGCCGCCGTCCCAGGATATTGGTGCCACCGCCCGCTCTCCCGCGAGCCGCGACAGGCGGCTGCAGCCGAGTCGGTGCCGGGCTGAGTTTCTTTTAACTCGGCTGTCGCGGTCGCTGGAGCAGGGGCCCTCGCGGCGGCGGCCCGCAGTCGCGGCGGGCGGCAGAAGCTCGAAAGGCAGCGACTGGCGCGCTGCAGGTGGCAGTAGTCGGAGCTCTCCCTGGTAAAAGATGTCGGCCTTTATCGCGTCCTCCCTACACCGACACTGCACAAGTAGCGGTGCTGTTGCTTGTGCGTCCGCCGCGCTCAACGTGGAGCGGCAGGGGACGCTGATTCTTGTGTCGTTGCAAAGACGGCGCGCCCCCGAGTCTTACCTTTCTCGACCCCTGACAGGCACGTCTTTTGTCCATTTCACTTTGCCATGTCCTTTTCTGTCGATTTGGGCTTGTCGCTCCCCCGGGTTCACCTGTTTTCACACCCCCCCGCGCCGGCGGTTATTGACACCGTCCCCATCTCGGTAGCGGAGCGCGTCTGACGGCCTGTAGATCGCCAGCTTTCCCACAGTCGCGTCCGTGTTTGCTGATGCAGCCGCCACTCTCATCGAGACTGATGGCTCCCCTTCAGAAGACCTCCCCCGCCCCGTTGCCACAGTCGGCTGCGGAAGTCGCCAAGGCGCCTGCCACGGCGTCAGCTGGAAAAAGGCCGGAAATAGAGCTGACAGCACTGACGGCCGACGACTGTGGTACCAGAAGAAGGCTGGCGCGGTCCGGTCCGAAGATCTACAGCGGTGGCGGCGAGTGACACTCTGCACATGACGAAGGCCGAGGTGGCTGAGATTGGTGGCGCGCGTTCAGGTACAGACGGAGTGGTCTCCGCCGCCATCGTGACTGCCGACGAAAGTGGCGGAGGCTTGAGGACGCGTCCGGCCACGCCATGTCACCTGCGCGGCTGCCGACGTGACCGTCTACAGAGGCTCTACCCTCGGAGCCACTTTTTCCTCGTCACGCATGAAGGCTTTCAGCCACTGCCATCGCCGTGTTTCGGCAGCCAGAAACGGGGAAGTGCCGCTGCATGCCAGTACAAAGAGAAAGAGAGTAGCGGAGGTCGGTAAAAACAGTGCGGGTCACCGCGACGGCCATGAGATGATCTCACCGGTCCTACCGCTGCATTTTCCGCACAACTGTGGTTCCCAAGACAAGGTGGGACATCATGGGTAGGCGCTGTCTTAGTCTGACTAACTCGTAGCGCAATGTGCATCCGTAGAGTCTCTCCTGTTTTTTCTGAATCTTCCTCAATGTTGGAAATATGACATCCCGAAATGTGTCATGACCCCCCCTTCATCCACAGATACTGACTGGGCACGGAAAGGCATGCACGACTGCCGCCAGACGCTGAGCAGGCATGAGCGGATTGTTTTCTGCGGTTGGCTTGACATGTGTCAAGCGCCGAGCTTCTTTAGAGACACGGAAAAGTCGTCTGCCAGAGTGGCTCTTCACAGAAAGAATGCGACAATGTGTACAAGGGCTACTTAGTAGTCCACATGACTGTGAAATGTGGTATGGGGTCATGTACTTGTTCGTCTCTCGGGAACCAGATGCCGCTCAAGTGCGGTGAGTCGTGCAGTGACTGCTATTCCACTGTACTGGTTCTGAATTGGGCTGGTGGCGGCCACAGTTGACAACTGACGGCAATGCGAGTGCCGCGGGACTCGTCCTAGTGACACGTTGTCGGACTGCTGGGCAGCTGTCACGGGCGCGGGAGCCCGCAGAATCCTGCCCCGCAAACCGTGCATTGATACGTGTCGCGGAGGCCATTGCGTGGCGATGAAGGTGGCGGCGTGACTCGTGAAATGAGATCTTCGTCACGCGCCCGTACACTGTCTCTGACACTGCGGTTGCTGCTACTCGTGGCGGACATACCGGGGCTGTGCGCTGGCACGATGCCTCTTCGCCCCACCCCCTCTATCTCACTTGCTCTGCCCTCTCCAGCCTCCGCCGGTTTGTGGTTGTGACGCCCGTTTGCCCTCTGCTTCTTCCACCCCATCTCTCGCCGCCTTTTCAATGTAGTACATGACCGCGCAGAGTACGGGGCGGTGGGCGCCGTCCATCAGCCATCGATTGCGACTTTGGTGACACACGGCCGAGTCAAGCCCGCACTCTCGTCCCCACTGCGCCCCACGTGGAGCGCTTGCCGTCTTCGCCGGGTGTGTCGCGGTTGCCGCACGTTTCTCCATGCCCTTGCGTCCGTACGTGAGCCATGGCTTTAACTGCGACGTTTTCTTCAAGTTCGGCGGGGCGAGGCCTACGCTCCTCGACAGCGGCGGCGGTTGTTGGCGCTGATTCTTCCGCGACAGCGGCATCTCCTGCTTCAGCGGCGCATCACGCGCGACGCCGTGCTGGTCGGAAATCCCCTGCTCCCTCCGTTCCTTCGGCTGCTATGTTGCAGTCGGGTGCTTCAGGTGGCGCAGATGCGCCGATGCAGGGTGTTGGGGACTCCCCTGGCGGCACTCTACCGGCGGAAGACCGCCGCCTGCCCGTCGCTGTGGACGGCGGGGCGTCTGTCTCCCGGGGATGCACTGCTGCTGAATTGGGTGGGGCGGTCGCCGTTGCCAATGGTGCCGCGCCGGGCGTCGCTTGCGGGGAATTGGGCGCCGCGGCCGCAAGAGCTGCACAGAGAATTGAGGGAGCGTCGGCTTCGCCAGGTGTCACAGGCTGGACGGTCGCTGCTGTCGATGGGGCGCCAGGGGTTAGCGACACTGCGGCTCAGAACGGGGCGATGGAGTGGCTGCTGCGATTCATTCTTGTGCCAGACAGCCGCGATACGACGATTCCCGGAGCGGTAGTCGCCGTACGGGGGGCACATTGTGCCACGCTTGCCGCTGCAGTCGCCAAGTGTCCGGTGACGGATGTGATAACGACGATCACGACAGTAATGGCATCTCAGCAGAACACTGTGAAGGCGCTTGCTAAGGCTTTCCCATCGGTGGACAAGTTCATTTTCGAACGCCCTGACCAGGTACGTGTAGTCGAGCTCCCGTGGGTGTGTGGGGTGCGGTGACTGGTCAACACTTTGTGGGCGTCCGTGAAACATGGGTACTGACGCCGTACGTTACCAAAGAGAGCATTGTTTTTGCGTACCTGTGCTTTCCATCGCTTGCGAGCTGCACTGTGTCCAACGCCAACAGTCGGAGGTGACCAAGCGGGGGTGTTGGTTTGTGGGTCAGCCTACGACTCTGGACGGGTTGAAGCTCGTCCACAACGCGCAGCGGCGCACAACACCGTCGCACCGCTTTTTAGGGGGGCTGCGATTGCGCTCTGAGGTGATGCCAGCCGTTTCAGCCATTGACTGGTCCACTGAAGACGCGCTGCGACTGTCGCAGGTGCTCGCGCGCATTGAGACCGACTCCTTGTCGCTTCCGGCGGGTCTCTCCATTATCACCGGCGAGGCCGTTGCTGGCCAAAACCACGCGTACGGAGTCATCTTTGACTTCTCCGACGCCCACTCACCTAGCCAGCTGAACACGGAGGTGTGGAACACGGTGGCAACGTTCAAGAGGCGTAGGGGCATGACGGACGAGATTAAAGACGTCGTTGCGGATGAGGCCGGCTCCGGCAGCTGCGTCTTGGATAGGAACAACAACGTACTTTTCCACGACCTGCAGCACACGATCATCGAGGTGCTGGACGTGAGGGCCCTGCCGTACGGGGCTGTGGCGGTCGAGTTGTCCCTGCCACGACAGTTGGATGACGAGACGGAGAGCCCGTGTACCATGAAGGTTCAGGTGGTCGACAACCTGCCGGTGAGCGCTGACAAGGCCATCGCGTACTATGTCATCTTCCGGCGCAAGCCTTGTGCTCCCGGCGCACTTCGGCCAGCGGCGGAGGGATCCAGAGTTCCCTTCTCGCTTTGGGGTCGCTCCGTCGTCCAGTCGCTTCTGGGGGACATGAACGTGGAAATGGAGGACCGGGCGACAGCATACAAGTTCGTTCACGAGGATGGGGCACCGGAACCGCGGGTCAAGGCAATCTTCAGCACCATGCTGAAGCTTGAAGCCAACCAGCCGATCAGGTACAAGCGCACCCCGGGCCGCATCGTTGCGTTGCTGCCCGGTCTGCCTCGTACTGAGAACGCCATGGAGATCGAGACGGGCATGTAGATAGTACTCGTATCCCCGCCATGTGTGTGTATATGTAGTTGGTTCGTTGACATCGAGGTATTCCTGTTTGCGGTTCTTTTGGCGGGCGTGTGCTCCGGGTTACGTAACTTGGCTGGTGTCCAAATGTGCGTACGTACCGTTGAGGTTTTCGTCGCGATCGTTTCTATTTGAACTTGTGTGGCACGCACGTGGTGCGAAATAGTGTACGTTGCTGATCTGTCACAAAACATTTACGCGCCTGTGTGCTGCGAGCGTTCCAGAAGACCGAACTTCCGGAAATACACAAGAGAGCCCACTAAGTGCATCGAACAGCCTCGGAGCGTGCAGCCACCAATTTTCCTATTTTCCGACAAGTATACAGAAGAGCGCCGGTGAAAAGAAGCAATATGTATCGCGAATGTCAGCAAACATCACGTTTCGATGCCATCGCACAACACGACAGGAAGTGAACAGCATGCCGCCATCCAGCCTCGCGGAGGGTCCCGGTGCCGTACTGACGCCGCCGCCGTCACCGCCGTCGCCAAACTGGTCCCCACCGGCACCCCCGCAACCACTACAGGTCAAGACTGCAGTTCGGGGCCGGAGAGGTGCCGTGGGCCGGAGGCATCACTTCTAACAGCACGTGACAAAGAGATGCGAAAAGCATCAGCGCGTCACCTGGACGCGACACGGCGCCCTTCGCGCGACACCGCAGTGCCATCCGCGCTACGCGCCGTAATGACGGACGCGTGCGGCGGAGACCGCGACGGGGGGGTGCCCGTTGCGGTGCTTCATGGATGCATCGCCACGCTCCACGCGCCGAGCTAAAGAAAAACCACACTTCTGAGGCCGTCGCTGCAGCGGGGGGATGCGCACCGCAGCCCGGCGCGGAATCAGACACGGGGGCTGGAGGCGCTGAAGTAGGGGTGTGGCCTCCGCTACGGCGCAAACGCCTTGGTCGCCCTCTAGACCAGCACGCAGCCGTGTCCCAGTGCGCAAATACGACGCGAGCGGTCGCCAGCACGCATGCAACCGCCGGTGCCGCAGAGAGGGCGTCGCGCCGTCGGGTGGACGGCACGCCGCTGAGGGGACGTTACCTCACGGAGAGGACAGCACGTCGTCGGGGGAAGGAAGCGCCGTCGGGAAGGCGGCACGCCGTCGGCGAGACGGCACGCCGCAGAGGGGACGACAAACCGTCGGGGAGAGGAAACGCTGTCTAGCGGGCGGCACGCCGTCATGGGGATGGCACGCCGGTGACGGGACGACACGCCGCAGAGAGGACGGCACGCCGTCGTGGGGACGGCACGCCGTCGGGGGGACGACACTCCATCGGAGGGACGACACTCCATCGGAGGGACGGCACATGATCGGGGGGACGGCACGCCGTCTGGGGGACGGCGCGCCGTCGGGGGGACGGCACGCCATCGGGAGGACGACACGCCGTCGGGGGGACGGCGCACCATCGGGGGGCGGCAAGTCGTCGTAGGGACGACACGACTCCGAGAAGACGGAGTGCCGTCGGGTGGAGGACACGCCGACGGCGGGACGGAATACAGACAATGGGGGTGGCGCGCCGTTTGGGGTGCGCCCGCACATTCCTGGCCGCCACCGCCAGGGACAGGCGCAGCAAAGAGGTGCTTGCAAAGACCGCGGGCGGGCCGCGGCCACCAGCAGGTAGAGCGCACAGCGACGGAAGAGTGGAGGTAGAGGCCGCCGCGGGGACATTGAAGCCCGCCGCGGACACATGTGAAACGGAGGGTAGTGGTATGGGGGGCAGCGTGCGGAAGATGTGTGCAGTGGTGGGAGGAGCGTCGATCTCGGGACACTAGCGGCGTGACGAGCCGCAGTTTCGGCGCAAAGGGCTCCCCACGGACACCTGCAGACGCTGCAGACTGACCACCACTAGTACGCGCAGACGGCACAGCTGCAGCTGCAGCAATAGTGTCAGCGCGGCTGTGGGCGCAGCTGGGCAGCTGCAGGCTTCGGCCAGGTCATCCTGGCAGGCCAAACAGCAGCTTGGATCACCACTTCAGCTTGGGCCCAGTTGCGAGGCCACACGTGCCTGTCTTTATCGCATCTCGAGCAGCTCGCATCCGCCGGCCCAGAGCAAACCAATGGCCAACAACCCCACCTGGATGCTGATCGTGGCGTAGAAAACGGTCGTGTCGCCTTACAACCAATGTGCCGACAGCGCAGGCAGGGGGCAGCACATCGCAGACTTAGCGCAGCACAGGCTTGCTATTAAGATAAATGGCGCCCATGATCAGCGCATGCGTGGCACTGCTGTACCAGCCGGAAGTGGGCCGCGCTGACTCGTACTGCGACGTGAATACCTTGCGGCCACGCCGCAGCTAACCCTCCAGGAAGGTGGATTGTGATAATCTCGGTGCTGCGCTCAGTAAACGGCACCTGAACGACGCACCAGTGATGCCAGCCGTGCGACAGCTTTCCGGTCGGCGGATCCTGTTCCGCTGCGGACGTGGGATAAAACGTAGTTCGCTGGGTCCAATTCACAGCTCGTGCTGGCCTGGAATAGCACAACTTTGGCCTGTTTTATCTTAAGCCCGTGAACGGGTATGCCCGCACTGCGCCGTCATGACGTCAAGTGTAGGGTTGGTGTGCACGAGTAATTTCGGCCGGCGTGAGGGCGTGACACGATAAATCACGTTAAATAACGCCCAAACACGCCCTTTTTTCGATCAGCACACGCATCACGCCCAATTTAGTTCCCCCATGAATCGACTCATAGCCCCCCTTTTCGATGGTATCTTGAAATCCAGTCACCACATCGGCTCCATGTTTCGGCCGTCATGCCAGACGGACGCGGCGGCTGCACCTTGTTTTTCTGGCCTCTATTCCGGAGGAGTAAGACCATGGGACAGCCCCATGGGTCTGTGATGCGGGGCTTCTGCATCAGTGAAGGCACAAGATGAGCTCTCTTTGCTGACGTAGTGAGCGTGGCTCGTAGCATGGAACGTACACCATCAGAGGTGACCATGCCATCTGGGCGTCGGCATGATGCGCACAATATGGACATCGTGCCGATGTCATGCAAGTATTCGTTCATCTCTCAAGATGGGTGTCCCACACGAAATCCAATGACCTACACCAGTCTGATGCGAGATCCTCCACGAATTATTGGACTTTCGGTTCGGTTGTGATGAAGCACGCCCTAAGCACGCCCCGTGCCGGGGCGTGAGAACGTCTGGGACGTGCTCACCAACCCTAGTCAAGAGTAGGGGCTTCCAAGCGTAGCACTTTTGGATTGACGTATCATTTTTCGTGTAGGCTCTTGGGCAGCGAATGTGCACAACAAGCTCTGGACTTCCAGCGAAGCGAATGGACAGGTTTTCTGGCAGTGAGCGTACGCGTCAAGCGTAGGTACGCTTGAGAAATATACCACAGCGAAATGGTTGGACGAGCGTATCTGAACCGTCGGCCTATGGGTCAAACATTACTCCTCGACTTTAGTTTTTGACGGATAACCTGAGCTGGGTAGGCAAATTCCTGCCGTGGTGTGTCGCGTCGCTCATAAAAAGACAAGCGGGATCCCTCGAAGCACACTCTCGCCAGAACGCCACCGACACAGCAATCCGTAGTGGTGTGGCTCAAACTACTCGCTGCGATGGGTGGACCGCCTAACTTGGCAACTTGGTCGCCACGTCAGCAGCGCCGTCAACGCCCCATACGACCCCGTGGGGCGCTGTGTCCTGAATTCCTGCACTCCAGGGGGGTGACGTGTGCCTGTCGGAAAGCCACACTCGCTTCAATCACGCGCCGCCATGGGCGGGTCGACCAACTGCATGTGAGACCTGTGTCAGGCCATGCTGTGGAGGACGAGATTGCATCTTGTGCGCCGCTCGCGGGGGTGTGCGCTGGTGATGGACGTGCCATTTCCAACGGGCGGCTCGTCTGCGACAGGCCAACACGCCGAACACTGCCTGATGCATCCCTCCCGTCCCCTTCGCATCGTGTATTACGCTCGGAGAGATTGTGAATATTTCGCGAGTGCGTATCTGTCTACACTCGCTTGAAAAACGGCGGGTAGCGTATCGATCTCAAAACTAAATCGGAGCGAGGCGAGTCTACAGCCGCAGCTCTTGAAAAAGAGCCTAAGCGAGTTTCGCATGAATATTACGCGCGAGGTACGCATGAGCCAATTAAGCTTGGAAACCCCTAGTCAGCAGCAGCACCGGCGGGGATTTCCATCCCACGGGAGAGATTTTCTCTCTCACGCTAACAATTCTCTGCCTCATTTTTGGAGGGTGTTCGGTGACAACAGCGTCCTCGTCCGTCCATCCCTCCCTCACGCGTGCCGCAACACGGCCACCACTGGAGCCCACTACAGTTCCCCCTCCGCCACCTCCACTGCAGCCGACTGCCCACACTGGGGGCGACGCAGCGGGGCGACTGCGGGGGGCGTCGACCCCCCCCCCCTGCCGTGACCACATGCTGCCATCCGGGTGCCGCCACAGGCAAGTCCTTCACCCCCCGCACCGGCACGGCGGTCGGCAACGTCACCGACCGGACCGCCGCCCCCGCACCGAGCCGCCGCCGACTGTGCACGCACGCGCGCGCCGCGGTGGCGGCTGCGGCCCGCCGCTGCTGGACGCACAGTCGCTGCGGCGCCGCGGGCGGCGGGTGGTACACCCGACAGGCGTCACCGCATCTCAGCCGGCGGGATGGTGCCCACCTCTCCGCTGCCGCTGCAAGGGGGTGGGGTGCGTGGGAGACGCTTCGGCACCGGCGGCCACCCAGGTGGCCGCCATAGACCGCCGGAAGGCGCCCACTAGGGATGGGAGACCGAGGACTCTCATGCGAGGCGGCTGACGCCGGGCACGTGGACGCCAGGCGGCGGGCGGCAGGTAAGGGGTTCCCCGACCCCCGCTGGGTGAGCCCCCATGCGCGGCGGAGGGCGCCTTGTGGGCACCCCACCTCGGGAGGCAGCGGCAGCGCCGGGCCGTCGCCCGCCGCTGCGGCCCTCGGGCGCGACAATCGATGCTGTTGGCGGGGCGGGGTCGCTGCCCCGGCGGCTGCAACGGCAAGGAAGACGGTGGCGGTAGTGGCGGCGGCGGCGGCGATGGCGGCGGCGGCATCAGTGGCGTCTGCAGCCGCTTCGGAGGCAACGGCAGGGGCAAAAGTGACGGCGACGGCGGCGGCGGCGTCGACCCGCCCGGGGGGCGCGCCGCCACCAGCAGCCGGCAATCCCGGGTGCGGCCGCCCCGCCCGACGGTGGGCTGCGGAACGGTGCCTGACGCGACCGCGGCGGCAGCGGGCACGCGAAACCGCGACACCCCCGGCGGCGCGGCCGCCTGCAGTACCCCAGTCAAGGCAGCCGCAAGACGTCCCGCTCCGCCGCCCCCAACCCCCCGTACAACGGAACGCGGTGGAGGTGTGGGCCGAGCGCGGCCGCCACCCCCGCCGCGGTCGGGCCGTCCCACACCGTCTTCACCTGCGTGACGGCCGCGTCGACGAGCCCCGCCGTCGTCAGTGCGGACGCCACCCCCTCCGCCGTCGCGCACGCGCGCACGCCCACCCGCGGCGGCGGCGGTGGGTGCCACCTAAACGCCCGCCGGTAGGCGGCGGCGGCGACCCGCGCGCACGCCCCCCCCTCCGCGTTTGCCGACGCAGTGGCAACGACGCGGCCGCCGCGCCGTGTGACGCGGTAGAGCTCCACCCCCCCCCCCGACAGTCGGGGAAGGTCACCACCCCAAGCCCGGACGCGGCCACGTTGAAGGCGGTGGCCCGCAGCGGCAGCGCCGTGCCGTCGGCGTCCGCCGTGGCGGCATGGTACCCCTACGCAGGACGCTTCCCGAGACTGCTCCGATGAAGCTCGCTACCATCACCACCATTCATGGCACAGCAGCACAACCACAGCCCGTCCGAGGTCAGCCACAGCCCCACGCAAGCGACACCCCTCCATGATGTCCGTGCGACCACCACCCCCCCCTCCCCGCGGCTCCCACATGTGGTCGACGTGCGCCCAAACGCTCGCGCCCGTGCCCAGACCGCCACAACCGCCGCCCCATGACGTTGACGCGCGACCTCCCATCTCGCAGCCCGGCGCGTTGCGGGAACGGACGCGACCACGAAGACCGCCACGCATTCAGCGCCGGCACGACCCCACGTTTGAAAACTCAAAACGGACACCTCCCACCAGGCCCCCAGAGCCTGATTCTGGCCAACTACCGCGGAGTTTTGACGTCATGGCCGTTCGTGGCCGTTTCCATCTGCCCCCACGATCCCGTAAACACCGCACCTGCCCTCACGTACCATTTTAACCACGATCTTCTCACGCGGACCGTACGGACGATGAAGACGTCGCCACCTCGAGCAAACTCGTACGACGGTCGGGCGGACCTGTACGCTTCTTTCCATCGTCAAGAGACAAAATGGGGGCGTTGCCGGACATCGTAGAAAGAAAAAAGGCCCGCCCCGGGACGGTTTTGATCAAGTACTCCCGCAACGTGCACTGGAAAGAGCAACTTATTCATCAACCTGCGAGTGTGTACAGTACCCTGTATCGAAGTCCAGGGAAATCTCCAGTGACGCACTTAGATGGCCATATCAACGTCGAACAGAAATCAGGTCAGAAGATATTCGTGGCATGGGTATGAGGTAGCACCCCTTCTCAGAGGAACATTGATTATGAATCCACGAGCTCGCGTACATTGTCACAAATTGAAAGTGACACTTCCGATAATTGGTGAAATTGACACTCCAGGTCATCGTCCGCGAAGTGGGCCGCTTAGCACGTTGTGGTTGATTGTTGTCCAATTGCTCTCTCACAAGGCGAGAATTAGCCGGACCGCATCCGGAAAAAATAAGAACAATATCAGGACGTACACCACACTCGAGCAGCGAAAAAAGGACACACAGATCACCACCCTGGCGCTTCCTGGCGATTAATTTCTGAAAGCGCTAGTTCCCCCAATTTTGACCAGTCACTCTATGACCGACGTGCACGCTTCGGCCTCGGCTCTCCGACAACAACTGCCCCCGCGACTGGTGTGTACTCATTGGTACTCCCAGTCGGTCCCTCTGCCGCTTGGCAGCGCTCCGCCAGGCGTCTTTGCGTCGGCGAAAACCCGGGCTTTGCCGCCGCTGGTCCGCGTCGCCCTCGTCCATTGCAAGTTGCGTAGCGCGCGCTTCGCGGGCGTGTGCTGCTCGAGCCTGCCTGACCTCCTTGGCCGTGAGGGCCACCTCCTTGGCCGCGTCCAGCTCGTGGATGGCCGCCAGCACGCCGTCACTGGTGGCAGCGACCGCCCTGCTACGGTTGGAAACCGACCCGAAGGACACCGCCGGCTGGTCCATCTCCCGCCTGGCCTCGGGTCTCAGGCGGACCATCAGCCGGTGGAGGTCAACGCGACGGGTGGCGTAATCGGCGCCCATCCCAGCCAACAGCCTCGCAACCTCCACCTGGGAGGCATCTACAGGCCACGCACCCGTGTTCTTGAACCCGTTGATAACGTGCACGGACGACATGCTGTGCAGGCACGCCTCGGGCATGACCAGCATCAGGTGCTTGCGAGTGAAGTGGGTGCCTGATGGCACGGTGGGCAGCAGGGCGCGCGCCGAGCGGTAGGCGTGCGCCTTCACCGTCAAAGAAGGGTCATCGTCTCACGGCTGCAGTAGGTAGGAGAGGTGGGACGGAAACATCAAGCCCACCACCTTGGCGGCCTTCAAGAGGCCCAATCCCTTGGCTGACAAGTGCACCTTACACCCGTCCATCAACAGGAGCTTCCACTTGGTTGTCTGAGTCGAGCCCAGGTGCTTAGCCAACAAACGTGCGTACTCAACCCACTAGTCCCCGTCAAAGCAGGGGTTCTCACGCCGATGGACCTCGGCGCCCTCCCCCAAGAAGGAGGCCAGGGGGACCTTGGTGGTGGTGCCGTTGGGGCGCGTCTCCTGCACGTGCGGCAGGCGCCCCTCGCTTCCGCGCACGACCGAGAAGAGCGGCAGCCGGGTACCGTCGGCACAAATGCAGGCCACCAAGCTGGCGGCATTCGCCCTGGACTGCACACCGGGGTGACAAAGTCCGCCCGCCGGCGGGTGGGGCTCGTGGTGTAGGCGTGCCTCCCGCAGCCGCGCAGCACGTCGGCCACGCTGATCATAGACTCGTCCGTGTTGTAGACCTGGCTGGCCGACTCAATGTCGTACTGCCGCGTGACAGCAGTCAGGGCCGCAAAGTACTGAGCGACCGCCTCGGAGATGGCAGCCCTCGCGCGGGCCTCGTCGAGCCCGGCTGCCTTGACACGGCGGAGCTCCGGCCGACGACGCAAAAACGCGCCAAACCACGTCTTCCCCGGCACCACGTCGTCGCCAAAGTAGGCCTTGGCCTGCGCCTCGCGCTCGGCACCCATGTCCGCGACGTAGTCACGTAGGATCGTTGCCATCATCTCCCTTGTCAAAAGCCCACCGCTCGCCGTCCACAGCTCCATAGCCACCGCAATAGTGGCCTCCTCACCCACGGTAAAAAATGTGGGGCGGCCGAGGCGGCGCACCTTCCGGCCGTTACGCAGCCACGTGCGCACGTTGGAGCGGGTTGCGCCGGTGGCGGCCATCAGGTACGCCACCACATTGGTCTTGCCCGCCGGTACCGTCGTGAAAGCGGCCTCCAGCCTGGCCATCATGTCCTCCGTCAGGCGCACGCCCCAGAGCCGACGGTGGGCCTTCTTCTTGCTTGGGGCCGAGCTGGCCGCTGGGGTCCCTGTACCGCCAGGAGCCCGCCTGGGGTGGCGACGTCCCCCCATGGCCTCGACCGGCGCAGAGCTGGAAGCACTTCCGGGGCCGCCGCGGCGCCATGCTGGGTCGGACAGCACTGAAAGTTGGGGAGACGGTCGGCGGCGGGTGTGCGGACAGACTCTGGGTGGGGGGAGGTCGCGGCTCTCATCGGTGCTGATGTAGGGGGGGATGCGAGGCTGGTAGCGCCGGTCGGTGGTGCCACCACTTGGGCGTGGCGGGCGAGTGACATCCAAATTTGCGTGCAGACTGTCGGCCAACAGGGCACAGGATCGGATCAAAAGCGCCGTTGGTCGGCATTGTTGGATTGGTCAACAATCAGCCGCCACGGGCTACTACACGTGTACTAAGCAGGCGTGATCAAGCGTACCCATTTCAGAATAGCGTGTGCGTATTTGGTATGATCCATGGCAGCGTCCGCGTATGTCGAGCGCGAGAGTTCAGGCTCAAGCGTACTTTCCAGCCAGCAAAGTACAAGCCGACATTTCCGCGTTTTTTTGAACTATATCCTGACCAAGCATATTGGCAAATCTGGGTGCTGTTCGGGTACTAGAGGCAGGGATGGTAGGTTTTACTGTAATATACTTTTGCCTACCCATTTCATGTATATTTATCAACACCATCCTCTGATAATTATTGTTACGCCTGCCACGGACGTCGAGCCATACTGTGCCTCGACGAGCCGGACCCAGCTGCCATGCGGGTTCCCCCCAGAGAACCAGGGGGTGAAAAGCTTGCCTGCTGGCTGCGTCGCTGGAGAAGAAGGGCGTGCGCGCAAGCGCGCTACGTTGCACACGCCTGAGTTCTTAGCCGCTCCTGACCGTGGGCACCAGAGTGTCTGAGACCGTGCGCGGCCTGGCGTGCGCGTCACGTAGGAGAGTAGCGCGAGGGCCGATGGCGTGGGACTGGGCGCTTGACACTTCCTCTGAGCAGGCCCTGCTACCCCATCATCAGATTTCCCACGATACAGTGTCTCCTCTCGCTGCTTTTGCCCGCCGTCTGCAGATTTTCCGCGTGGTGCAGAAGTAGGCTGACTGCGGGCCTCATCTTTTGTGGCCTGTGGGCACTCCCGATCGTACAAAGGTGAGAGTCTCTCCCGCCTTCCACCACGACACCACCACCGCGCCCTGGAACACCACCACCGCCTCCTACTGTGCGACTACTCCTCCCCCTGCGTCACCAGCCGTCGCTGTGCCCTCTCAGAACTTCGCCCTCACGGGTGGCTTGCGCGCGTGTCGTGTTGACTAGACGCTCTACCACGTGCCGGCGTTCTGGATGGGCGCCCCCAAGGACTTGGCATGGGACTATATGGAGGTCGGCATCAAGTCCAACTAATTCAAGTGGAAGGTATGCTCCTCTCAGCTATTCGGCAACCCGACTGTGGGAAAACCGGCGAGAAAGGGCAAAGAACGCAGTGTTTGCCCACCCGTGCACCGACTCACCGACGCTCCCCTGCTTGGGGTGCGGCGGCACTCGGTGTCTGGGCTGCCGGGCCAGTCACCCCCC